>DSLMC04103__coassemble_2828_pt1 | contig 6455 bp, 3 predicted proteins | sample DSLMC04103__metabat2_high_PE_010 | metagenome-assembled genome bin DSLMC04103 | reverse complement strand
CAAACGCCGTCGCAACCAAAAAGGGGTCTGGTAAGGCGGCCGGGTACGGCGGGCGAAATCGCCCGCCCTACAGAATAAGGTGAACAGGCAATCAACCGGGAACCTCGCGTGGGGCACACCCCTGCCGGGCGGCATGTATGCCGCCCCTACGCATGGACCAAACGCCGTCGCAACCAAAAAGGGGTCTGGTAAGGCGGCCGGGTACGGCGGGCGTGAACGCCCGCCCTACAGAGCAAAAACACACACCCTACCAACCGTAAACGGGCAGCCGCCGCGTTTTACCACACCGCAAACCTAAATTTTGAGCGGCCGCAGGCCGCGGAACACCATAATTTTTCATTTTTAATTTTTCATTTTTCATTTTTTTGGGGGTCCCAGATGTTCAAACGTATGCTTTCGATTTTGGCTGCGCTGGCGCTGGCCGGCGCGCTGGCCCTGCCCGCCCTGGCCGAGGATGTGCCCGCCGGGGACGGCGCCACCGCCACGCCGCCGCCCGTGACCGACAACGGCGGCACGACGACCTCGTCCGACGGCGTGTACATCGTCGGCTACACCGTCACCGACCCGGCCGGCGGCGAGATCGCCACCGTCGACGTCGGCGACCGCGTCAACATCATCCTGCAGGTGGTGGATCATTCCTCGGCGCGGTACAACGTCGAACCGCAGGAGATCGCCACCCGCATCAACTCCTCGGTGTTCACCTACACCGGCACCGGCGAGATCGGCCAGCTGTTTGAGAGCAACGACGACCCCGACACCGCCCGCCTGCAGCGCGTGCGCAACGGCGAGGCCAGCGAGGCCGAAAAACAGGCCAACGCCTACTACAACTACTACAGCTATGTGCTGCTGTTCCGCGACGTGATCTACAACGGCGGCGGCAACACGCTGCCCATCAACCTGACCTACCTTGACACCAGCAAACCGATGCAGCAGTTCAGCGTGCAGATCGGCCAGTGTGTCGACAAAGACCAGACGACCTCGCCCAATTTGGTGGTGCGTTCCTCCAGCTACGGCGACAGCGTGGTGGCCGGTGAGGAATTCACCCTCTCGCTGGGCGTCTACGCCACCGCGGGCAACGAACCCCTCAGCGACGTCATCGTCAGCCTGACGCTGCCCGAGCACGTCTCGCTGTCCAACGGCAGCCTCTCGTTCTACCTGGGTTCGCTGCAGCCCGAGACCATGCAGACCGTCAGTTTCCCGGTACTGCCCGCCTCCGGCTTCACCGGCACCGTGGCCAACATCACGGTCAACCTGGCGGGCACCGGGGCGGTGTCCGGCAAGGCCGTCACCGGCACCACCGCCATCTCGGTGCCCATCAGCCAGCCCGACCGCTTCGAGGTCGGCCAGCTGGAAGTCAGCGACACGCTCTACCTGGGCGACACCGGCACCGTCAGCCTGAGCTATGTCAACAAGGGCAAGAACCCCGTCTCCAACCTGGAAGCACGGCTCACCGGCACCAACGTGGGCGCGGGCGGCTACCAGTACCTGGGCAACCTGAACGCCGGGACCGAGGGCAGCGTCGACTTTGACCTGATCCCCGACGCCGCGGGCGTCGTTTCCGGCACCATCACCCTGAGCTATGAGGACGCCGCGGGCGAACCGCGGACCGTCACCAAGGATTTTTCCACCACGGCCGAGGAGATGGCAATGGACCCCGGTATGATGGACCCCGGTATGATGGAGGACATCCCCGCCGAACAGCCCGGCATGCCGGTGTGGGGCTGGGTATTGCTGGCGGTCTGCGGCGGCGCGGTGATCGCGGTGGCGGTCGTGGTGATCCGCCGCAAGCGCAGCAAGGCCAAGGCCCTGGCCGCGCTGGAAGCAGAGGACAGCGATGAAGATCTCTGATGAAATCGCGCTGAGCGCGCGCAACCTGGCCCGGCGCAAGGGCCGCACGGCCCTGACGCTGATCGGCGTGGTCATCGGCACCTGCATGGTGGTGCTGATGATCTCGCTGGGCATCGCCCAGACCCAGGCCAACGACGAGATGCTGCAAAGCTGGGGCGACCTGACCCAGATCCAGGTCTATGGCGGCGGCATGGCCATAGGCCCCGACGGCCAGACCCTGAAACTGGACGACGCCGCCATTGAATCCTTCAAAGAACTGGACCACGTGCAGGCGGCCACGGCCTATATCTCGGCGTACAACCTGCAGGGGCAGATCACGGCGGGCCGCGGCGACCGCTACGCCATGGACCTGGGCAACATGACCGGCGTGGACCCGGCGGCCATGGAACCGATGGGGTTCGTGCTCACCTCGGGGCGCTGGCCGGACACCGGCCCCGCCAACCGCCGCGCCGAAAAACTGCAGGTGCTGGTCTGCGATTACACGGGCTATAACTTCTACGATACCCGCCGCAGCATGAACAGCCCCAAGCGCTACCGCTGGCAGGGCCAGACCGACGCGCTGGGCAACCCGGTGGAGCCGTTCGTGGACCCCGACAAGGAGACCATGACCCTGACCATCCGCAGCGGCGAGGAGGGCAGCGAACAGACCCAGACCTGGGAACTGGAAGTGGTGGGCCACATCCAGCAGGACGCCAGCAAGGGCTGGTGGACCCAGGGCAACATCATCCTGCGCAGCCAGGACCTGAAAATGGTGCAGGAAGCCTACAACAAGATGGCGCGCATCACCACCAACAGCAGCCAGGGCTACGACCAGGTGTATGTGAAGGTGGACGAACTGGAGAACGTCTCCGACGTGGAGCAGGCCATCCATGACATGGGGTTCGAGAACACCTATTCGATGAACCAGCAGCGCGAGGAGATGCAGCAGCAGGTGATGCGCAGCCAGATGATCTTCGGCGGCGTGGCGGCGGTATCGCTGCTGGTGGCGGCCATCAACATCATCAATACCATGACCATGGCCATCTATGAGCGCACGCGCGAGATCGGCGTCATGAAGGTGCTGGGGTGTGAGCTGGGCAGCATCCGCACGATGTTCTTACTGGAAAGTTCCTGCATCGGGTTCCTGGGCGGGGTCGTGGGGGTCCTTATCAGCGTGGCGGTGAGTTTTCTGCTCAACAACCTGTCCACCATCCTGGCCATGTCGGGCCAGAGCCTGGATCTTTCGGGACTGATGGGCGGCATGTATTACGGCGCGTCCTCCACCATGGTGTCGGTGATCCCGCCGTGGCTGATGCTGGCGGCGCTGGCGTTCGCCACGCTGGTGGGGCTGGTGTCGGGCATTCTGCCCGCCAACCGTGCTGTCAAGATCAGCGCGCTGGAAGCCATCCGCCACGACTGACTGCGCCGGATCTCCCCCACAGAAAAAGCGTTCCCGGCAGGGCAAAAGCCCTGCCGGGGACGTTGTGTTTTGGGGCGGTTTACTGCGGCGCGAACAGACTCTGGTCGCGCGCGGCGTGCGCGCCGACGTTGTTGTACTCGAGGTTCAGGTACCCCTTGGCCCAGGCGTCGTGTTCGGCGCTTTCGCCGTAGCGCGCCGTCGTGCCGTCGGGGCGCATGTAGTCGTTGGAGCCGGTGACGACCGGCGTGACCTGTTTCATCTCCAGCAGGTACTGGTAGAAGGGACTCAGCGGCAGGCCGGCCTGCTGCGCGATGGTGGGCGCCAGCATGACCATGTCCATGCGGTTGAGGGGGTCGGTCTCGCTGACGGCGGCGTCGATCTGCTCCAGCGGGTAGTTGGCCCAGATGAAGAACGGGGTGCTGCGCTCGAGGATCTGCAGCTCATTCTGCGGCGCGATGCTCTTGTCGGCCACGTGGTCGACAAAGCTCGGCGCATGGTCGCCGGCCATCGCCACCACGACGCGGCGGCCGGTCGTCTCGTACAGTTCGGTAAAGTAGTCGAGCAGTTCCTGCACGGCGGCGTCGCTCATCTTGACGCAGCTGAGGTATTCGTCCATCAGTTCGTCGTACTCGCCGTAGTCGGTGGCAGCGTGCACGATGTCCAGCGAGGCGTCGTTCATGTCATAGTCGCCGTGCGTCTGGATCGAGACCAGGAACGCGAAGCGCGGCTGGTCGGCCGGCATCGCCTCGTACAGCGCCTGGAAGTCGCGGTAGGTGGCCGAGTCGGTCTGGTAGGGGCGGTCGCCGTAGTATTCTTTGGTGGGGAAATCCCCCTCAAAGTGGGTCTCGTCAAAGCCCAGCGCGCGCCAGGCCGAGTCCCGCCGGTAGTTGGAGTTGGTGTAGGGGTGGGCGGCCAGCGTGGCGTAGCCGAGGTCTTTGGTGTAGCTGACGAGGCTGTTGGCCCCGTAGAGGTTGAGCCAGTTGAACGGCGTGATGGAGGGCATGAGCATCAGCGAATTGCTCGAGAGCATCTCGTACTCGCTGGAGTTGGTGCCGCCGCCCACATGGGGGCTGACGGTGTGGCCCAGCACGGCGTTTTGCAGGTTCTCGGTCACGGGGCGCACGTCGGTGTCGGCCTGCAGGTCGGTGACGAGGTCAAAGTCGTAAAAACTTTCCGAGAGGATCAGCACAATGTCGGGGTAGGCGCTCTCGGCCGTGGCCATGCCGGCGTACTGCCCGCTGACCATCGCGGCGGCTTCGCGCGCGGCGTCGTCGGTGTAGCCTTCCGGTTCCAGGATGGGGTCGGCCATCAGGCTGGCGGCCTCGATGGTGCCGGCCAGGTAGCCGTACTTATAATACGTTTCCTGCCAGGCCCAGCCGTAGGTGGCCTTGGGTTTGAGCGGCGCCGGCCCAAAATACCCGATGTACAAAACGGCCCACACCGCCGCGGCGCACGCCGCCGCCCGCACGCCGCGCGCCGGCCACGACGCGCGCTTGGGGCCGCCTTTTTCCAGTGCGCGCTGTACGGCGCACAGCGCCAGCACCGGCAGGAGGCACACTGCGATGATGACGACGCTTTGCGAAATTTTGAGCGTGTAGCTGCCCATGACCTCGGCCGCGGTGCCGAGGTTTAAGATGTCCTGCGGCATCAGGGCGGAACCGTGCAGGTCCCGCGTATAGTAGTTGATGAGCGCCACGACGGTGAACAGCAGCCCCGAGATGCCGGTGGCCAGCCACCAGCGCCCCAGCACCGCAAACAGCGCCAGCGTCAGGCACAGCGCCGTCATGGCGTTGAGCGGCGCGTACACCGGCCACTGCCCGGCCAGGTAGTTGGGCGTGACGCCGTCGGACAGTTCCAGCTGGTAGCGCGCCACGAACGCCGCCGCCACCGCCAGCAGGCAGGGCAGCACGCCGCGCAGCAGCAGCGCTTTCCATTTTATTTTTTGTAACGTCTGCATGAGGTTTTCCGTACCCTTTCTCTATACCATGGGGGGTGAACATACAAATGCCAGTATAGCACATTTTTTTGAAAAAGGAAATCAAAAAACTTTAGAAAACTTTAGAAAATTAAAAAATAAAAATGAAAAATGGATGTGGCGTGCGGCCGTTGGCCGCACAAAAAATCAGGTTTGCGGTGTGGTAGAACGCGGCGGCTGGCCGGGTACGGTTGGCATGGCGTATATTTTTGCTCTGTAGGGCGGGGTCTTGGCCCCGCCGTGAGCGGCTGCCTTACCAGACCCCTTTTTGGTTGCGTTGGCGTTTGGTCCATGCGTAGGGGCGGCATACATGCCGCCCGCCGAAACACCGCGGACGTTGGACGTTGCCGGGGCGGGTATGGCGTTTGCCTTGTATTGTAGGGCGGGGCCTTGATCTCCGGCCTAAGAGCCGCCGCTGCGCGGCGGTTGGCCATCTCCGCGCTAAGAGCCGGGCCTTGCGGCCCGGTTGCGCTCCGAAACGGCGCTGCGGCGCCAGTCCGAAACGCGCCTGCGGGCGCAGCGCCCGCCGAACCGATAATTTTTTTAATTTTTATAATGTGCGGCGGGCGTGAACGCCCGCCCTACAGAGCGAGGGAAACGGGCAGCAAACCGCGAACCCCGCGCGGGGAACACCCCTGCCGGGAGGCATATATGCCTCCCCTACGCATGGGGGAAGCGCGTACACAAACCCAAAACGTTATCGTAAGGCAAACGGGCACGGGCCGCATGCATGCGGCCCCTACGAACCGGCCGGAGACGTCAGGTAAACGGGTAAGGAAGGCGTTTGCCGCAGACCGGCCCGCCTGCGAACGCGGGCGGGGTTTCAGAACGGGAGCCCGGATGAGCCTTTCCGGCAGGAAAAAGGGTATTGTAACAGAGAGCATTTGCCTTGTGAGAAACGTAAACCGTCTCGGGCGACCCCCTTGAAGCCCCGGGGTTTCCAAAGGGGCCCGCGCCTCGGAATTAGCGGCGTTTTTTTCGGTTTTTGCCGCAGGCAAGACCAACGCAGAGCGTTGGTTCCGCAATGGCGGCCCCGGAACCGGGGCCATGAATCGGGGCAGAAATCGTATTGCCGCAGATAAAGGAAGAGGGATGGCGAGTGAAGAAACCAAATCTTATAGAGCCGGGCCGGGTTTTGCCCCTTTACCCAAGAACGTAAAAACAAGGCAGACGCCTAGGGCGGGGTCAAGATCTCCGCGCTAAGAGCCGGGCCTTGCGGCCCGGTTGCGCTCC
>DSLMC04103__coassemble_2693_pt1 | contig 6705 bp, 5 predicted proteins | sample DSLMC04103__metabat2_high_PE_010 | metagenome-assembled genome bin DSLMC04103 | reverse complement strand
CCAGGTCGCCGCAGCGGGTGCCCATCATCAGGCCGGCCAGCGGGGTCATGCCCATCGAGGTGTCGACGACGCGGCCCTGGTCGACCGCGGCGATGGAGGAACCGTTGCCCAGGTGGCAGGTGATGAGCTTGAGGCGCTCGATGGGCTCTTCCAGGAACTGCGCCGCGCGGTGGCTGACATATTTGTGGCTGGTGCCGTGGAAGCCGTAGCGGCGCACGCCGTACTTCTCGTAATACTCATAGGGGATGGCGTACATGTAGGCCTTGGGCGGCATGGTGGAGTGGAATGCCGTGTCAAACACCGCCACGTTGGGCTTGTCTGCGCCAAACACTTTGTAGGAGGCTTCGATACCCAGGATGGCCGCCGGGTTGTGCAGCGGGGCCAGCGGGGACAGGTCGCGGATGGCCTGCACGACTTCCGGCGTGATCAGGCAGCTCTTTTTGAACTTCTCGCCGCCGTGCACGACGCGGTGGCCGATGGCGTCGATCTCGCCCACGTCCTCGATCACCTTGCCGTCGCCGGTGGTCATCTTTTTGACAACTTCCAGGAACGCTTCGTTGTGGGTGGGGAAGATGGCGGGCGTCGTGCGCTTTTCGCCGTTGGCGTCGTGGGTGATCATGCTGCTCTCCATGCCAATGCGCTCGCACAGGCCCTTGCACAGCACCTTCTCGCCGTCCATGTCGATGAGCTGGTACTTCAGGCTCGAAGAACCGCAGTTGATGACCAGAATTTTCATGGGGGATCCTCCTTTAAAGAAATAGGGCAGCACCCTTTCCGTATCGTTGATTTTATTATATAATGGGGTCAGGCGATTTGCAAGGACAAGAACCGCAGAATCAAACATTTTTTGCACACCTGCAGGGGGCTATATGGAGTTTGCCGGCATTATTACCGAGTACGATCCCTTCCACAACGGGCACGCGGCCCAGCTGGCCGCCGTGCGCCGGGCGGGGGCGCGGCGCATCGCCGTCTGCCTCAGCAGCGGCGCGGTGCAGCGCGGCGGCGCGCCCATTTTGCCGGAAAGCGTGCGCGTGCGCGCGGCGCTGGCAGCCGGGGCGGACCTCGTCGTAGCGCTGCCCGCGCCCTATGCCTGCGCCACGGCCGAACAGTTCGCCGCCGCCGGCGTCGCGCTGCTGGCGGCGCTGGGGTGCGACACGCTGGCCTTTGGGGCCGAAACGCCGCACGCCGCGCAGCTGCTGCACGCGGCCGGCGTGCTGCAAAGCGAGGAGCTGCAGCCGCTGGTGCGCCAAAACCTGGCCGCCGGCATGACATACGCCGCCGCCCGCGCCGCAGCTGCCGAAACGCTGGAACCGGCTCTCGGCGCGCTGCTGCGCACGCCCAACAACATTTTGGGCATCGAGTACTGCAAGGCCATCCGCGCCCAAAACGCCCCCCTGACGCCGCTGGCCCTGCCGCGCTGGGGCGCGGCGCACGGCGGCGCGCCGGGCTGGCACGCAGGCACGGCCATGGCCAGCGCCAGCTACCTGCGCGCCCAGCCGGTGGAAGCCTGGGCGCCCTATGTGCCGCCCGCCGCCCAGGCGCTGTATGCCAAGGCCCGGGCCGACGGCCTGCTGCTGAGCCCGGCGCGGCTGGAGACCGCGCTGCTGGCGCTGCTGCGCGCGCGCCCCGCGGCGGACTTTGCCGCCGTGCGCGGCGTCAGCGAGGGGCTGGAACACCGCCTGGCCGCCGCCGTGCGCGACGCCACCGGGCTGGAGGACCTCTACACCCGCTTAAAAACCAAGCGCTACCCCCACGCCCGGCTGCGCCGCCTGGTGTGGGACGCAGCGCTGGGCACCCCGCCCGACCTGCCCGCCCCGCCGTTTTTGCTGGTGCTGGGCGGGCGGAAAGAAGCGCTGCCCTGCCTGAAACAGGCCGCGCTGCCGGCCGGCACCTCACTGGCCGATTTGATGCGCGCAGGCGGCGCGGCGCAGCGCGTCGGCGCACTGCACAGCCGGGCCGTGGACCTGAGCGCACTGTGCCGCAAAAAAATCTTGCCGATGGGGCTTGCGTTTACCGCCAAACCGGTGGTAGTATAATTTATGGAGAAAAAGCGCGCAAACGGGAACTTTGTTGCATTTTTCACGAACAAAATCGGTACGCTGCCACCAAGCGGAAAGGAAGCTGATTATGGCACTGCACGTTATGGACGAAGCCAACCACTGCCTGGGGTGCAAGAACCCGCGCTGCCAGCAGGGCTGCCCCATCCACACCAACATCCCGGAGGTCATCCGCCTGCTCAAAGAGAACAAGCTCAACGAAGCAGGCCGCATGCTGTTTGAGAACAACCCCTTAACGACGGTCTGCTCGCTCGTGTGCAACCACGAAAACCAGTGCGAAGGCCACTGCGTGCAGGGCATCAAGGGCGCGCCGGTGCACTTTTCGGTCATTGAGAACTACATCTCCTCGACCTATGCCAGCCAGATGACCCAGGGCCCGGCAAAGCCCAACGGCAAAAAGGCGGCCATCATCGGTTCCGGCCCGGCAGGGCTGACCATCGCCGTCATCCTGGCGCGCTACGGCTACGACGTCACGATCTTTGAAAGCCACGACAAGATCGGCGGCGTGCTGCGCTACGGCATCCCCGAGTTCCGCCTGCCCAAAAGCGTGCTCGACGATTTTGAGTACCGCCACCTGCGCCTGAAAGACATCAAGGTCCGCCCCAACACCGACGTCGGCAAAGCCCTGCGCATCGAGGATCTCTTCCGCGACGGCTACAAGGCGATCTTCATCGGCACCGGCGTGTGGCGGCCCAACACGCTGCACATCAAGGGCGAAAGCCTGGGCAACGTGCACTTTGCCATCAACTACCTGCAAAACCCCGACGTCTACCACCTGGGCAGCCGGCTCATCGTCATCGGGGCGGGCAACGCGGCCATGGATGTCTGCCGCACGGCGCTGCGCCACGGCACCCGCCATGTCGAGTGTTTCTCCCTGACCCAAAAGATCACGGCCAGCGACTATGAGGCCAGCTATGCCAAGCTGGAGGGCGTGACGTTCCACTACAACAAAAAACCGCTGGAGATCACCGAACGCGGCGTCGTCTTCTGCGACCTCGACGAGGCGGCGGACGGTACCCTGACCGAGATCCCCGGCAGCGAACGGCTCTACCCGGCGGACAGCGTCATCGTCTCCATCAGCCAGGGCCCCTGCACCACCATCACCGAGGACGAGAAAGACCTCAAGACCAACGAGCGCGGCCTGTTTGTCACCGACGAGGTGGGCCGCACCAACGTGCCCGGCATCTTTGCCAGCGGCGACGCCGTCAAGGGCGCGCGCACCGTCGTCGAGGCGGTCGCCTACAGCAAAAAGGTGGCCGAAGCCATGCACGAGTACATGCAGACGCTGCCCCTGGACCCGCCGGACCCCTACGCCGGCGTGCCGGTGGTGGCCTACGAGGACGGCAACTGAACCAACACGCCCCGCAAGGGGGGAGGCCTGCCATGAAAAACTCTGCCTTCACAAAACTGCCCGCCCTGTGCGCGGCCCTGCTGCTGGCGGCCTGCGGTGCGCCGGTTTCGGAACAACCGGCGTCCTCTGCGACGGCGGAGGACGCATCCCCGCCGCAGGCGGTGGAACCATCCGCAGCCCCCACACAGAGCCCCGAAATGCCGCAGTCTGCGGAACAGGCAGGGCCGCTCTACTGGGTGGACGCGCAGAACAGCGCCGGCCGGTATGAAGCCGAGTGGGATTACAACACCGACACCGCCGTGGCGCGGTATCTGGATTTTAACACCGCCACCGAACAGATCGTCGGCGAACCGTTGGAACTTCCCTACGGCAACGCGTATCTTTTTGCCGATGATGAATTTCTTTATTGGACCTGGTCCGGTATGGTCAACGATACCCCGATCCTGCTGCGCAGCAACCTGGACGGCAGCGGCCGTGTGCCTCTGTATGAATTCCGCCAGGGGGCCTCGCTGGGGATGGATACTGCACGAGGTTTTGCCAGCGACGGCCGGAATCTGTACTTCCCTTACAGCCAGATCTCCGATGACCCGGCGGTGCCCGACCGTTTCTTCCTGGCCCGATTAGACACCGAAACGCAGACGTTGGAAATGATCCTGGAATGGGAGCCATTTGTCGGGAACCTGTTCGGCGTGTGGAACGATTGCCTGTTGATCACGCACACGGTCCTGGATGAGGACTGCCCGCTGGAGCCAGTCTATGGGCATTATTACATCGAGAACATGGAGGAACTGGAACCCTGGCAGACCACCTACCTCTGTGCCCTGGACCCGGCCACCGGCGAGGAAGAAGTGCTGTATGAATGCCCCGGAACTTGGCTGGACCGCCGGGTAGCTGACGGCGCTCTGTGGCGGTCGGACAAGGATAACCGGCTGCTCTGCAAGCCGCTGGACCAGCCGGAGGAATTTACCGTCCTGCAGACGTCGCTGCCTGCCTATCCCTACGCCATCTACACCGAGGACATCCTGCTCTCCGCCACCGACGAGGCAGGCAAGGACCTGCTCTACCTCTATGACCGCACCACCGGCAGCCTGACCAGCAGCCCCCGGCGCCGCTGGATGGGCGGCGAGGACCGGGCCATCTCGGTGCTGTGTGAAGCCGGGCAGGGGCAGTATGTCGTCATTGATGACGCTTCCGCCGGTATGCAGGCGGTGGCGGACGCAGATGGCAACCAGTACCTGATCGACGGGTACGCCCGCTATGCCATCGCCAGCCGCGACGCGCTGCTGGACGAAAGCATCCCGCTTACGCCCATCACCCGGCCCGGCGCCGCCTGAACCACGCAAACCAAAATAAAGAAGGGGGACGCCCCATGATCTATACCGTGACCTTTAACCCTGCCATCGACTATGTGGTGCGGCTGGACGCCCCGCTGCAGGCGGGGGCCGTCAACCGCGCCGCGGGGGAGGAATATGTGCTGGGCGGCAAGGGCATCAATGTGTCCGGCGTGCTGGCGGTGCTGGGCTGCCCCAGTGTGGCGCTGGGCTTTGTGGCCGGCGAGACCGGCGCCTGGCTGGAACGGGGCCTGGCCGCCCAGGGCCTGCGCACGGATTTTATCCATCTGCCCGCAGGCATGACCCGCATCAACGTCAAGATCAAAGCCGGGCAGGAGACTGAACTCAACGGCGCGGGGCCGGCCATCCCGCCGGCCGCGATGGAAGCGCTGTACCAAAAACTCGACGCCCTGCAAGCGGGGGATATCCTGGTGCTGGCGGGCAGCATCCCGCCCAGCCTGCCCGCCGATACTTACGAAGCCCTTTTGGCCCGGCTGCAGGGCCGGGGCGTGGACGCCGTGGTGGACGCCGCCGGGCCGCTGTTGGCCAAAGTGCTGCCCTACGGGCCGTTCCTCATCAAGCCCAACCACCACGAACTGGCCGAACTGGCGGGGCGGGCGCTGCACGGCGACGCCGAGATCGAGGCCGCCGCGCGGGCGCTGCAGGCCCGGGGCGCGCGCAACGTGCTGGTCAGCATGGCCGGCGACGGCGCGCTGCTGCTGGACGAGACCGGCGCTGTGCACCGTGTCTGCGCGCCCCGGGGCACGGTCGTCAACAGCGTCGGCGCGGGCGACAGCATGGTGGCCGGCTTTCTGGCGGGCTGGCGGCAAAGCGGCTCTTACCGGGAAGCGTTGCGCCTGGGCACCGCCTGCGGCAGCGCTACGGCGTTCAGCGTCGGGCTGGCCGCGCGCGCCGACATCGACCGGCTGCTTGCGCAGCTGCCATAAAAACAGGACGCCCCGGCGCAGGATGCTTGCCCTGCGCCGGGGCGTTGTGGTAAGATAGACAGGCAAACCATCAACAGGGGAGGGGGATGCGGCATGCCGCAGCAACGCCCCGCGCCGGGCAGCGAGATCGCGCTGCAGGGCGCGGTCAATTTCCGGGAACTGGGCGGCTACCCGGCCGCCGACGGCCGCACGGTGCGTTACGGCCTTTTGTACCGCGGCGGCAACATGGACGCGCTGCGCACCCCGGCGGACCGGGCGGCGCTGCAAAGCTGGCGTTTGTGCGAGGTGCTGGACCTGCGCAGCGCGGGCGAGGCCGCCCAGCACCCCGACCCGCCGCTGCCGGGCGCGCAATACCGGCGCGTGTGCGCCATGCGCATGGCCGACGGCAGCGAGATGGACTTTTCCGCCGCCGGTATTGGCCGCCTGGCGGCCGAAAAAGCCGCCTACGAAAAAGCGATGGGCCGCCCCGTGCACGACTACGAGTGGTTCGCCGCGCTCTACCGCCAGATGCCGTTCGGCAACCCGGCCTACCACACGCTGTTTACGCTGCTGGAACAGCGCCGCGCGCCGCTTTTGTTCCACTGCACCTGCGGCAAGGACCGCACCGGCATCGCCGCTATGCTGATCTTACTGGCGCTGGGCGTGGGCCGCGCCGACGCGCTGACCGACTATATGCTCACCAACCGGTACCGGCGCGCGGTCATTGCGGCCTCGCTGCGCGGCAAGACAGCGCAGGAGCGCAAACTGCTGCTCTCGGTCGAGGGGGTCAGCCGCCCGATGGCCGAGGGCACGCTGGACGAAATTCTGCAGCGCTTCGGCAGTTTTGAGGCCTACTTTGCGGCCGAATACGGCCTGGACGCCGCGCGCCTGCAGGCACTGCGGGATTTTTACCTGGAATAAGCGGCAACGCAAAAACGCCCTGCCGAAAGGCAGGGCGTTTGCTGTTGATACAGGGCGGGCTCAGCCCAGGCTGATGCCCATGGCGCGGGCGACGTTGAGCATATCGCAGTCGTCGGGCA
>DSLMC04103__coassemble_2425_pt1 | contig 7264 bp, 5 predicted proteins | sample DSLMC04103__metabat2_high_PE_010 | metagenome-assembled genome bin DSLMC04103 | reverse complement strand
GCGCAGCGGCGGCTCTTAGGCCGGAGATCAAGACCCCGCCCTACAGAGCAAGGCAAACACCAGGCCGACCCGCCAACACCGCGCCGTTTGCCCCGGTTTTTTCAAAACCGTCGCGCAACGCGCGACACCTTAATTTTTCATTTTTATTTTTTATTTTTTAATTTTTAATTTTTTCCATTTTCCAGGTTTCAGCGGTTACAAATTGACTACGTTTGCCGGTTTTGGCTTGCGCCGCCCGCCGGCGCGTGCTATACTGCGCACAACCCAAAGCACAGCGCGCAGGCCCTTGCACCCAAAGGGCCCCCGCGCAGCGGAAAGGAGCCTTTGTTATGCGTACCTTCTCCCTTCGTATGGCGGCGGCGCTCGCCGCCCTGGGCCTGATGGCGGGCTGCACGGCCGCCCCGGCCAGCACGGCAGAGCCTGCCTCGGAACCGGCGGCCGTCTCGCAGGCGGCGGAGGCCGAGCCCGCCCCCGAACCCGAAACGCCCGAGACTTCGGCCCCTGCGGCCGACGCCGACCCCATGGCCGGCTACGTGCAGGATTTTGCCGAGGTCGCCACGCTGGCCAAACCGGTGGAGACCGACGACGGCCGCACGCTGACGCTGAACTGCACGTTGGACACCGAGGTCGACCAGCTGATCTACGACCACTACCGCTATGAACTGCTGGGCGACCTGGACGGCGCGTTGAGCCTGGTGGGCGACAGCGAGGCGCTGCGCATCACCACCGAAAACGACGTGCGCAATGTGCAGGAGGGCGCCGGCGTGCAAAGCTACACGCTGCACGGCCTGCACGCGCTGACCGCCGACGAGATGGCGCGCGTGCGCGCCTACGACCGCGACGCGATTTTCCGGATTGTGGCCGACTACGGCCTGGCCGAGTGGACGCTGGAAGCCGTCGACGTCGAGTGGACCTACACCGAAGCCGAGCTGGCCAAGGGCCCGCAGCTGGACGCCGGGCGCTACATGCGGTATTTCCTGGCCGGGCGCACCGGCGCCGACCAGCCCTGGGCGCTGTATGAGCTGTTCTGGGAGGATCTGCTGCCCGACGCCGCCACGGCGGCCGAGGACCCCGCCCGCCTGGTGCTGGAAACGCTGTACAGCTGCGACGAAGCCGAGAGCGCTGCCTTTACCGAGGCGCTGAACGCCGGCGACGACGCCCTGGTCGACTACCTGGCCGCGCGCACCAACAACGCCATGACGGCCGACGGCTACGCGGCCGCCGCCAACAACCGCGTGCCCGGCCGCATCCTGACCGCCTGGCCCGACACCGCCGTGACGGTGGTGGAACTGCTGCTGACGCCCACCGCCAGCAGCGACAGCGACGGCACGGCCGCCTTTGCCTACACCGTGAAGGCCGCCCCGCAGGATGACATCGCCGCCGCGCAGGAGTTTACCGGCGAGATCGCCATGGCCCTGCAGGACGGCGTCTGGCTGGCGACCGCCCTGAACTGACCGGCCCTGCCGCAGCCCATTTGCCATACCGACCCCCGGCGCGCCCCGCACGGCGCGCCGGGGGTTTTTGTCTGGGTACAGGCCCGGGGCATAGCCCGGCGCGGCGGCGCATACGCTGCTACCAAAAGACAAGCAGGGGGTGCGCGTATGCGGCGGTTGGGCTGGGGGTTGGCGGCGTTGTGGCTGGCGGCGGCGCTGCTGGTGCTGCCGCTGCTGGCGATGCAGCGCGGCGGGGTCGGCGGCGCGCCCCAGGCCAGCCCGGCGGCCAGCCCCGCGCCCGCAGCCACGGCGCTGCCGGCGCGCACGACGCCCTACCGCGCTGTGTGGGTGAGCTACCTCGAATGGCAGCAGGTGGATTTTTCCTCCGCCTCGGCGTTTGCCCGCGACGCCGGGGCGATGCTGGACGACATCGCGGCGCTGGGGGCCACCGTGGTGCTGGCGCAGGTGCGCCCGTTTGGCGACGCGCTGTACCCCAGCGACTACTTCCCGTTCAGCCACCTGTGCACCGGCACCCAGGGGCAGGACCCCGGCTTTGACCCGCTGGCGCTGCTGGTGCAGGCCGCCCATGACCGCGGCCTGGAACTGGAAGCCTGGGTCAACCCCTACCGGCTGCAGGCGGGCGGCGTGCCGGCCCTGTGCGCGGCAAGCCCCGCCGTGCAGCACCCCGGCTGGGTGCGCGCCACGGCCGAGGGGCTGTACCTTGACCCCGCCAGCGCCGAGGTGCGGCAGTACATCGCCGACGGCGTGGCCGAGCTGTGTGAGAACTACGCGCTGGACGGCATCCATTTTGACGATTACTTTTACCCCACCACCGACCCCGCCTTTGACGAGGCCGACTACGCGGCTGCCGGCAGCAGCCTGCCGCTGGACGACTGGCGGCGGCAGAACGTCAACGCGCTGATGGCGCTGTGCCACGACGTGACGCAGCGCTGCGGCGTGCGCTTTGGCGCGGCCCCGCTGGCCGACCCCGACCTGTGTTACAGCGGCCAATACAGCGACGCCGCCCTGTGGCTGGCACAGGGCGGCTATGTGGACTATCTGATGCCCCAGCTGTACTGGGGGCTGGACTACACGCGGGACGGCGGCGCCGCCAACAGCCTGGGCGCGGCGGCCGCGCGCTGGGCCGCGCTGCCCCGGGCCGCGGGCGTGGCGCTGTACGGCGGGCTGGGCGCCTACCGCATCGGGGACGGCGACGGCAGCGACACCCCCGGCGAATGGACGACCGGCCGCGCGCTGGCCAGCCAGTGGGCGGCGCTGGAAGCGCTGGGCTTCGAGGGCGGCGGGCTGTACCGTTACGCCTCGCTGTGGCGCAACCCTGCCTGGGCGGACCTGGCTGCGCAGGAGCGCGGCGCCCTGGCTGCGCTGTGGCAGGCCTAGGGGGTCATTTGCCGACGCAGAAGGTGGCGAACACCTCGTCGATGGTGGCTTCGGTCGCGTCCTCGCCGGTCAGGTCGCACAGGGCCTGCAGCGCGTCGGCCAGGCAGACGCCGACGGCGTCGAGGCCAAAGCCGTCGGCGCGGGCGCGCAGGGCTTCTTGCAGGGCGTCGCGCGCGCGGGTGGCGGCGGCGAGCTGCCGCGCGCTGCACAGCTGCGCGGCGTGGGGGTCGAGCTGGGCGGCGCCCAGCAGCGCGGCCACGGCGTCGCGCAAAAGCGGCAGGCTGGCGTCGTCCCGCGCACACAGCGGCAGCACCTTTTTAAAGTAGGGCTGCAGGGCGGCATGCGCCGCGGCGGTGGAATCCGTCAGGTCCTGTTTGTTGAGGATCGCCAGCGCCGGGCGGCCCTGGCAGCGCCGCGCAATGGCCAGGTCGGCCTCGGCCAGCGGCTGGGCGGCGTCAAACACCGCCAGCACCAGCCCGGCTTCGTCGAGTTTTTTCCAGCTGCGGCGGATGCCCTCGGCCTCGATGGCGTCGGCCTCGTCCTCGCCGCGCACGCCGGCGGTGTCGAATAAATTGAGCCGGATCTCGCCCAGCTGCACGGCCTGTTCCACAACGTCGCGCGTCGTGCCGGCCACCGGCGTCACGATGGCGCGGTCAAACCCGGCCAGCAGGTTCAGCAGCGTGCTTTTGCCGACGTTGGGGCGGCCCAGCAGCACGCAGTCGACGCCGTGGCGCAGCACCGCGCCCGCGCCGTACCCGGCGATGAGGGCGTCGAGCTCGGCTTTCTGCGCGGAAAGCGTCGCAGCCAGCGCTGTGTCGGAAAGTTCGGGCACGTCCTCCTCGGGGTAGTCGACCCAGGCGGTCAGGTGGGCGCTCAGCGTCTGCAGCGCGCGCTGGATGCCGCCGATGCGCCTGGCCAGCCGGCCGTCCAGCGCGCTTTTGGCCAGCGCCGCGCCCTGGCGGCCGTTTGCGGCAATGACCTCCATGACGGCCTCGGCCTGGGTCAGGCTCAGCCGGCCGTGTTCCAGTGCGCGGCGGGTGAACTCGCCGGGGGCGGCGGGGGCGGCCCCGGCCAGCAGCAGCGCTTCCACCAGGCCGTCGGCCATGGCGGCGCCGCCGTGTACAGACAGTTCGATGACATCCTCACCCGTGTAGGAGTGCGGCGCGCGGAAACACAGCGCGATGGTCTCGTCCATCTCCTCGCCCCGCAGCCAGTAATGGCCCAGCATGGCGGTGTAGCCGCGCGCGTCGGCCAGGCGGCGGTTTTCGCGCAGCGGCACGAACACCTTTTCGACCAGGGGGTAGGCGTCCGGCCCCGACACGCGCACAACGGCGATGCCGCCCTCGCCGGCGGGCGTCGCCAGCGCACAGATGGTCTGCTGCAAACGGTCCATGGGAACTCCTTTACCTAAAATGAAAAATGAAAAAATAAAAATGAAAAATGGCGGTGTCGCGCGCCGCGCGACGGTTAAAAAACCGGGGCAAACGGCGCGGCGTTGGCGGGGCGTATGGTGTGTATCTCGCATTGCAGGGCGGGGTCTTGATCTCCGGCCTAAGAAGCCGCCGCTGCGCGGCGGTTGGCCATCTCCGCGCTAAGAGCCGGGCCTTGCGGCCCGGTTGCGCTCCGAAACGGCGCTGCGGCGCCAGTACGAAACGCGCCTGCGGGCGCAGACCCCGCCGCGGCCGTTTGCCCCGCGTAGGTTTTTATGGTTTGCTGTGTGTTTACCACGGTCTGTAGGGGCCGCATGCATGCGGCCCGCCACGCTTGTTTTACCATGCCGCTTTTTTGGCCGTGACGGCGTTTGGTCTATGCGTAGGGGCGGCATACATGCCGCCCGCAAAACGGTGCGGGCGTCGGCTGTTGCCGGGTCGGTTTGGTGTTTGTTTTGTATTGTAGGGCGGGTGTTCACGCCCGCCGCACAGTAAAAATTCAAAAAATTATCGGTGCGGCGTATACGGTCATTTCCACCGCGAACCCCGCGCGACCGTTTACTCCTGCCGGGAGGCATATATGCCTCCCCTACAAATAAGGTAAACGCGTCCACAAACCCAAAAACGTTACTATGGGGCAAATGCCCACGCGCCGCGCAGCAGCATCATGGTTCCGCTTCCTCCGGCGCGCCCAGGTCGGCGGCGTTCAGGCATTTTTGGCGCAGCAGGGCGGCCGGGGGCTGGCCGGGGGCGCTGGCCGTGCCCAGCGTGCCAAAGGTGGCCGCGCTGCCGAACGCCCCGCCGCAAAACCGCGTCGCCGCGCCCAGCGGCCCCATGCTCATGGTGATCAGCGGCGTTTTGGGGCGGGCTTTGGCGGCCAGCGCCGTGGCCTGCAGCAGCAGCGCGGCGTCGGCGCGGGTCTTGGGCATGACGGCCAGCTTGGCGATGTCCGCCCCGGCGTCCGCCATGGCGCACAGGGTATCTTTCATGGCGTTTAGCGGCGGCGTGGCGTCAAAGTGATGCTCGCTGACGACGGCCTGTATGCCCGACGCGCGCGCGCCGCGGCACAGCGGCCCCACGGTGCCGGGGCCGCAGCGCCACTCAATATCCAGCGCGTCGCAGGCATGCTGCTGCATCAGCGCCAGCAGCGTGGCGGCGTAGGCGGGGTCGCCCAGGTCGGCCAGGCCGCCCTCGTGTACGGTGCGCAGCGTGACCAGCAGCGGTTTGTTGGGCATGGCGGCACTGGCGGCCAGCGTCGCCGCAAACCAGTCCCCCTGCGGCAGCGGGTCCAGGCGCAGCTCCACGATGTCGGCTTCCGGCGCGGCGGCCGCGGCGGCGGCCTGCGCGGCCAGTTCCGGCAGGGTGTGTGCAAACAGCGGCACAATGATGCTGGGCGTGCGCGGGTCCAGGTCCAGGCGTGGCATAGGCGGTCCCCTCTCTCCTTTTTTTGGCGCGGCACAAACAAAAATGGGTCTTATGCCAGTATAGCACAATTTAAAAAATGTGTAAATTCGCCCCAAAGCGCTTGCCGCGCCGCGCGCCGCGCGCTACAATAGGAGATGTTTTTACAGGAGGCAACACAACATGGATCACCCGATCTTACCGCAAAACGCCGCCCTGCTGCTGGAGGGCGGCTCGCTGCGCGGGCTGTACACGGCCGGCGCGCTGGATACCCTGATGGAAGAAAACATCTATTTCCCCGCCGTGGCGGGCGTCAGCGCGGGCGCGCTCAACGGCGTCAACTATGTGGCGCGCCAGCCCGGGCGCGCGGCCAGCATCAACCTGCGTTATCGGCACGACCCGCGCTACTTTGGCCCGCGGGCGGCGTTCAACGGCGGCAGCGTGTTTGGGCTGCGCTTTATGCTGTACGACGTCCCGCGCGAAGTGCCGTTTGACGCCGATACCTTTTATAATGGCGGCCAGCGCATGATCGCCGTGGCCACCAACGTGCAGACCGGCAAGGCCGCCTACTTTGAAAAAGGCAAGACCGAGTTTGATTTTATGGAGGCCTGCCGTGCCTCGGCCAGTCTGCCGCTGGCCTCGACCCCGGTGCGCCTGGGCCAAAACACCTACCTGGACGGCGGGTGCGCCTGCCCGATCCCGCTGCAATGGGCGCTGGACGAGGGCTTTGCCAAGATCGCCGTCATCACCACGCGGGAGAAAGGCTTCCGCAAACCGATGCCCAGCCAGCGCATGGTCAACCTGTACGACGACTTTTACGGCGATAACGCGCTGTTTTTGGCCACGATGCTGACGCAGGAGACCCGCTACAACGCCCTGATGGACGAGCTGGACGAGCTGGAGAACGCCGGCCGCGTGTTTGTGCTGCGCCCGGCGCAGCCGGTGGACATCGGCCGGTTTGAGGGCGATATGGACAAGCTGCTGGCGCTGTACAACCGCGGCCGGCGCGAGATGCGCGAACGCCTTGCCGGCCTGCGCGCCTACCTGGAAGGGTGACGCCGCGTATTTTGAAAAATTTTTGGGGAAAACTACTTGACAGCACCCCCGGTGCTTTGTATAATAATAGAGCGCTTCCTCTGGGGGCGCTGCATATGGCGGTATAGCTCAGTTGGCTAGAGCATTCGGTTCATACCCGAAGTGTCACCGGTTCAAATCCAGTTACCGCTACCAGTATACAAGGTTTCGCTAAAACTTGGGGGGCCGGTTGCAATAGTGGCCGGCTGGAAGCTTGCTGTTTTAGCGAAATCTTGTATTCTATACGGCCCGTTGGTCAAGAGGTTAAGACACGGCCCTTTCACGGCTGTAACATGGGTTCGATTCCCGTACGGGTCATATAAAAGCCCCTCAGCTTAGGCTGAGGGGCTTTTATATGCTTCCGTACGAGGAATCGAACAGGGCGGCGCGCCGCAGCGCGCAACCAACAGTCCAGTGGACTGTTGGTTAGCCCGCGGGAGATTCCCGTACGGGTCACACCCTAGACGCAGCTCAGGCTGAGGGGCTTTTATATGCTTCCGTACGAGGAATCGAACAGGGCGGCGCGCC
>DSLMC04103__coassemble_2353_pt1 | contig 7436 bp, 8 predicted proteins | sample DSLMC04103__metabat2_high_PE_010 | metagenome-assembled genome bin DSLMC04103 | reverse complement strand
CCTTGCGGCCCGGTTGCGCTCCGAAACGCGCCTGCGGGCGCAGCCCCGCCCTACAACGCAATATAAACACCATGCGAACCGTAAACGGGCGGTAACAGCAAACGCATCCCGTACCGTTTCTACCAATAGGAATGTGGCACGGCCTGTATGCCGCCCCTACGCATGGACCAAACGCCATCGCAACCAAAAAGGGGTCTGGTAAGGCGGCCGGGTACGGCGGGCGTGAACGCCCGCCCTACAGAGCAAAAACATACGCCATGCCAACCGTAAACGGGCAGCCGCCGCGTGCTATCGCACCATAAACCTAATTTCCAATCCGTCGCGCGCCGCGCGACACCACCATTTTTCATTTTTATTTTTTAATTTTTAATTTTTCCCGGTCTTTTCCCCCGTTGACAACGGGCGGTGAATCCGGTTTAATAGGGGTACGCAGAACCCGCGACCCAAAGGAGGTCCCCCTATGAAACAAGCCAAACGCAGCCGCGCGCTGCTGGTCCTGCTGGGCTGTGTGGCGGCGCTGGCGCTGTGCGCGGCCGCCGCCATGGCGCTGCTGCTGCGCGTACCCGCTGCGCAGGACGTGACGATCCCCGGCGTGCGCGGCGGCATCCCCGCCACGGTGCAGATGCCCGCCAAGCTGGCGCGCGCCGGCGAGGTGCCGCTGGTGGTTTTGTGCCACGGCTTTACCGGCGACCGCACCGCCAACGATCATTTCCCCACGCTGGCCGCCAAACTGGCGGAGCTGGGCATCGCCAGCGTGCGGATGGATTTTGCCGGCTGCGGCAGCAGCACCGAGCCTTACACCGAATACTCGCTGGCCAGCATGACCGACGACGTAAACAGCGCCATCGCCTTTTTGCAAAGCGAGTACGGCGTGGACGGCGCCATTGGGCTGGTGGGCCACAGCATGGGCGGGCGGCTGGTGAGCCTGTACCCGCAGGATGGCCAGTACCCTGTGGCGGCGCTGGCCCTGTGGAGCCCCGCCAACGGCGCCGGGCTGCAGGGGCTGGAATTTTTGAACATCGAGGATTTCAGCGTGGTGGAGGCCCTGGCCGCCGAGGCTGAGGCCAACGGCCAGGCGAGCACCAAGTGGGGCGTTACGATCAGCGCTGAGTTCGTGCGCGGCATGCGCGAGAGCGACCCCAACGCCGCGCTGCGCGCCTGCGGGCTGCCGGTGCTGCTGATCTACAGCGGCAACGAGGGGCCCATCAGCGAGACCACCCAGAGCGAGACCATTGCCACCGTCGAAAGCCTGGGCGAAGGGCGTGTGGTCCTGGAACCGTTTGTGGACGGCAACCACAATTTCTACGGCGCGGACGACGCCGCCACCGCCCGCCTGGACGAAACGCTGTGCACCGTGACCGCCGAGTTTTTGGTGCAGCAGCTGAAATAAACCGCCCGCATAAGCAAACCCGCCCCGGCTTTTCAGCCGGGGCGGGTTTCTCGTTTGCGGGGTTACAGCTCGATCTTGCCGAAGGCGAAGTCGTCGCCGTCGTGGATATGCTCGGTCACTTTGGGGGCGTAGGGCTTGGCGTCGGGGTCGCGCGGGGTCTCGGCAAATTCGCGGGCCGGGGCGCTGCCGCGCGCGCCGCTGTAGCGGGGGCCACCCTCGCGCCGGCGATCGCCGCGCCCACCGCGGCCGCGGCTGCGGTCATTGCGTCGGCCGTCACGGTTGCCGTCACGGCGGCGCCCGTCGCGGCGGCGCCCGTCGCGGCGGCCATGGCCGCCGCGCGCGTTGCGGGCGTTGTCGCGGTCGGGCAGGTTGCTGGCATCCGGGTCGGTGGAGTAGATCACGACGCGGCGGGACGCCCCGTCGCCGGTGCTCTCGCTGCGCACGCCGTCGATGGCGGCCACCGCCGTGTGGATGATGTGCCGCTCATAGGGGTTCATGGGTTCCATCTCGTAGTAGCAGCCGGTGCGGATGACCCGCTCGGCAATGCGGCGGGCCAGCGCTTCGAGGTCGCCCTCGCGCTTGCCGCGGTAGCCGCCGACGTCCAGCCCCAGCTTGACGTAGGGGCCTTCCATGCGGTTGACGACGAGGCTGGCCAGGTAGGACAGGCTCTCCATCGTCTCGCCGCGGCGGCCGATCAGCGCGCCCATGTGGCTGCCGTTGACGCGCAGGATCGTCGCCTCGCCCTTTTGCAGCGCCGAGAAGGTGAAGTCCTCAACGCCCATCAGCGTAAAGATCGGCGTCAGGTAGTCGACGGCGGCCTGCAGGCGTGCGTCGGCGGCGATGTCGAGGGGTTTCTCCTCGTCGCCGGCCTCGGCCGGCGCTTCGGCGGCGGGGGCAGACGGCGTTTCCGCCGCCGGGGCGGCGGTGGTTTCGGGCGCGGGGGTCTCGGCGGGGGCTTTTTCCGGGGCGGCGGGCTGCACGGTCTCGGCCTCCGGCTCCTCGACGGTCACGCGGACCTTGGCGGGGATGGTCTTGAAGAATTTGCGGGCGGGGAACTCCAGCACTTCGTAGCTGACGTTGAGGTCGTCCCGGCTGACGCCCAGGGCCTCGCAGGCGGCTTCGACCGCGGCCTCGACGGTGCGGGCGCTCATTTCGATACTGCGCATAGTTGCTACCTCCTTACGGGTTCAACGGGGTGGTCCGTTCATCCTTATACAGTTCGGCTTCGCGCTGGCGCGCCAGTTCCAGGCGCAGGCGGCTGGCCTCGGCCAGGTTGACCTCTTTGGTCACGGTCTTGCCGTTTTCTTCCACGGTCACGGTGTGCTTTTTCTTGCGCTCGGCGCGCTTGGCGGCCAGTTCGGCCTCATACTGGGCCTTGAACTTTTCGGGGCTGTAGATGCGGTACATCACAAAGCTCTGCCCCATCTGGAAGATGTTGGACACGCCGTAGTACAGCGAGAAGCCGACCGGCGCGTTGAAACAGAAGGATACGAACATCAGGTTCATGACCCACATCATGACCTTCATGCTGCCCTGCATCTGCCCGCCCATGCCGGAGAGTTTCTGGGTGACGATGTAGCTGACGATCATGGTGATGGCGGCGACAGCCGGGAAGACGGCGATGGGCGTGAGGTTGAAACCGGGGATGTCGCACATATCCATGCCGAAGAACATCGTGTTGAAGTTCTGGATCTCGGTGACGATGTCGGCGGAGATGATGGACGGGTCGATGACGGCTCCGTTGTGGATGGCCTGGATCAGCGCCGTCTGCATGGTGGCGGTGTTGGCGCTGGCGATGCCAAGGCTCTCGCACGCGGTCTGGATGGCGTCGGCCGGCACGCCGAAGATGTACTGCACGGGGTAGTACACGACGCCCAGGAAGCCGAACAGCACCAGCATCGTCAGCAGCATGGGCAGGCAGCCGGCCATGGGGTTAAAGCCGTGTTCCTGCTGCAGGCGCAGGAGTTCTTCCTGCTGTTTTTGGGGGTCGTTTTTGTACTTTTGCTGGATCTCGTTCATCAGCGGCTGGAACACCGACATCTTGGCGGTGGACTTTTGCTGGTGCAGCGAAAGCGGGAACATGGCCAGCTTGATGAGGATGGTGGCGACGATCATGGTGCCCGCATAGTTGCCGATGAAGGTGTACAGCAGCTTGACCAGCGGGCCTAAAATGATGGCCAGGAAATAGAAAATTTGCATAGCGTGTCCATTCTGCCCCGGCTGCGCCCGGAAGCGTGTATTTTAACGTAGGTCTTTGCCGCGCAGCGCAAAGACATGAGAAGCGAAAAAAATGAAAAACCCTGGAAAATTAAAAATTAAAAAATAAAAATGAAAAATTATGGTGGACTCGCGGCCTGCGGCCGCTCAAAATTTAGGCGTGCGGTGTGATATAACGCCGCGGCCGCCCGGGTATGGTTTGCAGGGTGTTTATGTTGCGTTGTAGGGCGGGCGTTCACGCCCGCCGTGGCCGTCTGCCTCTTGTGGGGTTTATGGTTTGTTGCGTGTTTGCTCCGGCCTGTAGGGGCCGCATGCATGCGGCCCGCGGGCGTTCGCCTTGTGATACCGTTTTTGCATTGCGACGGCGTTCGGTCTATGCGTAGGGGCGGCATACATGCCGCCCGCCGAAACGGTGCGTTACCGCCCGTTTACGGTTTGTATGGCGTATATCACGTATTGTAGGGCGGGCGTTCACGCCCGCCGCACATATAAAAATTAAAAAAATCATCGGTTCGGCGGGCGCTGCGCCCGCAGGCGCGTTTCGGAGGCCAACCGCCGCGCAGCGGCGGCTCTTAGGCCGGAGATAAATCGCCCGCCCTACAGGGCGAGGTAAACGGGCAACCAACCGGGAACCCCGCGCGGGGCGCACCCCTGCCGGGCGGCATATATGCCGCCCCTGCAAACACCCGGTACCGCGTCTATGTTTCCGGAGACCAGGTGGTGGCGGAAGGTTTACGGGCCGTATGCGGCCCCCACAGACCGGCCGGGAACGGCAGCATTTTTTAGCGGCCGCAGGCCGCGGGACACCACAATTTTTCATTTTTCATTTTTCATTTTCACAGCTTTTCCCGCGTCAGCCTGCGTTCGTCGCTGACCCAGCGGCCTTTTTCCGGCACGGGGTCGTAGCCGAACTTGCCAAACGGGTTGCAGCGCAGCAGCCGCCACACCGTCAGCAGCAGGCCCTTGCCCAGGCCGTGCACGGCCAGCGCCTGCATGGCGTACTCGCTGCAGGTGGGGGTAAACCGGCAATGGTGCCCTAAATGCGGGCTGATATATCGCTTGTAGCCGCGCAGCAGCGCGATCAGCACCCGCGTCATTCGGCGTCCTGCGCGCGGTCCGGCAGGCCGGCCTTGGCGAACAGCTTGCCCAGCGTCTTGCTCAGCTGGGTGCTTTTCAGCCGCGGGGTCTGGCCGCGCGCCACCAATATTATATCATACCCGCCGCAATTTGGCGAGAGGTGTTCGCACAAAGCCGCCCGCATCACCCGCCGCACACGGTTGCGCTGCACCGCGCCGCCGACCTTTTTGGTGGCCGTCAGCCCGATGCGCGTTTGCCCTGTGCGGTTTTTGGCCACATACAACACCACGTGCGGGTGCACGTAGCTTTTGCCGCGCCCGTAGACGCGGTTGTACTGCCAGTTTCTGTTCAGTGTGCGATAGCGCATAACTTCACCAGGGTAAAATGAAAAATCCGTCGCCGCCGGCGGACATGTGCCGACGGCGGTGACACAACCAGGGAAATTTACCCCAAAATTGTGTGCGAGGAGCCCGCGACGAGTGCGCGGTTTTGGGGTAAATTTTGTCGAAAGGGGATCCAAATGGGGGAAACAGGAGCGTTAGGCACCGCCGTGCGCGACTGTTGCCCCCGTTGATTCTCCGAAAAAAGGGCTGCTGGCGTTGCCAGCAACCCTTTGTTCTTCTTTTTGCCTTATGCTCAGACCGTCAGGCTCTTGCGGCCCTTGGCGCGGCGGCGGGCCAGCACCTTGCGGCCGTTCTTGGTGGCCATGCGCTGCAGGAAACCATGCACGCGGCTGCGCTGACGCTTCTTCGGCTGGAAAGTACGCTTCATTTCTTCATTCCTCCTATATAAGCTCCCGGTATGGGTGATACTTTTGGCTTTGCCCATACGGGGGCAGCCTTGCAGACTTAGATTATACGCGATACCTGCGGCGTTTGTCAAGGGTCTGCGCGCATTTTTCGCGTTCTTTTTTTCGCAGCTGCGCACAGTTGTGGCCGCAGGCGCCGCGCCCCACTACATCTTGTTTCCCAAACATTTCCCAAATGGTACCCGGCATTTCGCAAAAGTGGTTCATTTTTTCCTACTTTATTATAAATAGGGCATTGTTTTGCACGTTGTTTTGTGGTATACTGTATGCAGTGTTTCTGCGCCCTTGCGGTACCGTAGGGCGCGATTTTTAACAGGAAGTGGGGAATATCGTTCGACATGGATTCTATCAACGACGTATTGGAAGCGGCCAAGGAGTATTGCCGCGACCATACCTCCGACGCGACTTTTGAGTATTACATCAAGCCCATCAAGGCCGTCAGCTTTGAAAATTCCAACACCGTCACGCTGGAGATCCGCAACGCCTTCACCCTGGGCATCGTGGCGGACCGCTACACCGTGCTGCTGAAAGAAGCGTTCAAGTCGGTATTGGGGTTTGATGTGGAGATCGCGTTCGTGACGCCGCAGCCGGAAGAGGAAGAGGAAAAGATCACCGGCGAACAGGCCCTGAAAGAGCTGCGCGAACGGCAGCTGCCCAGCGGCCGGTACGCCTTCACGTTTGAAAACTTCATCAAGGGCCCGTCCAACCAGTTTGCCTATGCGGCGGCGCAGGCGGTGGCGGCCAACCCCTCGGGCGCATACAACCCGCTGTTCATCTACGGGCCGTCGGGCCTGGGCAAGACGCACCTGCTCAACGCCATCCAGGTCGAGATCAAGAAAAACCACCCCGACTACAACATCGTCTACGTCGACTGCGAGATGTTCACCAACGAGATCATCACCGCCGTCAAGACCGCGACGACCGAGCAGTTCCGCCAGAAATACCGCGAGGCGGACGTGCTGCTGATCGACGACATCCAGTTTCTGGCCGGCAAAGAGAGCACGCAGGAGGAGTTTTTCCACACCTTCAACACGCTGCACAACGACGGGCGGCAGATCGTCATTGCGTCGGACCGCCCCGCCAAGGAGATCAAAAGCCTGGAGGAACGCCTGCGCACCCGGTTTGAGTGGGGCCTGACCGCCGACATCCAGCCGCCGGATTTTGAGACCCGCGTCGCCATCGTCAAGCGCAAGGCCGAACTGCTGAGCCTGAAACTGCCCGACGACGTGGCCGAGTACATCGCCAACCACTTAAAGCAGAACATCCGCCAGCTGGAGGGCGCGGTCAAAAAGCTCAACGCCTATTACATGCTGGAGGGCATCGCCCCCTGCATCGGCGTGACGACGACAGCCATCAAGGACACCCTCAACGACAGCCAGCCCATCCCGGTGACGATCGAGAAGATCTTGAACGAAGTGGCGCGCACCTACAACGTCATGCCGGCGGACATCCGCGGCAAAAAGCGCAACGCCAACGTCAGCGCCGCGCGGCAGATGACGATGTACATCATCCGCGAGGTGACCGGCATGAGCATGGAGGCCATCGGGCAGGAGTTCCAGCGCGACCATTCGACGGTGGTGTATTCCATCAAGACGATGGCCGAAAATATCGCCCGTGACCAGCACCTGAAAGAGACCTGCAGCGACATCATCAAAAACGTGCGGACGTGAAGCAAATGAAAAATGAAAAAATAAAAATTATGGTAAACCGCGGCCGTTGGCCGCTCAAAAAAAATTGCTGCCGTTCCCGGGTGCTCTGTAGGGCGGGGTCTTGACCCCGCCGTGGATGGTTGCCTTATGAGAACGTTTTCGGGTAACGTGGCTGCTCCCGGTCCGACTCTATAAGATTTGGTTTCTTCGCTTGCCATTGCCCCTTCCTTTTTGACCGGGCAAAAAGGAAGCGAAAAACCCGCCGCTAATTCCGAGGCGCGGGGCACGGCCAAAG
>DSLMC04103__coassemble_1893_pt1 | contig 9005 bp, 1 predicted proteins | sample DSLMC04103__metabat2_high_PE_010 | metagenome-assembled genome bin DSLMC04103 | reverse complement strand
GGCCTAAGAGCCGCCGCTGCGCGGCGGTTGGCCTACGAAACGCGCCTGCGGGCGCTGCGCCCGCCGAACCGATGATTTTTTAAATTTTATATAATGTGCGGCGGGGTCAAGCCCCCGCCCTACAACACAAACCAAACGGCATACGCCCCCCGCATCCACAAAAAACACCCCCAAAACAGCAAGGCCGCCCTGCGTTTGCAGGGCGGCCTTGCCGCATGTAGGGGGTATTTGCCTTAGGGGGTCCGCAAAACCGGCTTACTTGCCGCTGCGGCGCTTGCGCAGCGCCAGCAGGGCGGCCAGGCCGCCGGCAGCCACGATGGCCAGGCCGGCCAGCAGGCCGACGGGCATATTGTCGCCCGTCTGCGGGATCGTCCCCGCCGGCAGCCCGGTCAGGCCTTCCCACTCCGACGTATTGATGACGTTGTACCCGTCGATCGTCGTGGTGTAGCCTTCGACTTTATCCTCCGAGATGCTGTACACGATCTGCTTGCCGTTTTCGTACTTGGGCAGGTCGGTGAAAGTCCACTGCCAGTCATCCTCGGCCGTGACCAGCACCTTGGCGATGGCCCGCTCGTTGGCAAGCAGGCGGATGGTGATGCAGTCGGGGCGCAGGCTCTGGTTGGAGGCATCGCGCCAGATCTTGCGGCCGGAAACTTCCACACGTTCCGGCACGTGGCGGTTGGTGACCACGTAGCCTTCCACCGCGTCGCCGGAGATCGACGACTCGTACCCGTGCACGCCGACCTCCTGGACGCTGTAGCGGATCTTTTCGCCCGCCTTGTACTCATCCAGGTTGCCGAACGTGCCGGACCAGGCGTTCTCTGCGCTCAGGCGCAGCGTCTTGCCGGTGTCGGCGCCGTCGGCCAGCAGCTTGATCTCGATCACAGCGGGGCGCATACCGTCCTGGTTGCCGTTGTCGTCCCAGTTTTTGGTCACGCTGACGCTGGTCTTGCCGGGGGTATAGTGGTTGGTAACGGTAAAGGTTTTGTTGTCGACCGCCGTGGTATAGCCGGGGACCGCGTCCTCGGTGATGGTATACACGATCTCGGTGCCGCCGTCGCGGTACTTGGGCAGGCCCTCAAAGGTGTGCTTCCAACCGTTGGCCGCGTTCAGCGTGGCGGTCATGCCTTCCAGCGCTTTGCCGTCGGCATACAGGCGGACCGTGACCGCATCCGGGCGTTTGCCGTCCTGGTCGTTGGCGTCGGCCCACTTCTTGGTGACCGGGATGTCGATCTCTTCCGGCGTGTGGGTGTTGGTCAGGGTATGGCTGCCGTCGTCCTTGTAGTCGACTTTGGCATCATATTCCTCCACCGCTTCTTCCACGACGGTGTACTGGATCGCCGTGCCGCCGTCGCGGTACTTGTGCAGGCCCGTAAACGTCCAGTTCCAGTTCCCGTCGCCGTCCGGTTCGACCTCCAGGGTCGCAACGTGTTCCGCAGCTTCCCCGGGCTTCTCCGCATTGTCGGCATACAAATGGACGGTGATAGACTCCGGCCGGATGCCGTCCTGGTTGTTGGCGTCCTCCCAGGTCTTGCTGCCTTTCAGTTCGATGGTTTCGGGTTCATAGGTGTTGATGATGGTAAAGCCATTCTCCATATCGCCAGTGAGGCTGGAATCGTACAATTCGTCCGTGTCCGCATCCAGCACTTCCTTGACGGAATACTCGATCGGCTGACCGTTCTCGTTTTTGGGCAGATTTTCAAAGGTGTGCGTCCAGTTGCCCTCCGCGTCCGGCGTGATCGTGGCCGTCTGGTCCGGCACATCTACCCAGTCGTCACCAACCTTTTTCTGCAGCTGCACCGTGATCTCGTCCGGGCGTTTGCCGTCGCGGTCGTTGTCGTCGTTCCACTTCTTTGTCACGGTGACTTGGGTGGTATCCGGCGTGCGGCTGTTGGTGATGGTGAAGCCTTTCTCTGCGTCGCCCTCGATAGAAGGTTTGTCGTACTCTTCGACCTGCGTTTCCTGGACGGTATAGACGATCTTCTGGCCGTGGTCTTTGTATACAGGCAGTTCATCAAAGGTATGTGTCCAGTTGCCGTCCTCATCCGGTGTGATCGTCGCTTTTTCCACGGGATCGCCGTCCGCCAGCAGCTGCACTGTGATGCTCGTCGGGCGTTTGCCGTCCTGGTTGTCGTTGTCCTCCCACTTCTTCGTCACCGTGATTTGGGTGGTCTCGGGCGTGTAGGAGTTGGTGATGGTGAACCGATTCACCCCGGTAGACTTGACCTCAGATTTGTACCCATCGGGCAGAGTGCCTTCTTCCTTGACGGTATAGGTGATCTTCTCGCCGTCCTTGTACTCGTCCAGGTCTGTAAAAGAGCCTTGCCAGTTATTGCCGGCATTCAGCTCGAGCGTTTGATTCGTTTCCTCATTATCCGCATACAACCGCACCGTGATTTCTTTCGGCCGGACGCCGTCCTGGTCGTTGTTGTCCTTCCAGGATTTGGTCACGCTGACGTAGGTCTTGCCGGGGGTGTAGGTGTTGGTGATGTTGTTACCGTTATAGGCAGGGGTATAGCCTGGTACCGGTACTTCCTGGACGGTATAGGTCACCTGTTCGCCTTTGCGGTATACCGGCAAATCCGTGAAACTCCAGTTCCAAGTATTGTCGTCGCCCGTCACAGTCTTGGAATCGACTTTTTCATTCCCCACCATCAGGTTGATGGTGATCTGAGCCGGGCGCTTGCCGTCCTGGTTACTGTTGTCGTTCCAAGTCTTGGTGCCCTCGATATCGGTCGTTTCCAGCGTGTTGGTGATGGTGAAACCACCCTCGTCGTTGGATTCGACCTCGGACTTGTACCCGCCCACCGAGACTTCCTTGACGGTGTATTCGATCTCGGCGCCGTTTTCGTACTTGGGCAGTTTTGCAAATTCACCCTGCCAGTGGTTGGCTTCGTTCAGCGTCAGGGTGTCTACGGGCGTTTCGCCGTTGTACAGGGTTACGGTGACGCCGTCATCCGGCCGGTTGTTGTACTTGTCGTTTTTATCATTCGCCCACACCTTCTCCACCGGGATGTCAATGGTCTCCGGCGTATGGGTATTGGTGATGGTGATTTCCGTGCCGCTTGCCGTCGAGGTGGAAGCGGAAGTAGAGATATAGCCTTCTGGTACCGACACCTCAGCCACCGTGTACTCAATATCCTGGCCGTTCGCTTTTTTCGGCAGATTGCTGAAGGTATGCGTCCAGCCCTCGCCCGTCAGCGTGACCGGATCGCCGTAGTTTTCACCGTTCGCTTTCAGCTGCACCTGGATGCTCGTCGGGCGTTTGCCGTCCTGGTTGTCCTCGTCCTCCCACACCTTCGTCACCGTGACTTGAGTGGTCCCGGGCGTGTAGGAGTTGGTCAAGTTATACTTGCCGTCCGTACCCTTCGTGCCGCCGCTCGGGATATAACCGTTCAAATTGCCGGTTTCTACCACGCGGTACGCGATCTCCTGCTGGTTCTCATACTTCGGCAGGTCGGTAAAGCTGTAGTCCAGGTTGCCGCTGGTGATCGTGGCCGTTTTGCCGTCCACATCATCCCATCCGCCGTTGCCGACCTTCTTCTGCAGCTGCACCGTAACGGTTGCCGGGCGTTTGCCGTCCTGGTTATTGTTGTCGTCCCAGGTCTTGGTACCCGCAACGGTGACGGTCTCCGGCGTGTTGGTGATGACGAAACCATTGGTCATATTGCCGTTGACTTGGGATTCGTACCCGGTCACCAGGACTTCCTTGACGGTATACTGGATCGCAGCACCACTATCATCGGCCTTGGGCAGGTCCGCAAACTCGCCGGCCCATCGGTTGGCTGCAGACAGGGTCAACGTTTCGCCGCTCACCGGGTTGTCACCTACATACAGCTGCACCGTGATCTCGGTCGGGCGGTTGTTGGCGTTGTCGTTATCGTTCCACACCTTCGTCACCGGGATCGTAACGGTCTCTTCCTTGGCTTCTACCAGACCAAGATCCTGGTGCTTCACCTCATACACATTGCCGGTGATCGCTTCCTCTGCAGGCATCACGATGCCCGCAATGTAGGCGTAGTCCAGCTTGCCGTCGCTGTTGTTGACCCCCGTTGCGTCAGAGTCAATGGTGTCATCGCCTGCGTTGAGCGTTGTTGCCGCATAGTTTGCAAACGTAATGGTGCCGCCATCATCAAAGCGCACGGCAAAGGTGCCTTCCGGCAGGTTCAGGAACTTGTACGCACCCGTTGTACCGGTCGTAGTTTTGCCGGTCAGCAGGTCCATTGTGCTGCCGGTGGTCACGGCGGCCGTCCGGCCGTTTACCGTATACACCTCATAGTCGGCAAGGTCCGTGACATTACCGCCATCTTTCAGTTTCAGCAGCGTGACGGTCACGTCGTTCTGCTTCGTTTCGTCTGCCCCCTGCAGGCCGTCTTTGTCGGCATCCAGCCAGACAAGGCCTTCCAGCGTGCGGCCAAACAGGTAGCTGCGGCCGTTGCTCTCCATATTGCCCATCGTCAGGCGGTTCACCACGCGGTCGCCCGGCTCGCCTTCCGGCAGGGTGATGGTCACCTGCATTTTCAGCGTCTCGTTCCCCGGCAGGCTACCCACGGCGGCGATGGCCACCGGTTTAAACGTAGTGTCCGGCAGGTTCACCTTGCCGCTTGCGGGATCAACAGTCAACTCCGTCCAATCCTGGTCGGTCGCAAAGTTAACGTCTTGGAAGTCCGCGCTGCCCTTGCCCTGCAAGTCTTCGTTTTCTGTGTAATACAGTTTAAAATTGTCGGCAAATTCGCCAGCCAGTCCGGTGATCGTAAATTCCGTCACAACGCTGTCGCCGTGCATCGCAGAGGCAGAACCCTCGCCGCTGTACGGCAGGCTGTCCACCGCAATGATCTGCAAGGGGTTGGCGGCGTTGTTGCCGACGTTCATGGTAAAGCCCATGGTTTTGCCGGTCTCGACCCGCGCCTGGTCCGCCGTTTTGGAGAGGCTGACCGCCGAGTTTTTGCTGACAAGGATGCTCTTTGTGACCTCGTTGCCGTTGACTGCGCTAAAGTCCTTGCGCTGCTCGTCATCGCTCCAGATCGTTGCGGTATTGGGCAGCGGATCATTATTTTGTGCTTCGTTGCTGATGTCGCAGGAATAGTAGATGGTGCCGATCGTTGTCGTTGCGTCCGCCTTGATCGTCTGCTCTGTCAGCGTCCAGCGCAGCGTAGTGGTGCCGTCGTCATGCTCGGTCACTTGCGGTTCGATCTGCGTGCCGCCGGTCACCTGGCCCTGCTTGCCCTCGCCAGTCTGGTGGTACTCGCCGCCCAAATAGGCCGAGTACGGGATATAGCGCAGGTTTTTGGGCAGCACGTCCTCAACGTAGACGGTGGTCGTGGTCGCCTCTTCGGAAGTAAACTCACCTTCGGTGCGGATGGCCGAAAGATCCAGCGCGTAGTCGACGGCGTTCTGGGCACTGTCCAGGTCATAGACCAGTTTTTCAGCCTGCGTCGAACCGCTTTGCTGCAGCACGCGCTTGCCGATCTGCGTGGCGTAATTCACCACCAGGCAGGAGTCACCGTAGTTGCGCTCGGCCGTGCCGTCTTTGTATCCGTTTGCGTCATATTCAGATTTCTTGTAGTTTTTAAGGCCTTCCCGGCTGTCTGCATCGTTGGTCCAGACCGCATCCGGGTAATCTTCCTCATACTGGGGCGCCTGGGGCGCGGTGGTCCGGCCGGCGCGGCTGGGGAAATAGTTCTGTGCATAATCCGCATAATCCGCATCGGCCAGTGCGGCGGCATCTTTTTGGAGCGCCTGCGCAGCCGCGTCTTGCACGTTCCCTTTGTTCCACGCCTTGGCGGAATGCGTCACCATGTACACGTTGCCGTCGGTGGCCGTATCTTGCAGCTTGCCGGTGGCCGTAAAGTAGATCTCCGTCGTCTGGCTGGAGGCAACGCCGCGGGCTTCCAGCAGCACCGCCACACAGGTATAGTCCTGGCTTTCCAAGTCTTGCAGCGAGGTGAAGAAGATCAGATCATCCGCCGTGGCGTTGATCATCTCCTCATCATAACCGGCTTCGTTCGGCTGTTTGCCGTCATGGTTCCAGCCGGTTTTGTCCGGCTTTGCGCCGTACAGCAGCGTCAGCTTCATGTTGTCGACGCCGCTTTTGTCGCCGACCGCCGCGCTTTCGATGTCAAAAAACGCATCGTCAAACTTCATCAGGTCGTCGTAGGCCACGCCGGTGTTCAGGCCTTCCGCCCCCAGATGCGCCAGCTGTTCGGTGATGCTGATGTCGGCGCCTTTCAGGCTCCAGTCCTTGCCATTGTCATGGCAGGCATTGGTGATGTCCGTGCCGGAATAGTTGATGTACTGCTCGATTTCGCCCGGCTGCTCCAGCGCCATCGTCACCGATTGCCGGTCGTCGTTCGTGACCGCCTGGTTGCTGTTGTCGGCCACTTCCTGCAGCGCATTGCCGCTGACGCCGGTCGCACGCAGGTTCACGTCCTCCACCGTCAGGTTGAACTGGCCGTCGCCGTATTGGTTGACGGCCTGCGTGCCGTCCTTTGCGGTAAACGGCTGCACGACCCAGATCTCCCCGGCCGAGAAGCAGGCGGTCTGTACATTCCAATACCCGCTTGCAAACACAGAGGGGTCGTAATATTTCGGGTCGGTGATCGCGTTTTTGGCGGTCGTGTTGGGGATGCGGCTTAAGTCCACCTCATACCCGCTGACCGTGATGGAAACCGTATCGCCGTTTTGCGCCGCCGCCCAGGTACCGCCGTTTTTGCAGGCGTATTCTAGGTAAGGGCTGCCGGTCTGGCTATTGAACGGCGCAGCCAAAAAGGCGTACTTATCGCCTTGGACGATCGTGCGGCCGTCCTGCTGCGCGGAGCCGTCTTTGTTGCCTTCGGCGCTCCACAGCAGCGGGGCAAACCCGTCGCTGCTGACCGTGGTTGCATCCACGCTGGCGCCGTCTGTTTTTTTGTAGGTGGAAGAAAGCTTCAGATCCAGCGTGATGGGTTTGTTTGCATCGGGGATCTCGCAGCCGCGCAGGCCCTGGCCGGGCTTGCCCTGCACCTGCAGCGTCACGCCAAACGCCTGCACGCGGCCGCTGCGGTTCCCGGCGTTCTGGTTTTGGGCCTGGTCGTTGCCGGTGCTAAAATCAAACGTGCCCAGGTAGTTGGTGTTCCAGCCCTGCTCCAGCGCCACGTTGTAGCGCGGGGCGGTGGTCACCGTGATCTCCGGCGCTTCCAGCGTTTTGTACTCTACCTCATTATGTGTTTGGCAGTGGTAGTTGCTGCCCGTGACAAGGCCGCTGGACGGCACCGCGTTGTGGTCCATCCAGAAGGTGAACAGCGGCTGGATCTTGTCCCCTTGGGTCATCGCCAGCACGCGGACGGCCACGTTCAGCGTCTGCCAGCTTTCGCCAATGGCCGTCGGGTTGCTCTCGGAAGGCGCCCAGGTAAAGGAGCCGCGCATCACCTGCACAGTCTGCCCGTTGTAGGTGGTCGTGTAAACATCTTCGTGCTGTGCGCCCGGCTTGGAGGTCACCCAGCCCATGCTGTCCAGCTCAAACCGCGCCTCGTCGGTGTCGGCCGGCAGGATCAGTTCATAATAGAAGGTGCCCTCTTTGTAGTTCGGATGCGGGCTGCCGTCCCGGACTTTGTTTTGCATCTCGACCGTATAGGTCACGACGTCAAACGAGCGCACGGTACCGTTGCTGGCCGAAGTGTCGTTACCGTTCGCATCGTCGCTGTCCCAGGGCTCCGTGCCGGTCATAATGGACTTGCCGTCATACCCCGCACCGGAAGAAAAACCCAGCGTGCCGATATAGGCATAGTCGCCGTTCAGCCAGCTGTTGTCATCGGCCAGCGGCGCCGCCGCATTCGCGGCCGGGGCCTGCGGGGCGGCGGCCCCGGGCACGGTCACGCTTTCTTCGGGCACAGTGGCGCCCTCTTCGGGCACGGTCGCGCCCTGCTCAGGCTCGGTCGCGCCTTCCTCGGGCACGGTCGCGCCTTCCTCGGGCACGGTCGCGCCTTCCTCGGGCACGGTCGCGCCCTGCTCGGGCTCGGTCGCACCCTGCTCAGGCTCAGTCGCACCCTGCTCGGGTTCGGTCGCGCCCTGCTCAGGCTCGGTCGCGCCTTCCTCGGGCTCGGTCGCACCCTCCTCGGGCACAGTGGCGCTCTGCTCGGGCTCGGCCGCACCCTGCTCGGGCTCGGTCGCACCTTCCTCGGGCTCGGTCGCGTCCTGCTCGGGTTCGGTCGCGCTCTGCGCGGGGGTGCTTTCCGGCGGGGTGGTTTCGCCCTCCGGCGCGCCCTGGCTATCGCTTTGCTGCGCCAGGGACACCTGCGCCGCAGTGGACGGTTCCTGCGCAAAGGCGGCAGAAGGCACCATACCGGCACACAGTGCCAGCGTGCAGAACAGCGCTGCCGCGCGTTGGAGCCGTTTTTTCCAAAAATGCATGGTCAGATTCCTCCATCCTGGTGGGTTCTATGTTCGTGCTGTGTATGGGTGGTTCCCGGCCAAAGCCGGGGGCGGAAACAAAGTTCAGGCGCCGGCGTCCCAGCCGGCGGTGGTCTGCTCGGCCTGCAGCAGCTGGTCGTAGGTTTGCTGCAGCAGCGGCGCCAGGCTGGCTTTGATGCTGTCCTGCGTGGCCTGGTACAGGCCGCGCAGCGCGCGCGGGTTGCCTTTGGCTTCGTCCACGCCGGCGCTGCGGCAAAGCTCCTGTATGCTGCGGCACAGGTCAGAGCGGCCGATGGTATGCCCGCGGCTGCTTACAAACACCGGCCCGGCGGCAATACCCTGTGCGCGGCAGTAGGCCAGCAGTTCGCCCTGTAAGCTGTGCGGGATGTACAGCACCCCGCCGCGCGCAAGCGGCGTGCTGCCGCCCGCCTGCACCCGCTGCACCGTGACCTGCGGCAGGCATTGCAGCGGCAGGCCGGTGGTCACAAACAGCTTGACCAGCAGGTAGAGCCGGTGCTCGCCTTTGCGGCGGGCCGTGCACAGCAGGCGCAGGTACTCGGCCCGGGTCAGCTGCGGGGTCTCGGTCTTGCCGGGCGCGCTGTGGCGCATCGCCAGGT
>DSLMC04103__coassemble_1880_pt1 | contig 9062 bp, 4 predicted proteins | sample DSLMC04103__metabat2_high_PE_010 | metagenome-assembled genome bin DSLMC04103 | reverse complement strand
CCTATAAGGACCGGCTGTGAAAAGATGCGGCTGCCTGGTCCAGTCTGGCGCACCACAAGCACAAAATCCGAACCTTTTTCCAATATTGCAAAGATTAAAAGCCCATTCCTTTTGCCGATTTGAGGAAATGGGCGTTTGTCCACAGAAGCCCTGACGATCTGCAATGGCATGATTCCACCAGACCGTACCTGTCTGTTTACTTGCCACGAGCCAACAGACATACGGCAACAAGTGTCGCGCTCAAAAAGCATCTCCTCATAGAGATCTATCCGCCTGCAATCATATGAAAAACGCCCCGTGAAGGGGGGAGCCGCTCTGGCTTCCTTCGCGGGGCGTTTTCTATGCAAGGATTAAAAAACCGTTTATTTGACGGTAGGCTGATTGCTCGCTTTTCACGTTAATTTTATGGAGTCCGCCGCAGTGCCACCGTGCCGGTCAGGCCACTGCCGCCGGTGGGTTTTGGGGCCAGCATTTTGCGGTAGCCGTCCAGCAGCGGGTAGCATTGGCGCTCGAGGGTGGTGGCGACCTCGATGGCAAGGATGTTCTCCCCCGCCCGGCCCGCGAGGTCGTAGGCGAAGGGCGGGGCGATCTGGATGCCGGCGCTCTCGCCGTTCAAAAAGACCTCCACCCCTTCGGCGGCGTCGGTGATCTCCAACCGCAGCGCGGCGGGTGCATCCAGCGTAAAGGTCGTCTCGTACCGCGCAAAGCCGGAAAACTCCGGCTGTTCAGCGGCCAGGTCATCGGGCAGCGTGACCGGCACAGCGGAGCCGAAGGCCGGGTAGGCGGCTCCCTCGCAGGTGGCGCGGGTCCAGCCGGTCAGGGGGATGCTCTCCCCGACCTGCGGGGCGGTATAAAGCGCCACACCGGCGGGCGGCGCGCCCAGCACCAGGACCCTGGGCTGCAGCGGCAGGATGCGGACGGCCACCTGCAGCCCGGCGGGGGTGTCGGCCGCAGCGGCGGGTTCGCAGCGGTTGGCCCAGGGGTCGTACCAGCAGCAGGGGCCGCAAAGCCCGGGCAGCGTCAGCGTGCCGGCGCAGGGTTCGGTCCCCTCGTTGACGGCCAGTACCATCGTGCTGTCGCCCTGCACCGTCAGCAGGCGCAGGCGGTCGTTTTTGGGTTCCAGCACCGGCGCGGCCACCCCGGCGGCGCGCAGGGCGGCGGGCAGCGCGGCGGGGTCCGCCACCGGGCAGGCGGCCAGGGCTTCGGGCAGCGGGCCGCCCTCGCACAGGGCGTCGGGCCGGCGCCCGGCAAAAAGCACCGGCAGCCCTTTTTGGGCCAGTTCCGCCAGGGCGGCTGCCGCGGCGGCCGGTATGCGCTTTGCGCCGGGCACCACAAACGCGCGGTAGGGCTGGCCGTTGACGACGAGCGGGTTGCCCAGCTCGGTTTTGTAGCGTTCCGGTTCGCCGAACACATCGGCGGGCAGGGTGCGGCAGGCGATCTGGTCGTCGTACAGGGGGCGGACGACCTGCTCGAACGGCATCGCCGCGGGGTCGCACCACTCGGCCTCGCCGTGGTAGAGCACGGCCACCGGCGCTTCGTGCCGGCCGGCGCTGGTCAGCGTGGCGACGCGGTCCATGTAGGCCATAAGCTGGCCGAAATGCCGGTACTGCGGGTTATGCCCGTGGGCGTAGAAGTGCGGCGGGCAGTCGGGGTCGGGGAACGCCTTGCCGGAAAACGCGTGCGGCACAAAGTAGTTGACGCCGCGCACCAGAAAATGATCGGCAAGGTATTTTTCCAGCCGGACGCCCTCGGCCCAGCCGTAGTTGCCAAAGATCTCGCACATCGCCCGGCCGCCCTTGGCGGGCTCGATGGCCGCGGCGCTCTCGGCCAGGGTGGCCAGGCCGTAGTGGTAGAAGGTACCGTTGCGCGGGCGGCGCATGTTGTCGGTCTTGGGTTCGTCCTCGCCCTGGGGCAGCACCTGGCCGCCGATGTCGTCGATGCCGGCCATATCCTGCCCCTGCAAACCGCGGAAATAATGCCCCAGGCTTGCGCCGGTGCGGCAGTGCTGGCCGTCGTCCTCGATAACATGGCCGATGTAGGCAACGCCGTGCGCGTGGCACCAGGCAGCGATCTGCCCGCTGAAATTTTGGCGCACGAGTTTGGTCAGGCAGTCCATATACGCGGTGTGGATGCGGGCGGTCGCGTCGCTCTCATCCTGCGCGAACAGCCGCGGCAGCGCCGCCGCCCAGCCGGGGCCGCAGCTTTCGGCCAGGGCGGCTTCGAGCGGGGCGCTCCAGGGCAGGTCCTGGCCGCAGCCCAGCGTGTTGCCTTTCTGGTACAACAGGCCGTTGCCCAGCTCCGGCTCGTCGGAGAAGAAGCCCGCGATGGTCTTGCCGAAGTCGGCGGCATAGTGGGCCCAGTGGGGCTCGTACACCGCGTCGAGGAGCAGCCGCACGCTGGCGGGGTCGGTCATGTTGATGTAGTCCCGGTGATAGCCCGCGTTGCGGCTGGCCGTGACCACCTGCAGCGTGTACGCCCCGGCGGGCTTGTCCCAGTGCAGCACGGTGCCCTGCACAAAGGGCAAAAGGTCGGTCGCGCCGCCGTCGGCCGCCACGGCCTGCACGGTCAGCAGCCGGTCGGTGGCCGGGTCAAAGCTGCGGGCGGCCGGGATGCGGGCGGCAAAGGCCTGCATCGGGTCGCGCAGGTCCGGCTGGGGCGGGTCCATGAACCCTTCGGCGCGCAGGTCCAGCGCGACCGGCCCGGCGGCCTCGTCCAAAACCCGGGTGTTGCCAAGGATGCTTTGGCGGCAGAGCGCGTCCGGCGCAGTCTTCACCGCGCCGTTGGCATACCCGGTGGGGAAATGGCTGTCATCCAAGATCCACACCTGCATACCGCGGTTTCGCGCTTCGTCCAAAATCACGTCCATGTCGGCCCACCATTGGGGGCCGCAGAAATCGGGGTGGGGGCGGCTCTCCACACAGACGGCGCGGCAGTGCGCGCCGTCGATGGCCGCCATCATCTTGCGCAGCGTGGTCTCGTCCTCGCCATGCTGCCAGAAAAAGGGCAAGATGTGGTTGTCGCTCTCCCCGGCCAGCAGCCGGGCGATGGTCTTATTTTGGGGCATCGGTTTTTCCCTGCCTTTCGTCACAGATGTTCGTGCAGCCACCGGGCGCTGGCCTGCGCGCATTGCACGGGGCTGCCGTTTACCCAGTTGCGGTGGCTCTCGAGCACGGCGGCCTCGACGCCGTTTTGTTTGGCCAGCGCCAGCCAGGTTTCCAGCGGCAGGCTGCCCGCGCCCAGTTCCATGCTGTCGGTTTTTACGATCGGCGTCATGGCGGGCTTTTGGGGGTCCAGCCGCGCGCCGCGGTCGTTTACATGCCACAGCTTCATGCGATTTCCAAGCTTTTTCATCACGGCGGCCACGTCGGCCCCGCCCTCGGCAAACCAGTAGGTGTCCAGCTCAAAGTTGACCGCCGCGGGGTCGGTCTCGGCCAGCAGGATGTCGTAAGCCAGGCGGCCGTCCGGCATGCGCTGCAGCTCGCAGTTGTGGTTGTGGTAGAGCAGCTGCACGCCCTGTTTGGCCAGCGCCGCGCCGGCCTGGTTCAGCCGTTTGGCCAGGTCGTGCCAGGCGGCCGGGTCGGCGTAGGCAAAGCGGTACATACCGGTGATGACGGCGTAGTGGGTGCCAAAGCTCTGGGCTTCGGCCGCGACGGCGGCGGCGTCGCGCTCGACGCTGCCCAGGTCGGTGTGCAGGCTGAGGACTTCGAGCCCCGATTCTTTGACGAGCGCGTGCCAGTCGAGTTTGCCGCCGCTGCCGGTGGGCATGCCGGCCGCGCGGGTCAGCAGCCGTACCAGCAGCCCGGTGGGGTGGATCATAAAAGCGCACAGCTCGATGCCGTCATACCCGGCGGCCTTGACGGCCGCCAGCGTTTCGCGCGCCTGCGCCTGCGTGTTCATCACGCTGCCCAGCATGAACTGCTGGATGCCGGTTTTCATGCAAAAGCCCCCTTACAGCTTGAAAACTTCGCCGGGCGTGACGCCGTTTTCGTTAAAAGCGTCCACCGCGATATACACAGCCTGCCCGGCGGTCAGCGTGCAGAGCGTGACCTCGTTCTGCCCATAGACCAGGTGGCTGTGGTAGAGTTTGTCGGGCGCGATGCCGTAGCGCACGTTGCAGCCCTGCGCATCGGGGATGACATCCCAGCACACGCGGGCGTCCAAATCGCCCAGGCGCTCAGCGCGGGCGTTGGCCGCAGCGGGCTTGGCCCCGCCGCCGTGGCCGAACACGCGCAGCCCGGCTACGCGCAAAGCCTGGCCGTAGGGCAGCGCCCCGCCCACGACGCGCACAAAGCGCGCGGTCATACCGTTCTCCACTTCATAATACCCGTTGGAACACTCCCGCGCAACCGTTTCCAGCACCGTCCAGTGCGCGCCGTCGGCGCTCGTTTCAAGGGTATAGTGGGAGATCTGCGCCTCCAGCTCGATGTGGCGGGTGTGGCGGTCGTCGCCGTAGCTTTCGGGCGGAAATTCGACGGCCACCCCCTCGTCGGCCAAATTCACCTGCACGGCGCGGATGTCCATATCCCGCCCGAGGTCGACGGCCAGCCACTGGCCGGGGGCGGCGTCGGCGGCGCTCCACCAGGTGCGGATGTTTTCATCCACCGCCCGCGCCGGGTCGCTGCCCGCCGCCGTGGAGGAGGCAAACGCCCGCTTGCCGTAGGAGAGCAGCATCCATTCCGGCTGCCAGGCCGCCGGGTCAAATTTGCCCGCCGGGATGCGGTGGGGGTAGTCGGCAAAGTTCTGGTTGCAGTACAGCACGCCGTCGGCGTCAAACCCGGCCGGGAACAGCCCGACGCGGCGCTCAAAGTCATGGTTGACCGAAATGCGCATGGTGGCCGCGTGCCAGTAATTGCCGTACTTATCGGCGATCGTGCTGCCGTGGCCCGCGCCGGTGGCAAAGCCGCCCGGTACGGCGGAAAACGGGTTCGATGCCTGGCGCACAAACGGCCCCAGCGGGCCCTCGCCCACATAGACGCCGTCGGCGTAGGTGTTGTACTGGGTGCCGGGGCAGGCGTACTGCAGGTAATATTTGCCGCCGTGCTTGGTCATGTAGGCCCCCTCGATGTAGGGCTGGCCCACGGCCAGGAAGATTTTGGTCAGCGCCTCCACCGGGTAGCCGCCCAGGTCGGTGACGCCCGCAGGCAGTTTGAGGGTCTTGGTCTCGGGGTCGAACATCGGGGCCAGGCTGCGGTACATGACGCTGGACTCCTTGTCCACCACGCCGTTCTCCCCCGGGCGCTCGTAGCCCAGGTGTTCAGGGTCGCCGTGGATCAGCGCCGTTTTCTCGCCGATGGGCTCCAGGGTCTCCCGGTCCAGCTCCACGCCCCAGATGGGCTGGGTGTTGGTGCAGCCCCAGTAGAGGTAGAGCCGCCCGTCGTCGTCAAGAAAAAGGTCGGGGTCCCAGAAGGGGAAGGGGGCGGCCACCGCCTCGAACTTTTCATGCAGCGGGTCGGCGCTGCGCAGGATGGGGCAGTTTTCCCGGCGGCGGGAGGCGCAGAAGTACAGGTACTCCCCCACCTGGCGCACGTCGGGGGCATAGTCGTAGATCAGCAGGTCCGGGTCGGGGTGGAAGTCCCAGTGCAGCAGGTCGTCGGAGTAGAAGAACCCCGCCGACATGGACACGAACAGATAGTAGGTGCCCTTGAACCGCACGAGCGTGGGGTCGGCCCCTTCGCGGAAGGCGTAGCGGCGGCCCTGCTCGTTCATGTGCTGGTAGCGGTAGGGCAGGTCCAGCGGGTTGCAGTAGGTGTTCATGCGTCGGCCTCCGGCTTCTTGATGCCCTGCAGGATGCGGTTGAGCTGCTTGATGCTCTGCTCGTCGGCGCCGCTCTGTTTGAGCAGGCTGACCAGCGTGATGCGGTTCATCATCCGCTGCAGGGCGGGGTTGTCCTTCACGGTCTCGGCCACTTCGCCGTGGCTCTCGGCGCCCTTGGCCATCATCTGGTCGATGATGGCCCCCGCCTCGGGGCTCTGACGGATCTCGCCCAGGGTGTCCAGGATGGAGTAGCAGGTGGGGTCGGCCTCTCCCTGGTCGAACCAGTTGGTCACATTGACCGACGCCGCCCGCCCCGGCTTGCGGTAGGCGGGGTTGGGCTCGGCCACCTTGCGCACCAGCATGACGCTGGTGCAGCCGCCGGCCCGGGCCTCGATGGTGTGGTCGCCGGTGATGGGCACCTGGAAGGTGAACACCACATGGCCCTGTTTGGTCCCGAACAGCTTGCCGTCCACATACAGGCTGACTTCGCTCTGGTTGGAGTAGGCCTTGATCTCGGTGACGGCCTCGGTGCGCTCCACATAGCGGCTGCCGCACAGGTGGACGAAGGGCTCCTTGTGGTTCCAGGCCGCTTTGTACAGGTAGAAGGCGTCCTTCTTCAGCTTGCGGTCAAAGGTGACCAGGCCCTTCTGGTTCTCGCCGTGCTTGCCGCCTTCGTCCCGGCCGTCGGCGCCGAAGTCGAACAGGTTCCACACATGGGTGGCCCACAGCCAGGGGCGGGCCTCGATCATCTTGAGCATGTGCTCGTGGTAGACGCACTGGTAGGTCTCGGTGTAGTCGCCCTTCTCCGGCGTGGGGCTCTGGTAGGCGGGGTTGGCGTCGGCGCCGTACTCCGAGAAGCCGATGCAGCGGCCGGGGTACTTGGCGTGGTACTCGTCAAAGAACTCGTCGTTCTGGTCCAGCTCGCCCAGGTACCAGCCGAAATAGAGGTTGTAGCTGTTGACGTCGGGGATCTCCAGGATGGGGCTGTCGGTCTCCAGCATGAACACGTCGGCCATGGTGGTGGGGCGGGTGGGGTCAAGTTTGTGGCACAGGTCGTTGAGCGCGCGGTGGTTTTCGAGCAGTTCCTCGTTGACGGCGGAAGCGGCGGTGATCTCGTTGGACAGGCCCCAGACGGCGATGGAGGGGTGGTTGTAGTTCTGGATGACCAGCTCCTCCATCTGGGAGAGGGTGTTGGCCCGGCCGCCGTGCATGTGCATGGTGATGTAGGGGATCTCGGCCCAGACCACCAGGCCGTTCTCATCGCAGAGGTCGTAGAAGTGCTGGGCATGCTGGTAGTGGGCCAGGCGCAGGGTGTTGGCGCCCAGCTCCTGGATGATGGCCATGTCCTCCTCCATCATGGCGGGGGTCAGGGCATTGCCCGCGCCCTTGCGGTCCTGATGGCGGGAGACGCCCCGCAGCGGGTAGGACCGGCCGTTGAGCAGGAAGCCCTTCTGGGGGTCGATCTCAAATTTACGGCAGCCAAAGCGCACAGCCACGCTGTCGCCGCTTGAAAGGCTGGCCGTGGCGGTGTAGAGGTAGGGGTCGTCGAGGCCGTCCCACAGGTGGACGTCGCGGAGCGTGAAATCGGCGCGGGCGCAGCCGCCGGTGACCTGCACGGTCTGCGTCTGCCCGGCCAGCGCAAAGGTGACGGTGGCGGCATCGGCCGGGCCTTCGACCCAGGCTTCGGCGGTGACGGCGGCGGTGCGGGCCGCAAGGTCCACCACCGGGGTGATCTTCAGCCCCGGGCCGCCGTGGTAGCCCAGGGCAAAGTGGGCCGCCGGCACCAGGATGAGGTTCACGTTGCGGTACAGCCCGCCGTAGAAGGTGAAGTCGGCTCGCTGGGGGTAGACCGTGTTGCTGCGGGCGTTGCTGACCGCCACGGCCAGCTTGTTGTGCTCCTTCAGGTGGTCGGTCAGGTCCACCCGGAAGGTGGAGTACCCGCCCGCGTGTTCGGCCAGCTTTTCGCCGTTCAGGTAGACTTCGGCGGTCATGGCGGCGCCCTCGAACTCCAGCCAGGCCCGGCCGCCCTCGGGCAGTTCGGGCTTGTCCAGGTCCCGCAGGTACCAGCACTGGCCGCGGTAGTAGTCGTCGCCGCCGTCCTGGCCGTCCTCGGCGTTCCAGGTGTGGGGCAGCGTGACGGCCACGCCCTCGCCGTCGGCGGGGTGGTCGGCCTTGATGAAGGTCCAGTTGTCGTTGATGGTTTGGATGGTACGCATAGTGTTCTCCTTTGTGGGATGTGCGCCGCCGGGCTACCCAAGTGCGGCGGAATGGGGTATAATGAAAGGGATCATGAAAACAAAAGGGAAAGGGGCAAAGTGGTGTGATGACGCGCGAGGACAAGGCCGGCCTGCTGCGGGAGCTGTTCGATCTGTGCGACCGGCTCCCCGTCTGGGCCTACGATGCCAACGGCACGCTGCTGGGGTCGGACTGTGCCGGGGAGGCCGTGCTGAACACGGCGTTTTCGGCCTTCGGCTGCCAGGCGCAGATGCTGGCCGCCGCTGCCCGGGGGGACGACCCGGTGATGCTGGGCACCAGCCTGGGGCTGGTGTGGGGCGCCGCCTTTGAGAAGAGCGACACCGGCGCGCTGCAGCGCTGCTGGGTGCTGGGGCCGGTGTTTTACACCAGCGTTTCCCAGGGGCAGATCGAGCTGGGCTACGGCAACTACCAGGGCCTGGAACTGAGCCTGGCCTGGAAGGAGCAGTTCATGCAGGCGGCGGCCCGCCTGCCCATCGTGACCAACGTGCTGCTGGGGCGCTACCTGCTGATGCTGCACTACTGCCTTACCGGGCGGCGGCTGGCCATCAGCGACCTGCAGCTGCCCAGCACCACCGTCCCCCTGCCGGAACAGGGGGACGACGGCACGGCCAGCCACGACCGCTACCAGATCTACGCATCGGAGCGGGCGCTGCTGGATATGGTGCGCAACGGCGACCTGCACTACCAGCAGGCGTTCAGCAATTCCAGCCTGCTCAGCAACGGGGTGCCGGTGTCGGGGCTGGACCCGCTGCGCCAGACCAAGACCAGCATCACGGTGTTCACCAGCCTGGTCTGCCGGGCGGCCATCGAGGGCGGGCTCTCCCCCGAGGTGGCCTACCCCCTGGGCGACGCCTATATCCAGAGCGCCGAGAGCGCCCGCACGATGGACGAGCTGCGCCGGCTGGCGCCCACCATGTACGACGATTTCATCCACCGGGTGCACCGCTGCCGCACCAACCCCCGCTACAGCCCCATGGTGCAGAAGTGCGTGGACTACATCGACCTGCACCTGGAACAGAAGATCCAGGCGGCGGACCTGGCCGCGCAGCTGG
>DSLMC04103__coassemble_1752_pt1 | contig 9614 bp, 7 predicted proteins | sample DSLMC04103__metabat2_high_PE_010 | metagenome-assembled genome bin DSLMC04103 | reverse complement strand
GCCCGCCCTACAATGCGGCGTATACGGTCGTGTTTCCCGCAAACCCCACGCGGGGTTCCCGGTTTGCTGCCCGGTTTCCTCTGTTTTAATATCCCGCCGCGCGGCGCGCGGCACCATAATTTTTCATTTTTATTTTTTAATTTTTAATTTTTTCGAATTTTTCATTTTCTCAGGGGTCTTTATGGATATTTTAGGCAGCTACGACGTCATCGTCATCGGCGCGGGGCACGCCGGCATCGAGGCCGCGCATGCGGCCGCCGTGCTGGGCGCGCGCACCGCCGTGTTCACGCTGACGCTGGACTTTATCGGCAATATGCCGTGCAACCCTTCCATTGGCGGCACGGCCAAGGGCCACCTGGTGCGCGAGGTCGACGCGATGGGCGGGCTGATGGGCCTGGCCGCCGACGCCACCTACCTGCAAAGCCGCATGCTCAACCGGGGCAAAGGCCCCGCCGTGCACAGCCTGCGCGTGCAGACCGACCGCAAACGCTACCATATCTGGATGAAACACGCGCTGGAACAGACGCCCAACCTGACCATCCACCAGGCCGAGGTCACGGCGCTGGATGTGCAGGACGGCCGCGTGCGCGGCGTCGTGACGGCGCTGGGCGGGTACTATGGCTGCCAGTGCGCCGTCATCGCCACCGGCACGACGCTGGGCGGGCGCATCTTTGTGGGCGAGGCCCACTACGACGGCGGGCCCGACGGCACCCATGCCGCCACGGCGCTGACGCGCGACCTGATCGCCCACGGTTTTGTGCTGCGCCGCTTTAAAACCGGCACCCCGGCGCGCGTGCACCGGCGCAGCATCGACTTTGCCAAGCTGGAACGCCAGCCCGGCGACCCCGACGACCAGCTGCAGCCCTTCAGCTTTATGACCCACGCGCCGATGCACAATAAAGTCGACTGCTACATCGCCTACACCAACCCCGAGACCCACCGCGTCATTTTGGACAACCTGCACCGCTCGCCGCTGTACGGCGGCGACATCCAGGGCGTGGGGCCGCGCTACTGCCCGTCCATTGAGGATAAGGTCGTGCGCTTCCAAGAGAAAGAGCGCCACCCGGTATTCGTGGAACCCTGCGGCGAAAATACCGAGGAAATGTACCTGCAGGGGCTTTCCTCCAGTTTGCCGGAAGCCGTGCAGAACGCCATGTACCGCACCATCGCGGGGTTTGAACACCTCGAGATCATGCGCCCGGCCTACGCCATCGAGTATGACTGCGTAGACCCCACGACGCTGCGCCCGACGCTGGAAAGCAAAACCGTGGCCGGGGTGTACGGCGCGGGGCAGTTCAACGGCACCTCCGGCTATGAGGAAGCCGCCGCCCAGGGCCTGCTGGCCGGGCTGAACGCCGCGCGCCGCGCGCTGGGCAAACCGGAACTGGTGCTGGCGCGGCACACCAGCTACCTGGGCACCCTCGTCGACGACCTGGTGACCAAGGGCGTGCTGGACCCCTACCGCATGATGACCAGCCGCAGCGAATACCGCCTGAGCCTGCGCCAGGACAACGCCGACGAGCGGCTGACGCCCATTGGGCGGGAATACGGCCTGGTGGACGACGCGCGCTGGGCGCAGTTCTGCCGCGACCGCGACGCCAAAGCCGCCGAGCTCGCCCGCCTGGGCGCGGCGCGCGTCAAGCTGGCCGACCTGCGCGCCGTGCTGCCCGCCGGGGCCGATGTGGGCGAGAGCGGCGGCACCGCGCTGGAACTGCTGCGCCGCCCCGCCGTGCACTACGACGACATCGCCGCCGTCATCGGCCGCGGCGACGGCGTCACGCCCGCCATGGCCCAGCGCATCGAGACCGAGGTGCGCTACGCCGGCTACATCGCGCGCGAGGAACGCATCATCCGCGACGTGCAGCGGCACGAGAACGTCGCCATCCCCGAAGATTTCGACTACAACGCCATCGAGACGATGACGCTGGAAGCGCGCGAGAAGCTCTGCCGCATCCGCCCGCGCACGCTGGCGCACGCCGGGCGCATCCCCGGCGTGTCGCCCAGCGACGCAGCGCAGCTGAGCATCGCGCTGCTGCGGGAAAAAAGCAAACCCAAAGAAAATTAAAATTTTCTAAGGTTTTTATTTTTTCGTTTTTCATTTGTAAGGAGGTCCCTATGCCGGCTGTTCTGACCTTTGACGACATCCGCCAAAATGGCGAGATCGCCGCCTACATCCGCAAGGCCGACGAATCGCTGATCGCGCTCGGCTATACCGAGCACAGCTTTGCCCACGTCGGCCGCGTGGCCGACCTGGCCCGCCGCATTCTGCTGTGGCTGGGCCATGACGCCCGCACGGCCGAGCTGGCCGCCATCGCCGGGTGGCTGCACGACATCGGCAACGTCGTCAACCGCATCGACCACGCCCAGAGCGGCGCGGTCATGGCGTTCCGCATCCTCGACAAACTTGGCTTTGCCCCCGACGAGACCGCCACCGTCATCACCGCCATCGGAAATCACGACGAGGGCACGGCCTTCCCCGTCAACGCGGTGGCGGCGGCGCTGATCATTGCCGACAAGACCGACGTGCGCGCCAACCGCGTGCGCAACCGCGACCTGGCCAGCTTTGACATCCACGACCGCGTCAACTACAGCGTCCAGCGCTCCGAAGTGCAGCTGGAACCCGGCGCCATCCGCCTGGTGCTGGACATCGACACCAAGATCTGCGCCGTCATGGATTATTTTGAGATCTTCCTCGACCGCATGGTGCTGTGCCGCAAAGCCGCCGAAAAACTCGGCGTGCGCTTTGCGCTGACCATCAACGGCCAGCCGATGCTGTGACGCCCGCTTTGGCAGAAAGGACCCCGCTATGATCGACAAAGAACGCCTGGCGCGCAAATGTTCCACGTGGAACATCGCGCTGACGCCCGCGCAGCTGGACCAGCTGGACGCCTACGCGGCGCTGCTGGTGGACTACAACCAGAAGGTCAACCTGACGGCCATCACGACGCCCGAGGGCATCGAGGACCGCCACTTTGCCGACAGCCTGCTGTTCGCCGCCCAGCCCGAGGTGCGCGGCCGCCTGGTGGACGTCGGCACGGGGGCGGGCTTCCCCGGCGTGGTGGCCAAGATCTACAAGCCCGACCTGCAGCTGACGCTGATGGAACCCACCGGCAAGCGGGTGGACTTTTTGCGGTATCTTTGCGCCGAGCTGGGCCTCTCTGGCGTCGAGTTCGCCAAGGAGCGCGCCGAGGAAGCCGCCCGCAAACCCTGGCGCGAGCAGTTCGACATCGCCTGCGCGCGCGCCGTGGCCGCGCTGCCCGTGCTGTGCGAGTACTGCCTGCCGCTGGTAAAACCGGGCGGGCATTTCATCGCGCTCAAAGGCCCCGACGCCGAGGCCGAGGTGCACGCCGCCGCCCGCGCGCTGCGGGTGCTGGGCGGCCAATATGCCGAAACGCGCGCCTTCACGCTGCCCGACGGCAGCGCCCGCGGGCTGGTGGTGTGCAGAAAAATATCGCAGACTCCGACCGTTTACCCGCGCAACGGCGGAAAAATCGCCAAAAAACCGTTGTAACAGCGCGGTTTTGTGCGTTTTGGGGCGAACGATTTTTATTTCCCTTTCGCGTGGGGTGTGGTATGCTTTTTGCAAAGAAAGCATACCCTATTTTTTTTATGCACCCGCAGGGAGGAACCACCGTGCCCAGAAAAGAACCCCAAAAGACCGGCCGCGTGCTGATGCTGCCGCTGGACAGCATCGAGCCCTCGCCCTACCAGGCGCGCACGGCCTTTGACGAACAGGAGATCGCGGCGCTGGCCGTGAGCATTTTGCAAAACGGGCTGCTGCAGCCCGTCAGCGTGCGGCGCACCGGGCTGCACAAGTACCAGCTGGTGGCGGGCGAGCGCCGCCTGCGCGCCTGCCGGCTGGCGAAACTCGAGAAGATCCCGGCGATTTTGGCCGACTACGACGACAGCGAGAGCGCGGCGCTGGGGTTGCTGGAAAACCTGCAGCGCAGCCAGCTGGACCCCTTTGACACGGCGCGCGGCATCAAGGAGGTCATCCGCCTGTGGGGCTGCACCCAGGCCGAGGCCGCCCGCCGCCTGGGGCTGAGCCAGCCCGCGCTGGCCAACAAGCTGCGGCTGCTGACGCTGACGCCCGCGCAGCAGCAGCTGTGCGCCGCCCACCATTTGAGCGAGCGCCACGCCCGCGCCGTGCTGCGCCTGCCGGAAAACCGCCGCACCGCCGCGCTGGAAAAGATCGCGCGCGACAAGCTCAGCGTGCGCCAGGCCGACAAGCTGGTGGACGGCATGCTGGCCGCGCCCAAAGGCCCCAGCCCCTGCCGCCGCACCATCCCGATGGTGCGCGACGTGCGGTTTTTCGTCAACACCTTGCAGCACGCCGTCGACCTGATGACGCAAAAGGGCATCGCCGCCACCACCACCTGCGGCAAGCGCGACGGCTGCCTGGAATACATCGTGCGCATCCCCGTCGGCGAAGGCCACCCCGCGCCGGTCGTCGCGCCGCGCGCCGGGGCCGCGCAGGAGCCGGCGCAGTACGGCAGCCAGGCGGAGAAGCCCGCGCCGCCGGAACGCCAGGCAGAAACCGGTGCGCGGCATACCCTGCCCGCGTGGCAGGGCGGCTGCCCTGCCGCCGGCCCCGCGCCCGAAGCGCCGCCACCCCCGCCCGCCCGGGAGGATGCGGCGTCCCGCCCGGGGGCGGCGGCAGAAACGCCGGACGCTGCGCCCGCGCAAAGCCCGGACAACGCCCGCCCGGCGGCGGTGCAGGCCGCGCAGGCCGTGCGCGCCGCGGCCGTCCAGGCCCCGCCGCCCGCCGAAGCCTTGCAGGCCGCCCCGCTGACCGCCGCCGAGCTGGAGGCGCTGCTTGCCCCCGCCGAGGCCCCGCCGCAGACCGGCGACTTTGCGGTGCAGCTGCTGTGAAAATGAAAAATGAAAAAATAAAAATGAAAAATGAAGGTGTCGCGCGTCGCGCGACGGTTTGAAAAAACTGGGGCAAACGGCGCGGTATTGCTTGTTGCCGGGGCGCCTGTTGTACACCTCGATCTGTAGGGGCCGCATGCATGCGGCCAGCAAACCTTCCGCCACCACCCGTCCCCGGTGTCATAGACGCGATACCGGGTGTTTGTACGGCATATATGCCACCCGCAAAACGCCGCGTTTATCGCGCTGCGACCCGAAATTTTGAGCGGCCGCAGGCCGCGGTCCTCTGCGCGCTAAGAGCCGCCTTCGGCGGTTGCGCTACGAGACGCGCCTGCGGGCGCAGCACCACCATTTTTCATTTTTCATTTTCACGCCCCTGCAATGTTCCACGTGGAACCTTGCGGGGGCGGTTTTTCTTGCCAAGCGGGCGCGCGGTGCGCTATACTAAAGGCAGCAAGAGAAAAGGGATGATACCTGCCTATGGCGTTTACATCGCTGGTGTTTTATCTGTTTTTGGCCGCGGTGCTGCTTGTCTACTGGGTCGTGCCGCGCAAAGCGCGCGCGCCCTGGCTGCTGGCGGCCAGCTATGCCTTTTGCCTGAGCTTTTCCGGCATTGCGCTGGCGGTGCTGCTGTTCACGACGCTGGTGTCCTGGGCGGCGGCGCTGCGCATCAGCGGGTGCGCGCCGCCGCACCGGCGGCGGTGGCTTGCCGCCGGCGTGGCCGTCACGCTGGCGCCGCTGGTGTTCTTTAAGTATTACGATGTCTGGGTCGGCCTTTCCAGCCCGCTGCTGGCGCGCGTGCTGCCCCCGGCGCTGTACCAGACCTTCGTCAACCTGCTGGCGCCGGTGGGGCTTTCGTTTTACACGTTCCAGCTGGTGGGGTACCTGGTCGATGTCTACCGCGGCCGCCAGCCGGCTGAGCGCAGCCTGCTGCGCTATGCCTTGTACGCGGCGTTTTTCCCCAAGCTGATCCAGGGGCCGATCGAGCGCACGGACAACCTGCTGGCACAGGTCAAGGGCATCGAGGCGCTGCGCGCCTTTGACTGGGACCGCCTGACCGCCGGCGCGTATGAGGTGCTGTGGGGGCTGTTTTTAAAAATGGTGCTGGCCGACCGCCTGGCCGCCTTTGCGGACCCCATCTTCGGCAATGTGGCGGCCTACGGGTCGGTGCAGCTGATCGCGGCGTCGCTGGGGTATACCTTGCAGCTGTACCTGGATTTCAGCGGTTACATGTACATTGCGCAGGGCGTGGCGCGGTGCTTTGGCTTTACGCTGCTGGACAACTTTGCCGCGCCCTACTTTGCGTCCAGCACCGGCGATTTCTGGCGGCGGTGGCATATCTCGCTCAGCCGCTGGCTGCGCGACTACGTCTACATCCCGCTGGGGGGCAGCCGCGCGGGGCGCGCGCGGCACCTGGGCAATATCCTGGCGGTGATGCTGCTCAGCGGCATATGGCACGGCTCCACCTGGAACTTTGTGGTGTGGGGGCTGCTGCACGGGCTGTACCAGGTGGCGGGGGTGCTGACGCGCCCGGCGCGCCAGGCGCTGTACCAAAAATACAATGTGCGCACCGGGACGTTTGGGTTCCGGCTGGGGCAGCGGCTGTGCACGTTCTGCTTGGTCAGCTTTGCGTGGATCTTTTTCCGCGCCGCGACGCTGCCCGACGCGCTGACGATGGTGGCGCGCATCGCGACGCGTTGGAACCCCTGGGTGCTGTTTGACGGCAGCTTTTCGGCCGGGTGGGCCGGCGTCGAGGGTGCGGTGTTCTGGCTGGGGCTGGGACTGGTGCTGTGCGCCGATATACTGCGCGAAAAGCGCGGCGCCGCGTTCCCGGCCTGGCTGCAGGGGCAGAACCTGCCGTTCCGCTGGGCGGTCTGCCTGGGGCTGGCGGCGGCGGTGGCGGTGTTCGGCATGTACGGCGTCGCGTTTGACGCGAGCCAGTTTTTGTATTTCCAGTTTTAAGGGGGTGCGCGCATGAAAAAGAAACTGCTCACGGCGGGCATGTTCCTGGCGCTGCTGGCAGGGCTGTTGGGCACGGTCTTCCCTGTTTTGGCGTGGAAAGACACCGCCGGCACCCCCTACCTTTCCAGCGCGCAGCAGCTGTACGCCACCGGCGACGACTGCATCGACCTGGTGTTTTTGGGCAGCAGCCACGTATTTTGCAACATCGACCCCGACTGGTTCTGGCAGCAGGGCGGCATCGCGGCGTTTGACCTGTCGGTCGCGGCGATGGACACCACCTCGGCCGAGTACCACCTGCGGGAGCTGTTCAAGACGCAGTCGCCCCAGGTGGTCTGCCTGGACCTGTACAGCCTGCTGCTGGGGCGGGAGGACGAGGCCTTCGTCTACCGCAACTACCTGACGATGCGCCCGTCGCTTGATTTTGTGCAGGCGGTGCTGGACTATGCCCCGCAGGGCGGCGCCGGCGACTACCTGCTGCGCTGGCCCATCGTGCACACGCGCTACCGCGAACTGCAGGCCTTTGACTTTGTTCAGTACCAGCCCAGCCGGTTCGGCCGCGGGTACGACTACTACTTTATCGCCAACGCCGTCACGCAGGACCCAGCCGCCGTTGCCACCACCCGCGTGACCGAGCTTTCGGCCGAGGGGCGCGCCTGGCTGGACGCCATCTGCGCGCTGTGCCAGGAACACGGCAGCGCGCTGGTGGCGACGATCACCCCCATGATCGTGACAGAGGACCAGCAGGCCGTGCTGAACGGCGCCAAAGAGTACCTGCAGGAACGGGGCGTCGACTGCCTGGACCTCAACCTGTGCGCCGAGGCGCTGGGCCTGGACTATGCGGCGGATTTCCGGGACGAGGAACACCTCAACGCCTACGGCGCGCAGAAAGTCAGCGAATACCTGCTGCAGGAACTGTGCGCGCGGTATACCTTCCCCGACCGGCGCGGCGACGCCCGCTATGCCCTGTGGGAGGAAAACGCCCGCTATGCCGCCCACCGCTGGGCGCTGGAAGCACTGCTGCAGACGCCGGAAAACGACCCCGCCGCCACGCTGCAGGCGCTGGCCGCCTGCCCCGCCCTGGCGGTGGCTGTCAGCGTGCCGCCCGGGCTGACGGGACCGGGCACAGGCTTGGCCGCGCTGCTGGCGCAGCTGGGCGTGCCGGAAGAGGCGCTTGCGGCCGGCGGGCAGTGGATCGTGCAGGACGGCCGGGTGTTGGCGGCGGTGCCGGCCGGCAGCAGCGGCAGCGCCAGCGTCGACCTCGACGCCGTCAGCACGCTGAGCATCACCGACAATGCGGCGCTTTTGGTCAACGGCGTCGCGCAGGTCTACCCGCTGGGCACCTTTACGCTGGCCGCCTACGACCCCTACGAGGCGGAAGTTGCGCTGCTGCGCACCTTTTTGTGAGCGGCGGAACCGGGCCTTGCGGCCCGGCTGCGCTCCGAAACGGCGCTGCGGCGCCAGTCCGAAACGCGCCTGCGGGCGCAGCACCACCATTTTTCATTCTTCATTTTTCATTTTCACGCCCTTGCAATGTTCCACGTGGAACATTGCGGGGGATTTTTTGTGCCCTACCCCCTTTTTTACGCACCGCGGCTGTGTTATAATAAAAGTCCGGACGCGCGCAGCGCGCCCAAAACGCCAAAAAAGGGAGGGGCACGCCGTGGCCAAAGTCATCGCGGTAGCAAACCAGAAGGGCGGCGTCGGCAAGACGACCACCGCCGTCAATTTGAGCGCCTGCGTGGCTGCGCTGGGCAAAAAAGTGCTCGTCGTCGACCTTGACCCGCAGGGCAACTCGACGTCCGGCTACGGCGTGGCCAAAAACAAGCTCGAGGCCGACCTCTACACCTGTTTGATCGACGACGACGATGTGCGCGACGCCATCGTCAAGACCGAGTATAACGCCGACCTTTTGCCCTCCAACACGCAGCTGGCGGGCGCGGCGGTGGAGCTCGTCGCGCTGCCCCGGCGCGAGATGCGCCTGCGCACCGTGCTGGCGCCCGTCGTGCCGCTGTACGACTATATCTTCATCGACTGCCCGCCGTCGCTGGACCTTTTGACCGTCAACGGCCTGTGCGCCTGCGATACCGTGCTGATCCCGCTGCAATGCGAGTTTTTCGCGCTCGAGGGGTTGACGGAACTGATGAGCACCCTCAAGACGGTGCGCAAAAAGTACAACCGGTATCTGGACATCGAGGGCGTGCTGTTCACGATGTATTCGGGGCGGCTCAACCTGACGATGCAGGTGGTGGCGCAGGTCAAAAAGTATTACGGCGACAAGGTGTACAAGGCGGTCATCCCCCGCTCGGTCCGTCTGTCGGAGGCGCCCAGCTTCGGCATGCCCATCAATTTTTACGAGCCCAACGGCAAGGGCTGCGAGGCCTACATGGAGCTGGCGCGGGAGTTTTTGCACAACAACGAGCGGTGAGGCCACGCGGGGCGTGGTTTGTTGCCCGCTTCCGCCGCAACTCCCTCGCCTTACCGCCTGTACACGGTTTACCGGTTGTTTGCCTCGCGTTGTAGGGGCCGCATGCATGCGGCCCGTAAACCTTCCGCCACCACCCGTCCCCGGAATCATAGACGCGATACCGGGTGTTTGTAGGGGAGGCATATATGCCTCCCGGCAGGGGTACATGGTCATGCGGGGGTTGCGGGAAACACGACCGTATACGCCGCATTGTAGGGCGGGCGTTCACGCCCGCCGCACATTATAAAAATTAAAAAAATGATCGGTTCGGCGGGCGCTGCGCCCGCAGGCGCGTTTCGGACTGGCGCCGCAGCGC
>DSLMC04103__coassemble_1727_pt1 | contig 9714 bp, 7 predicted proteins | sample DSLMC04103__metabat2_high_PE_010 | metagenome-assembled genome bin DSLMC04103 | reverse complement strand
GATATGCAGGAGTACATCGACGCCAAGCGCAACATCCTGCTGTGGCAGACCCCGCCCTGCCGCGCCGTCCTCGGGTACGAGAACGACGTCAGCCGCGCCATGCAGGCCGACTGCAAGGGCGAGTGGGTCTGGTTCACCCGCCTGCATGAGACCGGCAACGGCGCGTTCCTGCGCGCATCCGACGATACGCTCTGCTATGCCGAAAACGGCGTCGTTACGCCGGTCGTGGCGCGCGCCGACGTCCAGCTGCGCGGGCTGCACAACGTCGAAAACCTGCTGGCCGCCATTGCCGCCGTCTGGGGCCGCGTTCCGGTCGAAGCCATGCGCCGGGTCGCTTCCACCTTTACCGGCGTCGAGCACCGCATCGAGCCGGTGCGCACGTTGGACGGCGTCACCTACTACAACGACTCCATCGCGTCCAGCCCCACGCGCACCATCGCCGGGCTGCGCAGCTTTGACCAGAAGATCATCCTCATCGCCGGCGGCTACGACAAAAAGATCCCCTACGAGCCGCTGGCGCCGGAGATCCTGGCCCATGTCAAGACGCTCGTCCTGATGGGCGCGACCGGCCCGCGCATCGAAAAAGCCCTGCGCGAACACCCGGACTTTGCCGCCAGCGGCCTGGCGATCCTGCACGCCGACGGCATGCAGGACGCCGTCGAAAAAGCCCGCGCCGCCGCGGCGCCGGGGGACGTCGTCAGCCTGTCCCCGGCGTCGGCCTCCTTTGACCTGTACCCCAATTTTGAGGTCCGCGGCCGCGACTACAAGCGCATCGTCAACGCGCTGTCCTGACCACCCATGATCCAGGCCGTCGCCACGCCCGCCCACCGGGCCGAGTTCCTGCGCCGCATTGCGGGCAAACCTTACTTTGCCGCCACCATGGGCACGCGCTGCACGCTGTTTGGCGCGCACCCCGCCAGCGGGTGGCGGTTTTATCTGCTGCCGGGTACGGCCGCACTGGCGCTGCGCGGCGGTACGGCGGTGCTGTGCGGCGCGCTGCCGGGCGGCACGCGCGGCGAGGAAGCCGCCGAGGAACTGCAGGGATTTCTGCGGTTTTTGGGCATAGACCGCCTGCTTGCCGAACAAACGTCCCCGCCCGGCTGGCGTGCGGAGGAACCGCTGCTGCTGTGGCAGCTGCCGCAGGGGCAGCGCCTGCCGCAGCTGCCCGCCCCGCCGCCGGGCCTGACGCTGGACGAACACCCTGCCATGGGGCCGGTCAGCCGCCTGGCTTTCCCGGACTGCGCGGAGGAGCAGGACGCGTTCTACGCCGCTGCCTGCACGGCCATCGCCCACGGCGTCGGCTGCTGCCATGCGCTTTTGTACGGCGGCGCGCCGGTGTGCACGGTGGGCTGCTATGAGCAAAGCGAGACGGAAGCCTTTCTCTCTGCCGGCGTCACGGATCCCGCCTGGCGGGGCAGGGGACTGGCTGGCTGGCTGATCGTGCGCCTGGCTAACGACCTGGCCGCCGCGCGCACCGTGCGCTTTGCCAGCGCGGCGTCGCTGCGCCCCTTTTACACCCGCCTGGGCTTTGCGCTTGGCGGAACGATCCCTACTTTTGTACAGGAATGATACGATGATCGAACAGTTTTACGACCTGAAACCCGAAGTCCTGGCGCTGGACCGCCAGGCGCTGGACCTCTGCCGCGCGCAGCTTGCGCATGTTGAGGAGATCCGTGACTACAACCAGCTCAAAATGCTGCGCGCCTTCACCGACTGCGGCGTCGAGGCGCGGCATTTCTGGGGCTCCAGCGGCTACGGCGTCTGGGACGATAGCCGCAACAAGCTGGAGGAAGTCTTTGCCCGCTGCATGGGGGCCGAGGCCGCCCTGGTGCGCCCCCAGTTCATGAGCGGCACCCACACGCTGACGGTGGCGCTGTTTGGCCTGCTGCGCACCGGCGATACGCTGCTGGCCGCCACCGGCCGCCCCTACGACACGCTGGAAGGCGTGATCGGCCTGGGCGACGCCGGCAAGGGCTGCGGCACCCTGCGCGAGTACGGCGTGCAGTATGACGAATGCCCGCTGCGGCCGGATTTTACGCCCGACTATGACCTGATCGCCCAAAAAGCCAAGACGGCCACCGTCGTGCACATCCAGCGCAGCCGCGGCTACACCCAGCGCAACGCCTTTGACCTGGCGACCATCCGCAAAGTGGCCGAGGTCGCGCGCGCGGCCAACCCGCACGCCGTCATCTTTGTGGACAACTGCTACGGCGAGTTTACCCAGACGCAGGAACCGCTGGCCGTGGGGGCCGACCTCATTGCCGGCAGCTTTATCAAAAACCCGGGCGGCGGCATCACGCCCACCGGCGGCTATATCGCCGGCCGGGCGGACCTCGTGGAAAAATGCAGCCACCGCTTCACGGCGCCCGGCATCGGCGCCGACCTGGGCTGCACGCAGGACAGCCTGCGCGATACCTTCCTGGGCTTCTACTACGCCCCCGGCGTCGTGTGTGAGGCCCTCAAGACCGCCATCTACGCCCAGTGCCTGCTGGAACTGGCCGGCGTGCACCCGGTGCCGCGCTATACGGCCGACCACAACGACATCGTCACCTGCTTTGACTCCGGCAGCGCGGCGGCGCTGACGGGCTTCTGCGCCGGTATCCAGCACAACAGCCCCATCGACAGCTTCGCCTCGCCGGAACCGGCCGACGAGCCCGGCTACACCGACAAAGTCGTCATGGCCTCCGGCAGCTTTACCGAGGGCAGCACCATCGAGATCAGCTGCGACGGCCCGCTGCGCCCGCCCTACACCTGCTATCTGCAGGGCGGCGTCAACTTTACGGCGGGGCGCGCGGCCGTGCTCAACGCCGTGCAAAACGCCTTTTTTGCCTGATCGTGTAAAGAGGGCAACAGCCGCGCACGGCGGTGTCTGACGCGCCTGTTTCCCCCTTTGGATTCCCCTTCGACAAAATGGAGCAGCAAACCGCGCACTCGGCCCGAGGGCCTCGCACACAATTTGCTGCTCCATTTCCCTGTGCGTGTCACCATCGTCGGCACATGTCCGCCGATGGCGACGAAAAAGACTCCCGTGTGCCTAAGCACACGGGAGTCTTGCCGTTCTGTGCAGTCTTACCCCTTGACGTAATCACGCACCAGCGCCTGCAACAGATCGTCGCGGTCGATGCGGCGGATGATCGCGCGGGCGTTCTTGTAGGTCGTGATATAGGTGGGATCTTCCGACAGGATGTAGCCTACCAGTTGGTTGATGGGGTTGTAGCCCTTCTCTTCCAGCGCGCGATAGACCTGCAGCACTGCCTGTTTGATCTCCATATCATGGTCGTCCCGGATGGAAAATACAGCAGTCGGCTCAGAGATCGGCATATCCAAGTCCCCTTTCTCAGCAAAATCTAGCCTTATTATACCAACTTGGCTGGCGCATTGCAATGGTTTCGACAAAATGTTTACACATTCTTGTGCAATTTGTCTTTCAGTGCAGGACAACACCCTTCTGGATGACCTTTTGGATGTTCAGCTGTTCGTCGGCCAGCACCACGTTGCCCCAGCGGCCCGGTTCCAGGCTGCCGTAGTCGGCATCGATGCCAATGCTGCGCGCGGGGTTCAGCGTGGCGGCGCGCACGGCGCTGGCCAGCGGCACGCCCATGTCCAAAACGGCATGGCGCATGCAGTCGTACAGGCAGGTGGCACTGCCGGCAATGGTGCCGGGGTGCTCGGTCAGCGTGGCCAGCGCGCCCTTCACCGTCACGGCCTGGCCGCCCAGGCTGTACTGGCCGTCGGGCAGGCCGCAGGCCATCATGCTGTCGGCGATCAGGATCACATGGTCGTCGCCAAAGGTGTTGAAGGTAAAGCGCACCATCGCGGGGTGGATGTGGATGCCGTCGGTGATCAACTCGACCTCGGCGCCCTCCTCCAGCGCGGCGATGATGGGCCCCGGCGCGCGGTGGGTGATGCCCGGCATGGCGTTGTACAGGTGCGTCATGTGCGACGCGCCCGCGGCAAACGCGGCCTTGGCGGTGTCATAGTCGGCACAGGTATGCGCGATTGAGATGCGCACCTCGCCGTGGCAGGCGCGGATGAAATCCAGGTTACCGGGTTCCTCCGGCGCAACGTCCACCAGCTTGATCAGCCCGCCGCTGCGCGCCTGCAACCGGCGGAACATGCCGGCGTCGGCGCCCATGACGTATTTGGGGTTCTGCGCGCCCACCTTGCTGGGGCTGATGTAGGGGCCTTCCATGTTGATGCCCACCAGGTCGGCGCCGCGGCCGTTCTTGTGGGCGGCGGCCACGTCCATGATGCCGTTCAAAATTTCTTCGTTAAAGGTCATCGTGGCCGGGCAGATGGCCAGCACGCCTTTGCTGGCCTCAAAATCGGCGACGGCCTGCAGGCCCGCCTCGTCGGCGTCGCAGAAATCATGGCCCACCGCGCCGTGGAAATGGATATCCACCAGCCCCGGCAGGGCATAGGCGCCGCCGGCGTCGACGATCTCCTCATCCGCGCGGGGCGCCGCACCAAACACGATGCGCCCGTCGCGGATCACCAGGTCTTTTTCCACAAAGCGGCAGCCGTCGGTAAATACTTTGGCATTGCGTACGATCATAGCCGTTTCCCTCCTGCGCAGCGCTCAGATCAGGCTCAGCGCTTCCTCGTCGCCCACCAGCACAAAGTCGGGGTGCATCTGCAAAATGCTGGCCGGCACTTCCGGCGTGACGGGGCCGAAGAAGGACTTTTTGACGATCTCGGCCTTGGCTTTGCCGTTGACGACCATCAGCACCTTGCGCGCCTGCAGAATGGTGCGGGTGCCCATCGTGTACGCCTGTTTGGGCACAAGGTCGACGTTGCCGTCAAAGAAGCGCTTGTTGGCTTCGATGGTTTCGGGCTTGAGGTCGACGCAGTGGGTGCCCAGGTCAAAGGCGTCGCTCGGCTCGTTAAAGCCGATGTGCCCGTCATGGCCGATGCCCAGCAGCTGCAGATCGACGCCGCCCACACGGCGGATCACTTCGTCGTAGCGCGCGCACTCGGCCGCGGCGTCCATGTTGGTGCCGTCGGGCAGGTTGATGGCGGCGGGGTCGATGTTGACATGGTCAAACAGGTTGCGGTGCATAAAGCTCCAGTAACTCTCGGGGTGCTCGCGCGGCAGGCCGCGGTACTCGTCCAGGTTGACCGACGTCACTTCCGAAAAATCCAGCTCGCCCTGGTCATACCATTCCACCAGCTGTTTGTAGGTGCCTACCGGCGTGCCGCCGGTGGCCAGGCCCAGCACGCAGTCCGGCTTCAGGATGACCTGGGCGGCAATGATATGGGCTGCCTTGCGGGACATATCTTCGTAGTCTTTGGCGCGGATAATTCTCATGGCAAAAACCTCCTGCTTGGGCGGGGCGGGCCGCCCGTGTGATCGTCTTTATTATAGCACAAATACCAAAAAGAAACAGCAGAAAAATGGAATTTCTGCAAGACTTTACCAAAAAAGGGGGCGCGAAAGTATACAGACCGCCGTCGCGCCTGGCCGTCACCCTTTTGGGGGCTAAAAAAGCGCCGGGGACAGGCTTGACGCCCGCCCCCGGCGGAGTTGGCGGAAAGGGAACCAGAACCTTCCCACCGGGGCTGTAAGGGGAACTTACAGCATCTTCTTCAATTCATCGTAGACGAACTGCACCTTGGGGCCGATGACGACCTGGCAGGCGTTCTTGCTCGGGCGGATGACACCGGCGGCGCCAGCGGCCTTGACGGCCTTCTCGTTGACGGCGGTGGAATCCTTGACCTCAAAACGCAGGCGGGTCGCGCAGTAGTCGACGTTGGTCACGTTGGCCTTGCCGCCGATGGCTTCCAGCACGCCGCTGGCAATGGCGGTAAAGTCGTTGTTGGCCAGGGTGATGTTGGCCTCGGCCGCCTCGGCGTCCTCATCCTCGCGGCCCGGGGTGACCAGGTCAAACTTGGTGATGGCGAAGCGGAACACCAGGTAGAACACCACAAAAGCCGCAATGCCCAAAGGCAGGATCATCCAGGTCTTAGCGGCAGCGGGCAGGGAAGCGGAGAAGACCAGGTCCGTCGCGCCGGCAGAGAACATGAAGCCCGCGCGGAAACCAACGTAGTAGGTAATAACGGTGAAGATGCCGTACAGCACCGCGTACACAACGTACAGCGGGAAGCACAGGAACATGAAGCCGAACTCGAAGGGCTCGGTCACGCCGCAAACGAACGCGCAGATGGCGGCGGAGGTGACCAGGCCGATGGCGGCTTTCTTGTTCTTGGCGGTGTGGACCATCGCCAGCGCAGCGCCGGGGATACCGAACATCATGCAGGGGAAGAAGCCGGACATGTACATGCCGAGATCCCAGCTGACGTCGGCGGAAGTCTCACCGGCCCAGAAGTGGGTCAGGTCGCCCAGGCCGATGGTGTCGAACCAGAACACGTTGTTCAGCGCGTGGTGCAGGCCGGTGGGGATCAGCAGACGGTTGAAGAAGGCGTACAGGCCGGCGCCGATGCCGCCCAGGCCCACGATGCCGTCGCCCAGCGCAACCAGGGCGTTGAAGATCAACGGCCACAGGAACAGCAGGATGACGGACGCCACGATGGAGACCAGGCCGGTGACGATGGCCACGCAGCGCTTGCCGCTGAAGAAGGCCAGCCAGTCAGGCAGCTGGGTGCTCTTGAACTTGTTGTAGCAGGTGGAGCCGATGATGGCAGCCAGGATGCCGATGAAGGCGTTGCCCGCGGTTTTCTGGAACGCGATGAAGGTGGAAGAGCCTTCTTCCAGGGTCATGATCGCGCCCACGACGCCGGTGGAGAGCAGCTGGGTCATCATCAGGTAGCTGACCAGGCCCGCCAGGGCGGACGTGCCGTCGTGGTCGTCAGACAGGCCGACGGCCGCGCCGACGGCGAACAGCCAGGACATATTATCGATCAACGCGCCGCCCGCTTTGATCAGGATAAAGCCGGCGGTGTAGGCAAGACCTTCGGTCGAGCCCGCGGCGCCCATGGCGGCGGGAGCCAGGGCGTAGCCCAGGCCCATCAGGATGCCGCAGATGGGCAGCGCGGCAACAGGCAGCATAAGCGCCTTGCCGAGCTTCTGCAGATATTTCATCATAAAAGCATTCCTCCAAAATTGTGATGGGTTGCTTAACGTGGCGCGCCGCCGCCCTGGTTCGCGCAGCGGTCCGCCCTGTTGGTTTCATCTTAACACAATTTTCATAAAAAAGAAAGCATATTTGGCCGATTTGGCAAAAAGCCGAAAAAATCTACCAAAAATTGGGCAAAACGCGAACAAAACCGGCCGATTTTGCGAAGCCTGGCCGGTTTGCCTTGCGAAAAGTTGAAAAATATTTTTACGCGGGGACACAAAATCGTAAAAAATTCAACTTTTAGCCGCCGCGCCCCGGCGGGTCAAAACAAAACGCCCCGGCCGCTTTCGGAACAGCAAAGGAAGCGGCCGGGGACGTTTTTATATGTATATAAGGTCGCGGGTAGGCAGGGCAGGGGGCGTTACGCTTCCTGCGCGCGGAACAGCTGCGGCGCAGCCTTGCAGATCAGCACGGCGGCCACGGTCGTCAAAATGGTCTCGGGGATCATGTAGCTGCCGTTGTAACCCAGGCTGTACACCCAGGCGGGCAGGCCCTCGCTCAAGTTGCCCCAGATCAGCACGCCGGACAGGAAGCTGCACAGGTAGCGGATCAGGCAGACGGCCGCGGTGCCCACGGCGACGCCCACCATCCGGTTGGCGAACGGCTTGGCGAAGGCGTCGGCCAGGCCCAGCAGCGTAAAGGCCAGCACGTAATCCAGCAAAATCATGCCCACCAGCGGCAGCAGGCCGGGGGCCGGCGGCGCGTAAAAGCCCAGCAGCATCTGCAACAGGCTGTTCACAAAACCGGTGAACAGCCCCCATTTGACGCCGTGGCGGAACGAGATCAGCACAAACGGCAGCATGCTGAACAGCGTCACCGAACCGCCGTTGGGCAGCTCGTAGATCTTGATGTTCGCCAGCACGGTGCCCAGGGCGATCATCAGGGCGCACTCTACCAGGGTGCGCGTTTTGGAGTAGGTCTTGGTCATGGGTCAGTCCTCCCAAAAAAGTAAAGTACATAAAAACAAGAAAATGCGCCTGCAAAAACGCAGGCGCAAACGCAGTATGACTTCTTATGGGTCAAACTCCCTACGCCGGCATTATCCGGATCAGGTTCAAGGTGACCCGAAGCTGCTGTTCGCTTCGATCTCAGCCGGGGATGCCCCCCAGCGCCCCTGTTTTTATGTCCAACCACCAGTATACACAGCGCAGGCGTTTTGTCAAGGGTTGGCGGCGTATTTTTGTGCAGGTCGCCGCGCCAGGGTGCGCGCGCGGCGCAAAATGGCCGCCCGGGCCAAAAGAGAACCGGTAGCAGTTGTGCCAATACAACTTGTAGTATCGGCGGGCGGGCGCTTCCACCACATAGGCAAAATACAATGTGTAAAACCCCAAAAAACTGGGAAAACCGACAAACCTCCGACGAAAAAATCGGCAGTTTTTACCAGAAAAAACACGGTTTCTGGCAGGTTTTGGCTCTTGCAGGCGGGGGCGCTTTATGCTATGATTCTATACATAGTGTTATATTTCCCCCTAACAGCAGTGAGGTCAGCATGTTCAACAAGCGCAATCCCATGAAATATTTCTCCGGCAGCGCCTTTGCGCGGCTGCCGCTGTACAAGCTGGTCGCCGGCGGCACGGCGGCCGCGCTCACGGCCAGCGTCGGCCTGGGGGTGTTTGCGGCCTCCTTTGTGCCGGCCCCTGTGCCCGAAGCGACGCCCACGCCCACGCCGGCAGCCACCCCGGAAACGGCCGCCCCCACGCCCACGCCGGAGCCGGATATTCCGCTGCTGGCGGACATCACCGTCATCCAGCAGGACGTCGGCGTGCAGCTGTATACGCTGCCCGAGGAAACGCCCGAAAGCGCCCCCACGCCCACCCCGGCGCAAGAGGGCGAGGGCGAGGCGCTGCCCAACAAACACCCGCTGCTGGGTGTGGAGGCCGCCATCACGCTGACCGATACCGAGGGCGCTGTGACCGAATACGCCGTCGACCCCGAGACCGGCACCGCCCTGGCCGAGGACGTCGAACCCGGCGAGTACACGGTGGCCATCCAGCCCATCGAAGGGTACATCCTGCCCGAAGCCTCCACGGTGGAAGTGCAGGAAAAAGTCATCTACAAAGCGGACGTCGAGGCCGTTAAAGAGAAGATCAAACAGGCCAGCGAAGTCAACGAGAGCGCCGAGGACTCCGGCGGCGGCGCGGCGCCCATCGCCGAGGAAGTGGTGGACACCGTCCAGTACGCCGAGAGCAGCAAAGAGGAATCCGGCCGCAAGACGGTCTATACCGCCAAGCTCAGCAGCAGCGGCCATCTGCTGTTTGCGGACGGCAGCGAGTCGCCGTACCTGCCCGTCTACAAGGACGGCACCCAGGAGCTGATCGGCGCGCAGCGCGACGCCAGCGCTTCGGCCAACGCCATGTCGGTCTGGCTGCCCGGCGCGGCCGATTCCATCGTGACGCTGGGCCGCAACGGCCGTACGATGGCGATGGCCCACCGCAACGACGAACCGCAGGGCGAAGGGAATGAGATCGACCTGTTGGAAGACACCGGGGCGGCAACCACCCCCAGCCCCGACCCTTCCGCGGCGCCGAACACTTCGCCCTCCCCGAGCCCGGAGGTGACGCCGACGCCGGAACCCACCCCGGAACCGACGCCTGTGCCAACGCCGGAACCCACCCCGGAACCGACGCCTGTGCCGACG
>DSLMC04103__coassemble_1484_pt1 | contig 10801 bp, 8 predicted proteins | sample DSLMC04103__metabat2_high_PE_010 | metagenome-assembled genome bin DSLMC04103 | reverse complement strand
CGCCCGCCATATAGTCGCGCTGGACCGAGTTGACGGTGGGGTTCTTGTTGGAGTTTTCCTGCTTGACTTCCTCGTTGTTGCACTCGATCAGCGCCAGGATGCGGTCGTCGGTGGTGTTGCGCGTGCGCTTGAGGCCCTGCACATAGCGGTAGGTGATGTATTTGCGGGCGACCTCGTAGGCGCCGGTGGCCATGATGGCGTCCTCGACCAGGTCCTGGATCTCCTCGACGTTCATGGCATGGCCGCGGCCCAGGCAGTCGGCCTGCACCTGGTCCGAGATCTCGATGACCTGGTGTTTCGTCAAGCGCTGGCTTTCGGGCACAACGTTGTTGGCCTTGGTCACAGCCGCAATGATCTTGGTGATGTCGAACACGGCCTCGCTGCCGTTGCGCTTGATGATCTTCATGGTGCTTCTCCTCAACTGAACAGGGTGTCTATACGGTTTACAACAAAGTGTATAAAATCCGCAATTTATTTCGTACCGTATACGCTCGACTGGCGAGCATACTTATTCTATCGCCCGCGGGCCCAAAAGTCAATAGAACAAACCACAACATATTGTGTATATTTGTTCGATTTCCTCAAAATATACCGTTTTCTTCGTCTCAACGCGCAAAAAAAATAGTGACGAAAATCCCGCTGCTTTTTTGGTGATTTTGGGTGGAATCTCACAACCGGACGATGCAGCGTCAAAAATCTGCCGGCTCTTGCCCGGGCGGGGCTTGCGGCGGGGGCGCAAAGCTGGTATACTGGGGGTGTTTCTGGGGGACGCGCAGCGCCCGACCACAAGATATAGTGTATGCAGAAAAGAGGAGTTTACGCGGCATGAACTATGCAACGATCAAATACTGCGACATCGCCAACGGCGAGGGGGTGCGCACCAGCCTGTTCGTATCAGGCTGCCGGCGGCGCTGCCCCAACTGTTTCAACGCTGTCGCGTGGGATTTCGCCTACGGCGAGCCGTTCACCAAAGAGGTGCGCAACGCCATCCTGAAAAGCCTGGAGCCGGACTACATCAACGGCCTTTCGCTGCTGGGCGGCGAGCCGTTTGAGCCGGAAAACCAGCGCGAGCTGCTGCCGTTTGTCAAAAACGTCAAGGTGCTGTTCCCGCACAAGACGATCTGGTGCTACACCGGCAACCACTACGAGCGAGAGATCCTGCAGCCCGGCCCCGGCCGGTGCGAGGTCACCGACGAATTTCTGCAGTACCTCGACGTGCTGGTGGACGGCGACTTTGTGCAGGACCAGTACGACATCAGCCTGCGGTTCCGCGGGTCAAGCAACCAGCGCATCATCGACCTGAACAAGACGCGGGCGGCCGGGCATGTGGTGCTGTGGCAGGACGACCCGATCTTTGCCGACCACAAGATGTGACGCTTATATAAAAGGAAACAAAGGGGAGAACGCGCGTGTATTTTGCCTACGGCGAGACCGAGACCGAATACCTGAAACGCAAAGACAAGGCCCTGGGCGCGGTCATCGACGCCGTCGGGCACGTCTGGCGCGAGGTGGACGGCGACCTGTTTGCGGCCGTCGTGCACCAAATCGTCGGCCAGCAGATCTCCAACAAAGCGCTGGCGACGATCTGGCAGCGCGTGCAGGCGGGGCTGGGCGCGGTGCCCAGCCTTACGGACCCGGCGCCTGCGGGCGGCAAAGCGGGCAGGCCGCGGCCATAAGCCATAATAAGAACCGACAAAAAAGCGAAGGTCCCCGCGGGGACCTTCGCTTTTTTGGGTTTGGGCCTTACAGGTGGAAATACCGCTTGGCGTTGTAGTAGCTGATGCCCTCGACGATCTTTTGCAGCGCTTTCTCGTCGTTGGGGTACTGGCCGTTTTCGACCCAGTTGCCAATGAGGTTGCACATCAGGCGGCGGAACAGCTCGTGGCGGGTATAGCTCAGGAAGCTGCGGCTGTCGGTCAGCATGCCGATAAAGTTGCCCAGCAGGCCCAGGCGCGCCAGCGTCTTCATCTGCTGGTACATGCCGTCGTCGGTATCGCAGAACCACCAGGCGGAGCCCAGCTGGATCTTGCCGGGCACTTCGTCGTCCTGGAACGCGCCCATCAGCGTGCCCAGCATGTCGAAGTCCGAGGGGTTCAGGCTGTACAAAATGACCTTGGGGCATTCGCCGGTGGCGGTCAGGGCGCTCAGCAGGCTGCTGATGGTGGCGCTGCAGTCGGTCACGGCGATCATGTCGTAGCCGGTGTCGGGGCCGAGTTTCTGGTACATCTTCTCGTTGACGTTGCGCAGGCAGCTGTAGTGCAGCTGCATGACGACGTCGTACTTTTTATACAGGCGGCCCAGCGCCAGCAGCACGTAGGTGGTGTAGGCGTCGCCTTCCTCCTGGCTCAGCGCCTCGCCGGCCATCGCCTTTTTAAAGGCGGCCGTCGCCTTGTCCACATCGGTGGGCACGTAGGGGATGTAGTCCAGCCCGTGGTCCGAGGCACGGCACCCCATCTGCACAAAGAACTGCAGGCGCTCGTCCAGGGCTTTGACGACGCAGTCGGCGCAGGCAAACTTGCGGCCGACGACGCCCTCCAGCTTATGGATGTAGTCGGCAAAGCCGGGCTTACGGATGTTCAGCGCCTTGTCGGGGCGGAAGGACGGCGCGACCGTGACCTTGACCGTGGGGTCGTCTTTGATCTTCTGGTGCCATTCCAGGCTGTCGACGGGGTCGTCGGTGGTGCCCACCATGGCGACGTTGCTCTGCTCGATCAGGCCGCGCACCGTCAGCTTGGGGTCGTTCTGCAGTTTTTCATTGCACAGGTCCCAGACCTGCTGCGCGGTCTCGCCGTTGAGCACGCCCTCATAGCCGAAGTATTTCTTCAGCTCCAGGTGGCACCAGGTGTACATCGGGTTGCCGATGCACATCTCCAGCGCCTCGGCAAATTTCTGGAAGCGCTCGCGGTCGGGTTTGTCGCCGGTGATGTATTCCTCCGGCACGCCGTTGGAGCGCATCACGCGCCACTTGTAGTGGTCGCCAAAATAGTAGTCGCTGCCGTCGGCCAGCACCTGGTGGCCGCCCAGCCATACCTGGGCGATGTTCTCAAAGCGGCGGTCCTCATAGATCTCCTGCGGGGGGATGTGGCAGTGGTAGTCGATGATGGGCAGCTTGGCCGAGTAATCGTGGTACAGATGCTGCGCGGTGGGGGTGTCCAGCAAAAAGTTTTTGTCCATAAATGCTTTCATGTGCAGGCGCTCCTTAACTATAAAAGATCGGTAGCCGGAACAGGGATACCGGGCTGCGTACCCGCCGGGCGCACAGCGCATACTTTGCGCTGTGCGCGCGTGTGAATAACGCATACTCTGCTACTATTATACATAATGTGCCGGATGGCAACAAGTTGCAAAAATTGCGGAAAAATTGAAATATCCACCAAAAATAAAGGCGTTTTCTTGTGCAAGATGTGGAAAGCGAAAAAGTCCGGCGCATCTGCGCAAGATATGTTCCTTCGGCATGGAAACTGCCTTGACGGAAAACGCGAAAAAACCTACAATAACAATGAAAGTTCGGCGCAGCCACGGCGGCCGCGCCCGCGCAAACGCAACAAAAAAAGAAGGAGACAAGCGTATATGGAAACCTTGAACTACCCCGTCCTCAAACAGTCCGGTTACGACGGCTATATCCTGGAACATGCGCCGGAAAAGGTCCTGCAATTTGGCGAGGGCAACTTCCTGCGCGCCTTTGTGGACTACTGGTTCGACCTGGCCAACGAGAAAGCGGGCTGGAACGGAAAATGCGTGCTGGTGCAGCCCATCGCCCCCGGCCTGGCCAAGATGATCAACGCGCAGGACGGCCTGTACACGCTGTATCTGCGCGGCAGCGAGAACGGCCGCAAGGTGGACGACAAGCGCGTGATCTCCAGCGTGTCGCGCTGCCTGAACCCGTATGAAAAAGAAGATTATGAGGCCATGATGGAAGTCGCCGCCAGCGACGAGCTCGAGATCATCGTCTCCAACACCACCGAGGCCGGCATCGTCTACGACCCTGCCTGCCAGCAGGGCGACTGCCCGCCGTCCAGCTTCCCCGCCAAGCTGACCCAAGTGCTCTACCACCGCTACCAGGCCGGCAAGCCGGGCATCCTGATGCTGGCGTGCGAGCTCATCGACGACAACGGCAAGCAGCTGCTCAAGTGCGTCAACCAGTACATCGACCAGTGGGGCCTTGAGGACGGCTTTAAAAAGTACGTCAACGAGGACTGCACCTTCTGCGGCTCGCTGGTCGACCGCATCGTGCCCGGCCGCATCCGCGACCCCAAAGAAGTGGCGGAACTGGAAGAAAAGAACGGCTACGCCGACCCGCTGACCGACGTAGGCGAGGTGTTCGGCGTCTGGGTCATCGAGGGCGACCCCAAGCTCAACGACGTGCTGCCGTTCCGCAAAGCGGGGCTGGAGGATCACGTCTTTGTCACGCCCGACATGAGCCCCTACAAAAAGCGCAAGGTGCGCATCCTCAATGGCGCGCACACCGGCTTTGTGCTGGGCGCCTACCTGGCCGGGTTTGACATCGTGCGCGACTGCATGCACGACGACACCATCCTGAAATATATGAACAAGATGCTGCTGGACGAGGTCGTGCCCATCCTGCCGCTGGACAAAGAGGACTGCAAGAAATTTGCCGCCGCCGTGCAGGACCGCTTCAACAACCCCTTCGTCAACCATGAGCTCATGAGCATCTCGCTCAACTCCACCTCCAAGTGGCGCGCGCGCAACATGCCGTCCTTCCTTGAATACATCGAGCAAAACGGCACGCTGCCCGCCTGCCTGACCATGAGCTTTGCCGCCTACATCGCGTTCTACAGCAACGACGTGCAGGAGTTCACCGACGCCGGGCTGGTCTGCAAGCGCGCCAAGGGCAACACCTACACCGTCAGCGACGACCGCTGGGTGCTGGAGTTCTACTACGCCCACAAGGACGACGACATCCCCGCACTGGTGCACGCCGTCATGACCAACGAGCAGATGTGGGGCCGCGACCTCACCCGGATCCCCGGCTTTGAGGACGCCACGGTCAACAACCTGGCCATGATCCGCGCGCAGGGCGCGCTGGCCGCCTACGCTTCCTGCCTGTAAGACAAACCCCATCCGGGGCCGGGGGACGCCCTCCGGCCCTTTGGCGTGTCGAGGTGACTCGACACGCTCAAAAGGGGCAACAGTCGCCCACGGCGGCGCCTAAGGCTCCTGTTTCCCCTCTTTGAAATCCCCTTCGACAAAATTTTACGGCAAATTGCGCACTCGGCCTGTGGGGCCTCGCACACGATTTGCCGCAAAATTTCCCTGTCGGTGTCGCCGCCGTCGGCACATGTCCGCCGTCGGCGACAGGTTTTGACTTTTTTGGCAGTCCGTGGGGCGGATACCGTCCTCTGACCCTTTTTTCGATTTACACAGCAAAGGAGAATCCCTATGCCGCTTGCCATCCAGATCCACCCCGGCGACAACGTCGTCGTCGCGCTGCACCCCATCGCCAAGGGCACGGCCGTGCCGGCCGGCAGCACGACGGTCACCGCCGCCGAGGACATCCCCCAGGGCCACAAAATGGCCATTGCGCCCATCCATAAGGGCGAAAACGTTATCAAATACGGCTTCCCCATCGGGTATGCCACGGCCGACGCCGCGCCCGGCGCCTGGATGCACACCCACAACGTGCACACCAACCTTTCGGGCGAGATCGAGTATACCTACCACCCCAACGTCCACCCGCTGGCGCCCGTCCCGCCCGAGACGTTCCTGGGCTACCGCCGCAAGGACGGCCGCGCCGCCATCCGCAACGAGATCTGGATCATCCCCACCGTCGGCTGCGTCAACGACTGCGCCAAAGCCCTGGTGCGGGACAACCAGGACCTCGTCACCGGTTCCATCGACGGGCTGTACACCTTTACCCATCCGTTCGGCTGCTCGCAGACTGGCCACGACCACGCGCAGACCCGCAAGCTGCTGGCCGCGCTGGTGCGCCACCCCAACGCCGGGGCCGTGCTGGTGCTGAGCCTGGGGTGCGAGAACCTGACCCACGACCAGTTTTTGGCCGAACTGGGCGACTATGACCATGACCGCGTCAAGTTCCTGACCTGCCAGGACGTCGAGGACGAGCTGGCCGCCGGGCGCGAACTGCTCAAAGAGCTGGCCGGCTACGCCGCACAGTTCCGGCGCGAGCCCATCCCCGCCAGCGAACTCGTCGTCGGCATGAAATGCGGCGGGTCGGACGGGCTTTCGGGCATCACCGCCAACCCCACCATCGGGCGTTTCAGCGATATGCTGTGTGCGCGCGGCGGCTCCACCGTGCTGACCGAAGTGCCCGAGATGTTCGGCGCCGAGGGCTTTTTGATGGACCGCTGCCAGAACGAGCAAGTGTTCCAAAAAGCCGTCGCCATGATCAACGGCTTCAAGGACTACTTCATCCGCCACAACGAGGTCGTTTACGACAACCCCAGCCCCGGCAACAAGCAGGGCGGCATCACCACACTGGAAGATAAATCCTGCGGGTGCGTGCAAAAGGGCGGCAGCGCGCCCATCATGGACGTCATCGGCTACGGTGACCCCGTCGTCACCAAAGGGCTCAACATGCTGTACGGCCCCGGCAACGACCTTGTCTCGGCCACGGCGCTGACGGCGGCGGGCGCGCATCTGATCCTCTTCTCGACCGGGCGCGGCACGCCGTTCGGCGCGCCGGCCCCCACGCTCAAGATCGCCACCAACAGCCAGCTGGCCGCCAAAAAAGCCAACTGGATCGACTTCAACGCCGGCGTCGTGGCCGACGGGCAGCGCACGCTGGACGAAGCGGGGGAGGACCTGTATGGCCTGGTGCTGGAAGTCGCCAGCGGCAAGCAGACCTGCGCCGAGCGCAAAGGCTTCCGCGAAATTTCCATCTTTAAGGATGGCGTCGTTTTGTGATATACTGGGGGTACAGCAGGGGCGCAGGCCGCCCGCGGCGATTTTTTTGAGAACGAGGTGTTTTGTATGTCTACGATCCAGACCGGTACCTACGAGAAATACGGCGCGCGCTACGCCACGCTGACGCTGACCGACGGCGCCTACGCGCTGACCGTCACGCCGGAAAAAGGCGGCATGGCGACCTCCTTTACCAAAGACGGGCAGGAGTATCTGTGGCTGCGCGACAAAAACTTCGAGTCCACCGACCGCCCGCGCTGCGGCATCCCCATCCTGTTCCCCAACTGCGGCAAGCCGGACGGCGGCGTCCACCATTTTGCCGGCGGCGATTACCCCATCGAGATCCACGGCCTGGCCGACCTTGTGCCGTGGCAGGTCAAGACGGCGTCCGACGACGCCATCGAGCTGGTGCTGCGCCCCAACGGCCTGACCAAGTTCGTCTACCCGTTCGAGTTTGAGCTGACGATGCGCTATACCCTCGCAGGCAGCACCGCCGCGCTGGCGCTGACCGTCGCCAACCACGGCGACGCCGACATGCCGTTCAACGTCGGCTTCCACCCGTATTTTGCGGCCAGCGATCTCGACAACGTCCGCTTTGACATCCGGGCCGCCACCTGCTCGCAGGATGCCAAGGGCCCGCAGCCCGCCGCCCCGGCGCAGATCACCCTCACGCGCAAGCCCGGCAGCGCCGATTCCATCCGCCTGCTCACCGGCGTGCAGAGCCCCATGTTCTTTACCGATTCCGGCAACGGCCACAAGGTCACCGTCGCTTTTGACGAAAGCTGCTTTGGCAACGGCGTGCTGTGGCAGCAGGACGCCGAGCGCTTTGTCTGCATGGAGCCGTGGAACGGCTGGGCCAACTCGGTCAATGAGCCGGCCAAGCGCGAAACGCTGGCCCCCGGCGCGCAAAAGACTTTCGCCTGGTCCATCACCATCGAATAACCCTTGCAAAGCGCAGCGCCCCGCCGGGCAAAACCCGGCGGGGCGCTGTTTCTGTATCGATGCTTTGGACGCCGCCATTCGGCGCATGTCCGCCGGCGGTGACGTTTTTCGCCAAACAAAGTTCACTCGGCAGGTCCCGCCGCCGGCGCGTCGGGGCGGGCCAGGTCGGGCCATTCGCGCCGCAGCAGCGCGGCGGCCAGCAGCCCCGCCAGCAGGGCGGTGCCGGCAAAGTTCAGCCACAGGCCGGTCAGGCCCAGCGGCCACAGCAGCGCGATGAGCGCCACCGGGAACACCAGCGCCGTCGACACCGAGATCACGGTGGCCTGCACGGCCTTTTCGACGGCCAGCAGGTAGCTTTGCACCCAGAACGAGAACCACCGCGTCAGGTAGGTCAGGCTGAACAGCCGCACGGCCCCGGCGGCCATGGCCAGGTCGGCCGCGCCGGCGTCGGCCAAAAACAGCTGCGCCGTCTGCGCGGGGAAGGCGAACAGCACCGCCGCCGACACCAGCGAGATGACCAGCGCCGCCCGGCGGCAGCACCCCTCGATGGCGCGGGAACGGCTGTAGCGCCCCGCGCCCCAGTTGTAGCCCACGGCCGGCTGCAAAGAGTCGCACGCGCCGTACAAGATGGGCTGGATGAACCCGTCGGCGTACATCAGGACGCCGTAGACCGAGACCGCGATCTCGCCGCCCAGGCGCACCAGCAGCATGTTCATCAGGATGCTGGTCACGCGGCCGGCAATGTTGTTCAAAAATGCCGGGCTGCCGCAGTTGGCGATGCGCAAGATCATCTTGCGGGTGAACTGCGGGCGGCAAAAGCGCAGCTTCATCTGCCCCAGCGCAAACGGCGCCAGCGCCAGCACGGCGCAGATCATCATGCCCAGGCAGGTGCCCAGCGCCGCCGCCCAGATGCCCCAGCCGAACACGGCCAGGAACAAAAACTCCAGCCCGGCGCTCAGGCCCGACATCAGGATGTTCAGGTACATGCTGCCCTTGATCTGCCCGCAGATGCGCAGGTAGTTGTCGGTGGCAAACACGATGGTCGTCACCGGCGAGCAGAGCGCGTACACCCGCAGGTACTGCACGGCAAACGCGGCAAACTGCCCCTCGGCCCCCATCATGGCGATCAGCCACGGCGCAGCGGCATACATCACCGCGCCCATCAGGATGCCGGTGGTAAAGATCATCAGGCAGGCGCAGGTAAAAATGTTGTTGGCCTGTTTGTCGCGCCCCTGCCCCAGCGCGATGGAGATCGGCACCGCCGAGCCGACGCCGATGAGGTCGGCCAGCGAAAAGTTGATGAACACGAACGGGAACGCCAGGTTCAGCGCGGCAAAGGCCGTGCCGTCCAGGAACTGGCCGACCAGGATGCCGTCGGCCAGGCCGTACAGCGACGACGCCAACATGCCGATGGCGCCGGGCAGCGCGGCCATAAAAAACAGTTTTGCGGGCGGCGTTTTTAAAAACATCGTCTGCTGGTCCATAAAAATTTCCTATCCTCCCGGGTGATTCGTGGCGGTTTCGCGCCGCCGTGCCCTATTATACCCAAACCCGGCCGCTTTGCCAAGGGGGCGTGCTGCAGCGCACGGCGGCACACAGCAGCACCCCGGCGTCTGCCTGCGGGCAGACGCCGGGGTGTTGTGCAAAGCCGGGTCAGAGGGCTTCAGAACGGCCAGATCACGCGGCTCACGGCCACCCGTGCGCCGTCGCCGTCGGGCTCGTAGCGGGCCAGATACTCCCAGTTGTTGGCCAAAAACTGTTCCAGCGCCTCGGTGCCGTACCAGAGGGTGCGCTCCTCGCCGTTGACGGTGATGGTGCGGGGTTCTTTCTCGGTCAGGTCAACGCGCCCAGTGGCTTCCAGCGCGTTCTGCCACTGCTGGGCGGGGGTCAGGCCGTCTTTTTCGGGCAGCGTTTCGCTCAAAGGCTGTTCTTCATGCCAGTACAGGCCGCCCAGCGGCACCAGGTCGGTGGAAAGGCGGACCCCGAACTCGCCCAGCGCGCTGTAGTCGGCCGGGCAGTAGCTGTCCACGGGGTCGCCCAGCGCCTTGCGCATCGCGGCCTGCATGGCGTCGGTCTGTTCCGGCGCCACCATGCCGCTCACGCCTTCCAGCGTGCCGTTGTCGTCGAAGAGCAGGTAGAGGTCTTGCACCGGCACGCCGAACAGTTCGCCGCTTTCCATCGTGACGGAAACGCCGGTGGCCGCGTCGTCCGTGACCTCATAGTCGGCGCCGGCTTCGTCCAGGGCGGCCAGCGTCTGCTCGCAGCTGTCCGTCCAGGGGTATTCGGGCGCTTGCGGGGGGCCGTCCTGGGCCGGGGCGCAGGCAGCCAGCAGCAAAGCGGCCGCCAGCGCCGCAGCGGCGGGCAGGGCAGGGTGTTTTGCGTGTTTCATCCGGCATCCTCCTTTGCAGCGGCCCGCCGCCGTTGCGCGGCGGGCGGTGTGGCTTGCTTTCATTATAAACATATTGTCGTAAAAAACAAGAGAAAACGCGAAAATTCTGGCCTCTTTGGCGCAAACAAAAACCCGCCCGGCGGGCGCCGGACGGGAAAGAGGGAAACTTTTTTGTGCAAACCCGGTGCGATCAGCCCGGCTGTTTGCCGATGTAGGCCAGGATGCCGCCGTCAACGTAGAGGATCAGGCCGTTGACGAAGTCCGAAGCCTCGGACGCCAGGAACACCGCCGGGCCGCCCAGGTCGGACGCTTCGCCCCAGCGGCCGGCCGGGGTCTTGGCGATGATGAACTGGTCGAACGGGTGGCGGGACCCATCAGGCTGGATCTCGCGCAGCGGCGCGGTCTGCGGCGTGGCAATGTAGCCGGGGCCGATGCCGTTGCACTGGATGTTGTAGGCGCCATACTCGGAAGCGATGTTCTTGGTCAGCATCTTCAGGCCGCCCTTGGCCGCCGCGTAGGCGGAAACGGTCTCACGGCCGAGCTCGCTCATCATCGAGCAGATGTTGATGATCTTGCCGCCGCCCTGCT
>DSLMC04103__coassemble_1459_pt1 | contig 10925 bp, 9 predicted proteins | sample DSLMC04103__metabat2_high_PE_010 | metagenome-assembled genome bin DSLMC04103 | reverse complement strand
CGCCGATGCCGGCCTGGTGCAGCTTGTCCACAAAGGCCATAAAGTCCTTGGGGGTACCGTAGCGGCTGGTGGGCGCAAAGTACCCGGTGACCTGGTAGCCCCAGCTGCCGTCAAACGGGTATTCGGTCACGGGCAGCAGCTCCACATGGGTGTAGCCCATCTCTTTTATGTAGGGGATCAGCTCGTCGGCCAGCTCCGAGTAGTTGTAGGGCACGCCGTTCTCGGGGTCCTTCATCTTCCAGCTGCCGGCATGCATCTCGTAGATGGACATGGGGCTGTTGATGATGTCGCGGCTCTGCTCAGCCTTGTTCCAGGCGTCGTCGCCCCAGGGGTAGCCCTCAATGTCATAGACCTTGCTGCCGTTGGAGGGGCGGGTCTCGGTATGGAAGGCGTAGGGGTCGGCTTTGTAGATGCGCTCGTCTGCGGCCGTGGTGATGCAGTATTTATAGACGTCATACTCCCGGATGCCGGGGATGAACAACTCCCAGATGCCTTCGGCCACCTTCTGCATGGGGTGGTCCTCCGGCGCCCAGTTGTTGAAATCGCCGACGACGGTCACGGCGCGTGCGTGGGGGGCCCACACGCGGAACATCGCGCCGGGCTGGCCGTCCTGCTCACACAGGTGCGCGCCGAAATAGCTGTACGCCTCCTGATTGTTGCCCTGGTGGAAGAGGTAAAGGGGCAGATCAGAACTTTTGGGCGTCTGGTTGCCTTGCTTCAAAACGATCTCTCCTTTGGGGGGCCGGCGCAGGGTCGGCCCGGTGTATTTGGCTATTTCTATATTACCCGTTTCGCACAGGAATTTCAAGGTTTTTCTGTAATAATCCGCTAAAATTTTGGGGGCATCTTTTTGCGATTTGTGCAACTTTTACACAAAGTGCGTCGCATTGTTGTATTCTTGTACAAAAAAGCCCTGCACAAGGTTTTTACACCTTATGCAGGGTTGTGCAATATTTATGCGCCGTAGATATAGTAGGGGTTCTGCCCGCTGTACAGGCTGCGGCGGTTCCACACCGTGTGGGTGGCCAGATACTCGGCCCAGGCGCGGTAACCGGAGGCGTTGAAATGCACGCCGTCGCCCACCTGGTAATCGTCGACCTGGCTGCCGTCCGCGGGGTAGGTCAGCACCTCGCGGATGTTGACAAAGTAGCAGCCCTTGCGCAGTGCCAGGTTGGCCAGCAGGTCGTTGACGGTATAGATGCGCGCATTGTCCAGCCCGGGCTTGGACTCGATGACGGTCTCCTGCACGCCGGGGATCGCTTGGATGTAGAAGATGACGCCGGGGTTGAGCTGCTCGCGCAGCATGTCGATCATGCGCTCATAATACGCCAGGAAGCTGTCCTCATTGCCCTGGGTGACCAGGTTGTTGGTGCCCACCAGGATGTAGACGTAGTCCGGCTGGCTGGCCACGATGGTCTCTATCGGCGTCTCGCTGACGCCGGTGACGGCGTTGTTCATCGTCGTGTTGTTGACGAAGCTGTTGACGCCGGCGCTGATATAGGTGGCATAATGCGCGTTGGGGTAGCCGGTCTCGTAGATGCCCAGGCCCGAGGCGATGCTGTCGCCCACAAAGGTGACGGTGTCGAAATACTGGCTGGTGACGGTGCCCAGCATCGGCACACCGATCATGCGGTGGTCGGTGTTGAGGTATTCGGTGTCGATGGTCTGCGCCACCGGGGTCGAGGTGTTCCACGCCGCCGTATCCACCGCCTGCACGATGCGCTGCGGTTCTTCACCCGCGGCGGGCGTCGGGGTGGGGGTGGGTGTTGCCGCGCTTTCCGGCGTCTGCGTCGGCACAGCGGTCGGGGCCGGCGTAGACGCCGGGTCCTGCCAGGGCAGGCTGCCGCCGCCGTGCCAGTACAGCCCTGCGGCGACGCAGACCGCGGCCAGCAGCACCAGCACGACCACGACCAGGCGGCGGCGACGGCGGCTTTTTGCGTATTCGTTGCGGTAGGTATAAAAATCAGCCATAGAAGATCTCCTGACAGGGTTCGATTTGCAATACACAGTTATTATACCGCGTTTGGCGGGCAGTGGCAAGGGGCGGCGGCATCTTTTACAACCGCGCTTTGCCGCGCGCCGGGATTTTCACTTGACGCAGCCGCCCACGCCCCCTATAATAATGGTAAGAAACCGGTAAAAAACCGGATACAAGGAGGCACTGCCCTATGTCTTGGATGATCGTATGCGATACTTCCTGCGAGATCCGGGCTTTGGAACACCCCGCACCGGGGGTGCAGTTTGCCCTGGCCCCGTTCAAGATCCGCATCGGCACGCGCGAATATGTGGACCTGCCGACGCTGAACGTGCCGCAGATGCTGCAGGCCATGACCGATTACAACGGCGCCAGCACCAGCGCCTGCCCCAGCCCCGAAGAATGGGCCGAATACTTTTTGCAGGCCGACCAGGTCATTGCGATCACGATCAGCAGCAATCTTTCGGGCAGCTACAACGCGGCGCTCTCGGCCCGGCAGATGGTGCTGGAAGAACACCCCGAAAAGAAGATCTTTATTTTGGACACGCTGAGCTGCGGCGGCGCGCTGGGCGATGCCGCCGAGCTGGCCAACAAGCTGATCGGCGAAGGGCTCGACTTTGACGACGTCTGCTTTGCGCTGCAAAAATTTGCCGAGACGACGCATATCCTGTTTGCGCTGGCCAGCTTTGACAACCTGGCCAAAAACGGCCGCGTGAGCAAGGTCGTAGGCTTTATTGCCGGGCGGCTGAACATGCGCGTGCTGGGCCGCCGCACCCACGACGGGCGCATCGACTTTTTCTACAAGACGCGCGGCGAGACCCGCGTGCTGGCCAAAATTCTGGAACAGATGGACGCCGACAAGTACGACGGCGTGCACCCGGTGTTCATCAGCGAGTGCAACAACCAGAACGCCGCCAGCCTGCTGGAGCACGGCATTCACGCCAAATGGCCGGAGGCCAAGGTGCGCATTTTGCCCTGCGCCGGGCTGTGCAGCTTTTACGCGCAGGACCAGGGCATCATCATCACCTACTGAGAGTTCGCTGCCCCCTGCCCCGCATACGCAGCGCCCCGCAGCCGTTTGGCTGCGGGGCGTTTTTGTTATGCTTCGTCTGCGGGTCCCTGGGCGTCGCGCGCCTGCCGGCGGCGCAGGCGCTCCACAAAGGCGGCGCGCTGCTTTTTCCAGCGGGCGTCGGCTTCCGGCGTGGGCGGGCAGGTGCAGCGGGCAAAGCTCCAGTGCAGCCCGTCCCGCCGGCTGAGCTTGAACCGCACGTACCAGTGCCCGCAATAGGGGCAGGTGCTGCGGGTATAGTAGCCGGTGTTGCCGCGCTTGAGCCAGACTTCGTCATGCGTCAGGCGCGCGCCGCACTCGGGGCAGAAAACCGCGTTGAGTTCCTCGGCATTGCGGTAGTCGTCGTGGTCCAGGCGGTCCATGAACACCCGGACGTCCCGCGCCGCGGCGTCGGCGTCCAGCAGCGCTTCGCGCAGCTGTTCTTCCTCCGTCGGGTAGGCGGCCAGGCCCTCGGCCAGCGGCAGTTTGCGGCAGATCTTTGCGGTGTACAGCGCGTCGTCCAGCGCGTGGTGGAACGGTTCCTCCTTGGGGATGCCCAGGCGGTCGACGACGCTTTCCAGCGTCATGCCCTCGCCCTCTTTGCGCGGGTAGGTCTGCAAAAAAAGCCGCTGCAGGTCATACCAGTGCGCGGGCCAGCGCTCGTCCAGGCCGACGAGGAACAGGTTCTGTTTGAGCACCGGCACGTCGTCGAGGCCCCACTCGGCCAGTTCGGCGTCAGGGCCGGCCCAGTCGATGAATTTTTGCAGCCCCTCGCGCATCGGCAGGCCGCTGTCCAGGTCGCCCTGCGACAGGCCGGTGACCTTGGCAATGTGGTGCTGCAATTTGCGGAAGATGCGCGGGCGCAAGTTGACTTCAAAGGTATCCAGCACGTCGCCGCGCGCGTTGATGCGCACCGCGCCGATCTGGATGATCTCGCCGCGCAGCGTCAGTTCGGCGCCGTGGTAGGTAAAGGTCTTGGGCTTATAGCCGATGTTCCATTCCAGGTCAAATACGATCAGGTTCACGGGTTCAGCGCTCCTCCTGCAAAATATAGCGTTCCACGGCCAGGCCGACGCCGTCGTGGTCGTTGTCGGCGGTCACGAACGCCGCGGCCGCTTTCACCGGCGGCTGGGCGTTGCCCATCGCCACACCCAGGCCCGCATAGCGGATCATCGGCAAGTCGTTCCAGCCGTCGCCGCAGGCCATCAGGTTTTGCGCCGTCAGGCCCTTGCGGCGCAGCAGCAGTTCCAGCGCGGCGGCCTTCTCCACATGCAGGGGCATCGTCTCGATAAAAAACGGCTGCGAGCGGTAGATGGAAAGCCGGCCGGCAAATTCCTGCTGCATCAGTTCCTCCACGTGCGGCATATCCACCGGGTCGCCGGTCAGCAGCAGTTTGTGGATGGGCCAGCGGATCTCGCCCGGCAGGTCGGGGACTTCGCGCACCGGGATCTTGTTGATGCGCGCTTCCTCCTGCACATAGGGGCTGGCGGCGTGCTCGGTCACGATGCCGCCGGCGTCGTAGGTCAGCGCCACGGTGTTCCAGTAGCGGCTGAAGGTGCATACCGGCCCGATGAGTTCGGGCGGGAACGCCCGGCTGACCAGCGTCTCGCCGGTGCGGCAGTCGATGACTTTGCCGCCGTTGTAGCTTAAAATGCAGCCGCCGGTCTTTTCCAGTTCCAGCTCGCGCGCCAGCGGCCAGATGCCCACCGTCGGCCGGCCGCTGGCCAGCACGATGCAGACGCCGCGGCGCGCCGCCTGCTGCAGCGCCGCTTTGGTGCGCGGCGTGATGATCTTGTCGCGGTTGGTCAGCGTGCCGTCCAGGTCCAGTGCCAGCACTTGGTATTGCATACAGTCGCCCCCGGGTGCATAGTTTGCCTTTATTGTACCGTAAACGCGCCGAATGTGCAAGATGCGCGCTTGACAACGCCGCGCCCCCATGGTAAGATACCCCCAGAGTAAGGGAGTAGTCGGCGCCGCGTGGAGCAGACACGGCGCAGTTCTGCCAACACATTGGGCCGCACGGCCCTGGCTCGACTTGAAATGACGAGACTTACCTGTTCCGCCAACTGCGGGGCAGGTAGGTCTTTTTTGTTTCGGGCCGCGCCGTCACACAAAACGGAGGAATTTTCTATGTCGTTGCTCGATCTTATCCTGATCGCGGTCAGCCTCTCGATGGATGCGTTCGCGGTCTCCATCTGTAAAGGGCTTTCGGTGCGCAGCGTCAGCGCCCGCCACGCGCTGGCCTGCGGGCTGTGGTTCGGCGGGTTTCAGGCGTTGATGCCGGCGCTGGGGTACTTCCTCGGCGGGCAGTTCTCGGCCTGGCTGACCCGGTTTGGCCCATGGGTGGCGTTTTTGCTGCTGAGCATCATCGGCGCGAACATGGTCAAGGAGAGCTTTGGCGCGGACGAAGCGCTCAACGACGACTTCTCGCCCGCCGCGATGCTGCCGCTGGCCATCGCCACCAGCATCGACGCGTTTGCCATCGGCGTCAGCTTTGCCGCCATGCAGGTGCGCATCGTACCGGCTGTGGCGCTCATCGGCTGCATCACCTGCGCGCTGTCGGCGCTGGGCGTCAAGGTGGGCGCAGTGTTCGGCGCCAAATACCGCGCCCTGGCCGAGCGTGTGGGCGGCGCGGTGCTGATCGCCATCGGCCTGAAAACGCTGATGAGCGGTATGGGCATGCTGTAAAATGCAAAGGGGCCGGGGCGTGCAGACTTGCGCGCCCCCGGCTTTTTTGGCGGCACACCGCCTGTAAACGGAACGTCGGTTGCCATTTTGTGCATTCGTGCTATACTGTGGGCAAGGAGGTGGCCCATGATGGATGCCCCTACGTTTGGCGCCTTTTTGGCCGAGACCCGCCGCGCCCGCGGCCTGACCCAGCGCGACCTGGCCGAACGGCTGCATGTGACCGACAAGGCCGTCAGCCGCTGGGAGCGCGGCGTCGGCCTGCCCGACATCAACACACTGGAACCGCTGGCCGACGCGCTGGGCCTGACGCTGAGCCAGCTCATGCACGCCGACCACGGCGGCGCCGCCGCACAGCCCGCGCAGACGCTGGCCGAGTTTTTTGCCCTGATGACGCCCGCGCAGATCGCCTGGGCCGATGTGCGCCGGGCGATCTTTTGGCTGACGATCGGGTTGGCGGTGTGGGCGCAGTGCACGCTGCCGTGGCAGGTCGCCATCCACTGGCATTGGGCAAACGGGGCCTGGCACCCCGACGGCGCCATCCCCGGCTTGTTGGCGTACCTGGGCTGTATCGTCCTGTGCGCCATGCTGCTGTGGTTTTGGCAGGGCTGGCAGCGCAATGTCATGGGCGCGGCGGCCCTGGCGTGGCTGCGGGCTTTCCACCCGCGGCTGGGCGCGGCCGTGCAGCTTGCCTTGCAGATGTTTTGGATGGGCTGGGCGCTGGCCCCGGCGCTGTGCATGGCGATGATCTTGCTGTTGAACTAAAGCCGCCTTGGGCAGGCCGAACGCGTGTATGAATATACCCGCATACAAACAGCCCCGGCACTGTTTTCAGTGCCGGGGCTGTTTATGCCATTATGAGTTCCTGCTGCAATTTTGCATCGGCTTGCCCAACGCTTGTTATCGAAAGAAGAGAATCTCACCCCAATGTGAAAACTGATAAAAGAGTTCGCCATCTTGTTGAAAGGCACAATTCGGGCCGTACCAATCCGTAGTCTGGAAGAGATATGTTTCCAATTCGGGTGCGCCATCGCCGTCATCAATAATAGTTGCCGCCCCAAGCACAGTGGCTCCCATACTCCAATCGAGAGGGCCGGAAAGCAGAACCTGCAAGCCCTCGTCCTCTTTCCAAACAAACGCATTGTAGGTCGTGTACTTAGCCCCGCCAATTTTAGGCAGCGTGTAGCAGTGAACATCCACCAACTTTCCGTTCTCTGTGTCCAGCGACATTGTCATAAGCCGATGTTGAGGTTTATCTTTATGGCGCAACAAGGCATATCCACGGTCGCCAACCATATAAGTCTCCGTCACGCTATAGTCTTTATCCAAAGGATAGCTGTCCAGCAAATCGCCTTGTTCATTGCTCAAGATAAGGTACTTTTCCACATCAAGAGACTCTTCTTGGAAATCCCCTCCGTAGTCACGCCAAAACCCCAGATATTGCCCGTTGCCCAGGGGGGTTGGAGAAAAAGAACTCATACACACTTCCGCGGGCTCTGTAGCCGTCCGCTGCCGCGTGGCGCTGTCATAATGGTTTATGTAGGCGGAGTTTTCCCCCTGCCAACTGAGCAAGATTTGGCCGTCGCTTGATTCCAGAAACACGGGTGCTCCTGCGGCTTCCATCCTGTCTACGGTAGTCATGGTCCCGTCTGTACAATCCAGCCAAAGCAGTTCATACCAATCCAGAATATCTGCATGCCGGTAAACTACATCATCCCGTTCCTGGAGGAGGAGATAGTATCCGCCGTCTTTTTCAAGGTGGTCACAGTAGAGAGCATCGCCCACAAAAAAGCTCTGCATCTCATCAAAGTTTGGCTGCAGACCATCCATGGGAACCGCGATAAAGGACATTCCGTAGGTGCCCGGTAGTTTTACTGTGCCCACCAGCCTATGGTTCGGGGTAACATAGAGCGTTCCGTCTGGGGGGCTTTCGTAATCACCGACCTGCGTGAGCGGCGTTCCTGTGCTGACTTTGAGCATTTGGGGCTGAAACAGCGCCAAGATGCCCACCAAGATGCCGGGGATGAGCACGAATACCACAAGCACAATAAGCGCCGGAACAGCCAGTATCGTCCGTATAGTCCTGTATGCAGTGTACACAGTGTCCACAGTATCCATAGTCTGTATAGTCTTTGCCACAGTATCACCGCCTTTCTTTGGACGTTTCGGCATTTCGCCGCCGCGGCAGATCCCTGCAGGGTAGAATCGGCAGCAGCACCCCCAAGCCGTCTCATGACCCGTCTATCTGGCCAAGTCACGTTCCCCAAACGTGCGTTTACAACTTGTTCAGGGCGCCGTTGGTTGCGGTGTACTTGATACCGCTGTTCGTACCTGCCTGTATTGTACCATCCGATCGCTCTGTTGGATACCATATCCCGATATATCCGTCGACCGAATGAAACTTGAACTTGTCCAACTCGTCCGATGTGTTTTGCGCGATAGCTTTGTCAATATCTTCCTGGTTCCAAATCTCGAGCATAAGGATCCCGGTGTCCTGATGTTCCCCTGTTGCCGCCGCTCTGAACAGTACACGTACGCTATAAGTGGCGATATCTGTATCGAAACTATAGGTGGCGCAGATTTCTTTTTGATAGCCGCCTGCTTTTACTGAATCCGTTACATAATAGTTTTTCATGGATCGAGAGGAAATGCCGCCCGAGAAGTATTCCATGATATGGTGGATATCTTCCTCCAAAGCGCCCTCCTGATTTGTTTGCTCTATGACGAACGGCGCAAATGCATTTTTTAACCCGTCACTGTCTTGCCCCTCAAACAGCAGCGCCAAATTTTCCATGGTATCAAGCGCTGCGCTTTCTTCCCGCGCCGAACTGGTACAGGAACATAAAAGCAAAGAAATCATCCCTGCCAGTATGCAGCGAACCCAAAAAGTCAAAAGAAATATTTGAAGGAAGCGACTAAAAGGGCCGGTATCTGTGTCAACAGGTGCCAGGCCCTTCCGCTGCATCCTGCACAAACCTGTCCTTTCTTCACACATGGGTTTTCTCCTGACGATTTGCCAATCATTCCGCGTGCATTGTCCAATATTTCTTGGCGCCATATCCTTTGGCGCTGATTTCATCAAGCAGTTTCCCTGGCTGGCCAGGCGCCAGTCTCCATTGTCTATTTATGATTTGACCGGCAAATGCAGCCCATTTGTTTCCAGTATTTGAAGGATGTTGGCTGGAACCCCGCACGCCTGCATTTGACCATTCGCGCCCAGGCAAAATCCTGCCGCGCCCTCAGATGTGCCCGTACATACAGTTGCCTCTACCCATGCTGCATCCATATCCATCGACGTACCCCACAACGCCAAAAACTCTTTTGTTTCCATAAACCGCGTCTCAACTGCGGTTTCCTCCAGCGGCGTGTCCGGCTGGATATAAAGGATTTGCCGCCGGGATCGCGCATCTTGAAGTTTATCTGCCAGCGGAAGATTCGATATGTCCGGCAAGGGCGTTTTAGAAAGCCGCGTTGATTCAAGCCGAAGCTATACTTTACACGGACCCCATATTTTGTAAAGGGCATCCGCCCAATTTTGGACGATTTCTTTTGCCATACATGCAAGCAAGTAGGTGTCCTGAATCACTTCCTTTCCTTGCAGAACAACCAAAAACGTGGGTTCTTCTGCATCGTTCAAACGAACGGCATAGGTCTGCGTATCGTCGGGCAAATAGCCGCCGACATAAACCATGCGCATGTAGCGGCTAAGGCTTGTGGACCACTTATGCTTACACTAGTGTACTCCGTCATGGTTATTCCATCCGCCGTCTGCACTGTTGTCCCGAATTCGTAGCCAACCGAAAGTTTCGATATATTAGCTCCTACCCTCCTGTAATTGCAAATCACTTTGTTCGACCAAAGAAACCATCTCATCATATGACAAAGAAGATTTAACAAATATAAATATGCAAGTCGACCATATGGTGTCTGCCGCTTGTATATGAAATACTTGAATTTGCTGACACTCTATCCCATCAGGAAAATTCAACTGCTCTGCACTTATTACACTTATTAAAAGATTCTGCACTTGCTCATCATTGAATTTTTCGGCTTTTTGACTGTGCCCTTAATTGTGGCGTTCTGACAATTTGAGCCACTGATAAACGTATATGCTCCCTCCCGTATCTCTTCTAAACGCGTTGCTGTGAGGTTAGGAAGCGTCCGGTTCCGGAGCCGAAGCCTGCTTGTCCGATACGCCGAAGGGATCGGGCCAGAAATCTGACAGGTCAAACCAGGTGATCTTCTTTTTGGGCGGATCTTCCACATATATCTCCATTCCCAGTTCCAATAATTTACCTGGTTCAAAATCCGCTTTGAGATTTTCTTCTTCATCCCACGGAAGCAATGGAAGCAGTTCTTCCTGTGTGCAATCATATCGCACAAATGTCAGCGGCAGGTCTTCATCGGAAAGGAGGGGATATTTTCTTCCGCTGTCAAATGTTTTTTCCAGCGTAAACTCTTTCCTGCCATAATCGATATAACCTCGCCATAGGTATTTATCGGCCTCGATTTCGGGTGTAAAAATCGTTTCATAAGAATACGCTTTACTGAAATCAAGAAGTGCGCCCTGGCGCCCGTTAAAGTAAACCATCGTGATCGGAACAGTTTTTCCATCGCGTTCGATTTCCCCATAAGAGTAGGCCTGAGATTCCCGCTCTGTTACAGCTATACAAGCATGTGCTTCTTCACACACCCAAACACTATTCAGAAAATTATAGGGCTTATTCCGATCTGGATTGCACCCGCTGAGCAACAACATAACCGCAACGCCAAGAACAATTGACCATAACAAGTGATACTTCTTATTTGACAATGATCCCATATACAAATTCTGCCCCTCCTATTGTTCCAATCAAATCGGTTGCGTTATCCGATGCGTTGTGGTTCTATGTAACGTACTGATTTCTTTTTTCTGCGTAAGAAACTGTTATCGTTAGGGCGAATCAATTCAGAGCGCCGGGGCTCACACTACTCATAGTCTACACTTCTGTTCTTGACAGTTTCAAGTACCAAATTGCCCAAAGAATCGTAGGGATAATTAGTCAGTTCTTTGGCCTGCCAGCGGGCAAGTATGGCGAATCATCCTGTTTTTGCATGCAAAAAAGCGCCCGCTCCTTTACAGAGCAGGCGCTTTTTGCTTGGTGACCCGTGCGGGAATCGAACCCACGTTAACGGCGTGAGAGGCCGCTGTCTTAACCGCTTGACCAACGGGCCATA
>DSLMC04103__coassemble_1359_pt1 | contig 11660 bp, 10 predicted proteins | sample DSLMC04103__metabat2_high_PE_010 | metagenome-assembled genome bin DSLMC04103 | reverse complement strand
TAGGGCGGGCGTTCAATCTCCGGCCTAAGAGCCGCCGCTGCGCGGCGGTTGGCCTCCGAAACGCGCCTGCGGGCGCAGCGCCCGCCGCACATTATTGTTTTAAAATTTGAAAATCATCGGTGCGGCGGAGTCAAGACCCCGCCCTACAGACCGGGGCAAACGGGCAACGAGCCGCGAAGCCCGCGCGGGACAAACCCCTGCCGGGAGGCATATATGCCTCCCCTACAAACACCCGGTATCGCGTCTATGACCTCGGAGACGGGTAGCGGCGGAAGGTTTGCGGGCCGCATACATGCGGCCCCTACGAACCGACCGGGAACGACAGGCAAACAGGCAAAGGAAGCAACACAATAAACCGGCGTCTGTTTATGGTATGCATGACGTTTTCCTCGTATTGTAGGGGCCGCATGCATGCGGCCCGTGTCCGTTTACCCCACGATACCGTTTTTGCATTGTAACGGCGCATGGTCTATGCGTAGGGGCGGCATGCTGCCCGCAAAACGGTACGGCATTGCCCGTTTGACGGGTGGTATGGCGTGTACCTTACATTGTAGGGCGGGGTCTTGACCCCGCCCTACATGGATGATTTCAATAATGTTTTTAATGTTCGGCGGGCGTGAACGCCCGCCCTACGGAGCGGAGAAAACGTGCAACCAATTTGTCGGTTTTACCCCGCTCGGCACAGGCATTCACGCTTTGACCGCCGCGCGCAGCAGCCAGCGCACGGCCAGCGCCGCCAACAGCAAAAGCGCAAGGCCCGCGCCGGCCCCCAGCGCCGCCAGGCCGGTGGGCGAAAAACGGTCCGTCAGCACGGGCAGCCACCAGCTGGCGGTGCTGCACACGCCCAGGAACACAAAATACACCACCCAAAACGCCGCCGCGCCAAACCGGCATTGCAGCCCGCCCAGCACCACGCCGCCCAGCACCGGCCCCAGCAGGCAGCACGGCCACACAAACGCGGGGATCTGCTGCCACGGCATCGCCAGCGGCTGGCCAAACGCCGCGCCAAAACCCAGCGTGCACAGGCTGCCCACGGCCAGGGCCGCAAGCTGCGCCAGCGCGCTGACGCCCAGGCAGAACAGCAGCAGCCCGGCCAGCAGCCCCCGCCGGTTGGCCGGGAACGCCAGCAGCACCGCGAACCAGTTGGAAAAATAGACGATGGACAAAACCACCGTGAGCAGTACGCCGCTCAGCAGCATGACCACGGCAGCGGCCAGCGGCGCGTCCTGCGGGGTGTCCAGCAGCGCAGCCAGCACGCCCAGCCCCACGCTCAGCAGGGCAAACACCGGCAGGGCCGCAAGCGGCAAAACCAGATCTTCGCGCAGGAAGCGCAGCGTGGCGCACAGGGTACGTTTCATAGGGGAACCCTCCTTACCCCTGGCTGACGGCCAGGGTCTTAAGCCGGCGCAGGGCCAGCAGCAGGAACACAAGCCCCAGCGCCGCCAGCGCCCCGCCGTACAGCGGCAGTAGCGCCGCCGGCAGAACGGGGGCCAGTTGGCTCAACAGCAAAAATACAAAGACCTGTGCAAACAGCAGGATCTCAAACAGCACCAGCAGCACGTTGCGCGCCGTCGTGCGGCCCTGGGTCTGCAGCGTGCCGACCCAAAGCGCGGTCCCGGCCAGCAGCAGCGCCACCCCCAGCCCCGGCAGCGGATGGCGCGAAAACCCGTACAGCCAGGCGCGGCTGGCACGCTCCGGCGGGAACAGCGTAAACGTCAGCCAGTTCACCAGCAGTGTGCCCCCGTGGGCCAGCAGCGCAAGGGCCGCCCAGGCCGCCGCGACCCCGCCCCGCAGCGCGCGGCGGGTAGCGCCCAGGCTCAGCGCCAGCGGGCAGTAGGCGGCGGTGGCTTGGGCGGCGCACAGCGCCGCCACCAGAGAAAACGCAAAGCTGCCGCCCGTCAGGTAGGTGCCAAACAGGCTGTCGGCGCCAAACAGCAGGCACAGCCCGCACAGCGCCGCGTACAGTACCAGCAGCGTGCCCATCAACTGCAGCGGGGTCAAAAGCAGCAGCCACAGCGTCTTTTTCATCTCAGCGGCCCTCCTGTTCATGCCCGCACAGCGCCACAAACACCTGTTGCAGCGTCACTGCGCCGCAGTCCACGTCCAGCCCGCGCGCGGCGACCGCCCCGGCCGGGGCGCGCACCGTACACATCGTCTGGCGGCCCAGCGTCTCGGTGCGCAGCACGGCGTACCCTTCGCAGGCGGCGGCCACAACGTCGTCGCGGCCCGACACCGTGCAGAACTGCGCCAGCAGCGCGTCGGCGTCGCAGTCCTCGATCAGGCGGCCCTCTTTTAAGATCAGCACCCGGTCAAACACGGTGGACGCTTCCTCCAAAATATGGGTCGAGATCACAAAGGTGCGCCCGGTGGCGGCGTAATCCTCCAGCAGCAGGCGGTAAAAATCCTCCCGCGCGACGACGTCCAGCCCGGCGGTGGGCTCGTCCATCATCGTGACGGGCGCGCGGCTGGCCAGCGCCAGCACAATGGTCACGGCGCTCATCATGCCCTTGGAAAGCGCGTTCAGCCGCTTTTTCTCCTCCAGGCCAAACTGCTTTATCAGTTCGCGGGCGTAGGCTTCGTCCCAGTGCGGGTAAAACAGCCGCCCGGCCCGCAGATAGTCTTTTACGCGCATACCGGCGATGCTGGCGGCCAGCTTGCCGCCCAGTTCCCGGCTGAAACACAGCTCGCCCAGGGCGGTCTCATTCTCCCACACGGGGGCGCCGCCGTAGCAAACCTCCCCGGCATCCAGCGGGATCTGCGCCGTCAGCCCGGCCAGCAGCGTCGTCTTGCCCGCGCCGTTGCGGCCGATCAACCCGTAGATATGCCCCGGTTCCAGCGTCAGGCTCACATCGTCCAGCGCCGTCTGCCTGCCGTAGGTCTTGCGCAGGTTCGCGGCCGTCAAAATTTTCGGTTCCATCGCTCATTCCTCCTCTTCGCAGGCGTCGCGCAGCATGGCCTGCAATTCTTCGGCCGTCAGGCCCAGCTTGCGGGCTTCGGCGGCCAGGGGGCGCACATACTGCTGCAAAAATTCGCTGCGCCGTTTGGCGCGGATGCGCTCGGCCGCGCCCGGGGCCACAAACATGCCCAGGCCGCGCCGCTTGTACAGGATGCCATCCTCCGCCAGCAGGTTCAGCCCCTTGGCCCCGGTGGCCGGGTTGATGCGCAGCGTGCGCGCCAGTTCGTTGGTGCTGGGCACCTGCGTTTCCTCCGGGTAGATGCCGCGCAGGATGCCATCCTCCAGCATTTGGGCGATCTGCAAATAGATCAGGGTCTGTTCGTTCCGCATGGGGGCAGGGGCTCACCGCCTTTCGCTCCGGTTTATTGGTTCATTACTTGTGTAACTAACCATAGCACACAAGGCGGCAGGTTGTCAAGCAAAAACAACAAAAATTTTTCCGGCCGGCGCGGCGTCTTGCAAACATTTTGCCAAACTGTTACAATGACACTGTCTTTTATCCATAAAAGGGGGATCACCATGAACTGGCAGCAAGCCTGCGAACTGCCGTATTATGATGCCAACGATCTGGGGGCCGTCTGGTCGCCCGCGCAGACGGTGTTCAAGCTGTGGGCGCCCACGGCGTCGGCCGTCACCTTGCAGCTGTACGCCACCGGCACCGACGCCGAGCCCGGCGCCGCGCACCTGGGCAGCCACGCGCTGCAAGCGGCGGGGCAGGGGGTGTGGGCCGCCACAGTCCCGGGGGATTTGAACGGTGTCTACTATGTATACCAGCTGCAATTCCCCGGCGGCCGCACGGCCGAAGCCGTCGACCCCTACGCCCGCGCGGCGGGGGCCAACGGGCAGCGCGGCATGGTCATCGACCTGGCGGCCGCCGCGCCCGACGGCTGGCAGGACGATCGCCGCCCCGACATCCCGGCCCACGCGCGCTGCGTGTGGGAGGTGCACGTGGCCGATTTTTCGGCCGACGCGCACAGCGGCGTGCCCGAAGCCTGGCGCGGCACCTACCTGGGCTTTGTGCCCGACGACACGACGCTGGACGGCGACGGCCGGCACCCCACCTGTGTAAACTACCTCAAGCAGCTGGGCGTCACGCATGTGCAGCTGCAGCCGATCTTTGACTACGCCACCGTCGACGAGACCGCCCCCGGCGGCTACAACTGGGGGTACGACCCGCTGAACTATAACGTGCCCGAAGGCTCCTACGCCACCAACGCGTTCGACGGCGCGGTGCGCGTGCGGGAATGCCGCGCCATGGTGGCCGCGCTGCACCGCGCGGGGCTGGGCGTCATCATGGACGTCGTGTACAACCACACCTATTACACCGACAGCTGGCTGGAGCGCGCGGTGCCCGGCTACTGGAACCGCCAGTGGCCCGACGGGCGTACCACCAACGGGTCCGGCTGCGGCAACGACCTGGCCAGCGAGCGCCCGATGGTGCGCAAATACCTCGTGGACTCGGTGCTGTACTGGGCGAGAGAGTACCACGTCGACGGCTTCCGCTTTGACCTGATGGCGCTCGAGGACGTCGGGACGATGAACGCCATCCGCGCTGCGCTGGACGCATTGCCCGGCGGCGAGAACATCCTGATGTACGGCGAGCCGTGGACCGGCGGCGCGACCTATATGGAGGGCGGCGCGCGCCCCTGCGACAAGCGCGCCATCCCCGAACTCAGCGACCGCATCGGCTTTTTCTGCGACGATACGCGCGACGCCATCAAGGGCAACGTCTTTGACGCCGGCAATGCCGGGTACGTCAACGGCGCGCCGCAAAGCGGGTATGAGATCCTGCACGCCGTCGGCGCCTGGCGCAGCGGCGCGCACGGCATCGCGGTCAAGCAGGCTATGCAGGTGGTGCAGTATGTCTCGGCCCACGACAACTTCACCCTGTGGGACAAACTCGTCGCCGTGGGCCGCCGCGGCGACTACAACGCCGCCGACGCCGAGCTGCTGGCCCAAAACCGCATGGCGGCGGGCATTTTCCTGACCTGCCAGGGCCTGCCGTTTTTGCAGGCGGGCGAGGAGTTCGGCCGCACCAAATACGGCGACCCCAACACCTACCGCGGGCCGTGCGCGCTCAACACCCTGGACTGGACGCGCGCCCACCGGCCGGAGTTTGCGGCCCTTACGGCATTTTACCGCGGGCTGCTGGCCATCCGCCGCGCCTACCCGCGCCTGACCGGCGCTTACGGCGACCCTGAACCGTTTTTGCTGGCGCTGCCGGGGTGGCTCATCGGCTTTGTGCCCGAGACCGAGGGCAACGACCCCGCCGGCCAGCTGGCGGTGTTCTATAACCCTGAACCCACGCGCCAGTGGGCGCCGCTGCCCAACGGCACCTGGCGCCGCCTGTGCGACGGCGTGCACGCCGGCACCACACCGTTTGGCCCGCTGTGCCGCGACGCGCTGGAACTGCCGCCGCGCAGCGTGACCATTTTGCTGGCGGAATAAACCGGCGCCGCACGCCCGTGACGGGGGCGTGCGGCGTTTTGCGGCCTGACGCTGGATGCGAACAAGCTCGCCGAAGCATAACGCAAAGCATAAAACAAGCCCCCGGGCAGCGGTGCCATTCCGCTGTCCGGGGGCTGTGATGTTGTGTCAGGCCGCCAGCCGCCGCAGTGCGCGGCCCAGGGGCGCGGCCAGCGCCGTCAGCACGGCGGCTAGCGCAAAGCTCGCCAGCAAAAATGCCGGGAACCAAACCGCCAGCGGCGCGCCCGCGCGCCCGGCTGCCGGCAGCAGCACCAGCGTCAGCAGCACGTGGTGCACCAGGTAGACGCCGTAGCTCCACCCGGCGGCGCGGCGCAAAACGCCCCAGCTGCGTTGGGGCAGCCGCTGCCCCAGCGCGTACACCGCCCAAAACAGCGCGGCGGCCAGCGCCAGCAGCACCGCAAGGCGCAGCGCATCCGGCGTCCAGGGCAGCAGCGCCAGGCAGGCCAGCGCCGCCACGGCCAGGGCGGTTTTCTGGCGCGGCGCAAAACCGCTGCCCGCCCGCAGCCGCATGCCGAACCACACGCCCAGCGCAAACGCCGGCAGGCGGCCCAGCACGGTGTGGCCGGCCTCCAGCGGGGCGGGGCAGGCAGCCGGCCAGGCCAGCTGCAGCACAAGCATCGCCGCCAGCAGGGCGCGCCGCCGGGCGCGGGCGTCCATGCACCAAAGCAGCAGCGGGAACACAAGGTACAACAGCAAGATCACGCCCAAAAACCACTCGCCGATCTTATAAAATGTGGCGGTCAGCGGGGCCAGGTAGCCGTCCAGCCCCAGTACCGAGAACACCACCCGCCAGCGCGGCACGCCGGGGTTGTTGCCGTGCAGCACCTCGCCGTACAAAAACAGCACGGCAAACCCCAGCCAGAACGCCGGGTACGTCGCCGCCGCGCGCCCCGCCAGGTAGGGGCGCCAGGCAAAGCGGCCCTGCCATTGCAGGCAGATCGCCGCGCCCGAAAGCAGAAAAAACCACGCCAGCCCCACCTCGACCCAGTCGGCCATGCCGCGGCCGATGAGCGCCGCGGGCACCGCAAAGCCGCTGCGCGCGGCCTCGATGCAAAAGTGGTAGCACAGCACCGGCAGCAGCGCCGCCAGGCGGACCAGGTCCAGCCCGGGGCGGTAGTGGGCAGGCGTTTTCAGCATAGGGCACATCCTTTGCAGTTCAGTCGATTTTGCGCGCCAGCGCCGCGTTGAGCGCCGCGCCCAGGAAAAACAGGTTGATGATGATATCCAGCCACAGGATCATCAGCACGATGGCGGTCAGCGAACCGTAGATGTACGACAGCCGCCAGAAATGTACGATGTAAAACGAGAACGCGCGCGAAAACACCACCCACCCGGCCGTGGTAAAGGCCGTGCCGGGCACCTGGGGGCGCAGCGGGCGCTTGCCGCCCGGCATAAAGGTGTACATCAGCAAGATCAGCACAAACAGCACCGGGACCGCCAACAGGTCGCTGAAGCTGATCCAGCGGCCCAGCCAGTCCAGCAGGGCGTCCCAGGCGGGGTTTTCCACCAGCAGCGCGCGCAGCGGTTCAAAGATCGAGCGCAGGCCCTGCAGCAGCAATACGGCCAGCAGCAGCCCCTGGAACACGATGGTGTACACGACGGCCAGCAGCCGGTCGTACAGCGTAAAGCGCGCGCCGGGCGTCAGCCGCTGCAGGCCTTTCTGGATGGCCGCCATGCCGCTGGAGGCCGAAAACAGCGTTGTGATAAAGGCGAACGACGCCACAAACGTCGTGGACTGGGCGTTCAGGCTGTCCAGCACGCCCAAAATGGTGTCCTGGATCTCGGGCACGTGGGGCAAAAACTGGAACAGCAGCTCCGCCACATTGTCGATGGAATACCCCGGCAGATGGTTGACGACCACCAGCACGCCGATCAGCAGCGGAAAGGATGCCGTCAGCAAAAACAGCGTGGCGCAGCCCGCAAACACCGGCATGTTGCGCCCCAAAAACGGGCCCAACACCGCCAGTGTCAACGCTTTGGCGCGCTGCCAGGCAGGTTTCATGGGGGCAGCCCTCCTCTCGCGGCAATGGTGATGCCCCTATTATAATATGCGGCGGCAGGGAAATCAACGCTGCGCAAGATTTGCACACCAAACAGCAACTCTTGCGCTTGCCAAAGCAAAAAACGGCGGCTATAGTAGAATACAGAAAAAACCGCGGCGGGTGCAGGGTGCAAAAATTGCCCTTTTGCCCGCGCAGAAACAGGAGTTTTGTATGCAGACACGACCGAACGGCCGCCGCCTCACGGTGCGCGGCGAACTGGCGCTGGCTGTCGCCGTCGCCATCAACAGCTTTGCCGTGGCGGCTACGGAGTACGCCGGGCTGGGCATCTCGCCGGTGTCCAGCTTCCCGTACGCCGTCTCGCTGGTGTTCCCGTTTTTGACGCTGGGCACCTGGACCTACCTGCTCCAGGGGGCGCTGGTGCTCACGCTCATGCTGCTGCGCCGGCAGTTCGTGCCGTCGTATCTCTTCAGCTTTGTGGTGGGGTTTGTGTTCGGCACGCTGCTGGACGTCTACGGCGCCTGGCTGCCTTGCCTGCCCGACGCGCTGCCGTGGCGCATTTTGTACTTTGCGCTCAGCTGCCCGGTCGTGGCGCTGGGCATTGCGCTGTCCAACCGCTGCCTGCTGCCCATCATCCCCACCGACCTCTTCGCGCGGGACCTTGCGCAGATCCTAAGCAAGCCGTACCCGCGCGTCAAAATGACGTTTGACCTCACGGCCGTCGCGCTGTCGGTGCTGCTCACGGCCGGCGTGCTGGGGCAGCTGCAGGGCATCGGCGCGGGCACCGTCATCGGCGCGCTGACCTACGGCCCGCTGGCCGGTGTGTGGGGCAAATTCCTCGACAAACGGTTCACCTTCGTCTCGGTGCTGGCCCCGCAGGGCCCCGGGCAGGGCTAAGGCGCGGCGGCGGTTAAAAAAGTGTCAAAAAGGCTTGCGCGCGGCGCCGTTTGTGCGTATAATAGAAGCAGGCCAACAGGGGCACTGCCCCGGCAAAACTGGTAAATAACATACCGAGAGGAGTTTTTACTATGGGTTTGGGTAAAAAGACCATCGATGATGAGAATTACGCCGGCAAGCGCGTGCTTGTCCGCTGCGATTTCAACGTCCCGATGAAGGACGGCGTCATCACCAACGACAACCGCATCAACGCGGCGCTGCCGACCATCCAGAAACTGGTCAAGGACGGCGCCAAGGTCATCCTGTGCAGCCACCTGGGCAAGCCCAAAAACGGCCCCGAGGCCAAGTTCAGCCTGGCCCCCGTCGCGGTGCGCCTGAGCGAGAAGCTCGGCCAGCCCGTCACCTTTGCCGATGACGACGAGGTCGTCGGCCCGCAGGCCAAGGCCGCTGTCGCCACCATGGGGGACGGCGACGTCGTGCTGCTGCAGAACACCCGTTTCCGCAAAGAGGAGACCAAGAACATCGATACCTTCAGCGAGGAGCTCGCCTCGCTGGCGGACGCCTATGTGGACGATGCGTTCGGCTCCTGCCACCGCGCCCACTGCTCCACCGCCGGTGTGACCAAGTACGTGCAGGACACCGCCGTCGGCTACCTGATGGAAAAAGAGATCAAGTACCTCGGCAACGCGGTCAATGACCCCGAGCGTCCCTTCACCGCCATCCTGGGCGGCGCCAAAGTGGCGGACAAGCTCAACGTCATCTCCAACCTGCTCGAGAAAGTCGACACGCTGATCATCGGCGGCGGCATGGCTTACACCTTCCTCAAAGCCCAGGGCTATGAGATCGGCAAGAGCCTGTGCGACGACTCCAAGATCGACTACTGCAAAGAGATGATGGCGAAGGCCGAGGCTAAGGGCGTCAAGCTGCTGCTGCCCATCGACACCGTCTGCATCGACGATTTCCCCGACCCCATCGACGCGCCGGTCAGCACCACCGTCGTGCCCGTCACCGCGATGCCGGCCGACAAAGAGGGCTGCGACATCGGCCCCGAGACGACGAAGCTGTTCGCCGACGCCGTCAAGGCCTCCAAGACCGTCGTCTGGAACGGCCCCATGGGCGTGTTTGAGAACCCGACCCTGGCCGCCGGCACGCTGGCCGTGGCCAAAGCGATGGCCGAGAGCGACGCCACCACCGTCATTGGCGGCGGCGACAGCGCGGCGGCTGTGCAGCAGATGGGCCTGGGCGACAAGATGACCCACATCTCCACCGGCGGCGGCGCCTCGCTGGAGTACCTCGAGGGCAAGGAACTGCCCGGCATCGCCGTCATCCAGAACGCGTGATCCCCGCAGGGCGCGGCGGCAGGGCCGCCGCGCCCTTTTTCCTGCGCGCCCCCGGGCGCAGAGCCGTATATTTGGGAAGGAGTTTTTCTTATGGATAAGCAGAACCGCAAAGCCATCATTGCCGGCAACTGGAAAATGAACATGACCCCCACCGAGGCGGGTCACCTGATCGACGCGCTGATCCCCGCCGTGCAGGGTGCCGGCTGCGAAGTCGTCATCTGCGTGCCGTACACCGATCTGTGCGTGGCCGTGGCCAAGTGCAGCGGCACCAACATCCACGTCGGCGCCGAGAACGTCCACTACGAAAAATCCGGCGCCTTCACCGGTGAGATCAGCGCCGATATGCTGACCGACCTCGGCGTCGAGTACGTCGTCATCGGCCACAGCGAGCGCCGCCAGTACTTTGCCGAGACCGACGAGACCGTCAACAAGCGCGCCCGCGCGGCGCTGGCCGGCGGCCTCAAGCCCATCATCTGCGTCGGCGAGAGCCTGGCCCAGCGCGAGCAGGGCGTCACCGAGGAGCTCGTCCGCCTGCAGGTCAAGATCGCATTGCAGGGCGTCACGGCCGAGGAACTCAAGAACGTCGTCGTCGCCTATGAGCCCATCTGGGCCATCGGCACCGGCAAGACCGCCACGGCGGACCAGGCGCAGGAAGTCTGCGCGGCCATCCGCAACGTCGTGGCCGAGCTGTACGGCGCGGACGCCGCCAAGGCGCTGACCGTGCAGTACGGCGGCAGCATGAACGCCAAAAATGCCGAGGAACTGCTCAGCAAGCCCGACGTCGACGGCGGCCTCATCGGCGGCGCGTCGCTCAAGGCCGACCAGTTCGCCGTCATCGTCGACGCGGCCACCAAGGGCTGATCCGCCCGACCGCACCACAGCAGACGCTCCGGCAGCCCGGCTGCCGGGCCGTCTTTTGTAAGCCCCGGATTTTGTACCGCATAAGGAGATTGTACCCGTATGAGCAAAAAACCTGTCCTTCTCTGCATCATGGACGGCTTTGGCTGGACGCCGGCCGACACCTTCGGCAACGCTGTCACCACCGCCAACACGCCGCGCCTGGATGAGATCTTTGCCAAATACCCCATGACGACCATCAACGCCTCCGGCATGGCCGTCGGCCTGCCCGACGGCCAGATGGGCAACTCGGAAGTCGGCCACACCAACATGGGCGCCGGCCGCATCGTCTACCAGCAGCTGACCCTCATCACCAAATCCATCCAGGACGGCGAGATGAAGCGCAACCCCGTCCTCGTCAACAACATGAAAGCCGCCATCGACGCCGGCAAGGCCATCCACCTGATGGGCCTGGTGGGCACCGGCGGCGTGCACAGCCATGCCGACCACTGGTTCGGCGTGCTGGACATGGCCAAGCACATGGGCGCTGACAAAGTCTATCTGCACTGCATCATGGACGGCCGCGACACCGACCCCCACTCCGGCGAGGGCTTCCTGGCCGATCTGCAGGCCAAGCTCGACGAGCTGGGCATCGGGCAGATCGCCACCGTCACCGGCCGCTATTACGCCATGGACCGCGATAAAAACTGGGACCGCGAAGAGAAAGCCTACGCCGCCTTTGTCTACGGCGAGGGCAAGCGCGCCGCCAACGCCAAAGAAGCCATCGAGCAGAGCTACGCCGACGGCGTCACCGACGAGTTCGTCGTGCCCGTCATCACCTGCGAGGGCGGCCGCGTGCAGGAGGGCGACACCGTCATCTTCATGAACTTCCGCCCCGACCGCGCCCGCCAGATGACCCGCATCTTTGTCGACGACGCATTTGACGGGTTCGAGCGCCGCTACGGCCGCTTCCCCGTGCACTACGTCTGCATGGCCGAGTATGACGCCACCATGCCCAACGTCGAGGTCGCCTACCCGCCTGTCGAGCTGAAAAACGTCCTGGGCGAGTGGCTGTCCGCCCACGGCAAGACCCAGCTGCGCATCGCCGAGACCGAGAAGTACGCCCACGTCACCTTCTTCTTC
>DSLMC04103__coassemble_1222_pt1 | contig 12752 bp, 9 predicted proteins | sample DSLMC04103__metabat2_high_PE_010 | metagenome-assembled genome bin DSLMC04103 | reverse complement strand
CTGGCCCAGCATGGTGTGCATCATGCTGCTGTGCAGCGGCGTGCAGCTGTTCTGCACCGGCATTGTGGGCGAGTACCTCGCCAAGACCTACCTCGAAGTCAAGCACCGGCCCATCTACATCGTTGCCGAGACCGAGGAAGAAAACCGCTAAAAGGGGAACGCTATGGAACCGACCAAGACCCGCCTGACGCGCTGGCTGTACGCCGAACGCTGGCCGCTGCTGGCAGCGCTGCTGGCGGCGGCTGCGGTGCATTACCCCATCTATGCCTACCAGCTGCGCAACATGGACTCGCTGCATGTGGGCAGCCTTTACATAGCAGACCTGTGGGCGTTTAACCCCTATTGGGAGACCGAACAGGGCCGCTGGGGGCTCAGGCTGGTGGATATGCTGCGCGGCGGCATCAATTTGCCCGCGCTGTCGGCGCTGCTGATGCTCCTCTTCTACACGCTGGCGGGGCTGGCGGTGGTGCGCCTGTTTGCGCTGCGCAGCCGCGCCGCCCGGTTTTTGATCCCCCTGCTGGTGGTATGCTCCCCCTATGTGGCGGAAGTCGAAACCTTCCATTACTGCAGCGCGGCCTACGGGCTTTCTTTCCTGCTGGCGGTATTGGCGGTGTTTGCAGCGGTCTATGCGCCGCCGCTCTGGTGGGCGGGGGGCGCTTTGTGCCTGATGTTCTCGCTCAGCATGTATCAGGCCAGTTTGGGCGTGGCGGCCGGGCTGTGCGTCATGGCGCTGCTTCTGGCGGTGCTGCAGCAGCGCGCCTGGCTGCCGCTGCTGCGGCGGATGCTCGTTATGGGCGTTTCCGGCTCGGCCGCCTACTACATCGTGCTCAAACTGTTTTTGAAATGGTATGGCACAAGCCTGTTCGGCAGTTATGCCAACGGCCCTGTCGAGATCTTGAAAGCCCTCCCGCAGGGGCTTGCCAACGCCTACCGGGACTTTGCCGTCTACTTTACGCAGCAGTACACCATCGCCCAAAACTATTACGGCCAGCGCCTTGCCTACGCGTGCGTGCTGGCGGTCACGCTGGCCGTTGCAGCCCTCTGGCTGGTAAAGCTGCGCCAAAAACAAACGGCGCTGCTGGCGGTGGCGCTGCTGCTATTGCTGCCCGCGGCGATCAATATTACCGACATCCTCAACGCAGACAGCCATATCGAGCTGCGCATGGCGGGGGCGCTGGTGCTGGTGGCGCCGTTCTGCCTGGCGCTGTTGGAGCAATGCCCCATCCAGGGCAAAAAGCTGGCCGCCTGGCCGCTTGCTGCCGGGGCGGTGTGCGGCGTGTTCCTGCTGCGCGGCTACATCGTGCAGGTCAACAACGACGCCATGGTCATGCTGGCGCAAAAGAACAAGATCGTCCACCTGGCGGACCGCATCTGCGTCCAGCTGGAACAAAACGCCGACTACCAGGCCGGCGCCGAGGTCTGCATTTTGGGCGAACCGCAAAAGGGCCTGTATGCCGCGATCTCGCCTTTGCATGAGAAAGCCAGCGACCTGGCACAGTTCGGGCTGCTGTCCTACGACCCCACCTTCAACGCCCGCGGCTGGCACAGCCTGTATTGGGAGGAACTGGGCATCGAGCTCAACTGGTGCTCGGACGAGACGACCCGCACGCTCTGCGCGAGCGAGGCGTTCCAGGCCATGCCCGCCTACCCGCAGCAGGGTTCGATCCAAACCCTGGACGGCGTCGTCGTGGTCAAAGTGGCCGACATCCAGTGACCGGGGGGCGGAACACGTATGCGCGATATGACCCGGGGTGCCCCGCTGGGGCACCTTTTCTTGTATGCGGTGCCGCTGCTGCTGGGCAACTGGCTGCAGCTGGCCTACAACGCGGTGGATGCCATCATCGTGGGGCGGTTCCTCGGGCAGGGGGCCCTTGCGGCCGAGGGCGTGGCCGGCCCGGTGATGAACCTTGTCATCCTCGCCATCAGCGGGCTGTGCATCGGCGCCGGCGTGCTGATGAGCGAGGCCTGCGGCGCGCGCGACGCCGAAACCCTGCGCGCCGTGCTGGCCACCACGCTGCTGGCCGGGGCTGCGCTGTGCGCCGCCGTGGCGCTGCTGGGTGTGGCGTGCGCGCCGTGGGTGCTGCGCGCACTGGCCGTCCCGGGCGGCATCTACGCCCCCGCGCTGGCCTACCTGCGCGTCACGTTTTTGGGCGCGCCGTTCACGTTTTTCTATAACGCTTTGGCCGCCGCCCTCAAAAGCATCGGGGACTCCAAAACACCGCTCAAATTCCTGGCGTTTTCCGCCGTGCTCAACGCTGCGCTGGACCTTATTTTTATCGGCGCGCTGGGGTTCGGCATCGTCTGCAGCGCCGTCACCACCGTCGCGGCCGAAGCCGCCAGCGCCCTGCTGGCCGCCGTCTACCTGGCACGGCGTGCGCCGGGGCTCTGCCCCGCCCGGCGGGACTGGCGCATCCGCCCGGCCCTGCTGGGGCGCATCGCACGGTACGGCGCGGTCACGGCGCTGCAGCAGGCCGTGCAGCCCATCTGCAAAGTGCTCATCCAGGGGCAGGTCAATGCGCTGGGCGTGGGGGCCATCGCGGCGTTCAACGCCGCCGCCCGCATCGACGACTTCGCCTTCACGCCCGAGCAAAGCATCGCCTCCGCCATCACCACCTACATCGCGCAAAACCGCGGCGCGCGCCAGCCGCAGCGCATCCGGCCCGGTTTTGCCGCCGGCCTGCGGCTGGAACTTGGCTACTGGCTGGTGGTCGCGCTCATCACCTGGTTCGGGCGCGGGGCGCTGGTCTCGCTGTTCGTCAGCGGCCCCGGCGCGGCGCAGGTCGTTGCGCTGGGCAGCGGGTACCTGGGGCGCATGGCGCTGTTCTATGTGCTGCCCGCGCTCACCAACGGGTTCCAGGGGTTTTACCGCGGCATGGGCAAAATGGCCACCACGCTGCTGGGCACCTGCGTGCAGGCGGGCCTGCGCGCGCTGGGCGCGGCGCTGCTGGCCCCGCGGCTGGGCCTGCCGGGCATTGCCTGGGCCTGCGCCTTTGGTTGGTGCATGATGCTGCTGTTTGAGGTGCCGTACTATTTTTACACCTGCAAAAAACACGATCTGCCATAAAAAAGGCCGGCGGGGCAGCTGCCCCGCCGGTTTTTGTTTGCTGTGCAGGTTATGCCAGGCCCAGCAGCAGGCCGGCGCCATGCACCAAAAACGCCACCACCCACGCAATGGCGCACTGGGCTGCGGCCACCCCGGCCGCGGCGCGGGCGCTGCCCATCTCGCGCCGGACGGCCGCAATGGCCGCCACACAAGGCGTGTACAGCAGCGTGAACACCAGGAACACCACCGCCGTGAAGGGGGTGAACAGGCTGGACAGCGCCGCGGTGCTGCCGCCCAGCAGCACCGTCAGCGTCGAGACGACGCTCTCCTTGGCCGTGAACCCGGTGATCAGCGCCGTCGAGACGCGCCAGTCGGCAAAGCCCAGCGGCGCGAAGATGGGCGCGATCAGCGACCCCACCATCGCCAGCAAACTGCTGTCCGGCGTGGCGGCCACGTTCAGGCGGGCGTCAAAGGTCTGCAGGAACCAGATCACGACCGTCGCCACAAAGATGATGGTGAACGCGCGCTGCACAAAGTCCTTGGCTTTGTCCCAGATCAGCTGCCCCACGCTGCGGGCGCTGGGCAGGCGGTAGTTGGGCAGCTCCATCACAAAGGGCACCGGCTCGCCGTGGAACCGCGTGTGTTTAAGCAGCACGGCGTACAAAACGCCGCACACAATGCCGAACAGATACAAAAAGATCATGACCGGCGCGCGCCATACCGGCGGGAAAAACGCCGCCGTAAACAGCGCGTAGATCGGCAATTTGGCCGAGCAGCTCATAAACGGCGTCAGCAGAATGGTCATGCGGCGGTCGCGGTCGCTGGACAGCGTGCGCGTAGCCATAATGGCCGGCACCGAGCAGCCGAAGCCGATCAGCATCGGCACAAAGCTGCGCCCCGAAAGCCCGATGCGCCGCAGCAGCTTGTCCATCACAAACGCCACGCGCGCCATGTAGCCGGTATCTTCCAGGATGGAGAGGAAGAAGAACAGCGTCACGATGGTGGGCAGGAAACTCAGCACGCTGCCCACGCCGGCAAAGATGCCGTCGATGACCAGCGAATGCACCACCGGGTTGATGCCGTAGGCGGCCAGCGCGCCGTCCACCAGCGCCGTCAGCGCGTCGATGCCCAGCGTCATCGCGTCCGAAAGCCACACCCCAATAACGCCGAACGTCAGCCAGAACACCAGCGCCATAATGCCCACAAAGCAGGGCAGGGCGGTGTATTTGCCGGTCAGCACGCGGTCGATGGCCACGCTGCGCTTGTGCTCGCGGCTTTCGCCGGGCTTGACCACCGTCTCGGCGCAGAGCTTTTCAATAAAGGCAAAGCGTATGTCGGCCAGGGCGGCTTCGCGGTCCAGGCCGGTCTCGGCCTCCAGCTCGGTGATGGTATGGTCCAGCAGTTCTTTCTCGTTCTGGTCCAGGGCCAGCGCTTCCAAAATGGGGCCGTCGCCCTCCACCAGCTTGGTGGAGGCAAAGCGCAGCGGCAGCCCGGCGGCGGCCGCGTGGTCCTCGATCAAATGCGCCACGGCGTGGATGCAGCGGTGCACCGCGCCGCGCGGGTCGCTGGGGCCGTCGCCGGCTGTGCAAAAGTCGATGCGCCCGGGCAGTTCGCGGTGGCGCGCCACGTGCAGCGCATGGTCGATCAATTCGTCGATGCCCTCGTTCTTGGCGGCCGAGATCGGCACCACCGGGATGCCCAGGATCGTCTCCAGCTCATTGACCAGGATGGTGCCGCCGTTGGCGCGCACCTCGTCCATCATGTTCAGCGCCAGCACCATCGGCACCTGCAGTTCCATCAGCTGCATCGTCAGGTAGAGGTTGCGCTCGATGTTGGTGGCGTCCACGATGTTGATGATGCCGTTGGGCTTTTGCTGCAAGATGAAATCGCGGGTGACGATCTCCTCGCTGGAATAGGGCGAGAGCGAGTAGATGCCCGGCAAATCGGTAACGGTGGCCTCGGCATGGCCGCGGATGACGCCGTCCTTGCGGTCCACCGTCACGCCGGGGAAGTTGCCCACATGCTGGTTGGAGCCTGTCAGCTGGTTGAACAGCGTCGTCTTGCCGCAGTTCTGGTTGCCGGCCAGCGCAAAGGTCAGCGGCGCGCCCTTGGCCAGGGCCGGGCCCGCCTTGCGCGCGTGGTAGCTGGGCGTTTTGCCAAACTCGCCCACGCCGGGGTGGGGCACCGGGGCGTGGCGCGCCTCGCTGCGGGCGGCGCGGTCGGTGTCGTGCACGTTGTGCACCGTGATCTTGGCCGCGTCGTCCAGCCGCAGCGTCAGCTCATAGCCGCGCAGTTCCACTTCAATGGGGTCGCCCATGGGGGCCACCTTGCGCAGCGTTACCTCGGTGCCGGGGGTCAGGCCCATGTCCAGCAGGTGGTGGCGCAGCTCGCCTGTGCCGCCCACCGCGCCGATCACAGCGTCCTGGCCGATCTTCAATTCTGCCAATGTCATATACGTCCCAACCTCCTGCCTGCCGCGCAGGCGTATCGGTACGGCGGGGCGCGCCGCAAAACCGTGCCGCGGCCGCGCATCCCGCCCCTTTTATACCGCTAAAAGTGTAGCACGCGCCCGGGGCGCTGTCAATGCGCCGCGCCCCGGCGGGCACAATTTGTCGAAACCGCGCGCCCATACCACAACGCCCTTGAAAAACTGCACAAAAGGGGCGGCAAAAAAACGTGGTAAATCACGAAAATGTGGAACTTGCCCAGAAATTGGCAAATTGGCTTGCATTCCCAAAACGGCGGTGTTAAAATTGCGAACGCAACATAAAATAGTTTATGTTGATTTTTCCGACCCTGGATTTTTATGGGGAGGGGTACAAAAACCCCTCTCTTGTAAAGATAAATCTACACGAGATGGAGGATTTTGCATGTTACGTAAGAAATGGCTTTCGTTTCTCGTAGCGGTCTCTATGGTCGCGGCGATGCTGCCGACCACGGCGTTTGCGCAAGGCGACGCCGTGCCGGACGAGAGCACGACCACGGTCGTGGAGACCGCCACGGACGAGAACGAGCCGCAGAACACCGAAGGCGAGACCTCTGAGGACGAGAAGTCTGAGGGCGATAAGTCTGAGAGCGAGGTCTCTGAGGACGAGAAGTCTGAGGGCGAGACCAACGAGGGCGAGACCAACGAGGACGAGACCCCCGAGACCCCCGCTGAGACGCCTGTGACCCCGGCCCCGAGACGACCGAGGCCACCGAGACCCCGGCCGCCAACAGCATCATGCTGATGAACGAGACCGGTGAAGAGGGCGAAGGCGAAGAGGGCAGCGAAGCTGCTGTGTACAATGTCTCTTCGGCGGTCGAGCTCAACAAGCTCTTTGACGAAAACACGCTCAAAGACGGCGACACCATCAAGCTGAGCGCCGGCACCTACGAGATCGGCGCGCGCAGCATCCCCGCTGTCAGCATCTATGGCACCGACGATGTTGTCATCGTCGGCAGCTTGAGCTATGAGTTTGCGGGCAATACGTCTGTTAAGATCAGCAAGGTCACCCTGCAGGCCCCCGAGGACAACACCACCGTTGAGCAGGCGATCAACCTGAAGAAGGCGGACGGCACGGTCTTGACGGTCGAAAACTGCAAGATCGCCGACTACCTGTTTGGCATCGGCGTCAACAGCGAAGCCAAAAACTGTAAGCTGAAAGCGAACCTGACGCTGGACAACGTCTGGTGCGGCGTCAGCGTGAAGGGCGGCGACGCCGGCAACAAGGTCGGCAACCTTTCCGTTGCATCGGGCAGCACGGTCGATTACGAGACCCAGGAATGGGGCTCGAAGGACGGCGAAAGCTATAATGGCTACTGCGTGACCCAGGGCGCCGAGCCTGTCCAGGCTACGGAACCCAACCTCGCAAACGGCGAATGGCCCGCCCCCCGTCACCATGAACGGCAAACACTACGCCTCTCTGCAGGCGGCTGTGGGCGCCATCGAAGCGGGTACTTCTGGCAACAACATCTATCTGAACGCGGACATCGAGCTGGACGAAACAGTCTGGGTGCCTGCCGGTGCGGATGTCCACATTGTCGGCAACGGTTTTGACATCAAGCTGCCGGATGGCGACAACGCGGCCGCTTTCAGTGCAAAACCGGAGGACGGCTACCTCGAGGGCCTGCGCCCGGACACCAGCTTGATCGTGAACGGCGCCAATTTCGTCGGTTACGATAACGAAAGCGTTGGCTACGCGGCCATCGTGAGCAACGGCGGCGTCATCGTTGCCTTTGAAAACTGCTCTTTCACGAACATGTTCACGACGATGCTGAGCCAGGCGATCACCGATCCCAATGCGGAAACGAGTTTCCTCACGATTGCTGCCAGCTGTACGTTTGAAAACGTAGATTACCTCTATAGCGTTGACGACGGCGCGACCGAAGGCGCCCTGACTGACAAGTGGAATTACACCATGGTGAATCCGGGTGAAAACGCGCCCAAACCCGAGACCTTCGCCGTGGCGGTCGTCGACGGCAAGGGCTACGACGACCTGCAGAAGGCGGTGGATGCCCTCAGCCCCGACGGCGGCACCATCGAGCTGAAGAAGGACGTCACCCTCACCGCGCCCATCAATGTGCCCGTCAAGGACATCACCATCGAAGGCAACGGCTACACCATCACCCTGCCGAAGACCGGCTTCCACTCTGCCTTTAATAATACTACAGGTTTGGAAGGCCTTAAGGTTGGCACCGATCTGAATGTGAATAATGTGAAGTTTGTCGGTGATGTTGACAACACCAAATCCGGCCATGCGGTCGTTATTGGCTTTGAGGGCGGTGTGGATGTCAATATGACGAACTGCACCTTCGAGAACCTGTACGATGCGGTATACGCCAACCCTGTTGCGAATGCTTCTGCTGATCCGTCCTCGATCGTGATCAGCGGCGAGTTTGAGAATGTGAAGTATTCCTATAGCCTGGATAACGTCGGCGGCCGTATCGACAAGTATAGCAAGATCAGCGTTTCGGCTATCAACGGCAGTTCCGTGCCCGCCCCCCAGAGCTGGGGCGTCGCTGCGGTCAACAACGTGGGCTATGCCACGCTGGAAGAGGCGCTGAAAGCTGCCGCTACCGCTGGCAAAGGTGCGGTCGTTCAGCTTCTGGACGATGTGCAGTTGGCTTCCAAGCTGGTCATTGATACGGAAGGTTTGACGATCGATCTCGCTCGGCATACCATCAGCGCTTCTGATCAGTTTGCTACCGAAGATCATCTGGTCGAAATCACCGCGAACGGTGTGCGCATCGTCAACGGTACGATCAAGGGCAACAGATATGTTGATCATGCCCTGCATGTCTGGAATGCGGATAAGGTTAAGCTGGGCGACGGTCTGGTTCTGGACAACGCTGCTACTACCGTTGGCGGCGCCCCGTTGGTCATCGGCGGTTCGGACGTGACGCTGGAGGGCAATACGACCTTCGTCACCGGGGAAAATTCCTGGTACGGTGCCAACGTGGACAGCTCCATGGTTGGTGACAAGAAAGAGGGCTCCAGCCTGACGGTGGAAGGCAACATCGTCTTCCAGGGCCCGAATATGAACAATGCGGGCATCTGGGTCGAGGATTCCAAGACCGGCGACCTGGTGAAAGTGACCGTGTCGTTTGAAGAAAATTCCTCCGCCCAGGGCAACGGTGTGGAAGGCTTTGAGATCGTCCATATCGTTAAGACGCCCGACGGCACCCAGCAGGGCACCGTCACCGGCGGCGAGAACGCCGGTTTGATCACCAACGAGGACGGCAACTACATCGTCAAGCCCGCGCCGGCTCTCTCTGAGCCTGCCACGGGTTCCTCCCACGAGCACAGCTACGTCTGGCAGGGCAGCCCCGATGAACACTGGCAGTACTGCACCGACTGCGGCCAGGTGGTCGGCAACGGCGCCCATACCTTCCAGTGGAAGGACGGCGCGCAGGTGTGCAGCGTCTGCGGTTACAAAGTGACCAAGACGGCTACCGCCTCCGCCCCGGCAAGCAGCGCCAAGACGGCTGCGGCGGCTCCCGCGGCTGGTACGGCTGCTGCGGCGGTTGCTACCGGCATCCCCCAAACGGGCGACGCCAGCAACCCGCTGCTGTGGGTCGCGCTGTTCGCGGTCTCCGGCAGCGCGCTGGGCGCCCTGGTCTACACCAAGAAAAAGCGTGAAGAGTAAGTAAGTTCCCCCTTTCCGCAAAGCAAAGGCGGGCGGCTTCGGCCGCCCGCCTTTGCTGTTTATGCGTCCGCACGTTCCACCGTGCAGCCGGGGAAGTAATAGGTCAAAATATCCTGCCAGGCCGCGCCGCCCTGCGCCATGGCCCGCGCGCCGTACTGGCTCAGCCCCACGCCGTGGCCGTAGCCCTGCGTCGTGATGGCAAACACGCCGTCGGCGTACCCCACCGTAAAGCTGGCCGCGCGCAGCCCCAGCGCCTGGCGCAGCGCCGTGCCGGCCACCGTTTGGCCGCACACATCCATCTGCGCCACATACCCGGCGTCGTCGCGCTCGGCCGCGCCAAACCACGCCGCGGCGTCGCCGTCCGGTTCCAGGCCCAGCGTCTGCAGCAGGCTTGCCATCTGTTCGGCGCTGTATTCCACCGTCGTCTCGTACCCGGGCGCGGCTTTGTCCCAGGGGGACTCCACCCCCTGCAGGTAGGGCAGCGCCGTCAGCCAGACGTTCTGGCTCGCCTCGGTATGCCCGGCGCTGATGCTGTGGTAGCACGCGGCGGCCGGTGCGCCGCCGTAACACAGCACCGCGTCGGCCACCTGCCGCGCCAGCGCGGCAAAGCGGGCGTAGTGTTCGTCAAACGCATCGCCCCAGCGCGCCTGCAACACCTCGGCGTTCGTCCAGCCCGCGCACAGCGCGCTGTTCACCTGCATCGGCTCGCCCAGTGCCAGGGCATAGCTGTGGCTGGCCACCATCTGCGCGCACAGCGCGGCGTCCGGCCAGTCGGGCGGCATCTCGCACGCCGCCGCGCCAAGTAAAAACGCCTCCACCGTCACCTCGATCTCCCGCCCCGCGGCCGCGTCGTACAGCGTCAGCGGGGCACTGGCGTCGGCGTCCGGCTGCGGCGTGGCGGCCGGGGCCTGCTGCGCGGGGGCCGGGGCTTCGGCCGTGGGCGCAGGCGTCGGGCTGGGGGTGGGGGCGTTCGGCGCGCCGGGCAGCAGCGCGCCAAACGGGGCCAGCGCCGCCAGCAAAACCAGCAGCGCGGCAGCAACTTTGCGCCGCATGGCAGGCCCCCCTTTGCGCTTGCAATTTGCCCGGTGCGGCGGTACAATAATAGAACAGCCGCCCGGGCCTGTCCTACTGTATGCGCACAGCCCGGCGCGGTATACCACAGAAAAAACGGGGAAAGGGGAACGCCTGTTATGGAAGCAAAACGCCCGCATGCCGGCCTTGTGCTGCTGGCGGGGCTGGCGCTGGGCGCGGCCCACACGGCCGAGCTGCTGTTTTGGACCGACCCTGCCACCGGCTTTGCCACCGCCGGCCCGGCCTGGGCGCGGTACGCCGTGTGGCTGGCAGCGCTGGCGCTGCCGTACCTGCCGGCGCGCCGTGCTGCCGCCCAGCCTGCCGCCCTGCAGGACCAAAACCGCCCGCTGGGCGTCTGCATGCTGGTGGCGGGCGTGCTGCTGGCCGCCGCCGGTGCGCTGGCGCTGCCCGCCGCGCGGGCGGCAGCGCAGCAGCCGGCCCTGCTGCAGGGGTACGGCTACCCGCCGGTGGTAGTGTGGCTGGACGCCGTGCTGCCGCTGCTGGCCGGGCTGTGGCTGGCGGTGTACGGCGTGCGCGCCTGCGTCGGCTTTGGCCTGGCGCGCGGCCGGCTGGCCGGGGCGCTGGCGGCCGCCGTGGTGCCGCTGTGCATGCTGTGGCGGCTGGCGTGGCGGTTCCAGTTCGTGCCGGCGTCCCCGGCGCGGCTGCCGTGCACGCTGCGGGTGCTCAGCGCCGTGGCGGCGCTGCTGTTTGCCGTGGTGCTGCTCAAACTGTTCGCCACGCCCGGCCTGCCCTGCGGCCACACGCTGTTTGCGGCGGGCAGCGGCTGCTTTTTGCTGTGCACCGGCCTGGAACTGGTGCAGACGCTGCTGGAGGCCGCGCGCGGCATGCTGGCCCTGCCCGACCTGCTGGCAGGCCTGGGCCTGGGGGCGCTGGGCCTGTGCGGCCTGGTATGCGCCTGGGCTGCCTGCGGCCCCGACGCCACCGACGCCGACGGAAACTGAATTTTTTATGTACACAGCCGGGCCCGTACGGGCCCGGCTGTTTTGCGTGCGCTTATTCCGCCGGCCCGGCGCAAAGCCCGGGTAAAAACACCTGCAGCGGGCTGTAGCGGTCGCCCAGCAGGTCGGCGGCCGTGCGCGGCGCGCACAGCGGCAGGCCGCCGGCCAGCGGCAGGCGCACCGCCGCGCCAAACGCCCCGCGCCCGCCGCTTTGCACCACCACGCCGCCGCACACCGCGCCCAGGCGCAGCAGCAGCGCGCGGGTGTCGGCGGGCAGGGTGCGGCCCAGCCCGCCGCGCAGCGCCAAAAACGCCGCGCCGGGCGCGGCGTCCAGCTGCACCACCGCCCGCTGCCCGGGCGCGGCCAGCACGCCGCCCGCCCAGCACAGCACGGCGGCCTGCAGCAGGCAGCGCGGCACGGCGGCCGGCACGGGGCGCGGGGCCGGCGCAAAGTACAGCCAGCCGGGGCGGCGGCGCACGCCCTCACGCAAGGCGGCGCACAGGGCGTCCAGCTCGGCGTTCAGGTCCAGCGCGCGCGCCGGGGCCGGGGCCGAAAGCGCCTCGGCCAGCCACAGCAGCCGCAGCCGCGGCAGCACGGGCAGCCCGGCGGCGGCCTGCTCGGCCAGCAGGGCGCGGGCGGGGTCGTCTGGCAGCATCGCGGTCACCTCCCATGGTGTCGCCGCTTAGTCTATGCAGTTTGCACCCGCCCGGGCGTGGTAAATGCTGGCATTCTGGTAAAAACGCAAAAAAATTTTTGAAAATTCGCGTTAAAAGAATAACGACCCCCTTGCAGACTGCGCCGGAATAGAGTACAATGGTATCATACCGCAGAGCGGGAACCCCCCGTTCGCAAGGTGATACTCTAAATCTTGGGAGGATTTACTATGGCTGTAAAAGTTGCTATCAATGGTTTTGGTCGTATCGGCCGTCTGGCGTTCCGTCAGATGTTTGAGGCCGAGGGCTACGAAGTCGTCGCCATCAACGACCTGACCAGCCCCGCTATGCTGGCCCACCTGCTGAAGTACGACACCGCGCAGGGCTCTTTCCTGGGCAAGATCGGCGAGAACAAGCACACCGTCGAGGCCGGTGAGGACTGCATCATCGTCGACGGCAAGAAGATCACCATCTACGCCATCAAGGACGCCAAGGACTGCCCGTGGGGCGAGCTGGGCATCGACGTCGTGCTGGAGTGCACCGGCTTCTACACCAGCAAAGCCAAGAGCATGGCCCACATCGAGGCCGGCGCCAAGAAGGTCGTCATCTCTGCCCCCGCCGGCAACGACCTCAAGACCATCGTCTACTCCGTCAACGAGAAGACCCTGACTCCCGACGACCAGGTCATCTCTGCGGCTTCCTGCACCACCAACTGCCTGGCCCCCATGGCCGACACCCTGAACAAGACCTACCCGGTCGTTTCCGGCATCATGACCACCGTGCATGCTTACACCGGTGACCAGATGATCCTGGACGGCCCGCAGCGCAAGGGCGACCTGCGCCGTGCCCGCGCCGGCGCGCAGAACATCGTTCCCAACTCCACCGGCGCTGCCAAGGC
>DSLMC04103__coassemble_1215_pt1 | contig 12803 bp, 3 predicted proteins | sample DSLMC04103__metabat2_high_PE_010 | metagenome-assembled genome bin DSLMC04103 | reverse complement strand
GTGTGGACGAAGCCAAAGGCAACCCGCGTGCGCTGCGCAGTTTGTACCAGGCCACACAGGCCGACATCCAGGCCCGCATGGACCTGCTGCTGCGCCAGGCCTATGACCAGCTGCTGCAGGCCGAGCAGACCACGGCCGGCTGGCAGGAAGGCGCATGAGCAGGTTGAATTTTTAGACGGAGTGAACGCAAGCATGAAATTAAAACGGTTGACAGCGCTGCTTTTGGCAGCCGCGATGGCATTTTCCACGGCGGTGACGGCTCTGCCTGCCTACGCCGAGGGCGAGGGCGGCGCGGCGTCCAGCCAAAGCGCCCCGGACGCCGACAGCACCCCCGGCGGCCCCGTGGACGACGGCGAGCCGAACAGCGGCCCCAGCGGTGACCCTGTGAACGGCAATACGCCGGGCGAACCCAACGGCAATACGCCGGGTGACCCCAACAGCGACCCCGCGAACGGAACCGAGCCGGGCGCGCCGGATAGCGACGCTAACGGCGACCCCAGCGGCACCCCCGCGGGTGGCAGTACGCCAGACAACACGAACAACGACCCCAACAGCGACCCCGCGGGCGACCCGAACAGCGACCCCGCGGGAGACCCGACAGGCGACCCCGGCACCCAGCAGGGGGAGGAGTGTACCTGTACGGCCCTGTGCGTTGACGGGAATGTAGATGATGCGTGCACGGTCTGCAGCAGCAACGCACAGAATTGCGCTTTTCAGGAACTGGAAGTCAACCTCTCATTCGACGATAGTGCAACCTATTTGCAAGTCGGTTCGGAAACCGGATTGAAAATCAACGCAACGGTGGCCAGCAAGTCCGTCGAAAGCGTGACGATAAAAATCGCGCTGAGCGAGGAAGAAAGCGGTTTGATTTCCCTTAGTGGAAGTGGGAACGTTAGTTATGATGCGGCCAATCGTATGCTGAGTGTTACGCTGACACCGGACGAGAACGGCGAAGCCGGGATCAACAGCAAAATCACCATTAAACCTGGCTCGGACGTCGATTTCGCTACGCTGGAAATCACCCGCGACGATATTCAGATCGTGACCGATCCAGAAGGTGCGTTGACGGATGATCAAATATCCGTCGGTGTGCCGTCCAAGCCCTTGACTTTCGTCAAAATACTGCCCGACAACGGCTACGGCAGCGGCGTGGCATTTGAAACCACTGTCGCCCCGCTGACGGTCACCTACGTCGACAGCGAGGGAAAACCCGCGGCCATCCAGCAGGACCCCCCGGAATATAAGCTGTATTTCCAGGTCGAAGGGATGGAAAAACCCCGCTGTGTACAAGATCAAGTCGAGCTGCCCTTTGGCCTGGAAAATGAAGACCTCCCCACCGTCACCCCCACGGCGGGCACCTCTACCTGGACCGGCACGGTGGAAGATGCGTCCAAGCTGCCCTCCCAGGTGCTGGTCAAGACTGGCGACGGGGGCTATAAGGCGGTGCCCGTCACCTGGACGCTGGTACCCTCGTATGCAGAACTCTACGAGGACGCGAAGCTCGTCCAGATCACAGAGGACAATAAGGGCGACTACCCCGCCGGGCTGAAAGTGGACAACTGGTACTACATCGCCGCGCCGGAACCCTACCCCGACGATACCGTCGCGGTAGAAAGCTATCTCGATGCCCTGCCCCATACGCTGTATTGGGCCGATAACCTCGGCGCCGACGGCAGCCGCCCCGAGGCAACCCCCGACGCCGCCGCCAGCCTGTACGAGCTGCAGTTTGCCTTTGACGGCAGCAGCGACTACCAGACCCTGACGGCGGAAACCCTCAAGACCCTGGGGCTGGAAGAAATGCCCGCCCCGGCTGTGACCGACAACGGCGCAAGCTGGACGCTGACCTGGAAAAACAGCCTGCCCCAAACGCTGACCTACACCGACAGCACCGGCACATCGCAAGAGGAACAAACCCGCACCGTCAGCTGGCGCGTAGCGCCCAAAAATGAGCTGGCGGACTACACCCTGGTGGAAGTCACCGACGAAAACAAAGGGAATTACACCAGCGTAACACAAACCGGCCCGTACTATGTGCTGGACTCCACCATGACCTTTACCGTGCACCTGCAGCGCGGCGGCGATAAAACGATCGGCGACGGCCGGCAGGAGGCTTTCTTTGAGCAGTTCTACCTCGACGCCGCGTATGGCGAAAAGCACCAGCGCGGCCAGCTGGATTACCTCGAGGAGCTGGGCTTGATCACACTGACGCCCGAGGAAGGCGCCGCCGACAACCCCGATGTCATCGAGATCACGGTCACCGGGCTGTGGCGCTATAACCTGGACAGCTCCCGCATTACCTATACCATCCAGGAAGGCACCGTAGACAACACGGACGGCAGCGTCACAGCAGACGGCGACGGCCGCCTGGACGGCGTCGGCGGCGTGCCGCAGGGCGACTGGCTGGCCATCAGCTACGACAACAGCGCTGTGCCCAACTACGGCGACGCGGTCGACAAAGTGTACGACGGCGGCACCATCAACCTGACGCTGACCGGCGAGACATCCTACGAAGCCACCAAAAACTGGCTGGATGAAGCCACGCAGGGCCGCCCCGATGCCGTGGTGGAACTGTGGCGTTACCGCGCCGGGGAAAGCTACACCACGGCCGCCCCGGTGCGCGGCGGCGACGGCAGCGTACTTACGTTCCCGCTGAGCAAGGAAAGTGAAGGCGAGAACACCTGCACCATCACCTTCGGCACGGACAATGACCCCCTGCCCAAATACGACGCTGAGGGGTACCCCTACCTTTATGTCGCGCGCGAGTACCTTACCGGCCCCAACGCCCCCAACTATGAGCAGGTGCTGGGTGCAGTAGACCCCGAAACCGGCGCTGTGACCGACACCCTGCCCGACGGCGTTACGCGCGAAAGCGGCGACACCTACCTGTACCCGGGCGGCACGCTGTCCAACCGGCTGCGCGGCACGGTGCCGGTGGCAGTTACCAAAGACTGGAAGGCGGCCTCGTTCCAATCGGAATTTGAGGGCGTCATGGTCCGCCTGCGCCTGCAAAGCCGCCCCAAGGGCACGACGGAGGAATGGGCCAACACCAAGACGACCTACGATATGGCCGGCTTTTATGCCGAGAACCTGACCCAGACCTACACCGGCAATTTCGACCAGTACGACGCCCAGGGCCGGGAGCTGGAATACCGCTGGGTCGAGGAAGCGGTCTACCAGGGCGGCGACGTCAACGAAGAAGGCAAGTATGTGGGCGGCCAGAAAGTGGCGTCCACCGAAAATGACGACGGCACCCGCACCTTTACGCTGACCCAGAGCGGGCGCACGGTCACCTACCGCAGCAAGGTGGAAGAGATAGCGGCCGACGAAGCGACCGGCGAACCCGCCTGCACCAAGATCACCAACGCCATCGCCAACACCATCGACTACGCGATCCAAAAAGAGTTTACAAACCCGGATTACGAGACCGGCTTTGCAAATGGCCAATACGAAGAAAGCTATACCTTCACGCTGTTCCAGTCGGTCAGCGGCAGCGTGCCCAAGCGCTATCTCAGCTTTACCGTAAGCAAAGGCGGTGACGGCGACGCAAACCTGATCTGGCATGTAGATCCGAAAGACCAGGCCGCCACCGTCAAAGCCGAGCAGGACGACGAATGGCATGCGACCGTCACCGGCCTGCCGGAATATGACGCCGACGGCCAGCTGTACGAATACCTGCTGATGGAGCAGGACGGCACCCCGCTGAATATGACGTTCCAGATCGACGAAAACGGCGACTATACAGCCACCGTCATCAACTCGCCCGGCGGGCCCACCATCATCCTGGTGCGCAAAGAGTGGATCGACGAGAGCGACTCCCAGCATCGTGAGCCGGTCACCGTGGCCGTCTATGACAGAGAGACCAACGAGCCGGTGATGTATAACGGCAAGCCCGTCACCGTCACGCTGGGCAGCCGCAGCGAGGGCGTTGCCAACGGCTGGTATGCCTTTGTCGCCATCGGGGAGAAAAAAGCGGACGAGGTCTACGTGCTGGAAACGAAGGTCGGTAGTAATCCCGTGGATGCGCCGCTGGGCGACGATGGCAAACAGACCTGTCCGACCTTTACCGGTGAGGGCGTAACCGACCCGACCGCCATTGAGTATACGACCAGCAACCACAAGTACGCCGCTACCTACAGCTATGAGGCGAATTTCGGCGCAGAACAAGGCGAGGACGCCGGTTACCAGGGGTGCGCCTGCTATACCGTCACCAACCGCCGCCTGGGCAACATCGACCTGACCGTCACCAAGACCTGGTACGACGGCGACGGCGAAGCCCGCACAAAGTTGGCCGAAGCGCTGGAACAAGACGGCCTGGAACTGGCCGTCCAGCTGAGCATCCAATCGGAGCCATCCCTGGGGCAGAAATATACGATCACCACTGAAGGCTATGCCGACCCGGATGCGGGCGATACCGTTACCATCGCGCCGGGCATGGAAGTGCCGATCTACAGTGATGCAGACTACAAGACCCCGGCGGACTCCATCCAGCCGCTGGAGCTGGAAGTGGAAAGCGGCAGCACCGACACGCAGGAACTGCATTTCTACGGCCTGCCCAAATACGACGGCAACGGCGCGGCCGTGCGCTATACCGTTGAAGAAGTCTTTGTGAAGGCAGACGGTACGGTGGTGCGGGACCTGAGCCAGTACCAGAACGTCCGGGCCGCCTGGCAGGAATACCGAAAGACCGTGACCGAAAACGACTATGTGGTCGACAGCCAGCACCGTGACCGCGACAAGCAGAGTTTTGACGTCGCCAACCGGCTGGGCGGCACCAAGCAGGTCTCGTGGTATGCCCTTTGGCAGGACGAATATGCGTATGAAAGCGGCAACCGCCCCGACGTGTTCTTAAACATCTACCGCACCGTGCATGAAAAGGATGAAAACGGCAACATCGTCGAAAAGACCGAGGCCGCCATCCTCAACTACCGGTGGGAAAATGAGCAGGAGGAGGGCGTCGAACTGGCAACTTTCTGGAAGTGCTACGTCGACAACCTGCCCAAGTACGACGATTACGGCTACGAGATCAAATATTATGCCGAGATGCAGGCCCTTGTCACGGCCGAAGATTTCTACTACCTGCCCACCCGCTATGCGGCCGGGCAGGATAAAACCGGCGCGCAGGTCTTTGGCAACGAGGACGACGGCGTGACCGTGGAGGGCGTCCTTACGGGGGATGAAAGCGAAAGCATCCTGCAAAGCACCACCGTAGGGGCCGGGGAAGTACAGCCCGGCCATGATTACCTGCTGCGCGCCGGCAACACCTTTGTCAACACCATCCAGGGCGCCGTGACCTACCAGGGCGAAAAAGTGTGGGCAAACCTGCCCTACGAATACCCGGACGACGACCTGCCCACCGTCACCTTTGCGCTGGACTGCGAAGTGACGGGTGTCAACGGTACAAAAAGGGAAAAAATCGCCACCATGACCATCACCCATGACCAGTGGGAGGCCCTGGCGGCCAGCGGTGTGCGCCAGCATACCTTCACCTTTACCCACACGGGCGAAAACGAGCCGACAAAGGACGGCGCAGGGGCAGAAGTGCCGGAGGACGAGACCCTGCTGCCGCGCTTTGACAAGCTGGGCCGGTTGTACACCTATACCCTGCAGGAAGCCACGATGGAGTTTGACGGAGCGGACACGGGGAAAGCCCCCCAGGTCACGGACGTTTTTACGCAGAACATTGCCGGCGCAACGGCGACCAATACCTATGACCCGGACACCGGCGTGCTGACGGCCAAAAAGTACCTGACGGTACCGGTGGACGCCGCCGCGTACCCGGCCATCACGCTGCGGCTGACCCGCACCTATACCCAAAACGACGGTAAAACGTCTGACCCGGAGACCGTGCCGCTGCCAGACGCCGGCGCCGGCGTCTGGAGCGCGGCGGAGGTAAAAGCGGCGGTGGATACGAAGAAGGAGGAAAACTCGGACGCCAAAACCGTGACGGTGGAGCATACCTTTACCTTCAAAGATCTGCCCCTCTATGCCCCCAATGGCAGCCCCTACGTCTATACCATCGCCGAGGATAAGAGCCAGCTGAACGGGTACGATACCTGGGCGGCTGAGGGCGATGTGCCCGATGGGAATTTGGACGCTTTTGCAACAGAAACGAATGATGCAGAAAGCGTACCCGACCTGACCCCGCGGCAAGACCCGGCAGACCCGGATACCACCGTGGACGCCAGCTTCTTAAACAAGCAGGCAGACCCGGAACCCATCACCCTGACCGGTACCAAAGTGTGGGAGGATCTCTCCAACGCGTATGGGTTCCGCCCGGAGGAACTGACCCTTAAGCTGGAACGCCGCGCCCCCGCCCAACCCGGGCAGTATAACGACATCCCGTGGAAGGAGGTACCGTCGTTTAGTGTGGGCGGTCAAACCTGCGCAAACGGCAGCTTCACGATCCAAGCTGATCCCGATGCAGAGGGGGAAGCGGCGAATACGTGGAGCTACACGGTCACCGGCCTGGAGCGCTACGCCCCCAATGGCAAAGCGTGGGAATACCGGGTGACGGAAACCGTGCCCGATAAGTATACCGCAGCCTCCGAGACCGTCATGCAAACCGGGGTCAATCAAGCGACCAACACCGTCACAATGGATCCCCTGACGAACTCCATCCTGACGGAAGTCAAGTTCCAAAAGGCATGGGTCGACAGCGACGGCAACCCCATCACGCAGGACGTGCTGGGCGGCGGCATCGAGCTGGAAGTGACCTTCCAGGTGCAGGTAAACACGACGCGGGCGGGCAGCCCAATAGGCGGCGACCAATGGAAGCCCGTTAAAGAGTATTTCTCTAGTGAAACAGCCACAGCAGAGCAGATGAAGAATTATGAAGATACATTCTCCATCCGCGCGCCGCTGGGCAGCGACGAATGGGGCAAAACGCGTACCTTTGAAAAGCTCCCGCTTTATATCAAAAGCGACACCAGTGCAGAATATCAGGCAACGTACCGCGTGGTAGAAACGTCTGTGAAGATCTACCAGGGAAGCGATTCCCAAACGCCGCTCGAGAAGATCAATTATACTGTGTCGAGCGAAAAAGACGACACCTTCACCTATCTAGTGGATAAGTACAGCCTCATTCGGCCGTACTATACCAATGGCCAAAATCAGTCCATCACGGACCCCGTGCACAAAAACCAGCTGCAGACCGTCAGCCTGACGGCGCAGAAAGTATGGCAAAACGATAACCCCACCGTCTACGCCACCCGCCCGGCATTCAACGGTGACCGCTACGACTGGCAGACCACCCTGGTCGTTGAACGCAGTACGGACGGCGTCCACTGGGAGGAGATCCCTGTTGAGGCCCGCGAAACGGTGTACGGTACCAATGATGCCGATACCAGCAATACCGCGACCTTCAGCGGTTTGCCAACGTTCGGCTTTAACGACGAAGGCGAAATGGTAACTTACCAGTACCGCGTGCGGGAAGTGAATACCGATGAAGCGCAGACCCTGCTTCCAGAAAAAGGGACGTTCCACAGCGGCTATACCGTGACCTATACGGCCGCGGAGGGTAACAACCCCCACACCGTCACCAATACCCTGCAAACGACCACCATCACCGCCGAAAAGAAGTGGAACGATGATGAGGGCAACGGCGACACCCGCCCGACGTCCATCACGCTGGAACTGCAGTACCTGAAAGCCGGCGGCAATGCGCAGACGGAAGCCGACTGGCTGCCTTTCGCGCCCAGGGCCACCGTCACGCTGGACGGCAGCAAAGATACCGATACGGACGCACGGCTCTACTATGAGGACGGCGCATGGACGGCCATTTGGAAAGAAGTCCCCGTAACGATGCCCGGCAGCGCTACGGACAAGGACGGCAAGACCCTCTACCGCGTAAAAGAAGCGGTGACCGGCGCGTATATCATTGAGAATGAGCAAAAGGTAACTTCCGATGGTACCGCGTTCACCATCACCAACACCCCCAGCGTGACGCCCAGCGTGCAAAAAACCTGGCTGGGTGTTACGCAGGCTGAAGTGACCGTGCAGCTGCAGCGGTACACGACCGACAGCACGCAGGCCGAATCCGTCGGCAGCGAAGTAACGCTGAACGCCCAAAACAGCTGGCAGCACACCTTCGCCCCGCAGCCCAAGTATGACGCAGACGGCAACCTGTACACCTACACCGTCGTCGAGACCAAGGTGGGCGGGCAGGACGCGCAAGACGCGGCAAAAGAAGGCGATTTCGGCATCAGCTACGGCCGCAGCCCCAGTGACGATTACGAGCTGTATGTCTATAACTACAAGCTCGGCGCGCTTCAGATCGTCAAGGACTGGGCGGACGTGGACGACGTGGAAAACCGGCCCAAAGACCTTGAGTTGACCGTGGAACGCACGACCGACCAAAACCCGAGCGATGCAACCCAATGGAAAAAAGTCGAAGGCCTGACCTGGACCTGGACGAAAAACGGGCAGAACGATGCACAGTGGACCATCACCTTCGACGATCTGCCGCTGTACGACGTCGCGACCGGCGACCCCTACACCTACCGCGTGCGCGAAGAAACCGTGCCCGAAGGGTACGTATGTGAAGAGATCGAATGCGATGAACCGCTGGTCTTCCACTTCAAGAACACACGGCATGAGCCGATCGACATCCCGGTGCAAAAGTACTGGGTCGATAACAACAACCACTTTGGCTGGCGCAAACCGGTCACGGTGGAATTGTATGCCAACGACGAGGCGACCGGCAAAATGCTGACGCTTGGGCCCAGTATAGCCGAGACCATCGCCAACTTCTTTACCGGCGGCGACGCCGGCTGGGGCGGTGTGTTTGAGAACCTGCCCAAATACGATGATGAAGGCAGGATCATCCAGTACACCATCGCCGAGATCACCGACCTTGCCCACTACGGCGACCCTGATTGCAACACCGTGGACAACACGCTGACCGTGACCAACACGGCCAACGGCGAGCTGACCGTCCGCAAGACGGTGCTGGGCAACGGTACCGACCCCGGCGCGGCTTTCCACTTTACCGTCACGCTGGACGAAGCGCTGGACGGCACCTACGGCGATATGACGTTTACCGGCGGCGTGGCAGAGTTCACGCTGCAAAACGGCCAAAGCAAAACGGCCGGGGACCTGCCCGCCGGTACGGCGTATACCGTCACCGAGGCCGAGGCAGGCAAAGGCGCGTATATCACCACCAGTACCGGCGCGTCGGGCCGCATCGAACCCGGCGCCACCGTCGAGGCCGCCTTCACCAACGACCTGCGCCGCATCTCGGTGCCGGTCACCAAGCGGTGGGAGGATGACAACGACCGCCTGGGCATCCGCCCGACCAGCATCACCGTCAAGCTGCGTGCTGACGGCGCCGATACCGGCAAAACGCTGACGCTGAACAGCGAAAACGGCTGGTCCGGCAGCTTTGCCGGCCTGCCGGAATACGAAAACGGCCAAAAGATCGCCTATACGGTCGAGGAAGTGCAGGTGCGCGGCTACGCCACCCAGATCACCGGCGACGCGGGCGGGTACCTGATCGTCAACCGCCTGCTGCCATCTGAGGGCGGCGCCCCGCAAGACCCGGCGCCCACGGCGGCCCCGGCACAGATCATCCCGCAAACCGGCGACGATCTGCCCGTCGGCCTGCTGGCCGGCCTGGCCATTGCAGCCGCCGGCGCCCTGGCCGTCCTGCTGGCGCTGCGCAAGCGCCGCGGCCGTAAGTAAGCCCTGAACCACAGCACAAACCCATCCATAGCGAAAAGCCGCCCTGCTTTTTGTTGTGCGGCAAACAAAAAAGCCCGGCGGGGGAAACCCCGCCGGGCTTTGCTGTGGGTCGTATAGCAGGCTGTTTTGTGCGCCGGGCGTGCCTTACGCCTTGTTGGCAGAGCCGAACAGCTCGATCTTCTCGCGCACGGTGGCCTTGATGGCTTCGGCGCCGGGGGCCAGCAGCTTGCGCGGGTCAAAGCCTTTGCCCTGCAGGTCCTTGCCGGCCTCGATGTACTTGCGGGTCGCGTCGGCAAAGCTGAGCTGGCACTCGGTATTGACGTTGATCTTGGAGACACCCAGGCTGATCGCTTTCTTGATCATATCCTCGGGGATGCCGGTGCCGCCGTGCAGCACCAGCGGGATGTTGTTGGTCGCGCCGTGGATCTTGTCCAGCGCGTCAAAGTCCAGGCCCTTCCAGTTGGCGGGGTACTTGCCGTGGATGTTGCCGATGCCGGCCGCCAGGAAGTCGATGCCCAGCCCGGCGATCATCGCGCACTGCGCGGGGTCAGCGATCTCGCCCATGCCGACGACGCCGTCCTCCTCGCCGCCGATGGAACCGACCTCCGCCTCAATGGACAGGCCGTGGTCGTGCGCCAGGGCGACCAGCTCGGTGGTCTTGGCGACGTTCTCTTCAATATCATAGTGGCTGCCGTCAAACATGATGGAGGTGAACCCGGCGGCGACGCAGGCCTTGGCGCCCTCGTAGGTGCCGTGATCCAGGTGCAGCGCCACAGGCACCGTGATGCCCAGGCTCTCGTCCATGGCCTTGACCATGGCGGCCACCGTCTTAAAGCCGGTCATATACTTGCCGGCGCCCTCAGAAACACCCAGGATGACGGGGGAGTTGAGCTCCTGCGCGGTCAGCAGGATGCTTTTGGTCCACTCCAGATTGTTGATGTTGAACTGGCCTACGGCATAGTGGCCGTCGCGCGCTTTCAGCAGCATATTGGTAGCATTTACCAGCATATCACATACCTCCATATCCTTTTGCGGCAAACAAGGCGCGCGCCCGGGCGGGCACACACACCCAGCATGTCATTGGTTTCATTATACCTTGACTTTGACAAAAAAGCAACAACATTTTTCCGCCGGCCGCCCGCCGTGCAAATGTACTTTTGTGGCATTTTCTGCCAGGCGCGCCGCGCTGTGCGGGTTTTGTGGATTCCGTGGGAAATCCCGGCGTTTTTGCCGTACATTTTCATCGCATTGCGGGGTTGACAGCGGGCTGTATCCGCCCTGTTATGGGGAAAACTTTTCCACACCTGGTGCAAAACCGCCCCCCAAAAAGTGGAAAAAGCGGCGGCGGGCGCGGGTTTTCCACGCTTTCCACAGGGTTTTCCACAGCGGGGAAAGCAAAACCCGTCTACAAACTGTATAACCGGGGGCGCAGGGCGGCTTTTGCGGCCCCGGCAAGGGGGTCCTGTACTTTTGGCGCGTGCGCGGTGCGCCGCGGCGGCCCCCGGGGTGTAAAAAACCGAAAAAATGGTGGCAAAGGGGGCGGGTTTGTGCTATACTGTTATCTGTATAAGCAGAACTGCAGCCTGTAACAGGCTGCGCAAAAACCATGGCGCGGCGGGCGGGCAAGCCTGCCGCAGGGGGGATACGATGGAAAAGACAGGCCGCGAGGCGCCGCCCGCGCGCCCCGATACGCTGGTATGGGGTAAAAACCCGGTGACCGAGCTGCTGAAAAGCGGGGCCGCCGTGGATACCGTATACCTGGCCGATACGATGCCGCCGGCGGTGGCCGGCTACTATACGGCGCTGGCCAAAAACTGCGGCGCCGTCGTCAAGCGCGCGCCGGGGCACAAGCTGCAAAAGCTGTGCGGCACGGCCGAGCACCAGGGCGTTGCCGCCCGCGCGGCCGAGGTGGCCTACGCCGCGCTGGACGACCTGCTGGCTGCGGCAAACGCCAAAGGCGAAGCGCCGTTCCTGGTTTTGTGCGACGGCGTCGAGGACCCGCATAACCTCGGGGCCATCATCCGCTCGGCCTACCTGTGCGGCGCGCACGGCGTCGTCATCCCGCGGCGCGGGGGCGTCGGCGTCACCGGCACCGTGATGAAAGCCAGCGCCGGCGCGGCGGCCCGCCTGCCGGTGGCCCGCGTGGCCAATCTGGCGCAGGCCATCCGCACCATCAAACAAAACAACATCTTTGTTTACTGCGCCGACCTCGGCGGCGCGCCGCTGGCCAAAACCGACCTTTCGGGCCCGGTGGCGCTGGTGCTGGGCAGCGAGGGCGGCGGCCCCGGCGCGCTGACGCGCAAACTGTGCGACGCCGCCGTCACGCTGGAGATGGCCCCCGGCCAGGCGACCGGCGTAGACAGCTACAATGTCAGCGTGGCGGCGGGCATCCTGTGCTATGAGGTGCTGCGCCGCCGCAGCGGGAAGTAAATTTTACCGTTTCCAAAGGGAGCTAAGGAAGAAACATGCCAAGCAAACGTACCAATGACTCTGTGGACCGCATCCTGCAGGAGCTCAACCAGCAGCAGACGGCGGCCGGCGTGGAGGACTCGGTGACCGACCACCAGGTCGACGAGATCCTGCGCAGCGTGGGCATTTCGGCCGCGCCGCTGCAAAGCACGCCGGAGCAGGACCACCGCATCGCGTTTTCGGGGCTGGACGATCTGGACGGGCTGGAAACGCCCTACGCCGGCGCACCCGCCGCGCAGCCGGCAACCCCGGCCGCCGTGCCGCCGCGCACCGCCCCGGCCCCGCAGGTCCCGGTACAGCAGCAGGCACCGGCTCAGCCGCAGGCCCCGGCCCCGCAGCCGGCTCCCCGGGCGGATACCGGCACGCTGGGCGATACGACGCGCACCGGCATCATCAAGGGCTTTTTGCTGAAAATGGCGCCCGACGCCAACGTGGCCGATACCACGGCGCTGAACCAGGGCAAAAACCAGTTCCAAAAATTTTTCCGCGATTCCGTCGCCGTCGTGCCCGACGAAAACGGTAAGATCCGCGAACCCGGCAAAAAGAAGCGCGGCCTGTTCGGCCTGCGCTCGGCCGAGGATACCGACGAATTTGTCCCCATCAATGTTTCGCTGGGCGGCGGCAGCGCCCCGGCCGAACAACCGGCGCCCCAGCCC
>DSLMC04103__coassemble_1085_pt1 | contig 14025 bp, 9 predicted proteins | sample DSLMC04103__metabat2_high_PE_010 | metagenome-assembled genome bin DSLMC04103 | reverse complement strand
CAGGCGCAGCGCGTCGTCGCTGCCGGAAGCGCGGGTGTTGGTCAGGTGCTTGGTCTTGCAGACGTTAACGGTGATGTCCTCACCCGTGGGGGTGTAGCCGACAACCTCGCCGGCGTAGACTTTTTCGCCGGCGTTGATCAGCAGCGTGCCGCGCTGCTGGGCGTTGAACAGCCCGTAGGTGACGGCGTCGCCGGTCTCAAAGCTGATGAGCGAGCCGGAGGAGCGGGTCTGGATGTCGCCGCACCATTCCTCGTACCCGTCAAAGATGGTGTTCATGATGCCCTCGCCGTGGGTATCGGTCAGGAACTGGCTGCGGTAGCCGAACAGGCCGCGGCTGGGCATGCGGAACTCCAGGCGGGAGCGGTCGTTCATCATCTGCATGTTCATCAAAATGGCCTTGCGCGCGCCCAGCGCCGTCATAACGGCGCCCTGGTAGGTCTCGGGCACGTCGACGACGACGCGCTCCATGGGTTCCATGGTGCGGCCGTTTTCCTCATGCGTCAGCACGTGCGGGGGGCTGACCTGCAGCTCGTACCCTTCGCGGCGCATCGTCTCGATCAGGATGGACAGGTGCATCTCGCCGCGGCCCATGACGCGGAACGCGTCGGTCGTGGCCGAATCCTCGACCTTGAGGGCGACGTCCTTGAGCAGCTCGCGGTTGAGGCGGTCGCGGATCTGGCGGGATGTGACGTACTTGCCCTCCTTGCCGGCAAACGGCGAGTCGTTGACCGAGAAGGTCATCTCGACCGTGGGGTCGTTGATCTTGACAAAGGGCAGCGGCTGCACCTTGCTGGGGTCGCACAGCGTGTTGCCGATGGAGATGTCCGGCAGGCCGGAGAACGCGACGATGTCGCCGGCGGATGCCTGGTCGACGGGTTCGCGGCCGTTGGCCTTGAAGTCGAACAGTTTGGTGATGCGGCCGGTCATGTGCACGTCGGGGTTGTGCCAGTCGCACACCTGCACCGGCGAGCCGACCTTGATGACGCCGTTCTGCACGCGGCCGACGCCCATGCGGCCCACAAAGTCGTTGTAGTCGACGCTGGACACCAGCATCTGCAGCGGGGCTTCGGGCTCGCCCTCGGGCGGCTGCACGTATTTGAGGATGGTGTCAAACAGCGGTTTGAGGTCGGTGCCTTCCTCGGGGTGGGTCCAGTCGTAGCTGGCGGTGCCGTTGCGGCCCGAGCAGAAGACCATCGGGCTGTCGAGCTGTTCGTCGGTGGCGCCCAGGTCCATCAGCAGTTCCAGCACTTCGTCGATGACCTCCTTGACGCGGGCGTCGGGGCGGTCGACCTTGTTGACGGCGATGACCAGCGAAAGGTTCTGCTGCAAAGCCTTTTGCAGCACAAAGCGGGTCTGGGGCATGCAGCCCTCGGCCGCGTCGACCAGCAGCAGCACGCCGTTGACCATTTTGAGCACGCGCTCGACCTCGCCGCCAAAGTCGGCGTGGCCGGGGGTGTCGACGATGTTGATCTTGACGCCCTCATACACGCAGGAGCAGTTCTTGGCCAGGATGGTGATGCCGCGCTCGCGCTCAATATCGCCGGAGTCCATCACGCGCTCGGCCACCTGTTGGTTGGCACGGAACGCGCCGGACTGTTTGAGCATCTGATCCACCAGCGTCGTCTTGCCGTGGTCGACGTGGGCGATGATCGCGATGTTGCGCAAATTTTGCTGTATCATTCTGTATTCCCTCTCTGTTATACTTTCTCACAGGGGGCACGCCCCCAATATCCACATACATCGTCTATTTTACGCCGATACCGGGCGGTTGTCAAGAATCGTAAAACAGAAAAAAATGTGCTATACTATAGTTGTATACGCCGGCGGCGGGCCGCGCCTGCCGCCTTTTATGGAAAAGAGAGGGGACCCGCCATGCCCAAAAACCGTGCGCGCCATATCAACATCATCGGCCACCAGAACCCCGACACCGACTCGATCTGTTCGGCGCTGGCCTACGCCTGGCTGAAAAACGGCGGCAAGCTCACCGGCCGGTACGAGGCCCGGCGCGCCGGCCACCTGAACCGCGAGACGCAGTTCGTGCTCCAGCATTTTGGCGTGGCGGCGCCGCGCCTGTGCACCGACGTGAGCCCCCAGATCAAGGACATCGACATCCGCGAGCAGCCGGGCATCGACGGCGAGATGAGCCTGCGCGCGGCCTGGAACTTGATGCGCGGCGTCGACATCGACACGCTGTGCATCGTGGACGGCGGCGGGCAGCTGCAGGGGCTGATCACGGTGGCCGACATTGCCGACGCCAACATGGACCTGCTGGACACCGGCGTGCTGGCCGCCGCCAACACCAGCTGCCGCAACCTGCTGGACACCCTGCAGGCCGAGCTGATCGTCGGCGACGCCGACGCGCGCATCACGCGCGGGCGCATCTGCATCGGCACCAGCCCCGAGATCATGGAAGAACTCGTCAAGCCCGGGGACCTGGTGCTTGTCTCCAACCGGTACGAGACGCAGATGTGCGCCATCGACTGCGGTGCGGCGGCCATCATCGTCTGCTGCGGCTCGGCCGTGCCGCGCACCATCGTGGCCCGCGCGCAGGAAAAAGGCTGCGCCGTGCTGGCCACCCCCTACGACACCTACGCCGCCGGGCGGCTGGTGACCACCGCCGCGCCGGTGCGCCACTTTATGCGCGCGCGCGACCTGCTGAAATTCAGCGTCAATACGCCCATTGAGGACGCCAGCAAGGTCATGGCCAGCGTGCGGCACCGGTACTTCCCCATCTTGGACGAAGCCGGCCGCTACTGCGGCGTCGTCAGCCGCCGCAACCTGCTGAACCTGCACCGCAAGCAGGTCATCCTCGTCGACCACAACGAGCGCCAGCAGGCCGTCGACGGGCTGGAACAGGCCGAAATTCTGGAGATCATCGACCACCACCGCATCGGCAACCTGGAGACGACCGGGCCGGTGTACTTCCGCAACGTGCCGGTGGGCTGCACGGCGACGATCCTGTACCAGATGTTTGCCGAGCAGGACGTCACCCCCAGCAAACCCATTGCGGGGCTGCTGCTCTCGGCCATTTTGTCCGACACGCTGATGTTCCGCTCGCCCACGTCCACCCCGCAGGACGAGGAAGCCGCCCGCGCGCTGGCCGCGCTGGCGGGCGAGGATATCCCCGCCTATGCCGAGCAGATGTTTGAGGCCGGCGCCGATTTGACCGGCCGCGACGCCGACGATGTGTTCCGCGCCGATTTCAAGGTGTTCAGCCGCGGCGACGCCAAGTTCGGCGTGGGGCAGTCCATCTATATGACCGACCGTTCCCGCGCGGCCGCCAAGGCGCTGGTAGGCCCCTACCTGCCCGAGGCCGCCCGCCGCGAGGGCCTGCCGCTGGTCTTTTACATGTTCACCGACATGAAGACCCAGAGCACCGACCTGATGTTCTGGGGCGACCATGCCGCGGACATCGTGCGCGAGGCGTTCCACACCGAACCCAAGGACGGCGTGGCCGTGCTGCCGGGGGTCGTCAGCCGCAAAAAGCAGCTGATCCCGCCGCTGCTGGCCGCGCTGCAGGCCCGCCAGGGGTAAAGTTTTTACAGCGTGTTCATAAAAAGTTCGTTTGACAGCCGCCGTGCGGCGACGGTATAATAGTTCGTACACGAACTATATACAAAGAAACGAGAGAAAACGAGACGAGAATGCAGAAGGAGGGTCCGTTATGAGCGAATACGCAGCGATCGAAAAGGAGGCCCGCATTTTTACCGAGGAATGCGTGGCCAACGACCGGGTGGACCCGGCGCTGTTTGCCCAGTACAACATCAAGCGCGGCCTGCGCGACCAGGACGGCAAAGGCGTGCTGGCGGGCATCACCAACATTTCCCGCATCGACGCGTTTGATGAGAAGGACGGCAAAAAGGTCCCCTGCGACGGCAAGCTGTGGTACCGCGGCTACAACGTGTACGACCTGATCCGCGGGCTGCGCGGCAAGCGCTACGCCTTTGAGGAAGCCGCCTACCTGCTGCTGCTGGGCGATTTGCCCAACGAGCAGCAGCTGGAAACGTTTAAGGACTGCCTGACCAAATGCCGCGACCTGCCCACCAACTTTGTGCGCGACGTCATTATGAAAGCGCCCAGTAAGGACCTGATGAACTCGCTGACGCGCAGCGTGCTGACGCTGGCCAGCTATGACCAGGACATCGGCAAGACCGACTTGCAGACCCAGCTGGAACAATGCATCAAGCTCATCAGCGTGTTCCCGATGCTGGCTGTCTACGGCTACCACGCCTACCATTACTACGAGTGCGACGGCAGCATGTACATCCACCGCCCGCGGCCGGAGCTTTCCACCGCCGAAAACCTGCTGCAGATGCTGCGCCCCGACCGCCAGTACACCGACCTGGAAGCCCACGTGCTGGACATTGCGCTGCTGCTGCACATGGAGCACGGCGGCGGCAACAACTCCACCTTTACCACCCGCGTGGTGAGCTCTTCGGGCTCGGACACCTACTCGGTCATGGCGGCGGCGCTGTGCAGCCTCAAAGGCCCCAAGCACGGCGGCGCCAACATCAAGGTCATGGGCATGATGGACGACGTGCGCGCCCACGTGGCCGACCCGCGGGACGAGGACGCCATGCGCGCCTACCTGGGCAAGCTGGTCGACCGCGAAGCCTTCGACCGCAAGGGCCTGATCTACGGCATGGGCCACGCCGTCTACTCGCTGAGCGACCCGCGCGCCGTCGTGTTCAAAAACTTTGTGCACGAGCTGGCCACCGCCAAAGGCCGCGAGCGCGATTTTGAGTACTACAACACCATCGAGCGGCTGGCCCCGCAGGTCATTGCCGAAAAACGCCACATCTACAAGGGCGTTTCCACCAACGTGGACTTCTACTCCGGCTTTGTGTACGACATGCTGGGCATCCCGGTCGAGCTGTACACGCCGATCTTTGCCGTGGCGCGCATCGTGGGCTGGTCCGCCCACCGGATGGAGGAGCTTGTCAACGTGGACAAGATCATCCGCCCGGCGTACCAGAGCATCATGCAGCCGCGCACCTACGTGCCGCTGCAGGACCGCTGACAACACCGCAAGGCGGGGGCGCGCCCCCGCCTGCTTTTTGTAAGGAGGCCGCGCATGACCCTTGCCGAACTGTTCCCCGCCTGGGGCAAGCTGACGCCGGCCCAGCAGCAGGCCGTGACGGCGGCCGCCGCGCTGCGCACCGTGCCCAAAGGCACGCTGCTGTACAGCGGCCCGGCGGACTGCCTGGGCTTTTTGCTGGTGCGCAGCGGCCAGCTGCGGGTGTATATTTTGTCCGGCGACGGGCGCGAAGTCACGCTGTACCGCCTGCTGCCGCGCGACCTCTGCCTGCTTTCGGCCGCCTGCGTGCTGCGCGGGCTGCAGTTCCCGGTGGCCATCGAGGCCGAAAAGGACAGCGAACTGTGGGTGCTGCCCGCCCGGCAATACCAGCAGCTGATGGAACAGTCCGCCCCGGTGGCCAACTACACCAACGAGGTCCTGGCCACCCGCTTTGCCGACGTGATGTGGCTGGTGGAGCAGATCTTGTGGCAGCGGTTCGACAAGCGCCTGGCCGCGTTTTTGCTGCAGGAAAGCGCGCTGGAAGGCACCGCCGCGCTGCGCCTGACACATGAGGCCATCGGGCGGCATTTGGGCTCCCCGCGGGAGGTCGTCACCCGCATGCTGCGCTATTTCCAGGCCGAGGGCCTGGTGGAGCTGGCGCGCGGCGCCGTGACGCTGACCGATACCGCCCGCCTGCAAGCGATGGCCGACGGCTGACAAAACTGCAAACGGAAACGCCCCCGGCACAAGCCGGGGGCGTTGTTTCTGTTTGCGTAAATACGGTTTGCCGGGCCGCCCGGCCGCTTACGTGCCGGGGCGGTCCATGCCGCAGGCGAACGCCTGTTCGCGCTGGCGGCGGTCGGTGGTCACGGCCTCGTAGTAGCGGTAACCGCCGGCAAAGTTGTAGCAGGCAAAGCCGTGCTGCGCCAGGATGCGGCAGGCCAGGTAGCTGCGCAGGCCGCTCTGGCACATCACGTACACCGGTTTGGCGGGGTCCAGCTCGCCCAGGCGGGCGCGCAGGTCGTCCAGCGGCAGGTTGGCAAAGCCGTCGGCATGGCCGGCGCGGTACTCGCCGGGGGTGCGCGCGTCCAGCAGCGTCACGCGGCCGTCGCGCGGCAGCGCGGGCAGGTCCTCCAGCCGGAACTGTTGCACCTTGCCGGTCCGCAGGTTTTCGATCATATACCCCGCCATGTTCACGGGGTCTTTGGCCGAGGCGTAGGGCGGCGCGTAGGCCAGGTCCAGCTCGGTCAGTTCGGCGGCAGTCCAGCCGGCGCGCAGCGCCGTAGCCAGCACGTCGATGCGTTTGTCGGCGCCGCTGCGCCCGATGACCTGCGCGCCCAGCAGCCGGCCGCTGCCGCGCTCAAACACGACTTTCATCGTCATGACCGAGCCGCCGGGGTAGTACCCGGCGTGGTCCATCGGTGAGAGGAGCACGGCGTCGGCGTCCAGCCCGGCCTTGCGGGCGGCGGCCTCGCTCAGGCCGGTGACGGCGGCGGTCAGGTCAAACACTTTGAGCACCGAGCTGCCCTGCGCGCCGCGGTAGCGGCTGTCGCCGCCGCAGATGTTATCGGCCGCGATGCGCCCCTGCTTGTTGGCGGGCCCGGCCAGCGCGACGACCGCCGGCTGCCCGGTGACAAAATGCCGCACCTGCACGGCGTCGCCCACAGCGTAGATGTCGGGGTCAGAGGTCTGCATGCGGTCGTTGACCGCGATGCTGCCCTTGACGCCCAGGTCCAGCCCGGCGTCGGCGGCGAGGTGGCTGTCCGGCGTGACGCCGATGGCCAGCACGACGAAATCGGCCACCAGCGGCGGGGCGTCCCGCAGCAGCACCTGCACGCCGCCCTGCGTTTCGGCAAAGCCCTCCACAGTATGGCCCAGCGCCAGGCGCACGCCGTGGGCGCGCACCTCGCGGTGCAACAGCGCCGCCATGTCGGCGTCAAACGGCGACATCAGGTGGGCGGGCCGCTGCACGATGGTGACTTCCAGCCCGCGTGCGCGCAGGTTTTCGGCCAGTTCCAGGCCGATGAACCCGCCGCCCGCCAGCACGACGCTGCGCGGGCGCTGTGCTGTGACAAACTCATGGATGCGCAGCGTATCCTCGACGGTGCGCAGCGTGAACAGCCGCCCCAGCCCGATGCCGGGCAGCGCGGGCCGGGTGGGCTTGGCGCCGGGGGCCAGCAGCAGTTTATCGTAGGGTTCGGCAAATGTGCGGCCGGTGGCCAGGTCGCGCACCGTCACGGTCTTGGCCGCGCGGTCGATGGCCGTGACCTCGTGGCGCACATGCACCTGCACGCCAAAACGGCGGGCAAAACTTTCGGGCGTTTGCAGCGTCAGCTCGGCTTCGTCCTCGATCACGCCGCCGATATAATACGGCAGCCCGCAGTTGGCGTAGGAGATAAAGCCCGAACGCTCAAACAGCACGATCTCGGCGGTTTCGTCCAGCCTGCGCAGCCGCGCGGCGGCGGTCGCGCCGCCCGCCACGCCGCCCACGATGACGACTTTCATTTACCGTTCCCCCTTTCCGCGGCAGGGTGTGCTGCCAAACGTTCAGTTGCCCTGCACCAGCGCCAGGATCTGGTCTTTGGGGCGCGCGCCGACGGCGCGCTGGGTCAGCTGGCCGTTTTTGAACACCAGCAGCGTGGGGATGCTCATGATCTGGAACTGGGCGGCCAGCTCCGGCTCTTCGTCAACGTTGACTTTGCCCACCGCGATCTCGGGGTGTTCTGCGGCCAGCTGTTCCACCAGCGGGCCGACCATGCGGCAGGGGCCGCACCAGCTGGCCCAGAAATCCAGCAGAACGGGGCGGTCGGCTTGCAGGACTTCCTGCGCAAAGTTTGCTTTGGTGATATGCAGTACAGACATAATTTCGTCCTCCTTGTGTTGGGTTTGGGTATAGTATACACCGTTTGGGGCGCGTTGTCTGTGACAAAATCACAAATTGTTTGTAAAAACCCTTCCTGCGCCCGGCGCTTGACGCGGCGGGGGACGGCGTATTATAATAGTGCCGTCGCACACCGCCCGGGTGTGGCGAAGCTTGGTATCGCGCCTGGTTTGGGACCAGGAGATTTCGCAGGTTCGAATCCTGTCACCCGGACTGCACAAAACCGCGCCCCCCGCCGTAAAGGCAGGGGCGCGGTTTTGGTTTTTACAGGGCGGCGGGTCCGTCTGCCGGGCCGCTTGGCCGGGCGGCCGCGCCCCGCGTGAGCAGGAACCCGGCAGCCAACGCCGTAAAGGGGGCCACCGTCACCAGGCCAAAGCAGCCCACCAGCGTTTGCAGCAGCTCGCTGGCGACGTACTTGTAGTTGAAGATGTTGACCAGCGGCGTGCCCTGCGCCATAAACACCATCAGCTGCGCCATATACCCGCCCGAGTACGCCAGCAGCAGCGTGGTGGTCATGGTGCCCATAGCCGCCTGGCCGATGCGCACGCCGCTGCCCACGGCCTCCCACGGGCGGATGCCGGGCTTTTTGCGCACGACCTCGCAGATGCCGCTGGTGATGTCGACCGAGAGGTCGATCATCGCGCCCGCTGCGCCGATGAAGATGCTGGCCATAAAGATGCGCGTCAGGTTCAGGCTCTGGTAGCCGGCGTACAGCAGCGATTCGCTGTCCTGCATGACGGCGCCGTGGATGTGCAGCACCCCGGTAAAGGCCACGCCCAGCACGCAGGCGGTCAGCGTGCCCAGCATGCTGCCCAAAATGGCCGAAAGGCTGCGGCGGTCAAACCCGTAGACAAAGACGATGATGACGACCGTGAGCAGCGCGACGAGCAGCAGCCCCACCCCGATGGGGTCGGCCCCCTTGAGCGTGGCGGGGACCATGATCTTCCAGATCGAGAGCACGGTGATGGCAAAGGACAGCAGCGCCCGCAGGCCGCCCGGTCCGGCGAACAGGATCAGCAGCAGGCCGAACAGCACCGCGAGGGAAATTTCCCAGTGGATGCGGTAGTGGTCGATCATGGTGACCGAGGTGATCTGCCCGTCCGCATGGCTGACGACGACGAGCGCGCTGTCGCCGGGGGCGAACATCTTGTCCTGCTCCAAACTGCCGCTGAGCAGGTTGACGCCGCCGGTCTCCTGCCCGGCAAAGCTGCCTTCCTCAATGCGCAAGGTGCAGTACTGCTCGCCATTTTGGATGATGCCGTTGTTGATGATCGCGCCGTTATCCACCTCCAGCACGGTGGCGCGCACTTTTTCGGCGTCCTGGTAGATCAGCGCGCCCTCAAACCCGGTGGGCAGCAGCAAAAGCAGCACCGTCAGCGCGATGCCGGGCGCCAGCACCCGCCACGAGGCGGTCTGCGGGCCCCACAGTTTTTGGAACAGCTTCAGGATGGTATTGCGCATGGGGCAGGGTTCTCCTTTTTTTGATCCGTTTTTATCGTTTTCCAAAATACCGCATGGGCGGCGCCCCGCAAGGTGCGCCGCCCACCGGCATTTTGGTCAATGCAACTGCGTTAGGGGGCTGGGATTCAGGCCACGCCGGTCAGCTCGGCGAGGTTGAAGTAGATGTCGGTGTTGTCGTAGTAACCCTCAAACAGTTCCTGGCCGGCGCCCAGGGCGAACACGGCGACAGGCAGGCCGGTGTGGCTGTAGCTGCTGAAGTCGATGCCCGATTTGTTGTTGAGGATGTGGGTGATGGTGACGCTGAGCGGCTCGTAGCTGCCGTAGAGGACGTACTCCTCCTGGGTGAGCTCGGTGTCGTCGGTCTTGGTCATCGTCATGTTGTAGGCGTCCTGCAGCAGGCCCAGTTCGTACTCGGTCATGACCAGGCTGCCGGAAGTCACACCGGAGGGGTGGCTGTCGGCGCTGTCGGTCACGACGCCGTCCTCGGCCGCCTGGCCGGCGGCTTCCTCGGTCACAAGGCCGAACAGTTCGGCCACGTCGACGAGCACCTCGTCAAAGCTGGTGCCGTTCTCTTTGTAGGCGGCGACGTAGTCCTCGTCATATTTGGCGTAGCTGATCTTCTGGTTGGCGAGGTTCTGCAGGAAGGTGTCGTAGTTGGTGCCGGCGTAGCCGATGGTCAGGCCGCCGGTCTCGTGGTCGCCGGTCACCAGGATCAGCGTCTCGTCGGGGTGCTCGTTATAGAAGTCGATGGCTTCCTCGACCGCGTCGGACAGCGCCTTGGTGTCGCCCAGGGTGGAACCGGCGTCGTTGGCGTGGCAGGCCCAGTCGATCTTGCCGCCCTCGACCATCATAAAGAAGCCGGTGTCGTTGTCCAGCAGCTCGATGCCCTGCGCGACGTAGTCCGACAGCGCCCAGGTGCCCTCCTCGCGGTCGAGCTCATAGGGGATGGAGTCGCCGTCGGCCAGCTGCTCGCTGATGACGATGGCGGGGCCGGCGTCGGCGGCCAGGGCTTCGGCCTCGGCCTGGGTCTTGACGACGGTGTACCCGGCGTCGGCGGCCAGTTCATACAGGTCGTCCTGGTCCTCCTCAGCGCCGGTGGGCTGCAGCAGCGCGCCGCCCGCAAAGTAGTCAAAGCCGCTTTCGATCAGCTCCAGGCCGATGTCATAGTAGTCGTTGCGGCTGACCTGGTGGCAGTAGAACGCCGCCGGGGTGGCGTGGTTGAGGTTGACGCTGGAGATGACGCCGATCTTGTAGCCGAGCTGGTCCTTGAGTTTTTCGGCGATGGTCTCATAGGCCGTGGTGCCGGTCTCGTCCATGTTGATGGTGCCGCTGTAGGTCTTGTGGCCGGTGGAGATGGAGGTGGCGGTGGAGGCCGAGTCGGGGCAGAAGCTGGTGCTGTCGTAGGTCTGGGCGCTGCCGGCGACGGGGAAATCGACGAAGCTCAAAGCGTCCTCATGCTGCAGGATCGCGCCGTCGCCGCCCATGCTGGTGCCGTTTTCCAGCGCAGACAAATAGTAGTTGGTGCTTTGGATCTGGGGGTAGCTCATGCCGTCGCCAATGAACAGGAAGATGTACTTGGGCGTGCCGGCAGCGGCTTCTTCGGCGGGGGCCTGCTCGGCGGTGGCGGGGGCGGCCGTGCTTTCCGCCGCGGTGTTGCTGGCTTCGGTGCTTTCGGCCGTGGTGCCGGCGGCGTTGGCCGTAGCGCCGCAGGCGGCCAGGCTCAGCGAAAGGGTCGCCGCGCCCAGCAGGGCCACGGCGCGCTTGGTCAGGTTTTTCATCTGGTTTCCACTCCTTGTTTTTGCATCCGTTTTGTATGCGTGTGCCGCCGGGCCGGGGAAAACGGTCTGTGCCCCTGCGGCATTTCCCATTATAGCCGGGCGTTTGCGGCGCCGAAACCATGCTGCGGTATGGTTTTGGTAAAACTTTGTTAAGGAGAGCGGCCCCCTTTGCGCCAGAATTTTACAAAGGAAGCTCTGTGTGGTACAACTCTGATACAAGGGTATGGTACGCTGAAAGCCAAAAGATCACGGTTTTCTGCATCAAAACGAAAGGAGCCCCCCGATGAAACACCCCCTGTCCCCCCTGCCTGCCCTGCTGGCGCTGGCCCTGGCCTTGACGGCCTGCGCGCCCGCCGCGCCGCAAAGCGCCGCCACGACCGAGACCGCCCCTGCCGCCGATACGGCCGAGACGGCGGGGGAACAAGCGGCCTTCCCGGTGGGGCATCTGCAGGAGATCGACCTAGGCGCGGCGACCGATACGGCGTTTTACCAGCTGGATACCTCCTGGGCGGAAGGCGAACCGGCACAAATGGTGCTGACCCGCACAGACACCGCCACCGGCGCTACCGAAGCGGTCTATACCTTTGGCGAAGTACAGCAGGGCAACACGCCGTTTCTGGTGGGGGACGATGTCATTGTGATCTGTGACGAGACGCTGTACAAGTTCCCGCAGGCGGGCGGCGCACCGCAGACACTGCCGTTGGAACGCTGTTTCGGCGCCTGGTTTTACGACGAGTACAGCGCGTATGAGTTTACCTACGACCAGGGCAAAAACAATTTTGCCGCACATCAGCTGGACTTGGAGACCGGGCAGATCACCGAACTGTACCTGCCGCCGCAGACCCAGCAGCTTTGGGCTACGGGCGGCGACCGCTTTGTGCTCTGCCGCCTGCTGACCGACATACCGCTGCCCAACGCCGGTACCGAAGCGGAAAAGTACGCCGTCGTCATCCAGAACGCGACCTGCGAGTACGACTGGTACGACCCCGCCACCGGGAAGCTGGAAGCCATTTTGCAGGAGCCGTACTACGGCGTCGACCAGGGCGACGGCACGCGCCGCCAGCGGCGCCTTCTGGGCGCAGCGGACGGAACCCTGGTGTTTTTCTGGAATCATATCGACGCTGCGTACACAACGCTGGAGAGCGGCTTTGAACGCTGCGACGCCGGCGGCGAAAGCTGGGAACCGCTGCCCAACCTGCCGGAAAACGCGCTTGCCTGGACGCAGCTGGAGCAGGACGGCCAGCTGCGCTGGCTGATATGCGGCCCGCGTGAAGGGGAGTTGGGCGTGTATGACCTGGCCAACGCGGCGTTCTACCCCCGCCCGGACCTGAACGGGTATCTTGTCAACTGGCCCTATACATTCCTCGGCGGCGGGAAGCTGCTGGTGACCGTATCGACGGAAAACAGCACCGGCTACGCCCTCATCGACCAGGCGGACTATCTGGCCGGTTCCACGGCCTGGACCCCCATACAGCCCTATACCGGCTGAACGCCCCTTGTTTGTGCGGTTTCCCCCAAGGTTTTGGCTTGCGCAAACGGCGCGCGCGCATTATAATAAAAGGCAGATACGCCCACACCCGAACAGCTTGGAGGAAACGCGATGGAAAAGATCAAGATGACCACCCCCCTGGTGGAGATGGACGGCGACGAGATGACCCGCATCCTGTGGCAACAGATCAAGGACGAGGTCGTTCTGCCGTTTGTGGACCTGAAAACCGAATACTATGACCTGGGCCTGGCCCACCGTGAGGAAACGCAGGACCAGGTGACGATCGACGCCGCCAACGCCAACAAAAAGTACGGCGTGGCCGTCAAGTGCGCCACCATCACCCCCAACGCCCAGCGCGTGGAGGAATACCACCTTTCCCAGATGTGGAAGAGCCCCAACGGAACCATCCGCGCCATTTTGGACGGCACGGTGTTCCGCGCGCCCATCATGGTCAAGGGCATCTCGCCGGTGGTGCGCACCTGGAAAGAACCCATCACCATCGCGCGCCACGCCTTTGGCGACGTCTACCGCGCTACTGAGTACCGCGTGCCCGGCCCCGGCAAGGCAGAACTGGTGTTTACCGGCGACGACCGCCGCCGCACCGCCCACTGGCAGACCGTGAACAAGTTCGACGGCCCCGGCGTGCTGCAGGCGCAGTTCAACACCGACAAGTCCATCAGCTCCTTTGCGCGGTCCTGCTTCCAGTATGCCATCGACACCAAACAGGACCTGTGGTTTGCGACGAAGGACACCATCTCCAAGCAGTACGACCACACCTTCAAGGATATTTTCCAGGAGATCTACGATGCCGAATACAAAGAGAAGTTCGAGGCCCTGGGCATTGAATATTTCTACACCCTCATCGACGACGCCGTGGCGCGGGTCATCCGCTCCAAGGGCGGGTTCATCTGGGCCTGCAAGAACTACGACGGCGACGTGATGAGCGATATGGTCTCGACGGCGTTCGGCTCGCTGGCGATGATGACCTCGGTGCTCGTCTCGCCCGACGGCAACTACGAGTACGAGGCCGCCCACGGCACCGTGACCCGCCACTACTACAAGTACCTCAAAGGCGAGGAGACCTCCACCAACCCGGTGGCGACGCTGTTTGCATGGTCGGGTGCGCTGCGTAAGCGCGGCGAGCTGGACGGCATCGACGCGCTGGGCCGCTACGCCGACGCGCTGGAAAAGGCCACCATCGACACTATTGAATCCGGCGTGATGACCGGCGACCTGTGCGCCATGTGGGAGGGCGAGACCTCCGCCCGCAAGGTGACCTCGCTGGAGTTCCTGCGCGAGATCCGCGCCCGCCTGGAACAGGCACTGGCGTGACGCCGGAACCCCCTGCCAAAAAAGACGCCGCCGCGCGCTGCTGTTGCAGCGCGCGGCGGTTTTTCGT
>DSLMC04103__coassemble_896_pt1 | contig 16492 bp, 14 predicted proteins | sample DSLMC04103__metabat2_high_PE_010 | metagenome-assembled genome bin DSLMC04103 | reverse complement strand
ACGCCGCCCTTGCCGGACACGACGCCGATCACTTTGCGGATGCGGCTTTTGGGGTGCGGCGGTTCATGCTGCGGCGCGCGGTGGTCGCAGTTGGCGCTGCATGTGCTGCAATCGTGGGTACATTCTTCGCTCATGGCAGGTTGCTCCTTACAAGAAAAATGCGCGGGCCTGCGTGCAGGCCCGCAGCAAATTGTATTATACCAAAAAGCGCGCCGCAATGCAAGATAACAGAACCGGCAAAACCGTTCAAAAAAGCGCGAGTGACATAAGAAAACAAAGGTTTTGTAAAAACTGCGAAGCATCGCAAAAGCGCTGCAAAGCGGCAGATGCAAGGCAGAGGGGCGCAGTACTCCTTGGTGGAATGCAAGACCCGATAACGCAGCAGATGCCGCTTTGCAGGCAGAGTTTTGCGGCTTTGTTTTCTTATGGAACCGCGCGTGATCAGGAGTATTGTTGCGTTTTTGGCCAAAGGTCACATCGCTTCCACAATGCCCAGCACAAAGGTCTGGAACACCGGCCCGCGCCGGTCGGCGATCTCGATGACTTCCTCGCCCGAAAGCCGCTTGCCCGCCATACCGGCCGCCATGTTGGTGATCAGGCTCAAGCCCAGCACCGGCAGCCCGCAGTGGCTGGCGACAATGGCCTCGGGCACAGTGCTCATGCCCACAGCGTCGGCGCCCAGCGTGCGGAACGCGCGGATCTCGGCCGGCGTCTCAAAGCTGGGGCCCATGTAGCCCAGGTAGACGCCTTTTTGCAGCAAAAGGCCCTGCTTGGCAGCCACGTCCTGCGCCAGCTGCTGCAGCTGCGGGGTGTAGACCTGGGTCATATCGCAAAAACGCGGGCCGATGCGCTCGTCATTTTCGCCGCGCAGCGGGTTGACGCCCATAAAGTTGATGTGGTCGGTGATCAGCATAAAATCCCCGACGTTAAAGTCCCAGTTCACGCCGCCGGCCGCGTTGGTCAAAATCAGCGCGCGGCAGCCCAGTGCCTTGAACACCCGCACCGGCAGCGCGATGGCGCGCATATCGTGGCCCTCGTAGTAATGGAACCGCCCCTGCATGCACAGCACGCGCTTGCCGCCCAGCATGCCGGCCACAAACTGCCCGGCGTGCCCCGGCGCGGTCGAAAGCGGAAAGCCCGGCACCTCGCGGTAGGGGATGGTCACGGCGTTTTCGATGCGTTCGGCCAGGCCACCCAGGCCGGACCCCAGCACCAGCGCCAGTTCCGGCGCAAAGGGCAGGTGCTCGCGCAGGTAGGCGGCAGCGGTATCGACTTCTCTCATAGCAGCATCCTCCTTGGTAGGTACAGTGTTTAGGGTATTGTAACACCTGCCGCGCCGCGGCGCAAGGTATACCGGCCCGGCGGCGCGCATAGCCATGCAAAAGGGGCGAAAGGGGGCGGCCGGGTTGCGCAAACACAGGCTGTATCTGCAAAACGCGTTGCTGCTGGCGGGGTCCGGGCTGGCGCTGCGCGTGCTGGGCATGGGGTTCCGGGTCGTATTGTCGGGGTACCTCGGCGGCGAGGGCATGGGCCTGTACCAGCTGATCCTGGCGCTGTACGGCGTGTTCAGCGCCTTTGCCACGGCGGGCATCTATGTGGCGGCCACCCGGCTGGCGGCGCGCAGCCTGGCGCGCGGGCAGGGCGCGGCGGCCACACTGCGCGGGCTGTGCGCCACAGCCCTGGCGCTGGGCACGGCGGCCATGGCGGCACTGGCGCTGCTGGCCGGGCCGGCCGCGCGCTGCCTGCTGCACGATGTACGCGCCGAAGGGGCGCTGCGGGTGCTGGCGCCCAGCCTGCCGTGCATGGCGGTGGCCGCCGCGCTGCGCGGGGGCTTTCTGGCGGCGCGCCGCGTGGGGCCCAACGTGGGGTCGCAGCTGGTCGAACAGTTCGTGCGCATGGGCGTGGCGCTGGCCGGGCTGCAGGTGGCGGCGCAGTGGGGCGCAGGCTACGGCTGCGCGGCCGTGCTGCTGGGCAATACCGTGGCCGAGGGGGTCTCCTGTGCGCTGATGGTGCTGTTTGCGGCGCGCGCGCCGGAGTTTGCCCGCCGCCCCGGCGAACCGCTGCACCCCTACACCCGGCGGGAACTGAACGCCATCCTGTGGCCGGTGCAGGGCAGCCGCCTGCTGGCCAGCGCATTGCAGGCGGCCGAAAGCAGCCTGATCCCGCTGACGCTCTCGCTCTACACCGGCAGCCGCGCGGCCGCCTTGACGCAGTACGGCAACCTCAAGGGCATGGCGCTGCCGCTGCTGTTTTTTCCGTTCTCGGTGCTGTCGGCGCTGTCCGGCCTCATGATGCCGGAGATCACCCGCACCCACACCCGCGGCGACGGCGCGGCCACCCGGCAGCTCGTCGCGCGGGTACTGGGGCTGACTGCCGTGTTCTCGCTGGCGGCGGGCGCGGGGTTCGTGGCGCTGGGGCCGCAGCTGGCGCAGCTGCTCTACCGCGACGCCGAAGTCGGCCGCTATGTGCGGGTGCTGGGGTTCGTTGCGCCGTTCATGTACCTCGAAAGCATGGTGGACGGCGTGCTCAAAGGCCTGGGCGAGCAGCTGGCGACCTTCCGCTATGCGGTGGCGGACTCCGTCTTTCGCATTGCGGCCATCGCGCTGCTGCTGCCGCGGTACGGCATCGCGGGCTTTTTGGGTGTGATGATCGCCTCCAACCTGCTCACCTTTACGCTCAACACGCGGCGCATGCTGCGGGTGCTGTACGCAAATCCCCCGCGGGCTGCACAGCCTGCGGGGGAGTAAGAACTGTATTGAATTTGCGGTAAGCGCGGGGCGTTCCCGCCGCGGCGGCTTACAGCGTCTGCCCGCTGACCAGCCCGTTCCACAGCCGGTAGTAGATGCCTTTTCTGGCCAGCAGTTCGGCGTGGCTGCCTTCTTCCTCAATGCCGTCCTTGCCCAATACCAGGATACGGTCGGCGTTCTGGATCGTCGTCAGCCGGTGGGCGATGGTCAGCGTCGTGCGGCCCTTGGCCAGCTTGTCCAGGCTCTGGCCCACCAGAATTTCGCTCTCGTTGTCCAGCGCGCTGGTGGCCTCGTCCAGCAGCAGGATGGGCGGGTTCTTCAAAAAGACCCGCGCAATGGCGATGCGCTGTTTCTGCCCGCCCGAAAGTTTGACACCGCGCTCGCCCACATAGGTGTCGTAGCCGTCTTTCAGCGCGCGCACAAAGGCGTCGGCCCCGGCCAGCTTGGCGGCTTCCACGATCTCCTGGCGCGTGGCGCCGGGCTTGCCGTAGGCGATGTTCTCGGCCACCGTGCCGCTGAACAGGTAGACGTCCTGCTGCACAACGCCGATGGCTTCCCGCAGGCTGTGCAGCGTCACGCTGCGCACGTCCTGCCCGTCGATCAAGATCTGGCCGCCGGTCACGTCGTAAAAACGGGGGATCAGGTTGCACAGCGTCGTCTTGCCGCCGCCCGAAGGCCCGACAAGGGCCAGGCTCTCGCCGGGGCGGATGCGCAGGTCGACGTGGCGCAGCACCATGTTGTGGTCGTCGGGGTACTCAAAGCTGACGTCGCGGAACTCGATGCCGCCCTCGCGCACGGTCAGCGGTTTAGCGTCGGGCGCGTCGGCAATGGCCACCGGCGTGTCCATGATCTCCAAAAACCGCTCGATGCCGGTCATGCCGCGCTGGAATTGCTCGGCAAATTCCACGATGCGGCGGATGGTGGCGATCAGCGTCGACACATACAGCACATAAGCCACCAGGTCGCCCGCGTTGATGGCGCCGTACACCAGCGCCAGGCCGCCGGCCAAAATGACGACAAGGTACATCAGCCCGTCAAACAGCCGGGTCGAGGTGTTGAACGCGGCCATCGCGTGGTAGGTCAGCGTCTTGATGTTCTCAAACGCGCGGTTGCCCTCGGCGAATTTTTCGCGCTCCTGCGCTTCGGCCGCAAAGGCTTTGACGACGCGCTGCCCCAGCAGGCTGTCCTCGATCGTCGCGTTCAGCTCGCCGATCTGGAACCGCTGCTGGCGGAACCGGGCGCGCAGTTTCAGGTTCAGCCGCACCGAGACGACGCCCATCAGCGGCACGCAGGCAAACACCACCAGCGTCAGCGGCACACTGGCCTGGCACAAAATGACAAAGGACGCCGCGATCTTGATAAAGGCGATGAAAAATTCCTCGGGGCAGTGGTGGGCGAACTCGGTCACGTCGAACAGGTCGTTGGTGATGCGCCCCATGATCTGCCCGACCTTGGTGTTGTTGTAGTAGGTGTGGTCCAGCCGCAGCAGGTGGTCAAAGGCGTCGCGGCGCATGTCGGTCTCGATATGCACGCCCATGATATGCCCGATGCCGGACATAAAGTAGCTGGCCGCGCCGTCGATGATGCGCAGCACAAAGTACAGCGCCGCCAGTTTCAGCACGGCCTGCACCGTCAGCGCGGCCCCCTGGCCGGAGGCGGCGTTGGTCAGCGTGCCCATGATCTTGGGCAGCACGATGTCGCACAGCGTCGTCAGCGCCGCGCAGAACAGGTCAAAGCACAAAATGCCTTTGTATTTGAATAAGTACGGCACAAAACGGCGCAGCAGCGTGCTGCTGCCGGTTTGCTGTTTTTCGGCAGATGCCATAGGGGGAACCCTCTTTTCTTTGGTTTTGCATGGGGCGGCGCTTTGCGCACAGCGCCGCTGATGGTGGGGCGGGCCCAGGCGCAAAGGTACCCGGCTGCCGCGGCGGGCAGCCGGGTACGCGCAAAGCGTTGCAGGGGCGTTTTTCAGGCAGGGTCGGCCGGGGGCTCGGCGGGCTGTTCGGGGACTGTATCTTCGGTCGGAGTGCTGCTGGATTCGTTGCCATCGGTAGTGCCAGCGCCGCCGTCGCCGGTATCACCGCCGCCACCGCCGCCGTCGCCGCCGGTATCACCGCCGCCACCGCCGTCGCCGCCGCCGGTTTCGCCGCCGTCACCGCCAGTGCCGGGGTCAGTGCCGCCAGTGCCGGGGTCAGTACCGCCGGTGCCGGGGTCAGTACCGCCGGTGCCGGGGTCAGTACCGCCGGTGCCGGGATCAGTACCGCCAGTGCCGGGGTCAGTACCGCCGGTGCCGGGATCAGTACCGCCAGTGCCGGGGTCCGGTGCAGCCAGTGCGGGAATCTCCTCAGTGGTCGTGGTACCACAGGCTGTGCAGGTATACGTTTTCACACCCGGCACGCCGACTTGCGGTTCTTTGGTCACTGTGCCGCTGTTCCAGCTGTGCTCCAGCGTGCCTATGGTTTCGGTCGTCTGCTGCCCGCAGGAGCACTGCCACACAACGTAACCGCTTTCGGTGCAGGTTGGGTTTTTCCGGCCTGCCTCTTTCGTAAAGCTATGGGTATGCGCCACCTGTTCGCTCTTGGTCTCGCCGCAGCGGCGGCAGGTGTAGGTGATGGTATCGCCGTTCTGGCTGCCGCCGTCCCAGTCATGGCCCAGGGCGGGGGTGTCTTTTTCGATCACCTCGCCGCAGATGCTGCACGCATACTTGGCGCTGCCGGCGTACAGGCAGGTGGCGGGCGTCTCGCTGCCTTCCACCAGCACGTAATTGTGCTCGTGTGCGTCCGCTGTAAAATGGGCGGTCAGCACCACGCCGCCGGCGTTGGCGTTGGCGGGCATCGTGAACTGGATGGTCGCGCTGCTGTAGCTGCCGCCGGTGCTGGCGGTCCAGCCCGCAAACACAAAGCCTTCGTTGGGGATCGCCGTCACCGCGCTGGCCGTGCCGCCTTTCTTGACAAGCTGGCTCGTCGCGCCGGACAGTTTACCGCCGTTGGTGGCCACAAACTCCAGCGGCACCTTGGCGCCGCGCACGGCAATGGGGTCTTCGCTGATCAGGTTGGCCGGCACGCCGTCCGGCGTGGGGATGGTCCCCAGCGGCTGGGGGCGGCGGTCCTCGGTGATGTAGGCGTGGGTGCGCACATACTGGAAGTAGGCCGTCACGGCGTCTTTGGAAAGGTGCACCCCATCCGAGAGCGTGTAGTCGGTCTTGGCCCAGCCGGTCGTTTCGTCGCGCAGCACCTCGGCGCTGTTCAGGAACTTGTAGCCGTTTTCCTCGCACATTTTGACCAGCGCGGCATTGTAGGCGTCCACCTGGGTCATCGTCAAGTTGGTGTTCTCGCGCTGGCGGTCCAGCGGCGGGATGGCGCTGACAATGATATCGCAGTAAGGCCAGGCTTCCTCAATGGCCTGCAGCCCCTGTAAGTAGGTCTTGATAAAGTTGGTGGCGTCGGTCGAAGACCCGCTCAAATTGTTGGTGCCGTAGCAGATGATGATGCGCTTGGGCTTGAGCATCGCCACCGATTCCGGCACGGTGTACATGCCGGAATATCCTTTGAATTTTTCGCATTCCAGCGAGGTGATGGACCCCACCCCCATGCTGACGACGCCGATATTGTTGTCCAGCGTCGTAAACGCCTGGCCGGTCTCGTCGGCATACATCAGGTAGCGCGCCGTGTTGGAGTCGCCGATGAACAGCGTTTCCTCCACATAGCTGCGCCCGGCGTCGGGTGTTTCGCCCAGCACGGTGCCTGCCGCTGCGTTCTGCACGGCCAGGTCGGCCTCGCGCGGGGCGGTCTCGGCTGTTTCTGCCGTCTCGGCCGTGGCGGCGGTTTCGGCAGTCTCGGCCGTGGCCTGTTCGCCGCGGCCGGGGATCAGGCCGCCGCGCAGTACGATGACCACGATGCAGACGACGGCGACCAGCGCGGCGGCGCAGCCGCCGCCCAGCAAAGCCAGCTGCCGCCGGCTGAAACGGTCCAGCGGCGGGGGTAAGGACGGCAAGTTCATGGGGAACACTCCTCCCGGCAACATCAATATGTTTCATCATACACCATTTGCACGGCCAGCGCAAACAAAAAAGTGTGTCAAAATGCATCATACAGTATATTTTATAACTTTTTTTTGCAAATCAGAAAAAATGCGCCCAACCTCTTGACATTTGCGGGCAAATCGCGTAGAATAACCTAGTCAGCCAAATATGGGCCTGTAGCTCAGTTGGGAGAGCGTTCGGTTCGCATCCGAGAGGTCAAGGGTTCGAATCCCTCCAGGTCCACCAATGCGCAGCACTCGTAATAGGGTGCTGCGCTTTTTTGCTGCTTTTGGCTTGCGGCAAGCGAGGCAGAAGAAAGAATTTTCATGCTTTTGCAAAAATACGGTTCACATTTTGCTCTGTTTGTGCTATAATCGCGAAAAAGAAACAAATCTTGCACATGGCGTAGAAAAACGTATGCGATGTGTGGATTGATTTCCCGCCCTGCTTTGCTCTATAGTACATCCAGAGAATACCGGACCGCGGCGGTGTTCCCATAATGACTTGGGTATCCGAGAGGAAGGATGAGGCATTCATGGAAGGAGCAGGGCAAAACTACCTTGCCATATATCAGCGTGATTTTTCAGAGCTGGAAGGCCTGCAAAAAGCGGACCGTGTCACGTATGCGCTGCGGCGTACACAGAGCGCCCTGTGTTTTCACGCCAGGCGGCGCACCTCTGCGCAGGACATCACCTGCAGCCTGTGCGGCCTGGATGAGGCGTTCGCCGGACGCCTGCTTTGCTATTTGTATGAGAATGCCGTAGCGCCGGAACAGGTCCCGGAGATCGTGCGCGACCTGTGCGGGGCGGCCGTATAACGCCATGGTGGGGACGTTGGAACAGGGGCGCCCGGCCCCGCAGAAAGGAAGAATGTATATGCCGTCAGCTCCGGGCCGCCAGACCGTCGTTGCCGTATTTGCCAGCGTTGCCCGGCTGGAACGCGAATGCATCCGCCTGTATGCCCAGACCCACCCGGAGGTCCGCGCGGCGGCCGTCGTGCCGGACGGCGCACAGCTTTTGCAGCTGCTGCGCAGCGGGCTGCACCCGCAGGTGGTGGTCCTTGACGCGATGCTCGGCGGGATCTTTTCGCTGGTCGAAGAGATCCGCGCGCTGCACCTGGAGCCGGAACCGGCGCTGCTGCTGATGGTGCCGCTGCCCGAAAAATCAGCGGCACGGGACGCCATACAGGCGCTGGGAAACTGCGAACTGCTGCTCAAACCCTGCTGCATGAAAGACCTGTTCGACCAGGTCTACCTGATGGGCGTCGGGGCGGACCAGTTCCGCCTGTACCGCATCCGCCGCTGCTGCCGGCGGTACCTGCAGCAGATGCAGGCCGACCCGGCCATGAGCGGCTGTGATTACCTGGAACAGATGCTGCTGTACGCCATGACGTCGGAACGTCCGCTGCCGCTGGCTGCGCTGTACCAGCTGACAGCGCAGGACAACAACACGCAGGAAGGCAGCATCGCCGCGGCGATCGGGCGGCTTTCACGCAAGATGCAGCGGCAGGGCACGCCGGTGTACCGGGAACTCTGCCGCCGGTGCGGCCTGCCCGAAACCGCGTCGCTGCCCAATGGCAAGCTGCTGAAAGCGATGCTGGAGCTGCTGCAGCAAGAGATCGTATGAACCGCCATCCGGCAGGAAAGGGGAACACCATGCAGACGAAGGAACAGGAACTGATGATGGCGCTGCGCGGCGGTCTGCAGGGGCGGTTTCGGAACTCTTTTCATCTGTTGAACGTTGCGCTTGAGGTCTTGGACGACCAGATGCTCCACAGCGCCACGCCGGCACAGTACGACACGCTGCGCCCGATCTTTGCGCAGATCAACGCGCAGCTGTTGCTGCTGCGCCGCCTGGGCGAGCATGCCGCCGACGCGGCCATTGCGCCGGTGCTGCGGCAGGTCTGCACGCCGCAGCCCATGGAACTGCTGAGCCAGCTGCGCGAGACAGAGCAGATCGTGAACGAGATCCTTGCGCAGGCCAAGATAGAGGGCACCGTGCGCGTGGAAGCGGACGCGGGCATGCAGGCGCTGCTGACGATGGGCGACCCCGCGCTGCTGGACGGGCTGCTGGCCAACCTGTTTTCCAATTCGCTGGCTGCGCGGCAGCCTGCGCAGATCACCCTGGCCTGCCTGCCGGGGACCTTTTTATACCGCGACAACGGCCCCGGCCTGCCGCCGGACGCCGCCGTATTCCTGCGCACCGGCGTGTGGAGCGACCGCCTGCTGGAACAGGGCGGCCTGGGCCTGCCGCTGGTGCGCGCCTATGCGCAGGCGATGGGCTGGACGCTGACGGTGCCGGACGGCCCCGGCATGGAACTGCAGTTTGCCCTGCCCCCCTGCGACATGCAGCTGGGCAGCGTCGTGCTGGAGTCCGGCACGGTCGCCCGCTGCCCACAGTGGCGCCGCCAACGCCTGCAGGAGGAACTGGCCCCGCTGCTGGCCCCGCCGCCGGAAACTTTGTGATAACGCCTATACGGTCCGCCGCCCCTGCCGGGGCGGCTCTTTTTTTGCCGCGGCGCTTTACTTTGCCGCCAAACTATTGTAAAATACTGTACAAACACAATGGTGTACTGTGCCCGGCGGGCACGGTGCCGCACAAAACAACAGGTGGTGTTTCAAAGTATGGAGATCCGCTATAACCGCATCCTGCTCAAAGTCAGCGGCGAGGCGCTGGCCGGCCCCAAAGGCGCCGGCTTTGACGAGGGGACCATCGCGTCCATCTGCGCCGGCATCAAGGCCGCGTATGACCTCGGCGCGCAGATCGGCATCGTCGTGGGCGGCGGCAACTTCTGGCGCGGGCGTTCCAGCGGCAAAATGGACCGCATGGACGCCGACAAGATCGGCATGCTGGCGACCGTCATGAACGCCCTGGCCGTCAAGGACGCGCTGCGCCAGCAGGGCGTGCCGGCCGTGGTCATGACCAGCTCGTTCATGCCGCAGGTGGCCGAGGTGTTCACCAGCGACAAAGCCATCGCCGCGCTGCAAAGCGGCCAGGTCGTCGTGTTCGGCGGCGGCACCGGCAACCCCATTTTCTCGACCGATACCGCCTCGGCGCTGCGCGCGCTGGAGATCGGCGCCGACGCCATGTTCAAAGCCACGATGGTGGACGGCGTCTACGACAAAGACCCCCACAAATACCCCGACGCCGTGCGCTACGATACGCTCACCTTCACCCGCGTGCTGGACGAGCGCCTGGCGGTCATGGACTCTACGGCCGCGACGCTCTGCCGCGACAACCACCTGCCCATCCTCGTGTTCGACCTGGGCGAGCCCGCCAACATCGCCAAAGCGCTGCGCGGCGAGGCCGTGGGCACCCTGGTGCAGGAGTAAGCCCCAAACAGCGGGCCGGCCTGCCGCAGATACTTTATAATACAAACAGTATTATTATACAATAAGGAGAATTTACTATGAGCAGCATGACCAAACCGTACGAAGAAAAAATGAACGCCAGCGTCGACCACCTGGCCCGTGAGCTGGGCGCGATCCGCGCCGGCCGCGCCAACCCCGCCGTGCTGGACCGCGTCATGGTGGACTACTACGGCAGCCCCACGCCCATCAACCAGATCGCGGCGGTCGCCGTGGCCGAGGCGCGCATCCTGACCATCTCCCCGTGGGACCGCCAGATGCTCAAGCCCATCTCCAAAGCCATCCAAACCAGCGACATCGGCATCAACCCCATCGACGACGGCCAGATCATCCGCCTGGTGTTCCCGGCCCCGACCGAGGAGCGCCGCCGCCAGCTGACCAAGGACGTCCAGAAACTGGGCGAGGAGGCGAAAGTTGCTGTGCGCAACGTGCGCCGCGACGCGATGGATAAGTTCAAGGCCCTGAAAAAGGGCGGCGAACTGACCGAGGATGACCAGAAAAAGCTGGAGGAAGAGACCCAGAAACTGACCGACAAGTACGTCAAGATGATCGACGATACCTGCGCGGCCAAAAATAAAGAGATCATGGAAGTTTGACCCCTTTTTGTCTGCGCTTCCGTGTAGTTCCTGTGCGGGCATGCCGGAAGGCGCGCCCGCATAGGCTGTTCTGATGACCATCCGCTCGAAAGGACCACCTATGAAGACCCGCGTGATCACCGCCGCCGTCGGTCTGGCGCTGCTGGCCGTGGTGCTGGCTTTTTTCAATACCGTTTTGTTTGACCTGGTGCTCAGCGCCGTATGCCTGATCGCCATCCACGAAGTGTTTGCCGCCATGGGCTTTGGCAAAAAGCAGTGGTATCTGTATGCGGCGGCCGTGCCGTTTACGCTGCTGGTCATGCTCAGCACCACGCAGCTGGCGCGCATCGCGGTGCTGCCATTCAGCTTTCTGGTGGTGCTGTTCCTCAACATCTGCCAGATCGCACAGGTCAAAACGCTGGATTTTGGCAAACTTGCGGGGTATGTCTATTTTTCCGGGGTCATCATCTTCTGTTTTTATTCGCTCATCCACCTAAAGCGCATGCTGCCGTTTGCGCAGTACCGCTATGACGCCGTCTACTTTATCCTGCTGGTGCTCTGCTTCGCCTGGGGCGGCGATACCGCCGCCTACTTTGCCGGGCGTGCGTTCGGCCGCCGCAAACTGGCGCCGACGGTCAGCCCCCACAAAACGGTCGAAGGCGCCGCCGGCGGCCTTGCGGGCAGCGTGGCGGCCGGGGTGCTGCTCACGGCGGTCTACCATGCGCTGTCGCTCAGCTACCCGGTCATCAGCATCCAGGTAAAGCCCCGGCATTATCTGATCTTGCTGCTTATGGGGGCCATCGCCTCGGTGCTGGGCATTTTGGGCGATCTGTTCGCCTCGGCGGTCAAGCGCCAGGCCGGCATCAAGGACTATGGGACCATCTTCCCCGGGCACGGCGGCATCCTGGACCGCTTTGACAGCGTGATGTTCATTGCGCCGTTCGTCTCCATCGTCGTGCGCTATTTCTTCTACCTGCTGTGAACCAAAAAGGACGTGGAATATGAGTAAGACCATCACTTTGCTGGGGTCTACCGGCTCCATCGGCACCCAAAGCCTCGACGTCTGCCGCATGCACGGCTACAAGGTGTTCGGGTTGGCCGCGCATTCCAGCGTGGGCAAACTGCTGGAACAGATCCGCGAGTTCCGCCCCCGCTATGTGGCGGTGATCGACCCGCACGCCTTCCGCCGCCTCAAAACCGAACTGGCCTGGCAGCCCGGCGCGCCGACGCTGCTGCAGGGCCCCGAGGGCCTGCGTGAGCTGGCCGCCATGCAGGGGCCGGACATCGTGCTCAACGCCGTGGTGGGCATTGCGGGCCTGGACGCCTCGCTGGCCGCCATCGAGAGCGGGCACGACCTGGCGCTGGCCAACAAAGAGAGCCTGGTCACCGGCGGGCACCTGATCCTGGACGCGGTGCACCGCAACCGGGTGCATCTTTTGCCTGTGGACAGCGAGCACAGCGCCATCTTCCAGTGCCTGCAGGACGCCCACAGCGCCAAAACCCTGGAAAAGATCCTGCTGACGGCCTCGGGCGGGCCGTTCTTTGGCATGAAGACCGAGGAACTGCGCCATAAGACCAAGGACGACGCGCTGCGCCACCCCAACTGGCACATGGGCGCCAAGATCACCATTGATTCGGCGACGCTGATGAACAAGGGCCTTGAACTCATCGAGGCCGCGTGGCTGTTCGGCCTGCCCGAGGATAAGATCCAGATCGTCGTCCAGCGCGAGAGCATCATCCACTCGGCCGTGCAGTTCGCCGACCATTCCATCCTGGCGCAGCTCGGCGTGCCGGATATGCGCATCCCCATCCAGTATGCGCTCACCTGGCCCGAGCGCCTGCCCAGCCCCGCGCCGGAACTGGACCTGACCGCGCTGACCCATCTCAGCATCGCCAAAGCGGACGACGAGACCTTCCGCTGCCTGGCGGCCTGCAAAAAGGCGCTGCGCAAAGGCGGGCTGGCCCCCTGCGCGGCCAACGGCGCCAACGAGGCCGCCGTCGCGCATTTCTTAAAAGACGAGATCGGCTTTTTGGACATCGGCCGCCTGGTCGAGGGCGTCGTGGACAGCGACTCCTTCGGCGGCGACTACACGCTGGCCGACGTGCACGAGTGCGACCGCATGGCCCGCGCCTACGTGGAAGCCCATATCTGAACGCTTTATACAAGCAAACGTGAGGTGCCTATGACTGCATTGCTGACCGGGCTGGTATCGGTGCTCGTGTTCGGGGCTGTCATCCTGGTGCATGAACTCGGCCACTTCTGGGCGGCGCGCCGCTGCGGCATCCGGGTCGAGGAGTTTTCCATCGGCTTTGGCCCTAAGCTGCTGGCCTGGGGCAAAGGGGAGACCCGCTACACCCTGCGGCTGATCCCGCTGGGCGGCTACAACCTGTTCTCGGCTCCGCCGGAAGGGGAGGGCGAGGACGACCTGCCCCCGCCGCCCGCGCCGCGCCCGCGCCATGCGCCGCTGTTCCCGCTGGCGGTGCGCGGTGAACGGTTTGAGCAGGCGACCGCCTGGCAGCGCTTTTTTGTCACGCTGGCCGGCGCGCTGATGAACTTTATGCTGGGGTTTGTGGTGCTGCTGGCGCTGGTGCTCAGCATGCAGGCGCTGGGCGGCACCACCGTCGCGCAGTTTACCGAAGATTCTGCCAGTGCGGCCAGCGGCCTGCAGCTGGGCGATACCATCCTGGCGGTGGACGGCCAGCGCGTGCGCACTGCCAACTCGATGGCGCAGTGCTTCGGCTATACCGAACAGACGCATACCATGACGGTGCTGCGCGAAGGCGAGATCGTGACGCTGGACGCCGTCACTGTGGCCCCCAGCACCGACGCCGACGGCAACCTGACCAGCACGCTGGATTTCCGCGTTGCGGCCATCCCCAAAACGCCGCGCAATGTGCTGGTGCAGACCGGCGAATTTTTCGGCTATTACAGCACCGCCATCCTGGGCGGGTTCTGGCAGCTGGCCACCGGCCAGGTCGGCATGGACCAGCTCTCCGGCCCCATCGGCACGGTGTCGGCCGTCAGCCAGGCCGTGCAGTACGGCTGGCGGGACGTCCTCTCGCTGATGGCGCTGCTCACCATCAACGTGGGCATCTTCAACCTGCTGCCGGTGCCGGCGCTGGACGGCTGCAAGCTGCTGTTTCTGCTGTTTGAGGGCCTTACCGGCCATGCCGTGCCGCTGCGGTTCCAAGCCGTCGTCAACACGGCGGGCCTGGTGCTGCTGCTGTGGCTGATGGCCGTAGTCACGATGCAGGATATTACCCGTTTCTTTTGAGCCCGGGCCCCGGGCCGCTGCAAGGAGGAAGCAAACCATGACGCGCCAAGTCAAACGTGAAGTCAAGATCGGCAACATCACCATCGGCGGGCACAACCCCATCGCGGTGCAGACGATGCTCAACGTCCCGGTCAAGGACATCGCCGGCAACGTCGCCCAGGCCAAGCGGGTGGCGGCGGCCGGCTGCCAGATCGTCCGCGTGACGGTGCCCACCCCGGCGGACGCCGCCGTTGTGGCCGCCATCAAGGAAGCCGTCGACATCCCCGTTGTGGCCGACATCCATTTCGACTACCGCGCCGCGCTCGCCGCGCTGGACGCCGGGGCGGACAAGATCCGCATCAACCCCGGCAACATCGGCGCCGACGAGAACGTCAAGGCCGTGGCCGACGCCTGCAACGCCAAAAACGTGCCCATCCGCATCGGCGTCAACGGCGGCAGCCTCGAAAAACACATCCTGGCCAAATACGGCGCACCGGTGCCGGAAGCCATGGTCGAAAGCGCGCTCTACCACGTGCGCCTGCTGGAAAAGCACGACTTTGACAACATCGTCATCTCCATCAAGTCCTCCAACGTGCCGCGCATGATGGCCGCCTACCGCATGCTCTCGGCCCAGACCAACTACCCCCTGCACGTCGGCGTCACCGAGGCCGGCGGCAGCCGCATGGGGCTGATCAAATCGGGCATGGGCATCGGCGGGCTGCTGCTTGAGGGCATCGGCGACACGCTGCGTGTATCGCTGACTGAGGAACCCGAACACGAAGTCTACGCCGGGTACGATATTTTACGTGCCGTCGGTTACGCTGTCGCCGGGCCCGAGATCATCAGCTGCCCCACCTGCGGGCGCACCCAGTACCCCATGATCGAGATCGCCAACGAGGTCGAGCGCCGCCTGCGCGACGAGGGCTTCAAAAAGCCGCTCAAGATCGCCATCATGGGCTGCGTCGTCAACGGCCCCGGCGAGGCGTCGGACGCCGACATCGGCATCGCCGGCGGCAAGGACGAAGCGCTGCTGTTCATCCGCGGCGAAAAGATCCGTATGCTCAAAGGCAACATCGTGGACCAGTTCATCGAGGAGATCCACAAACTGTAAGCGGGCCGCCCCGCGGAGAGGAGCGATGAGGCGATGGAAACGTTGATCGAAATCATCGGCGAGATCCTGCTGGACGTGGTCCAGGAGGTCTGGCCGCCCATCCTGGGTATCGTGGACGGGCTGCTGGTGCTGGTGTTCGCTTTCCTGACCTGGCTGTTCTTCACCACCGGCCAGCCGGTGAAGGGGGCGTTCAGCCTGCTGGCCGCCCTGGTGTTTTTGGCGGTGGGCATCCTGTGGTTCAAAAGCGGCGCGTACAAGCGCCGCCCGCCCACAGCCTCCCGCCGGAAACCCCGCTGAAACCGGGCATCCCCCTCTGTTTGCAAAGGAGTCATCTTGAAACCCTTAGTCACCCAGGTCTGGCCGCAGTTCACGGCCGACCCGCAGTTCTGCGCCGCCTTTGGCAGCGTGCTGGTAGACCGCGTGGAACTGCACCGCACCAAACGCCAGGTCATTCTCTGCCTGCGCAGCGCCGAGCCGCTGGACGACGCGCTGTGCGGGCGCCTTTGTGCGTCTTTGGCGGCGGTGTTTGCCGGGTATGAACTGCACCTGCGCAACTATTTTGCCTACCCCAACATCACGCCGCAGGCCGTCTGCCGCCTGATCGAGGAACTCAAAGAACAGGGTATGCCGGTCAACGGCTTTCTTGATAAAAACGAGCCGGTCTCCTTTGGCGCGGACGGCATCACCATCCATGTCAACGCCGGGCGCACCATCCTCGAAAGCGTCGAGCTGCCCCGCGTGCTGGCCGAACTCATCCAGGAGCGCACCGGTTCGCTGCCCATCGTGCGTCTGGCCGACACCGGCCGCGCCCGCAGCGAGCAGGAGTTTGAGGAGTACCTGCAAAAGAAAGCCCCCGTCGTCAAGTTTGAAGCAAAGGAGACCCCGCCCGACTTTACCATCGAGGGGCTGACGCTGGCCAACAAACCGGTCAAGCTGTTCTACGGCAAAAACTTCAAACCCGCCGACACCCGCCGCCTGGGCGATCTGGGCGACGGCGGCAAGGTCACGGTATGGGGCGATGTCTTCGCCACCGAGGTCAAGGGCAGCCGCCGCAAAATCTACTTTACCTCCATCACCGACTATTCGGGTTCCGTCAACCTCAAAGTCCTGGGGGACGACGGCGCCGATATGTCCAAGTGGGAGAACCTCAAGCCCGGCACGACGCTGATCGTGCGCGGCAACTACCTGTACGACAAGTACGAGCATGACTTCGTCATCATGCCCTACGACGTGCTGCAGGTTGAGCGCGAGCCCCGCCAGGACACCGCGCCGGAAGGCCAAAAGCGCGTCGAGTTGCACCTGCACACCAAGTCCAGCTCGATGGACGGCTTCAACGACCCTGGCAAGATCGTGCGCTTGGCCCACCGCATGGGCCACCGCGCCATCGCCATCACCGACCACGGCGTCTGCCAGGGCT
>DSLMC04103__coassemble_836_pt1 | contig 17444 bp, 10 predicted proteins | sample DSLMC04103__metabat2_high_PE_010 | metagenome-assembled genome bin DSLMC04103 | reverse complement strand
CCGGGCGCAGGCCGTTGCGGTCCAGCGCCGCGCCCAGCACGTCGCCGTCGCTGAAGAGGATCGCCGCCGGGCCGTCCCAGGGTTCCATCATGGTGGCGTAATACTGGTAAAAGTCGCGCCGCTGGCGGCTCAAGGTATCGTTGTGGGCCCAGGGCTCGGGCAGCGCCACGGTCACGGCCAGCGGCAGCTCCATGCCGCTCATCAGCAAGAATTCCAACGTATTGTCCAGCATGGCCGAGTCAGACCCCGCGCTGTTCACGACCGGCAGCACGCGGGCCAAATCGTCGCCAAAGGCGTCGGTGTGCATCGTCTCCTCACGCGCCAGCATCTTGTTGACGTTGCCGCGGATGGTATTGATCTCGCCGTTATGCGCGATGAGCCGGTTGGGGTGGGCGCGCTGCCAGCTCGGCTCGGTGTTGGTGGAAAACCGCGAATGCACGATGGCCAGCGCCGACTCATATTCCGGCGCGCGCAGGTCGTCAAAGAAGGTGCGCAGCTGCCCGACCAGGAACATCCCCTTGTAGACGATGGTGCGGCTGGACAGCGAGCAGACGTAGCTGGCGGGGCTGCTCTGCTCAAACACGCGGCGCACCACGTACAGCCGCCGGTCAAAGGGCAGGCCGGGGGCCACCCCGGCGGGCTTTTGCACAAACCCCTGCCAGATGGCCGGCATGCAGGCGCGCGCCTTGCTGCCCAGCACATCGGCGGCAATGGGCACCTTGCGCCAGCCCAAAAAGGCCAGCCCCTCTTTTTGCACGATGACCTCAAACATCTGCATGGCCTGGCGGCGCTGCAGTTCCCCCTGCGGGAAAAAGAACATCCCCACGCCGTATTCCCGCTCGCCGGGAAGGGTGATGCCAAGCCCCGGGCAGACGCCGGCAAAATAGCGGTGCGGCACCTGCGTCAAAATGCCGACGCCGTCGCCGGTCTTGCCCTCGGCGTCTTTGCCGGCGCGGTGCTCCAGGTTTTCCACAATGGTCAGCGCGTCGGCCACGATCTGGTGGCTTTTGCGGCCGCGGATGTCGGCAATGGCGCCGATGCCGCAGTTGTCATGCTCCCACTCGGGGCGGTACAAGGTGGCTGCCATAAACAATTTCCCCCTCCTGCGCAAAATACAAAAAGACGCCAAAGCAGGCCCCGTTTGCACAGGGTGCTTTGACGTCTTTGTCCCTTCCACTATACGCCGGGCGGGGCGGGTTTGTAAAGCGGGGGCGCGCTTTTTTGGCGCTGTGCCCAAAAAAGGCCCCGCGGGCGGGGGCGCGGCGCGCCGCCCTGCACAAAAACGCGCCGCCGCCCGTTGACAACGCTGCAAAACGGTGTATACTGCCTGTATACGGGTAAGCAACGGCGCTTCCGGGTGGTAAAACACTGGGGGGCGCCGTCTCTTTTTTTGCAGGCGGGAAGGAGCGCACACAACATGGCAAAGCATATTTTCGTCACCGGGGGCGTCGTCTCCGGCCTGGGCAAGGGCATCAGCGCGGCCAGCCTGGGGCGGCTGCTCAAGCAGCGGGGCCTCAAGGTGGCGGCGCAAAAACTCGACCCCTACTTAAACGTCGACCCCGGCACCATGAGCCCCTACCAGCACGGCGAGGTCTTTGTGACCGAGGACGGCGTCGAGACCGACCTCGACCTCGGCCACTATGAGCGGTTCATCGACGAGGACCTGAACAAGCTGTCCAACCTGACGAGCGGGCGCGTGTACTGGAACGTGCTGCACAAAGAGCGCGCGGGCGACTACCTGGGCCGCACGGTGCAGATCATCCCCCATGTCACCGACGAGATCAAGCGATTCATCACCGGCCTGGGCGACTACACGGGCGCCGACGTCGTCATTACCGAGGTGGGCGGCACCATCGGCGATATCGAGAGCCAGCCCTTTCTGGAGGCGCTGCGCCAGATCGCGCAGGAACAGCGCGGCGGCTGTGTGTTTGTACACGTCGTGCTGGTGCCGTGGCTGCAATGCTCGGGCGAGCACAAGACCAAACCCGCCCAGCACAGCGTGCGCGAGCTGCAAAGCATGGGCATCATGCCCGACGTCATCATCGCCCGCTGCGACGAACCGCTGGAGGACGGCGTGCTGCAAAAGCTGGCCGCCTTTTGCAACGTCGCGCCGGGCTGCGTCATCGAAAACCGCACGCTGGGCAGTTTGTATGAAGTGCCGCTGATGCTGCACCAGGCGCACCTGGACGACATCGTCTGCCAAAAGCTGGGCTTTGCCGCCAAAGAACCCGACCTTGCCGCCTGGCAGGACCTCTGCGCGCGCATCCACGCGCTGCACGGCCAAGTCAAGATCGCCATCGTCGGCAAATATGTCGAGCTGCACGACGCCTACCTCTCGGTCGTCGAGGCGCTGCGCCACGCGGGCTTTGCCTGCGGCGCGCAGGTGGAACTGGACTGGGTGGACGCCGAGACGCTGACCCCCGAAACACTGGACGCCCGCCTGGGCGGGGCCGCCGGCATTTTGGTGCCGGGCGGCTTTGGCGCGCGCGGCATCGAGGGCATGGTGCTGGCGGCCGACTGGGCGCGGCGGCACAAGCGCCCCTACCTGGGCATCTGTTTGGGGATGCAGGTGGCGGTCATTGCCGCGGCGCGCAGCCTGGCCGGGCTGGCGCAGGCAAACTCGCGCGAGTTTGCCCCCGACGGGGCCCAGTGCGTTGTGGACCTGATGCCCGACCAGCAGGGCAACCTGCCCAAGGGCGGCACGATGCGCCTGGGCGCATGGCCCTGCGCCGTGCAGCCCGGCACGCTGCTGGCGCGCGTCTACGGCTGCGCCGATATTCGCGAGCGGCACCGCCACCGCTATGAGGTCAGCAACGCCTTCCGCGCGAAGCTGGCGGCAGCCGGGGTGGTGTTCAGCGGGCTTTCGCCCGACGGCCGCCTGGTCGAGGCGATGGAGCTGCCCGGCCAGCCGTTTTACCTCGGCGTGCAGTACCACCCCGAGTTCAAAAGCCGCCCCGACCGCCCGCACCCGGTGTTTGCGGCGTTTGTGGCCGCGGCCGGGCAGCGCGCACAAACCCCTTGACGATACGCGCCGCAGCGCGTATAATGCTGGCAACAGCAAAGGCGCTGCGTTTACCAAAAAGGGGCGCAGTGCCTTTTTACCTTTTTGTCTTTGCAGGAGGGTCTTTGTTATGAAACAGACGCTGGACCAGCTGTTGCAATTTGTAGAGGAAAACGACATCAAATTCATCCGCCTGGCGTTTTGCGATATGTTCGGCGTGCAAAAAAACATCGCCATCATGGCCAGCCAGCTGCGCCACGCGGTGGAGCACGGCGTCTCCTTCGACGCGTCGGCGGTGCCGGGGTTCGGCAACGTGTCGGAGTCCGACCTGTTTTTGGTGCCGGACCTCGCCACCTTCTCGCTGCTGCCCTGGCGCCCCAGCGAGGGCTGCGTGGGGCGGCTGTTCTGCAACGTGCGCTACCCCGACGGCCGCCCGTTTGAGGGGGATGGCCGCGCGCTGCTGCAGCGCACCGAGCAGGCGGCCGCCGCGGCGGGGTACCGTTTCCTCGTCGGGCCGGAGTGTGAGTTCTACCTCTTTGAGACCGACGACCACGGCCTGCCCACCCGCACGCCGTTTGACCGCGGCGGCTATTTTGACTTAGCCCCCGTCGACCGCGGCGAGGACGTGCGCCGCCAGATCTGCCTGACGCTGGAGGAGATGGGCGTCCAGCCCGAGCGCAGCCACCACGAGCAGGGCCCCGGCCAGAACGAGGTCGATTTCCGCTGCGCCTCGCCCCTGCAGGCCGCCGACGACCTGATGACGGTACACACCGTCGTCAAGGCCATCGCCGGGCAAAACGGGCTGTACGCCTCCTTTTTGCCCAAACCCCTGCCGGAGACAAGCGGCAGCGGCCTGCACCTGAACTTTTCGCTTTTGCACGGCGGGCGCAACGTGTTTGAAAATTTCCAAACCGCGCCCGACCCGCTGGCCGCCGCCTTTTTGGCGGGCATTTTGCGCCGCGTGCCGGAGCTGACGGTGTTCACCAACCCCCTGCCCGGGTCCTACCAGCGGCTGGGCTGCTGCGAGGCCCCCGGCGTCGTGAGCTGGTCGTGCCAGAACCGTTCCAGCCTTGTGCGCGTGCCGGCGGCCGCCGGGGCCGACTGCCGCATGGAGCTGCGCAGCCCCGACGCCGCCTGCAACCCCTACTACACGGTGGCGCTGCTGCTGGAAGCAGGGTTAGAGGGCGTGCGCGAAGCGCTGCCCCTGCCGCCCGCCGCCAGCGGCGACCTGCTGGCCGCCAGGGCCAGACCCGACGCCGACGCGCTGCCCGCCACGCTGGCCGAGGCCGTGCAGCGGGCGGAAGGCAGCGAATTTTTGCGCCGCATCCTGCCCGCGCGGCTGCTGGACGCCTACCTGGCCCAAAAGCGGCGCGACGCCGCGGCCTGGGGCGGCGCGCCCGACCCGTATGAGTACGAGATGCAGCGCTATTTTGACCGTGTGTGACTGAATCGGCCCCGAAAGGCAGGTGAGCGGGATGGCCGGGGTGTTGATCGTATCGACGCCCGGCGCGCAGGACGCGCTGAAAAGCGTGTTTGCGGCCGGGGCGCCGGCTTTGTGCTGCGCCAGCGCCGGCGAAGCCCGCCGCGCGCTGCTGGGCGGGGACTATGCGCTGCTCATCGTCAACGCGCCGCTGCCCGATGAGTTCGGACGCGAGCTGGCCATCCAGGCTGTGGACAAAGGGCTGGACGCCATCTTGCTGTGCGCCGCGCCCCAGGCCGAAAAAGTCGCCGCCGGGCTGGAAAAATACGGCGTGCTGGTGCTGCCGCGGCCGCTTTCGCGCCAGCAGGCGGCGTTCGCGCTGCGGCTGCTGCGCGCCGGGCGGCAGCGCATGCGCCACATTTTGGAGGAAAACCAGCGCCTGACCAAGCGCCTGGACGACGCGCGCGTGACCGGCCAGGCCAAATGCCTGCTGGCATTGCACGAACAGATGACCGAGGCCGAGGCCCACCGCCATATTGAAAAACTGGCGATGGACGCCCGCGTCACCCGGCGGCAGATCGCCCAGAGCATCATCCGCCGGTACGAGGGCGACGCCGAATAGAGATACCGCAAAAACAAAAACGCAGGGCAAGGACGCCCGCAGACCCGCCGGGGGAGTTTCCCCCGCCGGGGGCGCGTCCCTTGCCCTGTTTGTTTTGCCAAAAAAGGAGTTTGCCATGCAAAAGCTGCCGCGTTACCAACCGATCGACTATACCCAATACGACCCCGCCCTGCCGCCCGAACAGCGCAAAACCTACTACGGCCTGCCGCAGACCGTGACCTTTTGCAAGGACTGCGTCATGACCAACCAGAAGCCCAACTCCTGCTATGAGTTTGAGCACACGGCCCTTTCCAAGAAAAAGACCATGGTCATCCAGCCGGACGGCGTGTGCGACGCCTGCCACGCCTGCCGCCAGAAAGCCGACGGCCACATCGACTGGGCGCAGCGCGAGGAAGAACTGCGCGAACTGTGCGCGCGCTACCGCAAGACCGACGGCAGCTACGACTGCCTGGTGCCCGGCTCCGGCGGCAAGGACAGCTTTTACGCCGCCCACCTGCTCAAGTACAAATACGGGATGCACCCGCTGACGGTGACCTGGGCGCCGCACATCTACACCCCCTGGGGCTGGCAGAACTTCCAGGCGTGGATCCACGCCGGGTTTGATAACTACCTGTGCACCCCCAACGGCCTGACCCACCGCCTGCTGACCCGCCTGGCGACCGAGAACCTGTTCCACCCCTTCCAGCCGTTTATTCTGGGGCAGAAACAGCTCGCCCCCAAGATCGCCGCCAAGTTCGGCATCCCGCTGGTGTTCTATGGCGAGAACGAGGCCGAGTTCGGCAACCCCATCGCCGACAACGAGAGCGCGCTGCGCGACGAGCATTTCTTTGCCGTGCATGACTACGACCACATCTACCTCGGCGGCGTCAGCCTGCGCCAATTGGAGGAGGATTTCGGCGTCGACAAGGCCGACCTCGCGCTCTACCTGCCCGGCGAGACCAGCGACATCGAGAAAAACCACATCCAGGTGCGCTATTTAGGCTACTACGAGCGCTGGCACCCCCAGGGGGCCTACTACTACGCGGTCGAGCACGGCGGCTTTGTGCCCAGCCCCGAGCGCACGGCGGGTACCTACTCAAAATACAATTCCATCGACGATAAAGTCGACGACTTTTTCTACTACACCACCTACATCAAGTACGGCATCGGGCGCTGCACCTACGACGCCGCGCAGGAGATCCGCAACGGCGAGATCACCCGCGAGGAAGCCGTCGCCCTGTGCAAAAAGTACGACGGCGAGTTCCCCGCCCGCTTTGCCGACGAATTTTTCCGCTACATCTCCATCGACAAAGCACACTTTGGCAAAGCGGCCGACTGTTTTGAACAGCCGGAGATGGACCTTGCCTATTTTATGCACCTGGCCGACCGCTTCCGCTCGCCGCATCTGTGGCAGTACCAGGACGGCGTGTGGAGTTTGCGCCACACGCCTTACGCGGGCGAAAGCCTCTGCCGCTGGGGCGCGCCGCCGGCGGAACTGGCGAAAGGCGGCGCGGTATGAGCCATATGAGCAAAAAAATACGCCTCATCGCCCGGCTGGATGTCAAGGACGAACACCTCGTCAAGGGCATCCAGTACGAGGGGCTGCGCAAACTGGGCGACCCGCACGACTTTGCGCTGCGCTACTACCGGCAGGGCATCGACGAGCTGCTGTACCTTGACACGGTGGCGAGCCTCTACGGCCGCAACAACCTGGGCGAAATTTTGCGCCGCGCCACGGCCGATGTGTTCATCCCCCTCACGGCGGGCGGCGGGCTGCGCAGCGTCGAGGACGTGGGCGCCGTGCTGGCCGCCGGGGCCGACAAAGCCGCCGTCAACACCGCCGCGCTGCAGCGCCCCGCGCTCATCACCGAGATCGCGCGCGCCTACGGCAGCCAGTGCGCAGTCGTCAGCATCCAGGCCAAGCGCCGCGACCCCGCCCGCCCCGAAGCCGGGTGGGAGGCCTACTACGACAACGGGCGTGAGCATTCCGGCCGCGACGTGCTGGACTGGGCGCGGCAGGCGCAGGCCCTGGGCGCGGGGGAACTGCTGCTGACGAGCGTCGACTGCGAAGGGTTCCAACGCGGCATGGACCAGGCGCTCATCGCCGCCGTGGCGGCCGAAGCGCAGGTGCCGGTCATCGCTGCGGGCGGGGCATCCTGCGCCGCCGACCTTGCGCAGGCCGCGCAAAACGGCGCCGACGCCGTGGCCGTGGGCAGCTTGCTGCACTACGACAAAACCGATGTGCCAGCGCTCAAAAACGCGCTGCGCGCCGCCGGTGTGGAGGTGAGACGATGCGACCCCTTGTAACGATCGTCGACTATGGCCGCAGCAACCTGCTCAGCGTGCAGCGCGCGCTGGAAGCCTGCGGGGCCGGCGTACAGTTTGCCAGCACCCCGGCCGCCGTGCGCGATGCCGGGGCGCTGGTGCTGCCCGGCGTCGGCGCGTTTGCCGACGGCATGGCGCAGCTGCGCGCGCTGGGCCTTGTGGAGCCGCTCTGCCAGGCCGCGCAGGCCGGCACGCCGCTGCTGGGCATCTGCCTGGGTATGCAGATGCTGCTGCGGCAAAGCCCCGAGGGCGGGCTGACCGCGGGCCTGGGGCTTATCGAGGGCGAGGTCGCGCCGCTGCCCGCGCGCGCCGCGGACGGCCGCGCGCTCAAAGTGCCCAACGTCGGCTGGCGCGCGCTGCGCCTGGCCGAGGCCGCGCAAAACGGCCCGCTGCGGGCGCTGGCCGGGGCAACCGCGCCGGAGGTGTACTTTGTGCACAGCTACCACGCCTTGCCTGCCCGCGCGCAGGACTGCGCCGCCGTTATTGAGTTTGGCGGGCGGGAAGTCTGCGCCGCCGTGCAGCGCGGCAATGTGACCGGCCTGCAGTTCCACCCTGAAAAAAGCGGCCCCGCGGGCCTGGCCATCTTGCGGGCGTTTGTGCGCCAGCTGGGGTGAAACGGTCGGGGTATTGGCCGTACACGGTTTATAATGACGGTTGCCTTGCTTTGTAGGGCGGGGTCTTGATCTGTGCGCTAAGAGCCGCCTTCGGCGGTTGCGCATCTCCGCGCTAAGAGCCGGGCCTTGCGGCCCGGTTGCGCTCCGAAACGGCGCTGCGGCGCCAGTCCGAAACGCGCCTGCGGGCGCAGACCCCGCCGAACATAATAAAATTTTTTGAAAAAATCATCGGTTCGGCGGGCGAAATCGCCCGCCCTACAAACCGGGGAAAACGGCCATATTTCCCATGAACCTTGCGCGGGGCACACCCCTGCCGGGAGGCATATATGCCTCCCCTACAAACCGCCATGAACGTTCTGTTTCCCCGCAAACCACGTGCCCACCCGCCGCACATTGAATTTTTTAAACATCATTTGCAAACCTCCCAATGGCGACGCCCCCGCCTGCTGCTTTGCGCAGCGGGCGGGGGCGTCCCGGTGTTCAGGAGAGATGATGGCAAAAAGGGGAATTACTCGGCGTCCTGCAGCGCGTCGCGGCCCTGCTCGCCGGTGCGGATCTTGACGACGTTCTCGACGTCGTAGACAAAGATCTTGCCGTCGCCGATGCTGCCGGTGTACAGCGCTTTGCGCACGGCCTCCAGCACGGTGTCCAGCGGCAGGCCGGCGACGACGACCTCCACCTTGAGTTTGGGCAGCAGCCGCGCCTCGATGGGCAGGCCGCGGAACGTCGCCTCGTGGCCTTTCTGCACGCCGTAGCCAAAGACGTTGGTCACCGTCATGCCGGTGACGCCCAGGGCTTCCAGCGCGGCTTGCAGCTGGGCAAAGCGCGCCTGGTTGGTCACGATGCTGAGCTTGGTCAGCGCGCCGTCTGCCGGGCGGTGCTCGACCGGCACCGCCTGCTGCAGGGGTACGGCCGCGGCGGCCGCCGGGGCGGGCAGGGGTTCGGGCGCGGTGGCCAGGTCCTCCGCCGGCAGGGCGGGGGCAAAGTCGGGGTAGGCCAGGTTGCCGTGCTCGCCGATGTCCAGGCCGGCGAGTTCTTCCTCACGGCTGACGCGGATGCCGACGGTATGCTTGAGCGCCAGCCAGACCAGGGCGCTCGACACAAAGACGAACGCGCCCACGGCCAGCACGCCGACGGCCTGCACGCCCAGCAGCCCAAAGCCGCCGCCAAAGAACAGGCCGTTGCGGGTGGCCAGCGTAGTGACGCCCTGCTGCGCGAACAGCCCGACGCACAGCGTGCCGAACACGCCGCAGCACAGGTGGACAGCGGTCGCGCCGACGGGGTCGTCGACGTGCAGGCGGTCAAAGAAGCCGACCGCAAACACGACCAGCACGCCGGCGATGGCGCCGATGACCAGCGAACTTTCGATGCTGACATAGGCGCAGGAACCGGTGATGCCCACCAGCCCCGCCAGGCAGCCGTTGACCGTCATGCCCAGGTCCGGCTTGCCGACGACCAGCCACGAGGTAACGGTGGAGGTGAGCACGGCGGCGATGGCTGCGGTGTTGGTGGTGACCAGGATGTGCATAACATCCGCCGGGTGCTGGAAGCTCATGGTAGAGCCGGGGTTGAACCCGAACCAGCCCAGCCACAGCACAAACAGGCCGATGACCGCCAGCGACATATTGTGCCCCGGGATGGCCTGGGGCTTGCCGTCCTTGCCGTATTTGCCGATGCGCGGGCCCAAAATCAGCGCGCCGGCCAACGCGGCCCACCCGCCGACCGAGTGCACGGCGGCGTCCCCGGCAAAATCCAGAAAGCCGAGGTCAGCCAGCCAGCCGCCCCAGATCCAGTGCCCGACGATGGGGTAGATGACCAGCGTGAGCACGAACGAGAACAGGATAAACGAAAGGTACTTGATGCGCTCGGCCACCGCGCCGGAGACGATGGTAGCCGCCGTGCCGCAAAAGACGAGCTGGAAAAAGAACTTGCCCCAGAACGGCACGGTGGAGGTCAGCGTATCGTCATAAAAGCTGAGGTCTGCGCCGCCTAAAACGAACAGGTGCTCGGTGCCGACGAACGGGTTGTCGCCGCCGAACATCAGCCCCCAGCCCAGCAGCATAAAGCCCAGCGAGGACACGGCAAAGACGATAAAGTTTTTGGACAGGATGTTGACGCAGTTTTTGGCGCGGGCAAAGCCCGCCTCCACCGAGGCAAAGCCCAGGTTCATAAAGAACACCAGGATCGCCGCCAGCAGCACCCATAGGGTGTCGATGATGGAAATGACGTCGGTCATATACAAAATTCCTCCCTCTACGATTCTTTTTTCTGCCGCCGGGCAGGGCTTGCGGGGTCTGCCCAGGGACAGAAAAAGGGGCGGGCCCTGCTTGCAAGGCAGGACTCGCCCCTTTGCGAGTGGTTCGGGATGCGCACCCAAAGGCAAAACGAAAACGCCGGAGAGAAAACTCCCCGGCGCCTTTGCCATGGGCCCAGTATACGCCCGGGTTCCCCCGCCCGTCAAGGGCGGCACGGCATTTTTGGCGCAGGCGGCCATTTTGCACAAGGCGCGTCGGCCGCCCATTGTGCAATATGCGCAAAGACAGGCCGTTTTGGCGCGCCGGATGCACGGGCGCAGGCCGCGACCGTCCGCCTTATGGCAACGTTTTGGGCCCGTGACCGCGTTTGGTCTATGCGTAGGGGCGGCATACATGCCGCCCGCGAAACGTTGCGTTTATCACCCGTTGCCGGGTTGTATGGTGTGTGTCTCGCATGGTAGGGCGGGCGTTCACGCCCGCCGCACATTATATAATTTTAAAAAATTATCGGTTCGGCGGGCGAAATCGCCCGCCCTACAAACCGGGGCAAGCGGCCCTATTTCCCGCAACCTACATATGGCCGCCAAAGGCCCTTTTTGCACGCCGCTGCCAAAAATGCGGGGCGGCGCGCGGGCAAAAATCGTGCGTTTTGCCCATTGCCAACCGCCCGCCTGGCGGGTATAATAGGCGCATAAACAGCAACGGCGCTGTGAGCTGACCCGGCTCGCAGCGCCGTTTTTGTTTTGCGCGCGGCAGATACGCGCGCACAAAATTTGCAAAGGAGTGGGAATGTATGGCTGCAAATGTGATGCAACTTTACGGCAGCAAGGTATTCAACGAACACGTGATGAAGGAGCGCCTGCCCAGCGCCACCTACAAGAGCCTGCAGGCGACCCTGCACCGCGGCGCGCCGCTGGACATCGAGGTCGCCAACGTCGTGGCCAGCGTGATGAAACGCTGGGCCATGGAACAGGGCGCGACGCATTTCACCCACTGGTTCCAGCCGCTGACCGGCGCGACGAGCGAAAAGCACGACAGCTTTGTAAGCCCCGTGGGGGACGGCACCGCCATCATGGAATTTTCCGGCAAGGAACTGGTCCGCGGTGAGCCGGATGCGTCCAGTTTCCCCTCGGGCGGTTTGCGCGCCACGGCCGAGGCGCGCGGCTACACCGCGTGGGACCCCACCAGCTACGCCTTTGTAAAAGACGACGTGCTGTGCATCCCCACGGCCTTCTGCTCCTACACCGGCGAGGCGCTGGACAAAAAGACGCCGCTGCTGCGCTCGATGAAAGCGCTGTCTGACCAGGCAAAGCGCATCCTCAAGCTGTTTGGCAAAGAGGTGGACTATGTCTCCACCACCGTCGGCCCCGAGCAGGAGTATTTCCTCATCCGCAAAGAGGATTACGAGAAACGCCAGGACCTGATCCTGACCGGGCGCACGCTGTTTGGCGCGCCCGCCGCCAAGGGCCAGGAGCTGGAGGAACATTACTTCGGTACCATCCGCCCGCGGGTGTCGGCCTTTATGAAAGAACTCGACGACGTGTTGTGGGAGCTGGGCGTGCCCGCCAAGACCAAACACAACGAAGTCGCGCCCTGCCAGCATGAACTCGCGCCCATCTTTGACACCATCAACGTCGCCATCGACCACAACCTGCTGACGATGGAGATGATGCAGAAACTCGCGCCCAAGTATGGCCTCGTCTGCCTGCTGCACGAAAAACCGTTCGAGGGCGTCAACGGCAGCGGCAAGCACAACAACTGGTCGATGTCCACCAGCCAGGAAAACCTGCTGGACCCCGGCGACACCCCGATGGAAAACCTGCAATTTCTGGTGTTCCTGGCCGCCGTCATCAAGGCCGTGGATGAGTACGCCGACCTGCTGCGCACCTCGGTCGCGACGCCGGGCAACGACCACCGCCTGGGCGCCAACGAGGCCCCGCCGGCCATCATCTCGATCTTTGTGGGCGAGGAACTCGAGGCCGTCATCGACGCCATCGCCTCCGATTCCCCTTATGCCGGGCCGGTCAAGATGAAGATGGACCTTGGCGTCGACGTGCTGCCCCAGTTCAGCAAGGACACCACCGACCGCAACCGCACCAGCCCCTTTGCCTTTACCGGCAACAAGTTCGAGTTCCGCATGCCCGGCAGCCACGAAAACCTCAGCGACGCCAACACCATCCTGAACACCGCGGTCGCCAAGGCGCTCAAAGGCTACGCCGACGAGTTGGAAGCGTCGGACGATTTCCCCGATTCGGTCATTGCGCTGGTCAAGCGCACCATCCGTGACCACCGGCGCGTCATCTTCAACGGCGACGGCTACAGCCGCGCGTGGGAGGAAGAAGCCGCCCGCCGCGGCCTGCCCAACAACAAGTACACCCCGGCGGCGCTGCCCGCGCTCATTGCGCCCAAAAACATCGCCCTGATGGAAGAGTTCGGCGTCATGACCCGCACCGAGATGCACAGCCGCTACGAGGTCGAGATGGAGCACTACGCCAAGATCCTGAACATCGAGGCGCTGACGATGGTGGAGATCGCCCGCCGCCAGCTGCTGCCGGCCGCGAATACCTACATGGAGCAGCTGGCCCGCACCATCGCCGCCAAAAAGGCCGTCAGCGAGGCGCTGCCCGCCCAAGCCGAGACCGCCGCGCTGCAACGCCTGAGCCGCGACGCCGACGCCATGGCCGCCGCCCTTGACGCGCTGGAAGCCGCCGCGCGCGCCGCGCGCGATACCGCCGACGTGACCGCGCGCGCCAACGCTTTCCACGACGCGGTATTGCCGCAGATGGCTGCGCTGCGCGCCGCTGCCGACGACGCCGAGACCGTCTGCGGCGCTGCCTGCTGGCCGCTGCCCAGCTACAGCAGCATGCTGCACTACGTCATCGAGTAAACGCCCCCGCCCCATAAAGCCAAACCGCCCGCTTCTGCGCTATGCAGAAGCGGGCGGTTTCTCTGTTTTGGATTGGCCGTTACACGATCTTCGCCTCATACGGCGCGAGGGTGACGGCGGCGGCGAGGCCCAGGCTGGCCGCGCTGTCGAGGTGGACGGTCTGCGGCTGTTCGCTGAAATTGAACAGCCCGACGAGGCTTTGGCCGCCGCCGCGGCGCACCAGCGCCAGCACGGCGTCGTTGTCGCCGCCCCAGGTCGTCACGGCGGCGTCGGGGGCAAAGCAGGCGTCGGCGCGCAGCGCGCGCAGTTCCGCCAGGCCCTGCCAGATGCGGTTTTGCAGCGTGCCGGGGCGGCGGCGCTGCGCCGCTTTGCGCCAGTTGAACGCCGTGCGGTGCAAATTGCGGCTGTCGTCGGCGCGGGCGGGGTCGTTTTGGTAGTCCCAGCCGTTGAGCTGGGCGATCTCGTCGCCGCTGTTGAGCATCAAAAACCCTTTGCAAAAGGCCGCCGCGCTGTGCAGCAGCAATACGCGCCGCACGGCCAGGTCCAGCGCCGCGTCGTCCTTTTGGTCCAGCGCGGCCTCCACGCCGCACAGGCTGGCCGTGGTGCCGCAGCTGCGCGCGTCGCCGGTGGCGGGGTCGTAGTTGTACAGCGCGCCGCGCGCCCAGCTGCCGGGGAACTCGCCGTCGTAGAAGCGGTAAAGGTACTCCTTATGGCGCTGCGGGTCGATGCCCAGGCGGCGCTCCTCGTCCTCGTCAAGGCCCCAGCCGATGTCGTCGTGGCAGCGCAGGTAGTTGACGAACCAGCAGTGTTCCGGCAGCGCGTTGAGTTGGTCCAGCTGCGCTTTGAGCAGCCGCACGTCGCGCGCGGCCAGCGCCGCCCACAAATTGACCATGACCGAGACGTTGTACAGCATGTGGCATTCCGGTTTTTCCGGCGTGCCGTAGTAGGCGGCCAGCTCCCGCGGGGCCATGACGACCTCGCCTTTGAGGATGACGGCCGGGCAGACGCACTCCAAGATCATGCGCACCATGCGCACGATGGTGTGCACCTGCGGCAGGTTGCGGCAGTTGGTGCCCAAGGTCTTCCAGATATAGGGCACCGCGTCGATGCGCAGCACCTCGACGCCGAGGTTGGCCAGGTGCAGCATGCTTTTGACCATCGCCGTGAACACGGCCGGGTTGCGGTAGTTGAGGTCCCACTGGTAGGGGTGGAACGTCGTCAGCACCCAGCGCTGCATCGCGTCGTCCCAGGTAAAGTTGCCCGGCGCGGTGTTGGGGAACACCTGCGGCATCGTGCGCTCAAACTGGTCGGGGGTCTCGCGGTCGGGGTAGCAGCAGTAGTAGTTCTGGTACACGGGGTCGCCGGCCCGGGCGCGCAGCGCCCAGGGGTGGGTGTCGGCCGTGTGGTTCATGACAAAATCCAGGCAGAGGCTGATGCCCGCCGCGCGCAGCTGTTTTGTCAGCGCGGCCAGGTCGTCGTTGGTGCCCAGCGCCGGGTCGACGGTGTCAAAATCCTCGACGGCATAGCCGCCGTCGTTGTGCGGGTGCGGCATTTTTAAAAGCGGCATCAGGTGCAGGTAGGTGACGCCCTGCTCCTGCAGGTAGGGCAGCTTTTTGGCCAGCTTTTTCAGATCCCCGGCAAACAGGTCGGTGTACATCGTCATGCCCTGCATCGTGCCGCGGCGGTACCAGTGGGGGTCGGCTTCGCGCGCGGCGTCCAGCGCTTTCAGTTCGGCGCTGCGCGCGGCAAAGGCGTCGGCCATCTCGGCTTCCAGCGCGTTCAGGGCGGCGCGGTCGCCGTACAGCTCCATAAACAGCCATTCCAGCTCGTCCTTGTGGCGGGCCAGGCGGGGTTCAAATTGCAGATCCATTGCCATCCCCCTCCTCGGGTGCGTCTACCCGTGTCAAGTGCAGCTGCACGGCGGGGTAGTCGCCGTACAGTGCGGGCAGCGTCAGCCCGGCATAACGCAGGAAACTGCCGCTGAACGCCTGCCCCTGCAGCGCCCGCGGCCCGGTGGCGCGCTGGGCGTCGGCGGCCTGCCCGCAGCCGCAGACGAATACCTCGTCGATTTGGTACAGCGCATCGGGCGCGACGTCGCGCAGGCGCAGGTGCAGCGGGCGGGCGTTGGCCTGCGGGTGGGTGACCACGACGCTGACCAGCGCCGCGCCGGCGTCGGGCGCGGTCATCTGCCAGGCGGCAAAGCTGCCGTTTTCCCCGGGCGCGGCCAGGCGGGCAAAGTCCCCGCCGGCGATCAGATCCGCCCAGCGGCGGAACCGTTCGATCTGCCCGCGCACGGCGTCGCATTCTTCCGGCGTTAGACGGCCCAGGTCCAGCTCATACCCAAAGGTGCCGCACATGGCCACCACGGCGCGGGTGCCCAGCGGCGTGGTGCGGCCGGTCTGGTGGTTGGGGCAGGCCGAGACGTGCGCCCCCATGGCCGAGACCGGGTACCCGAAGCTGGTACCGTGCTGGATGGTCAGCCGCTCGACGGCGTCGGTGTCGTCGCTGCACCAGATCTGCGGGAAATAGCACAGCATACCGGCGTCAAACCGGCCGCCGCCGCCGGCGCACCCCTCAAACAACACCTGGGGGAAACGCTGCGTCAGCGTCTCCAGCAGGCGGTAGACGCCCAGCATACAGCGGTGGGCGGCTTCGCCCTGGCGCTCGGGCGGCAGCGCGCGGCTGTACACGTCGCTGAGGTTGCGGTTCATATCCCACTTGACGTAGGCGATGTCGTGGTTTTGCAAAAGGTCGGTCATCCAGCCCAGGATGTAGTCGACGACCTCGGGCCGGGCCAGGTCCAGCGCCAGCTGGCCGCGGCCGGTGGCGGGGCGGCGGCCGGGCAGCGTCAGCGCCCAGTCGGGGTGGGCGCGGTACAAATCGGAGTCCTCGCTGACCATCTCGGGTTCGACCCAGATGCCGAACCGCATGCCCAGCGCGTGCACGCGGTCGATCAGCGGGTCCAGCCCGCCGGGCAGCTTGGCGGTGTTGACCTGCCAGTCGCCCAGGCCGCTGTTGTCGTCGTCGCGCTTGCCGAACCAGCCGTCGTCCAGCACCATCAGCTCCACGCCCAGCGCGGCGGCTTTTTCGGCAATGGCGGCGATCTTGTCGGCCGTGAAGTCAAAGTAGGTGGCTTCCCAGTTGTTGATCAGCACCGGCCGCCGGGCGCCGCGCCAGGGGCCGCGGCAGACATACCGCCGCAAAAACCGGTGGTACAGCCGCGACAGCGCGCCCAGGCCCGCGCCGGTGTACGCCAGGATGACCTCGGGCGCGGTAAAGGCCTGCCCCGGCTCCAGCAGCCAGCAAAAGCCTTCGTCCTGGATGCCGGTGACGACGCGCACCAGGCCGGTCTGCGTCTGCTCGATGTCAGTGCGGAAACTGCCGGAGTACGCCAGCATGACGCCGCAGCAGTCGCCGGTCTCCTCGGTGGCGTCGTGGCCGCACAAGATGACGAAGGGGTTGTGGTGGTGGCTGGACGCCCCCCGCATCGAGGATACCGTCGTGACGGCGTCGGGCAGCGGCAGGCGCTGGGCCTGGCGCTCCATGGCGTGGCGGCCGTGGAAATGCACAAGGTCCCACCGGCCGTAGGGCAGGTCCAAACAGGCCGAGGCCGCTTTGCCCAGCCGCAGCACCCCCGCCCCGGCATTGACCAGCCGCGCGGCGCGGGTGATGATGTCGGCGTCGGCATACACGGCGTACAGCAGTTCCAGTTCCAGCCCGGTGACGGCGTCGCGCAGGCGCACAGCCAGCGTTTCGGCCGCGCCGTCCTCATCATGGGCGGCGGGCAGGCCCTCCAGCGCGTATTTGCCGGGCCGGACCTCGTGGCAGACGTAGGTAAAGTCCGCGCCGCGCGCGCCGGCCGCATCGGTGACCGAAAGGCAGCTCAGGCGGAAATCCCCCACGTTGCAGCCGGTATACTCCTGCGGCAGGATATCGGGCGAGGCGCGCCGCGTGCGGCGTTCGTCGTAGTAGTTGGGCGAAAAGCTGACGTCGGCCGGCGGGTAGAGCGCGGCCAGGTCCCCGGCGCCGATGCGGCGCCCGTAATACAGGTGCAGCAGATGGCCGCGGCCGTCCACCTGCATGGCGTAGGTGGCGGTGCGGGTTTCCAGCCGGAAACAGCGGTGCGCGGGGTCAAAGTGAATGCTCATAACGGGTCCTCCTGCGGGTAGGTTTCGGCGGGTCGCCCCGCCCAAAAACGGCGAGGCGGGCGGACGTTTTGCCGCCCGCCTTGCCGGTTCTTGTAAGGATGTAGCGTTTATTTGCCGCCGGTCATGGCAATACCCTGGATAAACTGTTTCTGGAACAGCAGATACAAGACCACCATCGGGATCATGGCCAGCA
>DSLMC04103__coassemble_588_pt1 | contig 25259 bp, 25 predicted proteins | sample DSLMC04103__metabat2_high_PE_010 | metagenome-assembled genome bin DSLMC04103 | reverse complement strand
GGCAAAAGCATGACCAGCGCCATGCTGGCCGTGGCGATGCGCCGCCTGGGCTACCAGGCCGGCGTGCTGGACGCCGACATCACCGGCCCGTCCATCCCCAAACTGTTCGGTGTGCACGGCCCCGCCACCGGCGACGGCGAGAGCATCCGCCCCATCGCCAGCCGCACCGGCGTGCAGATCATGAGCATCAACCTGCTGCTGGACGACCCCGAAGCCCCGGTGGTCTGGCGTGGCCCCGTCATTGCGGGGGCGGTCAAGCAGTTCTGGCAGGATGTTGTGTGGGATGTCGACTTTTTGTTCGTCGATATGCCCCCGGGCACCGGCGACGTGCCGCTGACGGTGTTCCAGACGCTGCCGGTGGACGGTATCCTGATCGTGTCCAGCCCGCAGGAGCTGGTGGGCATGATCGTCGGCAAGGCCGTGCAGATGGCCAAGATGATGAACGTGCCGATTTTGGGCCTGGTCGAAAACATGAGCTACGCCGTCTGCCCCGACTGCGGCAAGCATATCGCCGTGTTTGGCGAGAGCCATGTCGATGAGATCGCCGCCAAATACACCCTGCCGGTGCTGGCCAAGATGCCCATTGACCCCGAGCTTTCCAAGGAAGCCGACGCCGGCATGATCGAGATGTACGCCGGCGATTTCCTGGACGACGCTGCCCGGGCCGTGGCCAAGCTGCTGAAAGCGTAACCCGTTTTGCCGTAAGAAAGCGGCAGGCCGCAAACCCCCCCGGTTTCTTAACATAAACCAACCGTAAAAACAGAATAGGAAAAGAGAACGGTGTACTGTATGAAAAACTTCCTCAATGAATTCAAGGCTTTCGCCCTCAAGGGCAACGTCATGGATATGGCGGTCGGTGTGATCATCGGCGCTGCCTTCCAGGGCATCGTCACTTCGCTGACCAACGACATCCTCAACCCCATCCTGGGCATGGCCTTCTCCACCGACTTCAGCAACGTGGTCATCCCCCTGTTCGGCGACGCCTCCATCGGCATCGGCGCTTTCATCTCGGCTGTCATCAACTTCATCATCATGGCGTTCGTGCTGTTCTGCATCGTCAAGGCCATGAACCAGCTGATGGCGCTGGGCCACAAAGAGGAAGAGCCCGCCCCCGAGGCCCCCAAAGCCCCCACGCAGGAAGAGCTGCTGGCCGACATCCTGGCCGAGCTGCGCACCCGCAACGAGAACGAGGCTGCCCTGACGAAGTAAGGCCCCGCCTGCCGCTGTACATAGCACAGCGCCTGTGCATAACTGCAAAGCCGTCCCGCCCCGGGAACCCGGGGCGGGACGGCTTTTTGTTGGCCGAAAGAACGGCCGTTACATTTCTTTCGCAAATTTGACGCGGTAGTAGAGCGCCACCCCGTGGACCAGAAGATACGCGAACACCAGCAGCAACAGCGGCACCAGGTCCACGCCCATCAGCGCAAAAGACACCATAAGCGCGCCCAATACAAACGTCATGCAGTCGTACGCTTTGCCCTTGGCGCGGTTGGCCACCGCGATGTTGCGCTCGTCGTTCTGCTCGATCCTGAGCCGCCGGGCAAGCTCCGGGTCGCTCTGCACCGCGCGGTCGCCGAGCAGGCTGCCCAGGCACCCACCGAACAGCCCGCAGCCCACGCCGATGCAGACATAGGGCAGCGCCCGCAGAAAGCCCTGGGGGTCGGCCGCCGTCCTGACCAGATACAGCCCGGCCGCCGCCAGCAGCAGCCCCGCGGCCACGCCGATGCATTGCAGGGTCTTGGGTTTCATTGTGCATCCTCCTCATAGATAAAAATTTCTTCGATGCTCATGTCAAAAAATCTTGCGATTTTGAACGCCAGCAGGATGGACGGATTGTACCGCCCGTTTTCCAGCGAGCCGATGGTCTGGCGGGACACTTCCAGTGCGTTGGCCAGATCCTCCTGCTTGATGCCCCGCTGCTTGCGCAGCGCTTCCAGCCGGTTTTTCATACAAGCCCCCTTTTGTATGGAAAGTTCGCTTTCCATGACTTTAGAATAGCACACCCGCGCAAAGATGTCAAGCACGCTTTCCATTTTTCTATATGGCACAGAAAAACGGCGCAGCCGGGTCCTCCCCCGGCCGCACCGTTCCTTTTGCTGTATCGTTGTTTTCAGCGTTCCATCTTCCAGAACGCGCAGCTGTAGGGCGGCAGTTCGCTGCCGCCGCCGAAATCGTGCGCAGCGCCGGTGATAAGGTCCACCGCCATGCCGCAGCCGGCGTCAAAGTGCGCCGTGTAGGGCGCGCTGTCGGCGTTGATGGCCACCAGCACGCGCTCGCCGTCGGTCCGGCGCTCAAAGATCAGCTGTTTGGGCTGTACCAGCACGTTGCGGTAGCTGCCATAGCACAGCGCCGGGCTGGCGGTGCGCGCGCCGGCCAGCGCCGTGATCCACGCGGTCAGTTCATTTTGCTGCGGGGCCGCGATGGCCGGGCGCAGCGTGGGGTCGCCGTCCTTTTTATCGCCCTGGACGCCCCACTCGCTGCCATAGTAGACGGCGGGCACGCCCGGCATGCCAAACAGCAGGCCGTACAGCGGGCGCAGGCAGTTTTTGTCCGTCAGGATGGTCGCCACGCGGGTCACGTCGTGGTTGTCCACAAAGTTCAGCAGGTGTTTGCCGGTGTACAGGCACCACGGCTCGGCCCCGAACTGGCGGTTGAGGCTGTAGGCGATCTCGTGCATATTGCCGGTGTTGAAGCTGGAATACAGGCCTTTGTAGCACTCGTAGTTGGTCACGCTGTGGCAGCCGTGGTCGTTCATCCAGCGGTTGTAGTCGCCGTGCAAAGTCTCGCCCACCAGCACGAACTCCGGCTTGACGGCGTCGGCCAGCGCGCGCAGCTCGGCCAAAAAGCCGAGGTCCAGGCAGTACGCGACGTCCAGGCGCAGGCCGTCGATGTCATAGTCGCGCACCCAGCCGCGCACGACGTCGAAGAGGTAGTTTTTGACTTCGAGGTTTTGCAGGTTGAGCTCGACAAGGTCGCCGCAGCCCTCCCAGTCTTTGTACCAGAAGCCGTCGCCATAGCGGCTGTCGCCGTCAAAGCTCAGGTGGAACCAGTCTTTATAGGGGCTGTCCCACTTTTTTTCCTGCACGTCGCGGAACGCCCAAAACCCGCGCCCCACATGGTTGAACACGCCGTCCAGCAGCACGCGGATGCCCGCTTTGTGCAGCGCGTCCACGACGGTTTTCAGGTCGCCGTTATCGCCCAGGCGGCTGTCCACACGGGTGTAGTCCCGCGTGTCATAGCCGTGGGCGTCGCTTTCAAACAGCGGGTTGAACAGCACGCAGGTCGCGCCCAGGTCCCGGATGGGATCGACCCAGTCCAGCACGCGCAGCAGGCGGTGTTCCCCGGCCTGCGCCGCGTCGCCGGTGTTTTGCAGCGGCGCGCCGCATAACCCCAGCGGGTAGATCTGATAGACGACAGCTTCCTCATACCACATAAGATATCCTCCTGTTTTGCAAGGGCGGGGGCCGCAGCGCCCGCCCGGGCGTCACAAAAAACGGCGCAGCCGCGGGCGCAGCGCCAGCCGGTAATACCGTGTCAGCACGCCCAGCGCGCGGTCGTACAAAAAGAACGCCGCATTGCCCATGCCCAGCAGCACAAGCAGCATCGGCAGGCCGTCGCCGGCAAGTTCCCGCCAGACGACCGGGCCCAGCAGCGCGGCCAGCAGGGCGTACAGCAGCACCACGGCAGCGTTGAACGCCAAAAACGTAAGCACCCAGCGCACAACCGCCGGGCGCACGGCGCGCAGCGCGCAGCGCAGCACCGGGTAATGGCCGACGGCCAGCGCGTAGAACAGCGCCAGTTCGGTTTCCGGCACCAGCAGCAGCGCCAGCACCGCCGTGGCAAGGTAGAGCAGCAGCGCATAGCGCGGGCCGTATTCCACCTGCACGGGGATGAGCAGGAACGCCGCCAGCATCGGCGCGGCATAGGTGCCCACCTGCAGCGCGCTGCCCGCCAGCAGCAACACGACCGACAGCGCCGCCAGCACACCGCACAGCGCTGCTTTTTGGCTTTTGGACTTGCGCAAAGTTTCACCTTGCTTTTTTAGAATTTGCAGATAATGATTCTGCCATGCGCAGCCAGCGGCCTGCGCCGGAACGGCGAGCCGCTGCGCAGAAATCGCTCTGCGGCTTATTCTACCATGACGCGCAGCAGCATGGTAGAATCGCGCATCCAAAGCTTTGCCGGGCTGGCGTTACGCCAGAACAGCGAGGCGCTGCGCAAAAACGTATAATAGCCGCCTTTGCGGCTATTATACCCTATCCGGCCGCTGTTTGCAATTCCGCCAGTTGGGCCACCGTGCAAAAGGCGTAGCCTTCGGCGCGGAACCAGTCGATAATGGCGGGCAGCGCCTGCGCCGTGTGGGTAGCCGCCTTGGCGTCGTGCAGCAGCACCACGCAGGTGTCGCGCCCTTCGGCGTCCTCTTGAATATTGCGCAAAATAGCGTCGGCGTCGGGGTGGGCGGCAGTCGCATCCTCGCCGCAGACGTTCCAGTCGATCCAGTGCCAGCCTTTTTCCTCGGTCTGGGTTTTGAGCCGCTGCATGATGCCGCTGCCGCCGTAGCGGTGGCTGACGGTGTTGGTGCTGCCGCCGGGGAACCGCAGCCAGGTCAGGTCCGCCAATGTGACGTAGGGTTCCAGCGCCTGGCGCAGCGTTTTGATGTCCTGCCAGAAGGCGTCGGTACTTTGGTAAATTTGCGCGTACTTGTGGCTGGCGCTGTGCATGGCGACCTGGTGCCCCTGCTGCACGATCTTGCGTACCAACGGCAGGTAGGGTTCGTTGATCTCTTGCGCGCAGACAAAAAAGGTGGCCGGCACCTGCTGCCGGGCCAGGATCTCCAGGATCGGCCCGGTGTGTTCGCTGGGGCCGTCGTCAAAGGTCAGGCAGACATAGCGCGGCAGCGGTTCGTCTGCATCCGCCGCGGCGGCGAAACAGTCGTTGGGCACCGCAGTCTCGGCCCAGGCGCGGTGGTAGAGCCGGTGCAGCGCGCCGGCCAGCAGCGCCAGCGCCGCCCCCAGCGCAAGGCCGGCCCACAGTGCATAGCGGGCGTTTTGCCGTTTGCGGTCGTAACGGATGGCGCACCCCTCCCCTGCCCGGTTTTGGTACAGCGTATGCGCCCATGCCGGCGGTTAGGACCCGACGTGCAAAAAGCCCGCGGCTTGGCAAGGCAAGCCGCGGGCCGTAACGTTTTGGGGTGCGATCAGGTATTGGGGGAGCTGTTTTTGAGGATGACGTCGTGGCTGCCGCCCTCGACGATGGAGGTGGAGGACACGACGGTCAGGCGGGCTTTCTCCTGCAGTTCGGGGATGGAGAGCGCGCCGCAGTTGCACATGGTGGAGCGCACTTTGTACAGCGTGGTCTGCACGCCCTCGGCCAGCGGGCCGGCATACGGCACGTAGGAGTCGACGCCTTCCTCAAAGCTGAGCTTCTGCGCGCCGCCCAGGTCGTAGCGCTGCCAGTTGCGGGCGCGGTTGGAACCCTCGCCCCAGTACTCTTTGACATAGTTGCCGTTGACGCGCAGGCGGTTGGTGGGGGCTTCGTCAAAGCGGGCGAAGTAGCGGCCCAGCATGACGAAGTCGGCGCCCATAGCCAGCGCCAGCGTGATGTGGTAGTCCTGCACGATGCCGCCGTCGGAGCAGATGGGCACGTAGATGCCGGTCTGCGCATAATACTCATCGCGGGCCTTGGCGACCTCGATGACCGCCGTGGCCTGGCCGCGGCCGATGCCCTTGGTCTCACGCGTGATGCAGATGGAGCCGCCGCCGATGCCGACCTTGACAAAGTCCGCGCCCGCCTTGGCCAGGAAGAGGAAACCGTCGCGGTCGACGACGTTGCCGGCGCCGACTTTGACCTTGTCGCCGTAATGCTCGCGCACCCAGGCCAGCGTGCGGGCCTGCCACTCGGAATAGCCTTCGGAAGAGTCGATGCACAGCACGTCGGCGCCGGCCTCGACGAGGGCGGGCACGCGCTCGGCATAATCGCGGGAGTTGATGCCCGCGCCGACGACGTAGCTCTTGTTGGCGTCCAGCAGCTCGTTGACGTTCTCTTTGTGGCTGTCGTAGTCCTTGCGGAACACCATGTACTGCAAACGGCCCTCGTCGTCGATCAGGGGCAGGGTGTTGATCTTGTTGTCCCAGATGATGTCGTTGCAGTCATGCAGGCTGGTGGTGGCGGGGGCGGTGACGAGCTTGTCGATGGGGGTCATGAACTCGGTGACTTTGAGGTCGTTCGTCATGCGGGAGAGGCGGTAGTCGCGCGAAGCGACGATGCCCAGCAGCTTGCCGTGAGCGCTGCCGTCGTCGGTGATGGCGACGGTGGAGTGGCCGGTGCGGGTCTTGAGGTCCAGCACGTCGCCGAGGGTCGCCTCCGGCGGGAGGTTGGAGTCCGAGGTGACGAAGCCTTTTTTGTAGGCTTTGACGCGGCGCACCATGTCGGCTTCCTGCTCAACGGTCTGGGAGCCGTAGATGAAGGACACGCCGCCCTGCTTGGCCAGCGCGATGGCGAGTTTTTCGCCCGAGACCGACTGCATGATGGCCGAGACCATCGGGATGTTCATCTCCAGCGGGCAGGGTTCCTCGCCCTTGCGGTACTTGACCAGCGGCGTTTTGAGGCTGACGGCCGTGGGCACGCACTCGGCCGAAGTGTAGCCGGGGACGAGCAGATACTCGCCAAAAGTGCGGGACGGTTCAGAGAAATAGTATGCCATACATGCACGCTCCTTACTCACTGCAAAGCCAATACGTTTTCTATGATTAGACAGATTGTATCACATCCGCGCACAAAACACAAAAGATTTTGCAGAAAATCTTTCCTGCACGGGCAGCGCAAAAGTTGTGGAATTTGCACCAAGGGCGCCGCAAAAAGTATGACTTTGTGCGTTTTGGGCGGCTTTTGCGGTACCGCTGCGCCCCGCGCCGGCCTTTGCGGGTGCGGGCGGGCTGTTCCCTGGCGGGGCAAAGTGTGGTATAATAGCCGCAAACCACAAGAAAGGGACCCTTTCCATGCTGCTGCAACGATGCAAACCGCTGGACCCCGGCGCCGCCAGGCGGCAGGCGCTGGCCCAACAGTGTTTTACCCTGGGGCTGGCGCTGCTGCTGGTGCTTTCGGAGGTGTTCAGCTCCAACATCCAGGCCACACTGCCCACATTGAGCCACCTGGCCCGCCTGGCGCTGACCGGCGGCGCGGTGCTGCTGCTGGGCGCCAAAATTTTGCTGCTGACCGACTACGAGCGCCGCTGGCAGCCGGTGCTGGCCGCGGCCGTGCTGGGCTACACCGCGTTTGCCGCCTGGTACGGCGACGACGTGTGGTTCTTTTTGGCGGCGCTGGTGGGCTTGGCCGCCAAAGACACCGACCTGCGCGCCGCGCTGCGCGTCTACCTGGCGGTGGCGGCGGCCGGGCTGCTGGCCGTGCAGCTTCTGCACTTTGCCACGCCGCTGATGCCCTACAACTTTTACTGCCGCAACTGGGATTTTGGCTACGGCCACTACAACGGCTTTGGCGCGCGGCTGGCCGGCGTGTTTTTTGCCTGGGCCTGGCTGCGGCACGACACCATGCGCTGGTTTGACTGGCTGGGCCTGGCGGCGCTGGGGCTGTTCACCTACCTGGTGCCGGGCAGCCGCGGCGCGGCGGGCGCCATGGCCGTGCTGCTGGGGCTGTTTGCCGTGCAGCGGTTTTTGCCCCGTTTGTTCGACAACAAGTTCTGGTACGCGCTGGCGCTGGCGCTGCCCGTGGGGCTGGCGGCGTTCAGCCTGTATGCCGGGTATGTGTACAACCCCGAATGGCCGTACGAGCGCATGGCCCTGCTGCTGCTGAGCATCGCGCTCTCGGGCCGGTTCGAGATCTGGCACAATGTCTTTTGGGGGGCCGACCTCTCGCTGCTGGGCGGGCTGCCCACCGACGGCGACGAGCACCACGCCATCGACAACACGTTTTTGGCGATCCCCATGAACAAAGGCTACCTGGGGGCCGTGCTGGTAGCGGTGTTCTTTTTGCTGCTGCTGTGGCGGCTGGCCAAGCACCGCCACGCCACCGAGGTGCTGTGCCTGGTGGCGCTGACGCTGTATCTGTTTATGGAAAACAAGCCGTTTTTGCTTTCGGCCGACCCGTTTTTGCTGCTGGCCCCCTGCGTGTTTTTTGGCAGCGGCAAAACCGACGCCGCACAGCCTTTGCCGGCCGTATGCCGGCGGGCAAACGACCCGTGACCAACTTTTGATCACAGGACGCTGTACCGCGCGGTGCAGCGTCTTTTTTTGTCAGTTTATTTTGCAACGCCCGGGCGGGTGTGCGCTTTTGTATGCCCCCCCTTGACGGCTGTTTGAGCCGGTGTTACACTCTGTGCGCAATGGGCCGCCCCGCCGGTTGGGGGGCGGCGCACCGCAACGAAGATTCCCCTGCCGCCGGCAGGGGCAGGGGGCGCCTGCCATGGAGATCATCACCGTACAAAACCTGACCAAAGTGTTCACCTACGCCGCCAAGGAAAAGGGGCTGAAGGGTTCGCTGCGCGATCTGTTCGCGCGCAAAACGCTGCAAAAGACCGCCGTCGAAAACGTCAGCTTCACCGTGCAAAAGGGCGAAGCCGTCGGCCTGCTGGGCCCCAACGGCGCGGGCAAAACGACGACGCTGAAGATGCTTTCGGGCATTTTGTACCCCACCAGCGGCAGCGCGACGGTGGCGGGCTATGTGCCGTGGCAGCGCCAGCGCGCCTACCAGCGGCGGTTCGCCATCGTGATGGGGCAGAAAAGCCAGCTGTGGCCCGACCTGCCGGCCGTGGACACCTTTGAGCTCAACCGCCGCATCTATGAGGTAGACGTCGACGCTTACCGCCGCACGCTGGACGAGCTGACCGACCTTTTGGACGTGCGCGGCCTGCTGCGGGTGCAGGTGCGGCGGCTTTCGCTGGGCGAGCGGATGAAGATGGAGCTGATCGCCGCGCTGCTGCACCGGCCCGAGATCCTCTACCTGGACGAGCCGACGATCGGGCTGGATATTTTGTCGCAGCGCAGCATACGGGATTTTTTGAAGTATTACAACGAGCAGACCCGCACGACGCTGCTGTTGACGAGCCACTACACCGCCGACATCGAGGCGCTGTGCCCGCGCAGCATCATCATCAACCACGGCAGCGTCGTGTTTGACGGCCCGCTGGCCGAAGTCAGCGAGGTGTTCGGCCACAAAAAGCTCGTGGCGCTCAAAGCGCAGCGCGATCTGACGGCGGCGGAACTCACCGCCTTTGGCACGGTGCGGGCCTGCCAGCACAACACCGCCCTGCTGGAGGTGGAGCGCGACGGCCTGCAGCCCTGCTTGCAGCAGCTGTTCGGCGCACTGCCGGTGGTGGACCTGGATGTCAAGGACATCCCGCTGGAGGAAGGCATCGCCTATTTTTACCAGAAAGCCGGGGTGAGCGCGCCGTGAAAACCTACGGCTATGTGTTTGGCATGGGGCTGCAGAAAGCCCTGGCCTACCGCGCGGACTTTTTGCTGACGCTGGCCAGCTGCATCTTCCCCATTTTGATGCAGGTCTGCCTGTGGACCGCGCTGTACGCGGCCGGCGCGGCCGATACCGGCGGCTACACCTATGAACAGATGATCCTGTACACGCTGCTGGCGGGCATCACGGCGCGCATCGTGGCCACCGGCTTTGAGAATGACGTCGCGCAGGACATCAAGGACGGCGGGCTGAACAAGTACCTGGTCAAGCCGGTGGATTACGGCGGGTACTATTTCGCGCAGTTTCTGGGCGGTAAGGCCGGGCCCATCGCCTTTTTGCTGGCTGTGACCGCCGCCGTGCTGGCGGGAGCTGCCGCGGTGCTGGGCGCGGCGTTTTCGCCGCTGCGGCTGGGGTTGTATGCGCTCTCGCTGGCGGGGGCGGCCGTCTTGAACTTTGTGCTGTTTTACGCCATTGCGCTGCTGGGCTTTTGGCTGACCGAGATCCGCCAGCTGTTCGGCACCATCGCCATCGTCATTCTGGTCGCCAGCGGCGGCGTGTTCCCCCTGGATATTTTCGGCCCGGCGGGGCGGTGGATGGCCGCCGTGCTGCCGTTTGGCTATACGACGCAGTTCTGCGTCAACATCGTGACCGGGCGGCTGGCCCCCGGGCAGATCGCCCTGGGGTTTGCCGCGCAGTGGCTGTGGGCGGGCGCGTTCGCGGCGCTGTGTGCCGTGCTGTGGCGGCAGGGCGCCAAACGCTACACCGCCGTGGGCGGGTAAAGGAGGGATGCGCCGATGAAACACCTTGCCAAGCGCCTGCGCTACTACCTGGGCCTGCTGGGGCTGTTTGCCAAATACTCGCTGATGGAGCAGATGGCCTACCGCATCAATTTTATCGCCGGCATCGCGGTGGAATGCGGGTACATGCTGATCAAGCTGATGTACGCGGTGCTGATCCTGCGCGCCGGGGCCGAGATCAACGGCCTGACCGCCCACGAGATGCTGATGTGCATCGGCACCTACATCATGGTGACCGGCGTGTACATGGGCATCTACCCCAACTACTGGGCGCTGCCGCTCTCGGTGCGGGACGGCAGTTTGGACATGCAGCTGACCAAACCGGTGAACACGCAGTTTCTGGTGACGCTGCGCAAGCTCGATTTCGGCATGCCGATCCCCGACGTGGCGTGCGGGCTGGCGCTGATCGTGTACGGCTGGCAGCGCGCGGGGCTGCCCGCAACGGCTGGCGCAGTGGCCGGGTTTGCCGTGTACTGCCTGGCCGGCTGGTTTTTGACCTACTGCCTGTTTTTGATCCCGGAGCTGCTGTCGTTCTGGTTCGTTTCGACCAACGGGGTGCAGGCGCTTTCCAGCGCGGTGTTCGACTTCAACAACACGCCGATGAACCTCTACCCCAAGTGGGTGCAGCGGCTGGGCATCTTGATCCTGCCGGTGTTTTTGATCACGAACTTCCCCACCCTGTATGTGATGGGCGCGCTCTCGCCCGCCATGCAGGTCTGGGGCCTGGCCGCGCCGCTGGTGGTGTTTGGCATCCAGCGCGTGATCTGGCGGCGCGCCATGCGGCAGTACACCAGCGCCAGCGGGTGAAACCCGCGCGCATTGGCCGGACGCGGCAAAAGAAACGGAAACAGCAAAAAGGCCGAGGCAAAAGCCTCGGCCTTTTGGTGGTGGAGATGAGGGGGATCGAACCCCTTACCTCTTGAATGCCATTCAAGCGCTCTCCCAGGTGAGCTACACCCCCACGCGGCTGCCGTATTGCTGACAGCTCTATTATTATAGCGGCCGCCGCCCGAAATGTCAAGCGGTTTTTGAAAAAAAGCGGCGCGTTTTGGCGGGAAGGGCCCCCCCCGGCAGAGAAATACGATTTGTAGTTTTATACTGTGCGTATTTTCTTTTCGGCAGTTTCCCGTTCTTTTCCCCTTCGGCCGCACAGTTTCTACAAATTGTTATTTTATACGAACCGTATTTTATACCCAAAAAACAGCCTTGCATCAACATTTTTCGCAAAATAGTACAGCGTGTATTTTATACAAATTGTACTTTCAAGCTGTCTCCTGCCCTGTGGCCTGGCGGCGGTAGGCGTTGGGCGTTTGGCCGGTGCGGCGCTTGAACTGGCGGTTGAAGTAGCTGGGGCTGTCGAACCCGCAGGCCAGGCCGATCTCCAGCACCGAGTCACCGGTGGCGCGCAGCAGGGCCTTGGCCTGCTCGATGCGGAAGGCGACAAGGTATTCCACCGGTGTGCTGCCGGAGATTTTGCGGAAAAACCGGCACAGATACTCGGGGCTGCAGCCGGCGGCCCGGGCCAGCTGCGCCAGGGTGAGTTTTTCCATATAGCGGGCGCGGATGCAGCTGACCACCGCCTTGTAGCGCGCGACGGCCTCGCCGGGCAGCCGCCCCTGCGGCGTGGGGCGCAGCGCGCCGGCCTCGCCCAGTGCGGCCAGCAGTTCCAGCAGCTGCAGCTTGGCGCGGATATACCACCCCGGCCCCTGCGCCGCGTACAGCTGCTGCAAGGCCAGCAGCGCCCCGCGCAGCGGCAGGTAGGCGGGGTCGCCGGGGACGACTTTGCTGCAAAGCCCGGTCTGCCCGGCCAGCAGCGGCGCGACCAGCCGCTGCTGCACCTCGTCCGCGTAGGAGAATGCCAGGATGCGCGGGTCAAACAGCAGCGCCAGATGTTCCGACGCGCCGGGCTCGCTTTGGACCTGGTGCAGCGTGCCGGCGTTGACCAAGCAGATCTCCCCCGGGGCAAACGCGGTCTCCTGCAGGTCCAGTTCCACCGTAAAGCGGCCTTGGGTAAAGTAGAGGATCTCCACTTCCTCGTGCCAGTGGCGCGGGGCCAGGTAGCGCGCGGGCATGGCGGTGCCCGGCCCGCTGCGGCAGCGCAGCACCGCCATGGGGCGGCGGTCGGTGCCGTGGCGGCCTTCCTCGGTAAAAAAGCTGCGGTCCTCCATCCGGCGTGCCCCCTTTTGTATAACGTCGCGCAAAAAGTCAATATCGTGTTAGTATTGTATAGGATACGGCAAGAATTTTCAAGGTTTCGGCAATATAATACAGATAATACACTTACCCGGCAAGGAGGTTCCTGTATGGTACGCAAATACAAGTTTGGCGCCCCGTTTGAGACCGAGGCCGTGACGGCCGACCTGCCCCTTTGCAGCGAGCCCTGCCCCTACGGCACGGTGGATACAGCCAGCGGCTTTTCTTTCACCTGCACGCTGGGGGCCCGCGACGTCGTCTACGGCCTGGGCGAAGCGGTGCGCGGCATCAACAAGCGCGGCTATGAGTATGTCAGCTTTGCCACCGATGACGGCAACCATGTGGAGGACAAGCGCTCGCTGTACGGCGCGCACAACTTTGTGGTGGTGGCCGGCACGCCCTGCTTTGGCGTGTTTGTGGACTGCCCGGCCCGCCTGACGTTCGACATCGGCTACACACGGCAGGACACGCTGCACATTTACAGCGAATGCGCCGACCTCTACCTCTATATCATCGACGGCGGGACGCCGTACGACATCGTGCGGCAGTTCCGCGGCATCATCGGGCGCAGCTACATCCCGCCCAAGTTTGCGTTCGGCTACGGCCAGAGCCGCTGGGGCTACAAGACGCCGGAAGATTTCCGCACGGTATTAAAAGAACACCGCGACGCCCATGTGCCGCTGGACATGCTGTACATGGACATCGACTACATGCAGGACTACAAGGACTTTACGGTCAACGGAGAAAACTTCCCCGATTTCCCGGCGTTTGTGGCCGAGATGCAGCGCCAGCACATCCACCTGGTGCCCATCATCGACGCCGGCGTCAAGGTGGAGGACGGCTACCCCGTGTACGAGGAAGGCGTCGAAAAGGGGTATTTCTGCCACAACGCCGACGGCAGTCTGTTCACGCCCGCCGTGTGGCCGGGGTGGACGCATTTCCCTGACGTGCTCGACCCCGAAGCCCGCGCCTGGTTCGGCGGGCAGTACCGCGTGCTGCTGGACGCCGGCATCGACGGGTTCTGGAACGACATGAACGAGCCGGCGATCTTCTACTCCAAGCAAGGTCTCGCCGACCTGGCCGAGACCTACCGCGAAGCCCTGCCCGAGGGCGAAGACATGGCCTTGCTGCGCGTAGCGCAGCAGGGGGCGTGGCTGGCCGGCAGCGAAAAAGACTACGCGCGGTTCTACCACAACGTCGGCGGGCAGATGGTGCGCCACGACACCGTGCACAACCTGTACGGCTACAACATGACGCGCGCGGCCGCCGAGGCGTTCGCCCGGCTGCGCCCGCAGCAGCGCATTTTGCTGTTCTCGCGCTCGTCCTACATCGGCATGCACCGCTACGGCGGCATCTGGACCGGGGACAACCGTTCCTGGTGGTCGCATATTCTGCTGAACTTGCAGATGCTGCCCTCGCTGAACATGTGCGGCTTTTTGTACGTCGGCGCGGACATCGGCGGCTTTGGCAGCGACACCACGCGCGACCTGCTGCTGCGCTGGCTGGAACTGGCCGTGTTTGTGCCGCTGATGCGCAACCACTCGGGCACCGGCATCCGCCGGCAGGAGTTCTACCAGTTTGAGCAGCCGGAGGATCTCCGCCATGTCATCCGCGTGCGCTACCGGCTGCTGCCCTACCTGTACAGCGAGTACATGAAGGCCGCGCTGGGCGGCGATATGCTGTTTAAGCCGCTGGCCTTCGTTTACCCGGACGACCCGTTCGCCCCGCAGGTGGAGGACCAGCTGATGCTGGGCGGCGAGGTGATGATCGCGCCCGTCTACACGCAGAACGCCGCGGGGCGCTACGTCTACCTGCCGGAGGAGATGGACTTCGTCAAGTTCCTGCCCGACGGGACGATCGCCGAACAGTGGCTGCCGCAGGGCCACCACTATGTCGAGATCGCGCTCAACGAAGTGGCAATGTTCATCCGCAAAGGCAGATGCATCCCCCTCGTCGACGCGGCCGAGTATGTGGACGCCATCGACCTGGGCACGATGCAGTACCTGGGCGACAAGACGGCCGCCTACGAACTGTACGACGACGACGGCATCACGCCGGTAGCCGAGTAAGCGCACCGCGCCAGAAAACCGCAAAGCAACAGCCCCGGGACGAACCGTCCCGGGGCTGTTTTGGTTTTGGTTTCAAGTGTCGGTGCGGTTGAGCACCAGGTGGTCCCCGGCTTGCAGCACGGTGTCGCCGTTGGGGATCAGATATTCCTCACCGCGGCGCACCATGACGGCCAGCGCGCCGTCGGGCAGCGCCAGGTCGGCCAGGCGGGGGCCGGCTGCCAGGTCCTCGGGTTCGACCACGCGCTCACTCAGCGAGACGCCGGGCGCACCGTCGGCTTCCAGCGCCGCCAAAATCAGGTGGTCGCCCGCTTGCAGGCGGGTCGCGCCGTTGGGGGGCTGGTGGACGCCGCCGCGCTGCAGATCGGCCAAAATGGTGCCCGGCGGCAGCCGCAGGCGGCTGACAGCTTCCCCACACCAGGCGTGGCCGGCAGGCACCGTGAAGCGGATGAACTGGATGGGTGCTTCCTCCACATAGTCGGTAAAGGTTTTCATGACGTTGCCGCCGGTGTCGATCATCTGCAGGCGGCGCGCCGCAAATGGCAGCAGCGACCCCTGCACCGAGATGGAGAACAGCACGATCAAAAACACGATGTGGAACAGATCGCGGTCGGTCGAGATCGGGCTGATGACCGCCATGACGGCAAACACGATGGACGCCGCCCCGCGCAGGCCCGCAAAGCTGACGAGCAGCCGCTGGCGCACGCTGCCGCCAAACGGCGTCAGCAGCGCAAACACCGCCGCCGGGCGGGCCACCAGCGTCAAAAACAGCGCAATGGCCGCCGCCTGGCCCAGCACGGCCGGCATCTGCGAGGGGAAGGACAGCAGCCCCAGCAGGAAAAACAGCACCATCTGCATCATGCTGGTGACGCCGTCAAAAAACGGGACCAGCGCTTCTTTGTGGCGGATCTCGCCGTTGCCCAGCAAAATGCCGGTGATGTACACGCTCAAAAAGCCGTTGCCGCCCAGCAGCGCCGCCGCGGCGTAGCTGAACAACGCCACCCCGACGACGAGCAGCGTATCGAACCCGCCGGAGCCAAACCTGAACCGCCGCAGCAGCCACAGCGCGGCCATGCCCACGCCAAAGCCGAACAGCAGGCCGAAGCCCAGCTGCGCCGCCAGCACGCCCAGCACCGCCCCCGGCGTGATGCCGGATTCCATCGCTGTGATCAACACAGCGGTGAGCATGTAGGCAAACGGGTCGTTGGAGCCGCTCTCGACTTCCAGCATCGAGTCGGTGTTTTCTTTCAGCGCCAGTTTGCGCGCGCGCAGGATGGAGAACACCGACGCCGCGTCGGTAGAGCCCAGCACCGCGCCGCACAAAAGGCCTTCCAGCAGCGGCATGCCCAGCGCCAGGTGGCAGAACGCGCCGGTCAGCAGCGCGGTGAGCACAGTGCCCGCGCTGGACAGCACGATGGACTGCACCGCCACCGGTTTGGCCGCGCGCCAGTTGGTGCCGAAACCGCCGTAAAACATGATGAACAGCAGCGCCACCGTCGAGAGCTGGTCGGCAAAGTCATAATCATCGAACGCGATGCGGGCGATGCCGTCGGAGCCGAACAGCATGCCCAAGATCAAAAACGCCAGCAGCGCCGGCACGCCCAGGCGTACCGACAGGCGGTGGAACGCCACACAGACAAGGATGACGACGGCCAAAAACAACAACAGCGACGACAGCACGGGGGACCTCCTGACGGGTTCGGCGCCAAACGGCGCGGGAAAGGGCGGGATGTCAGCCCGGCAGCCGCGCCGGAGCTTTAGGAATACGTTCTTGCTTTTATTATACCGGAAGCGGCGGCGCGTTGTCTACTGGTTTTGGGTGGGAAACGGCGCGCTGGCGCTCATGTGCCGGAAAGGAACAAAAACAAGAGAACGGACAGCCGCCCCACTGCTGCGCAAAATCCTTTGTTGCTTACGGGTAGAAATATTTCTGTAAGGATGCTAAAATAGGACATTCAAACAGGCGATAAATCGGAAATCTGCAGCGAGGTGTGGCAAGTTGCAATATAAAATATACGGAAAACGAAATCGAGATGTGATCGTTCTTCTGCATGGCGGCGGCTTGTCCTGGTGGAATTACCGGGAAGTATCCGAACGACTTCAAAATGACTTTCAGATCATTATTCCGTTATTGGATGGCCACGCGGGGAGCGATAAAGACTTCACAACGATCGAAGATACTGCCGCCGAAATCATTTCTTTCATTGATACGAACTTTGGCGGTTCTGTACTGTTGATAGGCGGGTTATCTCTCGGCGGCCAAATATTACTTGAAATGTTATCTCAGCGAAAAAATATCTGCCGTTTTGCAATGGTCGAGAGTGCGGCGGTTATTCCATCCAAACCAACTTATTCGTTGATCAAACCAGCGTTTGGAAGCTGCTATGGATTGATTCGGAAAAAATGGTTTTCCAAATTGCAATTTTGTTCACTCCGAATGCGGTCAGAATTGTTCGATGAGTATTATCAAGATACTTGTTGCATTACTAAGCAAAATATGATTTCGTTCTTACAAGAAAGTTCTATGTATCCCATGAAGAAGTCTCTTGGAGAGTGTGTGGCGGAAACGCATCTGTTTGTCGGGGAACGGGAAAACAGACGCATCTTGCTCTCTGCGAGAATGCTCCATGAAACATTGAGAGACAGTAATTTGCATATACTTCCAGCCCTGTACCACGGGGAATTTTCCATTAACCACGCCGATCTCTATGTAAAAGAGTTGCGCGCCATTGTGAAAACGCATTAACTTCCCATGTATCGTGGGCAGCGCAAAACCAACCGGGCCAGCGGGTGGGCAATTGCCGGTTCTCTCCCCCGTACAGTCACAAGCTGCGCTTACAAAAAAACCGCCAAAGGCGTTAGCCTTTGGCGGTTTTTTGTAGCTTTGCAAGGCGCGGCCCGCCCGCTTATTGCAACGTCAGGCACTTTTTGGGGCAGGACGCCGCGCAGACGCCGCAGCCGACGCAGGCGTCGGCGTCAAGGCGCCAGGTCTTGGCCGCGCGGTCCACCGTGATGGCCCCCTGCGGGCATTTTTTGGCGCACAGGGTGCAGTAGACGCATTTTGCGGCGTCGTTTTCCGGCTTGCCGCCCGCCTTGCCCGCCGCCGGGGTGTCGGGCGCTTTGGGGCGGGTGAAAGTCTCGCTGCTTTTTTGGGCGGCGGGGGCGGTGTAGCCGGGCACGATGGCCAGGCACTTTTTGGGGCAGACGTTGACGCAGTTGCCGCACTGGACGCAGTCGAACCGGTTGATGGTCCAGGTGCCGGCGGCGCGGTCCACTTTGAGCGCGCCGGGCGGGCAGCTGCGCGCGCACAGGCCGCAGCTGATGCAGGCGTCGATCTTGATCTCCACATGGCCGCGCATGCGCTCGGGGTAGTGCGCCGGTTCAAACGGGTAGCCGGTGGTGGCCGGTTTGGAGAAGAGGTTTTTCAGCACGCTGCCCGCGAACGGGAACGCGCGCCAGGGGTAGGTTTTGGGTTCGTGTTTGTGTTCCATCTTCGCTCACCTCTCGGTACAGCTGATGCAGGGGTCGATGGTCAAGATCAGCAGCGCCACGTCGGCCAGCTGGCAGCCCTTGAGCAGTTCCAGCATGGGCGGGATGTTGCTGGTGGTGGGGGTGCGCAGGCGGAAGCGGTCGATGAATTTGGTGCCGTTGGCCTTGACATAGTAGACGGCTTCGCCGCGGGGCTGCTCGATGCGCATAAAATGCTCGCCGCTGGGGTTGCCCTTGACCGGCACCGCGATGGGCCCGGCCGGGATCTTGGCGATGGCCTGGCGGATGAGGCTGAAGGACTGGAAAATCTCCTGGATGCGCACCTCGCACCGGGCGAAGGAATCGCCGTCCTTGGCGGTGACGGGCTCAAAGTCGAGGTCGCCGTAGGCGGCGTAGCCCAGCTTGCGGGTGTCCAGCGCTATGCCGGAAGCCCGCAGCATGGGGCCGACGGCGCCCATGCTCTTCGCCTGGCCGGCCGAAAGCACGCCCAGTTCATGCAGGCGGGTGCCGACGGTGTAGTCGCGCAGAAACGCTTCGGCAATGGGGCGCAGCTCCTGCTCCATATCGCTGAGGGTGACGGCGATGCTGTGCAGCATCCCCTCGTCCATATCTTTGAGCACGCCGCCCACGCAGTTGACCGAGAAGATGATCCGGCCGCCGGTGGTGGCGTCGAAGAGATCGAGGATCTTCTCGCGCAGTTTCCAGCTCTGCATAAACAGGCTCTCGAAGCCCAGCGCATCGGCCAGCAGGCCCAGCCACAACAGGTGGCTGTGGACGCGGCTCATCTCCATCCAGATCGTGCGCAGGTAGGCGGCGCGCGGCGGGATCTCGACGTTCATCAGCTTTTCCAGGCACTGGCAGTAGCCCATGCCGTGGCCAAAGCTGCAGATACCGCAGACGCGCTCGGCAATATAGACATATTCTTTATAGTCCTTGGTCTCGACGAGTTTTTCCAGCCCGCGGTGCACAAACCCGATGCTGGGCACCGCCTGCACGACGACCTCGTCCTCGAGCACGAGGTCGAGGTGTACCGGCTCCGGCAGCACCGGGTGCTGCGGGCCAAAAGGCACGATGCTTTGTTTTGCCATCTTCCCCTCACCCCTTTTTCTTGAACGGCGTTTCGTCCGCAATGCGGTAAAGTTTGCCGTGGTAGTCCTGCGTGATGCCGACGATATGCACGCCGAACAGTTCGGCGGCTTCGTTTTCCTGCAGGAACGCGCCGGGGAACGCCTCGGTGATGCTGGGAATTTCCTCCTCGTCGCCGACGGTCAGGCGCAGCGTGCGCAGGTCGTACTCTTTGCCGAAGGAATAGCTGAGCTCGCAGCCGTCGGGCAGGCGGGCGGCGCAAATTTGCACCACATGCCAGCCCTGCTGTTTGAAACGCAGCACCGCCGGGATAAAATCGGCGATGGCGATGGGTTCGATGGTGTTCATGCTCTGCATGTGTTTAGCCCCCTCTTACGCCCTGCCGCGTTTTTGGGCGGCGTAGGCGTCCCGTTTTTGCTGCAAAATCTCCAGCGCCTGCACGACGCCGTCGATGATGGCCTGCGGCCGCGCCGCGCAGCCCGGCACATAGACGTCGACCGGGATGACGGTGTCGATGCCGCCCTTGATGTTGTAGCAGTCCTTAAAAACGCCGCCGGTGCAGGCGCAGATGCCCACCGCCACAACGACTTTGGGTTCCGGCATTTGGGAATAGATCTGCCGGATGACGCTCTCGCTCTGGTGGTTGACGCCGCCGGTGATGAGCAAAATATCCGCCTGGAACGGGTCGCCGGTGTTGATGATGCCGAACCGCTCGATGTCATATTTGGGCGTGGTGCAGGCCAGCACCTCGATGTCGCAGCCGTTGCAGCTGCTGCCGTCGTAGTGCAGCAGCCACGGCGACTTTGCCAGTTTTGTGTTTGCCATACCAAAGCCCCCTTACCGCATCAGCATCAGGACCAGGCCGTTGAGCCCGCCCGTGAGCAGCGTGACCACCCAGCAGCCGCCCAGCATCGTGTTCCAGCGCACGCGGGCGCTGACGTTGTCCCACATAATTTCCAAAAAGTAGACCAGCAGGCAGGCCAGCACGGCCAGCGGCCAGCTTGCGGGGTCGCGGTTGACGAAGAACAGCCCCACCAGGCCCAGCATCAGCGTCATCTCGTAGTATTCGGCAATGTTCATCACCGCCAGCGTGGGGCCGGCCATCTCGGTGGTCAGACCCTTGACGAGTTCCTGGTGGGCGTGGTGGCTGGTGGAAAGGTCAAACGGCGATTTGCGCAGCTTGATGGCCATGATGAACATCAGCCCCAGCAAAAAGCCCGGCATGGTAAAGACGGCGCTGCCAGGCTGGCTGACGATGTCCCCCACCTGGAAGGACCCGGTGGCCAGGTAAAAGCCCACGGCCAGCAGCAGCGTCATCGGCTCATACGCCATGATCTGGATCATCTCGCGCCCGGCGCCCAGCGTCGAGAACGGCGAGGAATCGCTGGACGCGCCCATGACGAGGAACATATCCGCCGTCGAGAGCATGAACAGGCACATCAGCAGGTCCTCGCCGGCAAACAGCAGCGAGCCCGCCACGGCCAGAAAGATCAGATAGCTGAGGTTGAGCAGCATCTGCACGCTGTTGACCGCCAGCATCTGCTTGGAAAACAGCTTGGCTAAATCGTAAAACGGCTGCAGCAGCGGCGGGCCCTGCCGCCCCTGCATACGGGCCGAGAGCTTGCGGTCGACGCCGTCGAGCAGTGCGCCCACAAAAGGCGCCAGCACCAGATACAAAACTACGCCGAGTGCCTGCATCATACCGCACCTCCCACGATCATGCACAGCATGACGAGGATGACGCCGGCCGAGACCATCTCCGCCGGGCGCATCAGCCGCCGCATGCCAAACTCAAACCGCAGGTACCAGTTGCTGAGGTACAGATGCTGCGGCGCGCCATAGCTGTTGACGAAATAGGTATTGTCGCCCATATTCGCGCCGCCCATGTAGATGGGCACATAGTCCCGGTGGGTCGCGCGGGTCAGCACAAACATCAGCGCCGGCACAAACAGCACCGACACCAGCATGATGGCCATGGTGGTGAGCACGTTCATCGAGAGCACCGCGTGCGCCGAGCCGAACAGCGTGCGCACGATGGGGTCCACCACGCGGGAGGAGACCAGCGGGAACAGCAAACACAGCCCCAGCGTGGCCGCCGCGTGGACAAACATCGAGAGATACTGGTCGCGGTGGGTCTTGTCGCGCACTTTCTCTTTGGTGTGGTGCAGCGAGACCAGCTTGCTGAGCCACTTGGTCCAGTACAGCATGGTGGTGGCGCTGCCGTAGGCCAAAAAGACGACCAGCAGGTAGTTGTTGGAATCAACAAAGGATCTAAGCGCCACCCACTTGGAGATCAGCATGCCGAACGGCGCCAAATACATGCCCGCAATGCCGATGCCCATGATGTAGGTCAGCCGCGGCAGGCGCAGCAGCAGACCGTGCATGGCCTCGATGTCGCGGGTACCCAAACTGTTTTCGATCGCGCCGACGGCCTGGAACAGCATGCTTTTGGCGATGGCGTGGAACAGCATCAGCAGCACGGCGGCCCAGACCGTCTCCTCCTCGCCAATGCCGGCGCAGGCCACGATCAGGCCGAGGTTGGAGATGGTGGAGAACGCCAGCACCTTTTTGCCGTCGTTTTGGGCGATGGCCATCATGCTGGCAGCCAGGAAGGTAAACCCGCCGATAAAGCTGACCATGACCCCCGCCGTGGTGCCGGCCAGCGCCGGGGCCAGCCGGATGAGCAGGTAGACGCCCGCCTTGACCATGGTGGCGCTGTGCAGCAGCGCGCTGGACGGTGTGGGCGCGACCATCGCCCCCAGCAGCCAGGAGGAAAACGGCAGCTGGGCCGATTTGGTCAGCGCCGCAAAGGCCAGCAGCGCCACCGGGATGGCCGCACCGGTAGAGACGACGTCCGCCAGCTGCACCGCGCCGTGCACCATCGCCATATAGACGATGCCGACGGCAAAGCCGAAACCGCCCAGCAGGTTCATCCACAGCGCGCGGAAGCTGTTGTTGACGGCTTCTTCGGTGCGGGTATAGCCGATGAGCAGGAAGGAGACGACGCTGGTGACCTCCCAGAAGAAGTACATCCAGACAAGGTTTTCCGAGAGGACGAGGCCGAACATCGCCGCCAGGAACAAGAACAGCATCGAGAAAAAGAACCCGCTGCGGTCTTTGTATTCGGTGTGGTGCGCGTGGTAGGCTTTCATGTAGCCGACGGCATAGATGCAGATAAACCCGCCCACGAACGCCGCGATGATGCACAAAAGCATCGCCAAGCCGTCCAGCCGCATGTGGGTGGACTGTTCCACCGGGTGGGCGATCTCGGACCAGGCGACGAGCAGCGTCTGCCCCGCCGACAGCAGAATGACCGGGTATTTGCGGTGGCGGATGGACAGCGCGATGATGAGCGCCATGAGCACGAACTCGCCGCAGAGCATAGCCAGGTCGACATACTCGGTAGCGGTGCTTTGCGGGTAGAGCGCCACCGTCTGCCCGCCGGCGGCCAGCCAGCCGCCGAACACGGCCAGGGCCAGCGCCATCATGCCGCCGGCCGCCACATAGGCGATAACGCCGCGCGCCTTGCGGTCCGAAACAAGCGGCATCAGCACCGCCGCCAGCGCCGGCCAGGCGATCAAAACGGGGATAATTTCCATAAAACCCGACCTTTCCAAAAGAAAAACCGTTCAATATGACAAATCCAGCCTTTATTATAGTCCCCTTTTGGCAAAATAACAAGTGCGCGCCGCCCGCTTTTGTGCATTTTCTTGCCCGGGCGCGGTGTGGCAGGCGCAAAAAAACGCCCGGCCGCCTTGCAAAAGCAAAGCGGCCGGGCATATTGCCGGTCATTCGGCGGGGTTTTCGCCAAACGTCAGGTAATGCTGTGGGTCCCACCCGCACAGGGCGGCCATGCGGTCCAGCAGCGTTTCCCCCTGGGTGCGCAGGTCATCCAGCAGCACGTCGCCGGCGATGCGCCCTGCGTGCAGGATCAGCGCCCGGTCCAGAAACGATTCGACGTCGTCGAGGTAGTGGGTGCACAACAGGATCGTCTCCTGCCCGTGCAGCGCGCCGCTCATCAGCTTGATGCAGTCGCGGCGGGTAAAGGGGTCCTTGCCCAAAAACGGCTCGTCCATCAGGTAGTAGTCGGCCCGTTTGCCAAAGCCCGCGGCCAGCTCTACCCGTGCGCGCTGCCCGGTGGAAAGCCGCCCGATGACGGCGGTCTCTTCCAGCGCAAAGAATTGCAGAAAGGCGGCGTAGCGCGCCGGGTCAAAGGCAGGGTGCAGGTCGGCCAGCAGCGCGCCGTACTCGCCCACCGTCAGGGCGGGGTAATAACTGCCCTCGCCGGTGATGTAGCTGATGCGCCGGTACTGCGCCCCGGCGGGCTTGCCGTCCAGCAGCGCTTCGCCCCGGGCGGGCAGCAGCCCGGCCATCGCCCGCAGCAGCGTCGTCTTGCCAGCGCCGTTCTCGCCCAAAATGCCCACCACCTGGCCGTCGGGGATGGTGAAGCTGGCTTCCAGCAGGCCCACGGTCTTGCCGTGCCGCCGCCAGGTCTTTTGCAGGTTTCTGACCTCGATCATACCGCGCCCTCCCCTTGCAAAGCATCGTCAAACACAAAATACGTGCGGGGCAAATGGGCGGCGCCGGGGTCCCAGGCAGCTTCGGTCCCGGTGTGCAACATGCCCTGGTAGGTCATGCGGCCGGTGGCAAGGTCGTAGACTGCCAGTTCCAGATGGTCCGACAGATCGGTGGAGACGGTCTGCCCGAAACCGCCCGCTTCGTAAGAGTAGGTATTGCTCAACACTTCCGCCGTCAACAGGCGGCCGCCGCTCTCGTCCAGCACAGCGGCGTCCGGAGCCGGGGAAAAACCGGGCAACAGCGCCCCCTGTGTGATCTGCCCGCCCTGGGTGCGCACCGCTGCCAGCGCTGTTCCGTTCTCCCAATACCGGCCGTCCTCCCTTTCCTCGCGGCAGGAGACCGCGCACACAACGTCCCCGGCGCGGCTGCCGGGCAGCAGCGTGCCAAGATAGCAGTCGGCTTCCGGCAGGCGGCCCAGCTCGCGGCGGGCGGCCTGCCGGCCATCGGCGGTGACCAGCTCGGCACAGAGGATGTTGTCGGTGTCCTGGTAGAACAGCAGCGTGCGCCCCTCTTCCATTGCCGCCGCGCCCAGCATGGCAACGGCGTTTTCGGGGCAGTAGAACGGCGTCAGCGTGCCGAACTCGGTCGCAGCGCAGAGCACCCGCTTGCCCTGCACCGTGCCGTTGCGGGGCAGCGCGGTGATCTCCTCGTCGGTCAGGCCCCCGGCACGGTAGAGCCCCGGCGCACGGCCCAGGGCGTCCTGCCGCCAGCACAGGCCGTAGCCGCCGCCCAGCGGGATGACGTCCGCCGTCGCCGGGGGCAGCGGTTCCTCCAGGGCGGGGTCGTCGCCGGCGTCGCCGGTATCGCCGTCCCAGGCATAGTCATAGGCGGCATCCAGTTCACCGACGTCTCCGGTCCAGGCGGTGACGGAGACCTCCCCCGGCAGGGCGATCTTCTCGCCCGTCAGGCGCAGTGTGGTTTGGTCGGGCAGCGTATTCAGTTTTAAGGCTTATCGGTCAAAGCGAAACTTGAATAGCGCGGCAATTAGCTTCTGCTTCACACATTCCTCAACCTCGGCGTTGACTTTCCCGTGTACTTTGGAACAGTAGCGGATATATCCGGCGTAGTGGGAAAGAACAGTGTCGATTGCGTCCGGGTCGCCCTCATGCGCCTTGACGATTGTTTCATAGGGGAGAAGTTTACTCATAGCGTTTTCCCTCCATAAGCCGCCGGAGCCGCTTCAAGGCAATCTGGATATGCCGCCCTGCTGTGCTGCGTGTCCGGCCGATATGTACGCCGATCACGCGCTGCGGCTGGCGCAGGAAATAGTAACGGAAAATTTCTTCCTGCGTCTGCTCCGGCAAGAGGGCAAGGGCGGCGGCAAGTTCCGCATGGTACAGAACGGCGGTCTGGCCGCAGGCGGTAAAAAGATATTCTTCAAGCTGCTCCGGCTCGGCAAGCTGGACAAACTTCTCATTCATCAGATAGTCAAGGGAAACTTCCCGTTCCCACCTCCGGCGCAGCTTCAAAATTATATCTATGGCGGCGTGACGAATGACAACCTTGCAAAAGGCGTTAAAGGTGTACTGGATATGCACCTTGTAGGCTTCATCTTCGGTCATGGAAATTCCCCCTTTCTGATAATAGTGCGGGGCGGCAGCACTCCTTGCTGTCGCCCCTTGATTGC
>DSLMC04103__coassemble_511_pt1 | contig 29485 bp, 19 predicted proteins | sample DSLMC04103__metabat2_high_PE_010 | metagenome-assembled genome bin DSLMC04103 | reverse complement strand
TCTCGTCGCAGGCGTAGCCGAACATCATGCCCTGGTCGCCGGCGCCGGCAACTTCGTCGTTGGTGCCCAGCGCGATGTCGGGGCTTTGGCCGTCGATGTTGGAGATGACGCCGCAGGTGTCGCAGTCAAAGCCGTACTTGGCGCGGTCGTACCCGATGGAGCGGATGACCTGGCGGGCGATGCCGGGGATGTCGACGTAGCAGGTGGTGGTGATCTCGCCCATGATATGGACAAGGCCGGTGGAGCAGGCAGTCTCGCAGGCGACGCGGGCGCCGGGGTCCTGCGCCAGGATGGCGTCGAGGATGGCGTCGGAGATTTGGTCGCAGATCTTATCGGGATGCCCCTCGGTGACGGATTCGGACGTGAAAAGAACTTTGGACATACAAAAAACCTCCCTTATATGCATAAGCAGAAGTTGCAACCGGTGAGAACAAAAAGCGCGCAGCCAAAAGACTGCGCGCCAAAGGCTTATCTTTCGGTTCCCCGCAGGATTTGGCACCTTACATTTCCATGCAGGTTGTCGGGCTTCACAGGGCCTGTTCCCTCAGCCGCTCTTGATAAGTTGCTATTCTGTTGTAACGCCGGCTATTATAGCAAAAAAGCGCGAAACCGTCAAGGGGCCGCCGGAAAAATCCCAGCGTGCCCGGCGCTCAGCGCCGGCCGTGCAGGATGGGCGACAGCGGTTTGTAGATCAAAAAGCACAGCACCGCGTCGATGATCCCTTTAAACAGGGTGAACGGCAGGTTGAATACGATCAGGCAGCCCAGCAGGCCGTCGACGTTCGGGTTGATGGCCTGGTAGGCTTCGAGGATCAGGTCGATGCCGCCGAACATCGCCGCGTACACCGGGTAGGACAGGAAATAGTTGATGGGCACGCTGGCCACCGCCATGGCTGCCGCGCCGGCCAGCGAAGCGAGCGCCGCCGCTTTGCGGGTCTTGTGGTGCTGGTAGATCCACCCGGCCACACCCACGAACACCGCGCCCATGAGGAAGTTGCACACTTCCCCAATACCGCCGGTGGAACCGTGGAAGATGGCCGCCAGCACGTTTTTGAGCAGGCAGACCAGAACGCCGTACACCGGCCCCAGGCTGAAGGACGCCAGCAGCGCCGGCAGCTCCGACACGTCCATCTTGACGAAGGAGGGGATGAGCATCGGCAGCGGGAAATCCAGCATCATCAGCACGCAGCCGACGGCCGCCAGCATGGCGGTCACGGTGAGTTTGCGCACGCGGTCATGTGTTTTGGTCATGTTACAAATACCTCCCGAAACAGGAAAATTGCGAAAGCCGGTTCCCCTGTGATAAAACCGCGGGAGGCTGCCCTGCGCCCTGCTGCCGGCAGACAAAACGCCCTGCTGCCGCAGCAATACGGCAACAGGGCGCAAAAAGCATGGCAAACAGCTTTCCGTTTCTTTCATCCGGACTATACCGTCGGCCCCGGACTCGCACCGGGTCAGCGGCTGCCAAGGCAGCCGGTCGCGGGCTTGCGGCATGTTGGCCGCTTACCGCCGGTGGGGAATTGCACCCCGCCCTGAAACAGACTTTCTACCCCCACAGTATAGCACAGGTTTTACAAAATGCAAGGGGTATGGTATGATAAAGCCACCAACTTTTTTGCAGGGAGGCGACCCCATGGAAGCGTTGTCCTTTGGCCTGGCGCTGCAATTTTTGCCCGCCATACTGCTGGCGCTGGCCGCCCTGGCCGTGCCGGAGCTGTATGTGCGGCTCATCCGCCGCATGCTGGACGGCCTGCGCGCCCACCTGGCCGAGTGGCTGTATATCTTGCTGGACAGCTACGTGCGCCCCACCGCGCAGATCCTGCGGGTGCTGCTGTTGTACCTGGCGCTGGTCATGGCGCCGTTTGTGGCGCAGCACGCGCTGCTGATGAGCGTGCTGGGCACGCTGCGCGACCTGCTGGTGACGTTTTTTGTCGGCCTGGGCGCCTGGCGCGCCGCGCCGATCAGCCGCCTGCTGCTGAGCAGCGCGCAAAACAAGCTGGACCTGCAGACCAACCAGACGATGGCCCGCTTTTTTGAGAATATCTTCCGCGCGTTGGTCGCGGCGTTTACCGGCATTGCGCTGCTGGACCGCCTGGGCGTGCCGGTGGCCGGGCTGCTGACCGGCGCCGGCGTGGCCGGGTTGGCGATCTCGCTGGCGGCGCAGTCGACGCTGTCCAACCTGATCGCCGGCATCACGCTGGTATTGGAGCACCCGTTCGGCATTGGGGACTACGTGCTGCTGGGCGACTGCGAGGGCACGGTGGAGGATATTTCCTTCCGCTCTACGCGCATCCGCACCACCGACAACGTAGCCGTGACCATCGAGAACTCCAAAGTCTGCGCCGAATCCATCCAGAACTTCAACCAGCGCAGCAGCCGGCTGTGGCAGTTCACGCTGGGGCTGACCTACGACACCCCGCCCGAACGCCTGGAACAGCTGTGCAAAGACCTGACCGAACTGCTGCAGGCCCAGCCCACCGTGACCGGCGCCGTGACGGTGACGGTAGACCGGTTCAATGAGTACAGCATCGACCTGCTGGCGCGCGTCTACCTAACGACGGTGCCCTACGGCGACTACCTGCGCGAAAAAAGCCGCCTGAACCTGGAGATCCTGCAGCTGGTAGCCCGCGACGGGTGCAGCTTTGCCTTCCCCACCACGACGGTGGACCTGCCGCAGCCCCCGGCCCCCTGAGGCCGCCCAAGGCCGCACAAATACAGCGCCCCGGCCGATGGCCGGGGCGCTGCGTTTTTAGGGATTGTTTTGGTTGCCCCCTTCTGCGTGGCGGGGGCAAGCCCGAACCGGACGCCGTGCTTTCAATAATCGTTTTTGGCGGCCAGCCCCTCGCGGTGGCAGATGACCAGCATCGTGTCGGTCCCCTCCTGCGTGGTGAGGACGAACTCGAAATTGTACACGGTATCCAGCCGGTACTGCAGGCTGCCGTCCGGCAGTTCGGTCACTATGTAGTCGAGGTCGAACTGCGGCATCATTTTGTCGTAGTAGAGGTAGAGCCCGGCGATGTTTTCGGCAAAGCGGAGCTCGACGTCCTCCGCCTCGACGCCGCGCAGCGTCACGACGGGCACGCCCTCGACTTCCAGCGCCGGGCGGTCCTGCCAGTCGTTGCCGTGCTCGCGGCCCATCGCATAGGGCACCGGCTCCTCGCTGAGCAGGGTGCAGTTGCTCAGTTCCATCTCCGCGCCGGTGGCGGGCAGCGTCTGCTGCCATACCGGCGTCGTATCCACCGCCTGCGCGCACCCGGCCAGCAGCAGCAGGCCCAGCGGCAGGCAAAAACAGGTCGGTCTCATACAAAGGTTCTCCTAACGGTAGGGGTCGTAGGGCGGGCGGGGAAATTCTTCCCCCAGGCCCAGCGTGCGCGGGCACAGGCCGGTCTCGGCCGCCACAAAGCCCATCAGCATGCCCAAATGCAGGTGCAGATGGCGGTATTGGGACAAGATCAGCGTAAAGCGCGTCCACTCGCAGTGGTCCGGCCGCTGCAGCAGGTCCTCGTCATGCAGCGAGGTCAGGTACAGCGACAGCTTGGCCTTGATGGTATAAAAATAGGCGTCGATCTGCGCGCGGTCCAGCCCCTCGGCCGGGTAGATGCTGAGTTCGTCCAGGCCGGGTGTGTGGATGGGCGGTTCGACGAAATCGTTGGCGCGCGGGTTGATGAACCACTGGTCCAGCATGTGCAGCATGTGGTAGACGTGCTGCCACAGCGGCGAACCGCTGTACGGTTTTTCCCACAGTTCATCCGGGATACAGTCGATGACGTTCTGGGTGTCCCACAGCGCGCGCACCGTCATCTCGGCAATGACGGCATGGTAGGATGTCTCCCGCACAGCGCCGCCCCCCTCCCCTTTTGGTCTGGGGCGCACTGCCGCTGCGCCCCGGGGAAAGTATGCCCCGGGCGGCGGCGGTTCATGCATCCACCAGCAGGGTGGGCAGCGTTTTTTCGCTGTACTGGCTGGAGATGATGGGGCTGAGCGACACGCGGGAGTACACCCCCTGCGCCACGCCGTCGTAGACGTACACGCCGGTCAGGTTGTAGTAGCGGTTTTTGCCGAAGGTGCCGTCGGGGCCGATGCCGTAGTTTTCGGTCACATAGGGGCGGCAGAACGCCTGCAGCAGGTAGCCGGTGCGCGGCGTGGCGCGCACGATGGCCTCCCACTCGGCCTGGGTGCTCTCGACGCCGGCGTGCACCCCGCGCGACGCGTAGGAGTCCAGCGGTTTTAAGATCCAGTCGTCCTTATGGGCCAGCACGCGCGGGACGTCGCTTTCGGCAAACGTCTTGGTCAGCGGCACATGCGCCTGCACAAACGCCTGTTCTGCGGGCGTGAGCAGCGCCTGGGTCTGCGCCTCGTGCAAAATGCGGAAGATCGTTTTGTTGTGCACGAGCTGGGTGTGGAAGTCCCCCACCAGCAGCACAGCGTCGCCGCGCACCGCGGCCAGCAGCGCCGCGCAGTCGCCGTAGCGCTCCAAAATATCGCTGGTGACGGCGCGGCGGTAGATGGCGTCGATCTTGTGCCCGGCCGGGCCGTACAGCGCTTTGACCGCGGCGTCATAGCGCAGGCTGCGAACGTCGCACACCTCGGCCTGCAGGCCGTTTTGCACAAAATGCTGGCGGAAGATCTCAAACTCGTTGACGGTGCCGCAGTCCAGAAAATCCACGATGGCCACATACGGCTGCTGCACGCCGCGCACGCGGGCGCAGATGCCGCGCAGCGTATGCACCCAGCTGTCGAACAGCTCGCAGGTGCGGGTACTATGGGCGGCGCAGAAGTCTTTGTACACGGTGGAACGTTGCTGCGCCAGGTTGAGCTCGCGGTCCTCGTTCATGGCGCTGGTGCCGTCGGTGTTGAACTCGCAGTATTGGTAGGCTCCGGTCTCCTCGTTGTAAAAAAAGTCGATGCGCGCCATCGGCAGCAGCGTGCGCGACGGGTCGGCGCGCAGGATCAGTTCCTCAGTCACGGCGTCAAAGCCGAACAGCGCGCGGTAGGCTGCGTCGCGGTAATACGCCCGCATGACCTTTGCCAAAATGCCGTACAGCACGCGGATGTCGGCCGCAAACTGCGCAAAGACAGACGCCGGCAGCAGTTTGGGCATATAGCAGGTGCGCACATACTCGCCATGGTGGATGGCGGTGGAGGCTTTCATATAGTCCGTGATGGCGTCAAATTCCTGCCGGGTGCGCGGCAGGTCGGCGGCGGCCGCCGCCAGATACGCCCTGTGCAGGGCTTGCATGTTGTTCATAGGCCGGTCTCCTGCTCCCAGATCGTTTTACGCCCGGCGGCCAGGGCGGCCAGCGGCGCCAGGCTGGCGCGGTCCTCGGGCGAAGAGAGGCGGCTGCGCGCCTGCAAAAGCAGCCAGGCCAGCTCCTGGGCGGCGGGGCGGCCGTAGACCCAGGCCCCGTAGCCGTCGCGGCAGACTGCCAGCTTGGCATTGGCGATGTCCACAGCGCCCATGCCCGCATAGTGGCGCAGCACGTTTTGCAGCGTCGCCTGGCTGCCGAAAACTGCCTTGATGAGCTGGGCATACGCCGCGATGTACGGCGCGGGCATGCTGTCGGCGACGCGCAGTTCGAGATAACTTTTTAAGCGCACATCAAAAAAGAACATCGAGAGGATGTGCTCGATCTCGCTTTGCTGCAGCTGCGCGCCGTAGACCTGCTGCGCGGTCTGTTCGCCCACGTCCACGGTACGGCCGCCCTGCAGCGCCACGATCAGCGGCCGGGTGAGCACCGTCTCGGCATAGCGGGCAAAGCCGAAATCCGGTTCCATCAGGTGGGGCGGCACGCCGCAGCGGTCGTCGTCGACATCCTGCCAGATGCGCGTGCGCACGCTGTAGCCGCTGTTGCGGTGGCCCTGGTAGTGGGCGGCGCTGTCGGTCAGCAGAGCCAGCAGCGGCGCCAGCAGGCAGGCGGCGCGCATTTTTTGTACAAAGTCCTGCTCGCTGTAGTAGTCTATGGACAGCTGCGTCGACGCCGTGGCGCGCATCATCTGGATGCCGCCGGCCCCGGTATGCCGGAAATAGCGGTCCATCGCCTCATACCGCTGTTTGGGGATCAGCGGCAGGTCCTGCGCCCGGCGGGTGGGGTGGTAGCCCACGTTCCAGGCGCGCAGCCCGCGTGCCGCCAGCGTCATATCCAGCTGCAGGCGGAACTGGTCGTAGACCGCCAGCATGCGGCGCACATCGCTTTGCGGGGCGATGCTGACCTCCAGCTGGCAGGCCGGTTCCAGCGTGACGCTGTACTGCGCCGCGGTATACCCCATATACAGCCCGTCGATGGTGATGGGCGCATCCTGCGCGCGCTGCATCTGGCGCAGGATGCCCTGCACCTCGGCAAAGGTGACGGGTTCCCCGCCCGCATGGGTCAGAAAGTGCTCTGCCTCCAGCCCCAGGGTCAGCGGGCCCTGCGGCTTGCAGCCCCGGCGGAAATAGTCGACCAGGGCTTGTTTTTGTTTGTCCAGCTTGGCCATACAGGCGCTCCTGTCAGGGGGCGCGGCCGGTGGCGGCCCCCGCATTGTTTGCTAACATTTTTACAGTTACAGCCATTATACCCCGAAACGCGCGCCGGCGCAACGGGGCAGCAAAGGTTCCCGCCGGGCGCCCGGCGGGAACCTGATGGTTAGGATGCGCCGTCCTGCCCTTGCGGGGCGACGACGGCGACGGAATCTTTGCTGTAATACGGCGTCAGGCCCCACAGGTCGGGGCCGACGGCCACGTCGGTGTAAAACAGCAGCCAGGGGCGCTCGTCCGCCGCCAGCGGCGTGATCTCGGCGTTTGGCACCGCCGGGTCGTACAGCAGCGCCTCGCGCGCGTCCAGCGCGGCGGCAAAGCGCTGGGCCTCGCCGGTGGCCAGCTCGTAGACGGCTTCCAGGCTGGTGGCAAAGCGGTTGTCCTGCCCTTCTTTGACAGTATGGCTGCCGATGCAGCCGATGCAGACCAGCATAGCCGCCGCCACCCAGGGCACGGCCCGCGCATGGGCGGCGCAAAGGCGCTCGGCCCCGGCCAGCGAGTGGCCGCGCACGCGTTCCAGCCAGCCGAAGAGCAGAAACTCCGACACCGCCAGCCCCAGCACAAAGGTCATCCACACGACGTTGAGCAGCCGCCCCGCGCCGATGCCGCCCATGGTGTAGGACGGCAGAAAGATCATGGCCCACATCAGCACAAAGGTGACGGCGGGGCCCGCCCAGGGGCGGCGGAAGGCGCGGTCCGGCAGGGCCCGGCTTTGCGCCAGGCGGCGCAGCGGCAGCGCCAGCAGCGCCAGCAGGCACAAGAGCGGCACGTCCAGCCAGCGGACCCACTGCAGCGCCGCCAGCACAAAGCTTTTGGCCACCGCCTCGGCAAAGCCGGCCTGCGCCAGGCCGCCGGCGCGCACCTGGGTGCCGGGCGCCGTGATGTTGATGAGCAGCCCCGCCGCCGCGGCGGCCAGCGCCGGGCAGGGCCAGAAATTGCGCCGCCGCGCGCACAGCACCGCGGCCAGCGCCAGCACCAGCAGGTCCATGACGGCGACGACCTGGTGCCCGCCGCCGATGACAAGCCCCAGCAGCGCACCGCACGCCGCCAGCGCAATGCGCCGCCTGCGCGGCGTTTGCGGCAGCGCCAGCACAAAGGCCAGCGCGGCGTTGAGCACCGCCAGCGCAAAGTACGGCTGGTAGTTCATAGCGCCGTTGAACCAGTACAACCCTTCGACCGGGGCGGGCATGCCCTGCACAAAGGCGTACAGCAGCAGCACCGCCAGCGCCGCCGGCAGATACTTTTGCTGCGGCGCCAGGGCGCGCACCGTCAGGCGCGCCGCGCCGTACAGGCACGCCAGCAGCGGCGCCAGCACGCACAGCGGCGTCAGGCCGTACCAGGCGTTGCCAAAGATGGCCGGCTGCAATGCCAGCACAAAGCCGGATACATACAGCCCCTGCCAGTTGTGGAAATAATAGACGTTGGTGTCCCACGCGGCGGCCAGCAGGCGCGGCAGATCCAGCCCGTACTGCTGCACGACGGCATGGGTGCGGGCGGCGTAGACATAATCATCGGCCGAAGGGCGCGCGTAAAACGCCAGGATCACCGCCGGCAGCAGCAGGACCGCCGCCAGCAAAACGAAGCGGCGCAGCCAGCGCTTTTGCGCCGCGGCGTCCTGCCAGAGCCCGGTGTTGGAGCATTGTTTTTCCATACCGTTACGGGTTGCCCAGGATCATCTGCAGGAAATAGACCCACTGTTTTTCCCACCAGGGCCAGTCGTGCGAGACATCGGTGCCCCAGATATCGACGATGGGGTGGATGCCCTTGCTCTCCAAAATCGCCTGCAGCTCTTTGGTGGAGGCGAGCAGATCCTCCTCCCACGCGCCCTGGCCGCAGCACAGGATGAACTTGTCGGCCTGGGCGTAGAGTTTGTGGTAGGGGTGGTCGGCCGGGAAGTTGCGCATGTAATCGCAGGGGGAGTTGCGGTAGACGAGATCGTCCATGTAATCGCCAAAGAACATGCGCGACGAGTACAGGCCGCTGAGCGCGATGGTGCCGTTGTACAGGTCCGGCCGGCGCAGGTAGAGGTTGACGGCGTGCCCGCCGCCCATGCTGGCGCCGCCCAGCAGGATCTGCCCGGTGTGGTCGGGGCCCTGCTCGCGGTTGATCTGCAGGATGCGCGGGGTCAGTTCCTCGCAGATATAGTTGTACCAGCGCTCCTGCATCTCGATGCGGTGGCGGCCTGGGCCGGGGTTGTCCCAGCTTTCGCGGTCGATGCTGTCGGCGGTAAAGATCTGCAGTTTGCCGCTGTCGATCCAGGGCGCGGCCAAATCGCACATGTGGCGGTCTTCCCAGTCATAAAAACGGCCGCTCTGGCACGGGAAGATCAGGATCGGCCGGCCGGCATGGCCGTAGGCCTTGAACTCCATATACCGGTCGAGGTAACGGCTGTACTCTTTGTAATAGCGGATCTGCATGGCAGAAATCCCCCTTTTCTATTGGTAAAAAAATCGTTTATTCAGATCCAAAAGCCCCACCAGCGCGTGCATCGGCCCGCTGGCAGAGGTTTTGAACACCCAGTAATAGGCAAGGGCCAGCGCCTCGCGCAGGTAGCAGGGCAGCACGCTGCGCCAGGGCGTCGCGGCCGGCAGCGCCGTGACGGTGGTAAAGCCCGCGCGCTCGGCATAGCGCTGCGCACGGTAGCAGTGGAAGGCGTTGGTCACGCAGACGATGGGCGTGTTTTCGTCAAAACCGTACGCTTTGAGCAGTTCCAGCGAGAAGGCGAAGTTTTCCTCGGTCGAGGTCGAAGCGTTTTCGGCCACGACGCGCTGCGGGTCCAGCCCCTTTTCGATCAGATAGTCGCGCATAGCCTGGCCTTCGGGCACCCATTCGTCGCGCCCCTGCCCGCCGCTGGTGATGACCAGCACATCGGGGTGCGCCGCTGCGTATTCGTAAGCTTTGTCGAGGCGGAAACGCAGCAGCGTGCTGGGTTTGTCGCGCCGCAAGCCGGCCCCCAGTACGATGACGGCTTTCTCCTGCCCGGTGGGCGGGTTGGCGTAACCGCTGACGGCCGTAAATCCGATGAGCAGCGCATAGGCGACGCCCAGCACGACGAGCGCCCACCCGGCGATACGCCCGGGGCCCGGCGCATGGAACCAGGCGTACAGCGGTTTGTGCCAGACGGCGCAGGCGGAGACCGCCGCGGCCAGCAGCCAGACCATCAGGTTGCCCATATTGAAGTTGCTGGTAAACACCAGCCCGATGGAATAGACCACCAGCGCCGCGGCCAGCAGGTAGAGCAGCGCCATCGGCCACTTACCTGCGCACTTCATCATACACGCCGCAGCCCGCCGCACAGTAAGGCACGCCCAGGCTCTGGCAGACGGTGTCGGCAATGGTGGCAAAGCTGTAGCGCGTGTGCAGGTCGACGCCGGGGCGGATCTCGTCGCCGTACAAAAGGTAGGGCACATACTCCCGCGTGTGGTCAGTCGTCTTGGTGTAGCTGGGGTCGCAGCCGTGGTCGGCCGTGACCATCAGCACGTCGCCCGGGCGCATCTTGGCCCAAAACGCCGGCAGCCAGTCGTTGAACTCGGCCGCGGCGGCCGCATACCCGGCCACGTCACGGCGGTGGCCGTAGAGCATGTCGAAGTCCACAAGGTTGACGAAGGCCAGGCCCTCAAAATCGCGGTCGGCCAATTCCAGCGTGACGCGCAGCCCCTCGGTATTGCCGCTGGTGCGGATGGTCTCCCCCACGCCCTTGCCGGCAAAAATATCGTAAATTTTGCCCACGCCGATCGTCGCTTTTCCGGCCGCCTGCAGGGCGTCCAGCATCGTATCGTGCGGCGGCACCAGGCTGAAGTCATGCCGGCGGGAGGTGCGCTGGAAATTGGCGGCGCAGTCGCCCACAAACGGCCGCGCGATGACACGGCCGACGCCGTACTTGCCGGTGAGCAGTTCGCGCGCCTGGGCGCAGATCTCGTAGAGTTTTTCCACCGGGACGATGGCCTCGTTGGCGGCGATCTGGAACACGCTGTCGGCCGAGGTGTAGACGATCAGCGCGCCGGTGCGGGCGTGCTCCTCGCCATAATCGCGGATGACCTCGGTGCCGGAATAGGGCTTGTTGCACAGCACCTTGTAGCCGGTTTTGGCCGTGAAAGCGTCCAGCAGCTCCTGCGGGAAACCGTCCGGGAAGGTGGGCAGCGCCTCGGCGCTGAGCAGGCCGGCGATCTCCCAATGGCCGATGGTGGTATCCTTGCCGGCGCTGGCCTCGCGCAGGCGCGCAAAGCTGCCGACGGGCTGGGCCGCGGGCGTGCCGCAGCTTACGCCGTCCAGGTTAAACAGCCCCAGCTCGGCCAGGTGGTCCCCCTTGAAATTCGGGTGCGCCGCAATGGCGGCCAGCGTGTTGGCGCCGGCGTCGCCAAACTGCGCGGCGTCCGGCTCGGCCCCGATGCCGAAGCTGTCCAGTACGATCAAAAAGACACGTTTTGCCATATCTTGCGTTCTCCTTGGCGAATTTGCCCTGTAAAAGTCGTATATGTATGTTCCATTATACCCGAAACCGCGGCAAAAGTAAAATGCAATTCGCATTTTGGCGGCGCGCCGGGACGCCGCGGGCGTAAAATGTGGGTAAAAGGCGCAAGAAAGGGCTTGTTTCCCCCTGTCGAAATGTTGTATAATGATACCGAACTATGAGTTTACTATCATGGAGGCATGTGTGTATGCGTAAGACAAAGATCGTTTGTACGTTGGGTCCCGCGACCGACAAGCCCGGTATCCTGCGCCAGCTGCTGGAGAACGGCATGAATGTTGCGCGGTTCAACTTCTCCCACGGGGACCATGCGGAACATAAGGGCCGCCTGGACACCCTGCGCGCCCTGTGCGCCGAGATGGACCTGCCCGTGCCGGCCATGCTGGACACCAAAGGCCCCGAGATCCGCCTGGGCACCTTTGTCAACGGCACCGAGACCCTGACCGCCGGCCAGAAGTTCACGCTGACCACCCGCAAGGTGGACGGCACCAGCGAGATCAGCTCGGTCACCTACAAAGACCTGCCCCATGACGTGGAGCCGGGCGGCCGCATCATGCTGGACGACGGTTTGATCGAACTGCACATCGACCAGGTCACCGACACCGACATCCTGTGCACCGTGCAGAACGACGGCGTCATCAAGACCAAGAAAGGCGTCAACGTGCCCGGCGTGCATCTTTCGATGCCGTACATGAGCCAGCGCGACCGCGACGACATCCTGTTTGGCATCGAGCAGGGCTTTGACCTGATCTCGGCCAGCTTTACGCGCAATGCGCAGGACATCATGGAGATCCGCCACCTGCTGGACGAAAACAACTGCTCGATGCGCATCATCGCCAAGATCGAGAACCGCGAGGGCATCGACAACATTGACGAGATCCTGACTGTGGCCGACGGCATCATGGTCGCCCGCGGCGATATGGGCGTCGAGATCGACTACGCCGAGATCCCCGCCATCCAGAAGCATCTGATCGACCGCGCGATGGGCGCGGGCAAGATCTGCATTACCGCCACGCAGATGCTGGATTCCATGATGAACAACCCCCGCCCCACCCGTGCCGAGATCACCGACGTGGCCAACGCCATCTACGACGGCACCGGCGCGATCATGCTTTCGGGCGAGACGGCCGCCGGCAAATACCCGGTGGAAGCGCTGAAAGCGATGGCTACCATTGCCGAAACGACGGAGGCCGACTCCAACTTCGAGAGCCTGGTCCACCATTCCGCCAAGCCGGACACCCACCTGACCATCAGCGCCGCCGTAGGCCACGCCGCCTGCACGACGGCCGCCGACATCGGCGCTTCGGCCATCATCTCGGCCTCCAAGAGCGGCGAGACCGCCCGCCTGCTGAGCCGGTTCCGCCCCGACACGCAGATCATCGCCTGCGTGCTGGATGAGCGCACCCGCCGCCAGATGAACGTCTACCGCGGCATCACCCCGCTGCTGATGGGCTACGCCAACTCCACCGACGAACTCATCAACATGTCGGTCGACGCGGCTGAAAAGGCCGACCTGGTCCAGTCCGGCGACCTCGTCGTTGTGACGGCGGGCGTGCCGGTGGGCGTTTCGGGCACCACCAACATGATCAAGATCCACATGGTGGGCGACACGCTGCTGGCCGGCGTCGGCATTGGGCAGCACAACGCCAAGGGCGAGGTCTGCGTCTGCCGCAGCGCGCGCGAGGCCGCTGAAAAGCTCAAACCCGGCCAGATCATGGTCGTGCCCTTTACCACCAACGATATGCTGCCCTACATGCGCCAGGCCGCCGGCATCATTGCCGAGGAAGCCGGCACCAACAGCCATTCCGCCATTGTGGGGCTGACGCTGAACAAGGCCGTCATCGTGGGCGCCACCTTTGCCACCCGCACGCTGAAGGACGGCATGAAAATCTCGATGGACTGCGTGCGCGGCGTCGTGCAGGCCATGCCGGACTGAGGACCCTGCCATGGAACGCATCGCCAGTTTTTGCGTCGACCACACAAAGCTGCTGCCGGGGATGTATCTTTCGCGCCAGGACGGCCCGGACGGCGCCATCCGCACCTGGGACATCCGCATGAAGCGCCCCAACCAGGGGCAGTACCTCTCCCCCGCCGCGGCGCACACGCTGGAACATCTGTTCGCCACCTACGCGCGCAACAGCCGCTATGCGCAGGGCGTCGTCTACGTCGGCCCCATGGGCTGCCTGACCGGCTTTTACCTGCTGACCACCGGCTTGACCGACGCCGAGGCGCTGGACCTGGTGCGCAGCGCCTTTGCCTGGATGGCCGAGTATGACGGCGAGATCCCCGGCGCGTCCGCGGTCGAGTGCGGCAACTACCGCATGATGGACCCTGCCGCCGCCCGCCAGGAAGCCGCCGCCATGCTGCCGGTGCTGCAGGCGCTGGACGCCGGCCACCTGCGCTACGACGCATAAAAAATACAACTTATGCCCGGGCTGCCCACGGCAGCCCGGGCTTTTGCATGCGCAAAACCGCCCCGCAGGCAACGGTGTGCCTGCGGGGCGGTTTTTGGTTTTATGGAGTGATACAGGAGATCGTGCTCAGATCAGCGCGGCGGTGATCAGGGCCATCTTGTAGACTTCCTCAGCGTTGCAGCCACGGGACAGGTCATTGATGGGCGCGTTGAGGCCCTGCAGGATGGGGCCGTACGCCTCAAACCCGCCCAGGCGCTGCGCGATCTTGTAGCCGATGTTGCCGGCGTTGATGTCGGGGAAGATGAAGGTGTTGGCGTAGCCCGCCACCGGGGAACCCGGCGCTTTGAGCTGGCCGACTTCCGGCGCGACGGCGGCGTCGAACTGCAGCTCGCCGTCGACTTTCAGTTCGGGGTGGTCGGCCTGCACGCGGGCCGTGGCGTTGCGCATCTTGTCGACGCTGTCGCCCTTGCCGGAACCCTTGCTGGAGTAGGACAGCAGCGCCACGCGCGGGTCGATGCCGAAGATCGCGGCGGTGCGGGCGGTCTCGACGGTGCACTCGACGACTTCGTCCTCGCTGGGGTCGATGTTGATGGCGCAGTCGCCCATCGCCAGGCTCTCGTCGCCGCGCATCAGGATAAAGCAGGAGCTGACCGACCGGATGCCGGGCTTGCATTTGATGAGCTGCAGCGCCGGGCGCACAGTGTCGGCCGTAGAGTAGGTCGCGCCGCCCAGCAGGCAGTCGGCCTTGCCCATCTTGACGAGCATCGTACCGAAGTAGTTGGATTTGGCCAGCGCCGCGCGGCACTGTTCCTCGGTCATTTTGCCTTTGCGCAGTTCCACCATCTTGGCGACCATCTCGTCAAACCCTTCGTAGGCGGCGGGGTTCAGGATTTCGGCGCCGGTGATGTCAAAGCCGCCGTCGGCCGCGGCTTTCTGCACGGCATCGGGCGCGCCCAGCAGGATCACGCGCAGCGTCTTGCCCGCCAGCAGGCGGCTGGCCGCCGACAGGATGCGCGCGTCTGTGCCCTCGGTAAAGACGATGGACTTGGCCTCGCCCCGCAGCTTTTCTTCAAACCTTTCAAAGATGGACATAGGAAAAACGACCTCCCTGTTTTGTACGCCGCATTGCCCTTTACAATGCGCTTTTCTGCCCACATTATAGCATCGAATTTTGGCTTTTGCAAAGGCGTTGCACACACAACGGCCCGATTGCGCAATAAATATGCGAAACCGGGCCGAAAAGCAAGATACATTGCAAAGTTAATAAAATATCAAAGGCTGCCTGCGAAGTTTTGTCACTTCTGCCGCGGCGGTTCGTAGCCGTAGGCGCGGTAAAACGCGGCGATGTCGGCCGGGCTGCGCACAACGACGGCCTGCAGCAGCTTGCCGGTCTGCGCGTCGAGGAAGCCGACGAGCGTCTCGCCGGTGCAGACGCTGCTCTGCGTCGTGATGTCGCGCGCACCAAAGCCGGGCGGCGGCGTCAGCGCCGCGCCCTGCTTTTGCTTTTTCCAGCGGTCAAACCACATAGCCCCTGCCCCACAGCGCCGCCAGCAGCAGCTGGATGACCAGGATCAGCGGCATGCCGACGACAAAATACCAGTGTTTGGTCTTATGGCGGCAGGCATACATGCCCGCCCAGGCGCCCAGGCTGCCGCCCAGCAGCGCCACGCCGAACAGCGTGCGCTCCGGCACACGGCGGCTGTGCGTCTGTGCCAAAAACTTATCCAGCGCCATCAGCGCAAAACCCGCCACATTGGCGGCGATGAGATACAAACTAACCATTTCCATGCCCGCATTATACCGCAGGCGGACGGGTTTGTCCAGCTTTTACAGTTCCACGACCTGTGTGGCGATGGCGTCGCGGAACGCGCGGTCGTGCTCGACAAAGACCATGGCGGGCGCAAAATCGCGCAGCAGCGCTTCTATCTGCATGCGCGCATACAGGTCGATGTAGTTGAGCGGTTCGTCCCAGACGTACAGATGCGCGCGCTCGCACAAACTGCGCGCCAGCAGGATCTTTTTCTGCTGCCCGGCCGACTGTTCCTGCATCGGCTTTTCAAACTGCACGCGTGCAAACCCCATCTTGCGCAAAATGGCCTTGAACAGGCTTTCGTCGATGCCGGCCTGCTGCGCGTAGTCGGCCAGCGAGCCGTGCAGGAACGAGGCGTCCTGCGGCACGTACGAGATAACGAGCCCCGAGGCGACCGCCACCTCGCCGCTGTGGGCGATGGGCTGCCCCAGCAGCAGTTTGAGCACGCTGCTTTTGCCGCAGCCGTTGCGCCCGGCCAGGGCGATGCGCTGCCCGCGGCGCACGGTGAAGGACACCGGCGCGCAGACCGCGCAGCCGTCATAGACCGGCGCCACGTTGGAAAACGCCGCCAGCGTATCGCTGTGGTAGTGCAAGGGGGAAAGTTTGAGGTCCTCGACCCATTCGCTGTTTTGCAAAAGGGCGGCCTTTTCTTCCAGCGCGCGCTGCCGGCGCGCCTCAATGACTTTGGCGCGCTTCATCATCTTGGCCGCCTTGTGGCCGACGAAGCCGCGGTCCACAGGGCCGCTGCCGTACTTGGCGGCCTCGGCCCGGTCAGACCAGGCGGCCGTGCGGCGGGCGGCGGTCTGTAACGCGCGGATGTCCTTTTTCAGCCGCTCGCTGCGGGCGGCTTCGGCCTGCTGGCGGGCGTTGAAATTCTGCCACCAGCTGGAAAAGTTCCCGGCCTGTACCTCGATGTCGGCCCGGTTGAGCGACAGGATATGGTCCACGCAGCCGTCGAGGAAGCGGCGGTCGTGCGAGACCAGGATAAACCCTTTTTTCTTTTTCAGGTAGGCGGCCAGTTTGTCCCGCGCTTCGGCGTCAAGATGGTTCGTCGGCTCGTCGATGAGCAGAAAATGCCCCTGCCGCAAAAACAGCGCGGCCAGCAGCACCTTGGTCTGCTCGCCATGGGAAAGTGTGCCGAACGGCCGCCACAGCGCCCCCTCGTCGACGCCCAGCAGCGTGAGTTCGCGCAAAAACTGCCAGGGCTCGGCCTCGGGGCACAGTTCCGGCAGCAGCTCCTGCGTGCAGCAGGCGGCGTCCCGCACCGGGTACGGGAAATAGTCGAACGGCACGGGCGCCGTGATCGTGCCGCTGTAGGCGTAACGGCCCAGCAGCAGCTGCAAAAACGTCGTCTTGCCGCGGCCGTTGCGGCCGATGAAGCCCAGCTTCCAGTCGGTGTCGATCTGGAAGCTGACATGCTCAAAAATGGGATCGTAGCTGGACGGGTAGCTGAAACTTAAGTTTTCGACCCGGATCATTGCCATAGGGCATCCCTCCTTCGGGTGGTAAAAAAATAAGAGCCGCAGGAAAAGTCTCCTGCAGCTCACACCCGCAGCGGCCGCGCACCGCCAGGCACGGCGGCGCAAAGCCCTGCTAGATCGGGGGGCAAAAGGGTACAACTTTCCTGCACAGGCCGCGGCCGGCCCGCCCGCAGGCAGCGCCGCCGCACAAAGTTTAGCAAGAAAGCTGCTTCATCCTTTCCCCTCTTTTCGCAATGTTCTGTCTGTAACGGTACCACAGGCGCGCGGCTTTGTCAAGGGCGGGGTTGCCCTGGGAAGGCAAAATTGGTATCGGTGCGCTTTTTCTGCGACGGATTGACATTTTCCTTCGGCCGTGCTACACTGTCATTAGCCTCATTTGATGATGACTGCTTTGCAGTCCGGGCCTTAGAGCCCTTAACGCCAGATGAGGCGTCTTTTTTTATTTAACTTGGATCATAGGCGGTGTTGGCTTGCCGTTTTTTCCAAACACATCACCAACCGGCGCCCCCCTGCATCTTGCATTTTCCGCCGTTGTATGGTATTCTATTTGGCGAACCAAGGCGGTTCCGTTCCGACGAGGCCAATTTGAAGCCGAAGGAACTGAACGCGGCCTTGGTTATTTTTGTGTCCGGGACACACAACACGTTGCTCTTTCTCTGAAATCTTTTGGGGTTTGCGTCTTTCGCAAAGGCACGGCCTTGCACGGCTTTTTTTGCAAACAACAAAAACACCACGCTCGAAAGCGTGGTGCTCAGTCTGCCGCATGGTGTCCCCGGTCAAATTTTAGACGTTTCTACGTCCAAATTCCCGGGGTTCGACCACGTTGCACTTGGTGGCCCGTCCGCATCGCCAGACGAACCCTTCTATACCACCATTTTTGTATCAACCACCTGCATCCTTCTCTGCATACAGAACATCCTTCCATCCCGCAAATAATGAACGCCCCCAACTGCTTCAAACAGTTGGGGGCGTTCTCATGCTCTGGCTCAGCTGAACAGTTTATACATCTGTTGCGCCAGCTCCGCACTGTACCCGGCGTCCTGCAACCTGCCCACAGCCTCGTCCATCTTCGAGTATGGGATCGTCCGGCCGTTCTCGTCCTTCTTGCCTTCCGCCAGGCTTACCAGCGCCTTGGCCATGATCAGCCTGTACTGCGCCTCGCTGTCGTCTCCGGCCTGCTGCTCGACGTCCTGCATCCACTTGTAGGGCTCAAACGCCGAAATCTCCGCCTTTGCCGTCTGCGTGGCGTAGTCCTCCACGTATCGCACAAACTGTGCCTGTTCCTCCGCCGTGTAGCTTCCCGCCTGCGGGATCAGCTCATTCAGGATATTGTAAGCGGTCTGCGTCCGGCCTTCCGCGTAGTCCACATACTGCTGTCCGGTCAGTTCCACCTCTTCGTTTCCTGCCTTAAAGCTGGCGCCCATTCGGTCCGGCAGCACGTCCGTCCCCGCCGTTTTGCTCAGCTCTTGCAGGTAGGTATCCACTTTGGCAGCGCTTCCGTTTTGCAGCATGCCGGCATAGGTAGCCGTTTCGCCCGCTGTTCCGTACAAGGCGGCCAGCCGGTTTTCCTGGCTCTTATTGCCCTCTACATCCTCATACAGCTGCATATAGGTGTTGTTTTCTTCACCCCGCAGGCGGTTGTACAGCATCTGCGCCTGCGCGGCCGTGTATCCCATCTCGCTCTGCAGCCTGCTCACCGCGTTGGCCGCTTTGCTTCCCGTTATGGTTTTCCCGTCCGCGTCTTTGTCGCTCTCGCTGTTCGCCACGATCTCCCGCGCCTGGATCATCGCGCCGATATTCTGGCCGCCGCTCAGCGTCTGCACCAGTTCGACCCAGCCGTCGGTCTCGTACCCGGCTATCACGCTTTCGCGCGCCGTCTCCTGGGCGTATTCCCGGGCCTTGCGTACATAGTCCATCTGTTCCTCGGTACTGGCGCTCTTGCCGTAGGTTTTCATGTACTCGTCGATCAGGTTCACCGTGCTCTGCTGCGCCGCTTTCGCGTACCGCACATAGTCCGGTCCGGTCAGCACCACATTGTGCTCCACGCCGTCGGCATCGGTATAGCTGATCTCATTGTCCAGGCGCTTCGGCAGCACCGCGGCGTTCTCCTTCATGGTCCCGTCGTCCTGCTTTTCCGCGCTGTTCTTTGCCAGCGCCTCCACCCAGGCGTCCACGCTGGCAGCCTTGGCCGTCCCCAGCATTTCCGTGTAGGTCTCGCCTTTGTACAGCGCCTTGAACTCGTCCTTATTCCCGCCGGCCGCTTTCACCTGGTTGTACAGGTCGATGTAGCTGTAGTCGTCCGGGTCGCGGTTCATCTTACGGTCCAGCTGCAGCGGGTCCTGCAAGTCCGTCACCATGTCGTAGGCGGTCTTTGCCTCGCGGATCGCCGAGCCCATCGGCAGCCCGCTCAGGCTCGACAGCGCCGTTGCGACCTGGTACGTCAGCCGGTACGGTGTGATGTTCCCATCTTTCACCTTCTCCAGCGCTTGCAGCGCCTCCCACTCTTCCGTGAACATTTCCATGTCGCTGCGCGTCGGGTCGTACCCGTCCACGATGCTCAGCACATCCTTTACCAGCGGGATATTGTTCAGTAGGTTCACGCCGTCCACAAAATTCTCCCACAGGTTTTGCAGGTAGCGTTCCCCGTACTCTTTGTCCCTGTCTTCATCGCGCGTCACGCGCGCCGCATCCATTAAGGCCGCGGCCGCCGCCGTCCCCAGCGCCGAGAGTGCATAGGTTGCCGTCGCGCGGGCAAAATTTGCCTTTGCGCCCTTCTTCCCGTGCATCATGTCGTTCCAGGCTTCCGCCACCATGCTGTAGCTTTTCGTCGGCTCGGCAAAAAAGTTCGTGCTCATCTGCGCCAGCGGGTTTTTACTGCGCATGATATGGCTGCGGTGCAGCACGCTGTCCACCACCTGCGTCTTGTCCACGATCTCGCTCAGCCGGTCCGCACAGTAGGTGGTAAACGCTTCGCTGCCAGGCTCCAGTCCCTTCGCTTTGGCCTCCGCCTCGCAGGCATTCCACAGCGTGCCCCAGGTCACTTTGTCGCCCAGCTCTGCCAGCTTTGTGCCGGCATCGCGCACCCGGTCCATCGTGGTCTGCTGGCCGGTCAGCACATTGCGCATCGTCTGGCCAATGTTGGTCTCGAAATACCCCCAGCTCTTCCACTTGGCAATGGCGCAATGTTCCTCCGCCATCTTCATGCCATGGCGCAGCTTCGTCACATCCGCCGCCAGGCCTTCCGCCAGGTATTTCGGGTTCATCACCATGCCGGCGCGTATATACGCCGTCGGCTGCTGGATCGCCACGCGCAGGTTTGCGCCCACCTTTGCGACCTTCCAGTTGCGCGTGATCGTCCGCGTCATCTTGTCCAGGCCGGTCGTGCTCGGCTTCTCGCTCATGCCGTTGATGTCCTTCAGCAGCGTGGTAAAGTAGTCCTTGCCCTTTCGGCCATACAGCCCCTCGATCTGCTCCTTGGTGCTCACCTCGGTGCCGCTCTTCCAGTTGTACCACTTCATGGCGTCGCTCAGCGGTATGCTCCACGCATTGTACGTCGCCATGTTTGCCACATGGTTGCTCCAGGTGTCAAAGGCGTCCCCCACCAGCACGCTGTTGTTCGCGTGCCGCTGCAGACTCTTGGTAAATCCCTGGTTCTTGATCGCCCAAAATCCCGGGGTCCCTCCGTCGGTGGCGTCGCTGGTCCGCGTCTGGTTGCTGTCGCTCTTGATCGGCCAGTAATGCCGCTCCGTGAACTTATCCAGCCCATACAGCGCGCGGCTCACCTCGTTGCCCCAGCCCGCCGGGCCGTCCTTGGCGCTCAGGTACTCGCTCATTTTCTGCGCCATCTGCACCTGTTCGTTCGTCAGGCTGCCGGTGATCTTCGCAAGATCCCCCGGCGTCAGGTTCACGCGCCGGCCGGTTTTCTTCCCGTTGCTGTCCACCAGCGTAAAACCGCCCTGCATCAGGTGCTCGTGCGCCTGCTGGCGCTGGCTCAGGTTGTACAGCTCCATGCGCTGCCCCACCGTCAGGCGGATGGTCCGCCCATCGTGCAGCGTAAATGCCTGCGTCGGCGCTTTTTCCCCGGTCCAGCTGCGTATATCGGTTTTCCCCTTGATCTCCTCAAAGGCTTTCTGCGCGCTGTCCAGCATCCACACACGCTTGTCAAATCCTTTGCGGATCGGCTCGTAGATCTTCGCCTGCGCCGTATCGCCCAGGCTGGCAAAGTAGCGGCGCGCATCCATCATGTCAAGGCCCAGCAGCTGCCCGGCCGCATCACCCAGGCGGCTGTCCGCCACCTTGCCCGCCCATTCATAGCGGTATTTCAGCTGCCGCTGCATCTCCTTGCCCATCTCGCGCGCCGTATCGGTGGCGATCTGCTCCACCGTGCGCCCCTGGGTGTCGCTCATCATGCGGTTGGCATTGCGGATGCTCGTCTGCATGCTGGTCAGCACGTCCGCCAGCAGTTTCAGCTGGCGGCTGTTCATCTCGGCCACATGCAGCGTGTCGGTGCCGTGCAGCAGCTCCTCCACCATATCCGGCAGGTCCGGGTCAAAATCCGCATAGGCGTCGGTGTCGGCCAGGCCGCCGTCCGCGGCCAAAGCGTCCTTCGCCAGCAGCTGCACGTCCTTCATTACTTCCTGCCAGCGCGCGGCACTCTTTGTCCCTTCCTGGCTGCTGTTCGGGTCAATGCTGTTCAGCAGGTTCAGCACCACGCCCTGCATCCTGGTCTGCACATGCTCCTGCGCTGTCGGCTTCATCAGCCAGCGGTGCAGCGCCTGCACGCTTTTTTGCACGCGCTGGCGCTGCTGCACAGTGTCCGCGCGTTCCTGCCGCGCCGTCCAACGTACTTCCAGGGCCGCCTTGCGCCGCAGCAGGCTTTCCTCTGCCTGCCGCCGCGCTTCTGCGATCTGGTTGTGCATTTTTGTCGTCAGCTCCTGGTCGTGCGCTTCCTGTGCCGCCTTGTACTGGGCGTTCAGCTCCGCCATGCGGTCCCGCGCCCATTGCTTCTGTTCCTTCAGCGCCTGCTCAAATTTGGCGCGCTGCTGCGCCAGCGCCTCGCTCTTCGCCTTGCGGTACTGGGCTGCCACTGCCTCCGCCTGTGCTGCCTGCCGGTCGGCAAACGTCTGCCGCCGGGGCATGGCCAGGTAGGCGTCATACAGGTCCTGCGCCATGTAGGCCGCCTGCTCATCGGCGCTCATGCCGCTCTCCATGTCAAAGCCGTTGCCGTCGCGGATATCATCATACACCTGCATCAGCCGCTCGATGTTATCCACCGTCGCGGCCTCGCGGTCGAACACACCCGGCCACTCGCCGGCCAGCTCATCAAACAGCGCATCAATGCGCCCGCTTGCGCCGCCTTCCTCGGCCAGCTTGATGTTCACCCGCCCAAACAACGCCTTGCGCACGTTGCCCCAGGTCTTGCCGCCGGGGCCGTCACCGTAGGCGTCCAGCAGGTCGTTATACAGCGGCGAATCCTTGCGCACGGTCCAGTCTGCGTTGCGTACCTTGTCCAGCAGCGGCGCGTAGGTCTCGCGCAGGTAGTTCTGGCTGGTGCGCTCTTCGGCCATCACGCCGCGCGCTAGGTCGGTCAGCGTCTCCATTGCTTCCTGCACGCTGCCCACCTTGCCGCGGCTCATACTCTCGTACACGCGCCGCAGCTCGCGTTCCAGCTGCGCCACATCATAGCGGGAGTTTGCGTCCTTCACCACGCGCGCCGCCACCTCATGCACCGCTTTGGTGTCCATCAGGTGCCCGCCGCTCAGCCGCGTCTCCTGCTTCAGCAGTTCGATCTGGTCCGCCATGCGGGTGGTCTCGCGCGCCAGGCGGCGGCTTTCCGCCTCCGCGCTGCGCCGCCGGCGCTGCTCGGTGGTCAGCGCCGTCTCGGCCCCGGCCTTGCGGCTGTATCGGTATTGCGCAAGCTCCCCGCGCTCTGGCAACGCGCCGTTTTTATAAAACGCCTCAATGTCGTGTACAATTTCGCTGCCTTTCACACGTCCACTGTACTCACGCGCCGCCGCCTGGCTTCCATCCGCGCGCGAAATGTCGATGCTGAACGCGCCTTTTTGCGCCCCCAGCGAATCCGCCATTTTTTCGATCTCTCGCAGCTGCTGCCTCGTAGGCGGCGTTTCGGCACTCATATCCACGCCCGGGGTTTCCGCCATGACCCGTACATTGCCTTCCGCAATAAAGCGGTTCATGTACTGCGCCGGCTTCGCATCCCGTCCCAGTTCCGCCGGGCCAAAGACGTCTTTCACCTCTCGGTGGTCTACCGTGCGCCGTGTATCGCCGCCGCTGAAATCCAGCATACGGCCGTCCGGCAGCAAATACCCTGCCTTGCGCACATCATCCGTTGTTTTGTACTTCCGGGCCGCCTGTTCTCTGTGGTAGTCCTCCACGCTCAGGCCGCTTTCCTGCCGGGCGGCGTCATAGCGTCGCTGCCGGTTCTGCTCCTCCTGCCACCGTGCTTCCGCCCTCTGGGCAGCCGCAGCTCTGTTAACCTCGTCACTTTGTCTCATTTCTTCGCGCAGCGCGCTGATCCTCTGGTTATACTCCTTCCGCTTGCGCTCATACGCCTGCCACTCCGGGTTCTGGCTCTTCCAGTTCTTTGTCTCCACGCCAAACAGGCCGTACATCTGCCTTTCTTGCTCGTAGGCCGCGCGCACCCGGCGCACTTCTTCGCTGTCCAGCCAGGCGTCCCGCTCCGCCGTCAGGCGGTTCAGTTCTTCTCGGATGCTTGCCGCGCTTTTTTTCTGCGACTGGTTGACATTTTCCTTCGGCCGTGCTACACTATCATTAGCCTCATTTGACGATGACTGCTTTGCAGTCCGGGCCTTAGAGCCCTCTACGACAGATGAGGCGTCTTTTTTTATTTGACCAATATTGTAGACGGTGTTCACATCGCCATTTTTCCCGACCGAGAGGGTAAGCCTGTACAGCCTGCCTTCCCGGTCCTTATAATATGCGGTCCTATATTCAAAACCGTCTTTCGCGAAGGCATGGCCTTTCATATCAGGCAATCTTCTTCTCTTCCGCGATATTTCAGCCAACTCGTCAATGTGACCCGCCGCATTCAACTTAGTATTATAGTTTTCAGTCGAAAGCAAATCCGTTTTTGTTCCCAAAACTTTGGGCACATGCCGGTCGCTCATTTTCCAGGCTGTTTTCTCACTGATCGTCAGCGGCGTCCCGTCCTCTGCTTTCACGACAACAGGGTTACCCTTTCGGATGTTCTTGTTGATGTAGTCATACAGCTGCCGCCCCCATTTGCCCGGGTCGCCCCCCGTCAACACGTCGCGGTCCTGCTGCACATACTTCCGGCCTTTTTCATCCGTTTCAATGCTGTACTCCGCGCCCCGGCTCGCCGCCGGGGCGTTTTCCTTTGCACTCGGCTGCAAACGGCCGCTTTCCGCACCCTGCCGCGCCGTCTCCAGCTCCTGCAGGTAAGCGTCGATCAACCCGCGCCGCGCTTCCAGCTGGTCGGCCTTCTCGGCCATGCGCCGTGCTTCGCCGGCCGTGCGCGTCGCGTCGCCGCCTGTCAGCAGCCCGCGCACCTTTTCGATCAAGGTGTCCAGCATATCCCGCAGCGTCTGCAAAATGGTCCGCTGCTCCTGCACGGTGTAGCCGCTGTCCTCGCTCAAGTACTGCAAAAAGCTGCGCACACCGTCCTCGGTGCTCATCACGCCGCTCAGCACGTCGCGCGCCGCCTCGTCGGCGCCCTTGGCGTAGTCGCCGTAGCTCTCCCCGTACTTCGCCAGCACTTCGCCGGTGCGCTGCCCGCCCTGGCGGGCATACCATTCCAGCGCGCTGTTACGCAGCCGCGCCCAGCCCTCGGCGTTGTAACTGCCCATGTAATGGGTCAGCTCGTGCGCCAGCGTCTGGTATGCGTTGCCGGTGTTTTCCCCCAGCGCGATCTCGCTCATCGCCGCGGCCCAGCTGCCGTTTGCCTGGCCGCCGGCGTCGTCAGTCAGCTGCTGCATCACGCGCACGTTCACGCCCAGCTTGGCGGCCACCGCCTGCAATACCGCATCGTCCAGCACCGCCCCCGGCTGCGCGCCTTCTTCATAGGTCACGCCGCCGTCGGTCCTCCCGGCGCCCGGCGCATCCTGCACCGTCGCCGCCTGCTGGCGGCCCAGTTCCCAGGCGCGGCGCAGCACATCGTCCTGCTGCACGGCGGCGGCGCGCGCCCCGTTCAGCTCCTGCGCCTGCTCAAAGGTCAGGCTGCCGCTGCGCCCGGCGTCATAAAACGCCTGCAGCGCCGTCGTGTACAGCGTGCGGCTGCTTCCCGGCTGGTAGCTCTGCTGCGCCAGGTCCCGCATCTCGGGGGTAAAGGTCTCGTTCTCCTGTGCCCACTGCTGCACGGCCTGCGCATCGGTGCGCGCGGTCTCCGCCTGCTCCTGCTGCACGGCCGCAGCGTTTTGCGCACTCTGCTGCACGGCCGCAGCGGGTACCTGTACCGCGCGGGCCGTGGTCTGCTGCGCCTGTCCGCCGGGGATCAGCTGGGCAAGCGGGTTTTCCGCCGGGCTGCCGGCGCGTTGCTGCGCCGTCTGCCCCTGCCTGCGCATCGCCTGCACCAGCTGTTCCAGCGGCCCCGCCGCCTCGCTGTCGGCGCTCTGCGGCGTTTCCTGGGCCTCCTTTTGCCGTACCTGGGTCTGTTCCTCTTGCGCGTTTTGCGCGGCTCTCTGGCGTTCCTGGGCGGCCGCCAGCGCCTCGCGGGTAAACACCTGCTGCGTCGCCATGCCGTCGCGCGCCGCGTCGGCGATCAGGTCCTGCATACTGTACGCCTGGCTGCCGCCCTGCTGCGCCCGCCGGGCGATGTAGTCCGCCACATAGCTCACGCTCTGTTCGTCCGCCTTGCCAAACGCCTGCTGCGCAATGGTCTGCGCGGTATCCTCGCCGCCCCGGGCCAGCGCCGTCAGCCATTCGGCCGCCGGGTGCGCCTGCGTCAAGGCTTCCTGCGTGCCGCTGGCCAGCGCAGTGTCCAGGCCGTTTTCTGCCGTCACGGCCGTTTCGGCCGCGCGCTGCTGCCCGCGGTTCGTCGCCGCGCCAATGGCCGCGGCCCCGGCGTTCATCACGCCGCTGGTCAGGCTGCCCACCAAAAAGCTGTACCACGTATCCGGGTCGGTCGCGCGCTGCACAAAGGTGCGCTCGTCCTCCTGGTACAGCTGCTGGATGTAACTGCCCGCGATCTCGCTCACATACTCTTCTGCGCCTTCGCCCAGGGTGTCGGCCAGCTTGCGCGCCACGCGCTGGCCGCTCTCGCTCTTGATAAACCGGTCGATGCCCTGCTCCACGGCGTCGCTCACCGCAAAGCGGTTGCCCTCGCTCATACCGGGGATACCATCAAATATCTTCTCGGTTGCCATCTCCACCGCGCCGCTCAGTGCGCCCGCGGCGGCGGCCGTCAGCGTATCGGCGCCGGCGTCGCGCGCTTCCTGCGTCGCTCCGCCCGCTGCGCTTGCGTACAGCGTCCCCCAGCCCAGGGCCGGGCTTCCGGCCGCGTTGGCCAAAATGTTCGGGGCCATCCCCGCAATGCCGCTCGCCACGTCGCCGGCTACTTTCATCGCGCCGGTCTGGTTGCTCTCCTGCTGGTAGGTTCCCGCCATTTTGCCCAGGTCCTCCAGGCTGTTGCCGCCCACCATGTCCAGCTGCCGCACTTCCTCGGTCCGCTTGATGTTTTCCCGCTGCTCCGCCGCACGGCGCATGTTCTGCGTGGCATACGGGCCCGTCTCCAGGATCTTCTCCTGTTCCTCTTCGCTCAGTTCCTCCCACGGCTTCAGGCCCTGCCCTTTGGCCGCCGGGCGTACCAGCGTTTTCTGCTGCTGCTCATACCAGGCGCGGTTCTGTGCCCGCGCCTGGTCGGCCGCGTCCACGGCCTCGCTGGCCCCGCCTTGCAGCTGCACCGGGGCTTGCACCGCCGCCGTACCCGCCGTCGGCGCCTGCGCCATCTTCGGGGCAGCGTCGGCCGCCTCGCCCGCACGCGCCAGCAGCTCGCGCGCCGCCTGGTCCATGTCGATCAGGTTGTTCAAGATGTTCGCTACGCCGCTGGTCAGGCCCGTCGCCGCGCTGCCCGCCAGGTACTGCGCGCCTTTATACGCGCTGTATAACGGCCCGTACTGCGCATAGGCTTCTTTCGCCGCATCGTATGCGCCCAGTTCTGCCCGCGTCATCGTCTTGCGCAGCGCCGCCACTTCCTGCTGCGCTGCCGCGCGGGCCGCCCGCGTGCCGCGCGCTTCCTCGCTGTCCACCTGCGGCTCCGCATAGCGGCTCACCTTGTCCTCGGCTTCCCACAGCTTCCGGGCGGTTTCATTGTTCGCCAGGTACGCCTGCACGCTCTGGTAGCTCTTATCCTTGTCCCCGCTGCGCGCCGCCAGCTTCAGCTGCAGGCGCTGCTCGTTTTGCAAGGTATCGCGCTGCCGCCGCTCCAGTTCCATCTGGTACGCCTGTTCCCGCCGCATTTTTTCCTGCTGGGCGCGCTCTTTCTGCTGCTGTTCCCGCTGCGCTTTCTGCACGGCCGTTTCCTGCGCCAGCCGGGCCTGCGTCGCCGCCTGCTGCTGCCGCATATACGTCTGCAGCTCCTGCTGTTGCTGCTGCTGCCACGCTTCCACGCTCTGCGGCGCCACCGGCCCCTTATTGCCAGAAACGGCAGGGGCCAAGACGGCCCCTGCCTGTTTGTTGGCGTTGTTCCTGGCCCGTACCTTGTTGATGTAGTCCAGACTGATCGCCATCTTCTTCTCCTTTTCTTACGCCGTGTAGCCCATCAGCATCTGCTGGATCTGGCTGCTGCTGTACCCCATGCCGCTCAGCTGGCTGATTACATCGTCGGTGGTGCTGCCTGTGCCAAACAGCCGGTTGATCAGGCTGTAGTTCGTGCTGCCGCCGCCATAGGCGCCCTGCTGCGCGCTCACGCTGGCCGGCGTGTTGTTGGCCGTATAGGTGGCTGCTGCCGCCGCTGCGGCCGCGTCCTGCACGCTGGACGCCCACTGCTGCGCATTGCTCAGGTAGGTATTGCCAATGTCGGCCAGCGCGTCGTACCGCGCATTGGCCGCGCTCACGACCCCCTCCTGCAGCGCCTGTTCCAGCTGCATCTGGTACGCCATGCGCCGGCTCTCCAGGTCCGCCAGGGCGCTGTTGTACGCCTGCAAGGCGCTGGCTTTGTTGGCGTTAAAGTTCTGCAAAAGGTCCGTCAGGTTCCCGTTGCGTTCCACGTCGATCTCGTTGCGGCTGTTGCCGTAGTTGTTGGCCAGGCCCGCCAGCGTGCTTTCGGCCGCGCCGCCGTTGATGCCCTGCGCCGTCATCATCTGCGGCAGGTCGCGCTTGCTCAGCATGTAGTTGATGTAAGCCTGGTTCTGCGTTTTGTCAGCCTGCCGGTTCACCCCGGCCACACCGTTATCGTAGGCTTCCTGCATCGTCCCCAGGCTGCTGTTGTAGTTCTGCCCCAGCAGGTCCTTGCTGCTGCTGTAGGCGCTGTTCAGCGCGTTCATGCTGCGGTCATACGCCGCCTGCGCAGCTTGCCGCTTTGCCGCGGCCGCCGCCTCGATCACCGCCTGTTGCTGCGCCAGCCAATCCGCATACGGGTTCGTTTGCGCTACCGGCGCACTCGCCGCCGGGGCGCTCACCGCCGCCGAACTCCCGCCGCCGCCACGGCTCCCACTGCCGCGGTTGTAGCTGCTTCCGTAGCTGTAGCTGCCGCCAGAGCTGCCAGAGCTGCCGGAACTCGTGTTGTTTTTCGCAGCGTTCGCGCTTGCCTGGGCCGCCTGGCTCAAGGCGTTCTGCCACTGCGTGGTCGGGTTAAAAAAACCGTAGTTGTTTTTGCTCCCGCCGTCGCTGCTCACGCTCGGTCTGTTATTTACCGCCATGGTTACGCCTCCTTGTCCTCTTCGTCCGCTTCGCCGCCCATGATCTCAGCCGCCTGCCGGCTCACCGCCAGCAGTTTCTTCAGCCAGGCCGGCACCGGCCCGCCCATATCGGCCGCATTTTCCGCCACGCTGCCCAGCTCGGTAAAGATATACCACACCAAGATCACCGGCAGCACCAGTACCGTGTAATCCAGCCCCAGCACCGGCAGGTGTTCCACCACCACGCCCAGCACGCAGTCCGTCACCGCCGCCACGATCACGATCGCGATCATGCCTCCCTTGTGCCAGATGCCCTCGCGCGCTACCGCGCTGGACCAGTTGCCTTTTGCGGCGGCCGCCGCGCTGCCGGTGATATAATCCAGCACCATGCAGCCCACCCAGGCCAGCACCAGGCCGCCCACCCAGCCAAACGCTGCGCCAAATGCGCCCAGCGCGGCCGCGATGGCGGCCTTGACCCACAAAAATACATTGCTGTTTTCCATCTCATTCCTCCGTATAAAATTTGATCCCGAAAATCAGGGCCGGCACAAGGTAGCGGTTATCAATGCCAGCCGTGTAAGCATCGCCGATGGCGATCGTTTGGGCGGCAAAGTTGACCGTGAAGCCGCGCGTGAACGTTCCCTGATAAGACGTGACGTATATCTCATTATTGCCCATTTTGGTGGCCATTGTCGGCGGGTTGTATGCGTAGGGCTCATTGCCGTTTGCGTTGGTGAAGATGATGATCATGTCATAAGCAGCCAGCCCTGGCACAGAGATCGTTTGCGCTGCATACTCGGCGGTGGGGGAGGGATTCTCCCAGATCTTCTCTACAACTGCCGCAGCGTCGGCGGTGTCCTGTGCCTGCTCGGCAGTAGACTGCGCCTGATCGGCAGTAGACTGCGCCTGCTCGGCAGTAGACTGCGCCTGCTCGGCAGTAGACTGCGCCTGCTCGGCAGTAGACT
>DSLMC04103__coassemble_450_pt1 | contig 33967 bp, 27 predicted proteins | sample DSLMC04103__metabat2_high_PE_010 | metagenome-assembled genome bin DSLMC04103 | reverse complement strand
CGGCAACGTGCAGGCCGTCATGGACGGCGACCTGGACGGCTTTATCTACGCCTACCTCAAAGCCAGCTCCCGCGGCGAACTGCAGGAAGTGTAAGCGGCAGCCCGCAGCCATACAAAGTCACGCACACCGTGCCCCGGCGCGGCGTGCGTTTTTTGTACCCCGGCGGTATATTTGTTCATATTCGTCTGCTATACTTCCCGTATCGCAACGAAAGGAGCGCGCACTATGGCTACCTTTACAGGGCTTTCGCCCGCCGAGGTCGAACAGCGCCGCCAGCAGGGCAAAGTCAACCGCCCGCCCAAATCCTCGACCAAGACGGTGGGGCAGATCGTGCGGGACAACCTGTGCACCTACTTTAACGGCGTGTTCGTCGTCCTGGCGCTCATGCTGGCCTCGGTGGGGTCGTGGCTCAACATGGGCTTCCTCGGCGTCGTTTTCTGCAACACGGTCATCGGCATCGCGCAGCAGCTGCGCGCCAAAAAGACCATCGACGCGCTGACGCTGGTCGCGGCCCGCAAGGTGCGCTGCCTGCGCGGCGGCGCCTGGGGCGCGTGCTTCTCGGAAGAGCTCGTGCAGGACGACGTCGTGGAGTTTGCCGCCGGCGACCAGATCGTGGCCGACGGCGTCGTGCTGGAAGGCAGCGCCCAGGTCAACGAGTCCCTCATCACCGGCGAGGCGCGCGCCGTGCCCAAGGCCCAGGGCGGGGCGCTGCGCTCGGGCAGTTTTGTCATCGCCGGGCGCTGCACGGCCCGCCTGACCCATGTGGGCGACGAAAGCTACGCCAGCCGCCTGACGGCCGAAGCGCAGGCCGACGGGCACAAGGTTGCCAAAGGCGAGATGATGCGCTCGCTCGACAAGCTCATCAAAGCCATCGGCCTGGGGCTGATCCCGGTCGGGGTGGCGCTGTTCGTCAAACACCGCTGGGCGCTGGCGCTGGACACCCGCTCCTCGGTGGAAAGCACGGTGGCGGCGCTCGTCGGCATGATCCCCGAAGGGCTGTACCTGCTCACCAGCGTCGCGCTGGCCGTCGGCATGATCCGCCTGGCGCAGCGCCGCGTCCTGGCGCAGGATATGAACTGTATCGAGACGCTGGCCCGCGTCGACGTGCTCTGCGTCGACAAGACCGGCACCATCACCGAGAGCGCGATGGCCGCCGACGAACCGGTGCCGCTGCAGCCGGGCGCGCCGCTGGCCGAGATTTTGCGCAGCTTTTACGCCCCCGAACGCCCCGAGAACGACACCGCCCGCGCGCTGGCCGCGCGCTTTGGGCAGGACGCGGGGGCGTGGCCGGTCACGGCGCAGATCCCCTTTAACACGGCCTACAAATACAGCGCCAAGACCTTTGGCGCGCAGGGCAGCTATGTCGTCGGCGCGCCCGACGTGCTGGCCGGGGCGCGCAAGGCCGAGTTCCAGGCCCGGCTGGACCCGCTGCTGGCCGAAGGCCGCCGCGTGCTGCTGCTGGCAAAGTATGACGGCGCGCTGCCCGACCCGCCGCAGCCGCTGGACCCGGCGCGGCTGACCTTTCTGGCGCTGCTGCCGCTGCAAAACCGCATCCGCGCCACCGCGCCCGAAACTTTCGCCTACTTTGCCGGGCAGGGGGTGACGGTCAAGGTCATCTCGGGCGACGACCCGCGCGCCGTCAGCCATGTGGCGGCGCAGGCCGGCATCGCCGGGGCGGACCGCTGGGCCGACGCCGCCGCGCTGCAAAGCGACGCAGAGCTGGCGCAGGCCGCGCAGCGCTGCGCGGTGTTTGGGCGCGTCACGCCGGAGCAAAAGCGCAAACTCATCCATGCATTGCAGCAGCAGGGGCACACGGTGGCCATGACCGGCGACGGCGTCAACGACGTGCTGGCCCTCAAGGACGCCGACTGCGGCATCGCCATGGCGTCCGGCGCGCAGGCGGCCAGCCAGGTCGCGCAGCTGGTGCTGCTGGATTCTGACTTTGCCGCATTGCCCGCCGTCGTGGACGAAGGCCGCCGCGTCATCAACAACATCCAGCGCTCGGCCTCACTGTTTCTGGTCAAAAATATCTTTTCGCTGCTGCTCAGCCTGGTATCGCTCTGCCTGCCGCTGGCGTATCCGTTCCAGCCGCTGCAGCTTTCGCTGCTGTCGGCCGTCACCATCGGGCTGCCGTCCTTTGTGCTGGCGCTGGAACCCAACTACGAGCTGGTACGCGGCAAGTTTTTGCACAACGTCCTGCATGCGGCGCTGCCCGGCGGCCTGACGGATTTCCTGCTGGTATTCTGCGCGCAGGGGTTTGCCTATGCGTTCGGGCTTTCGGGCGACGCGCTGGCCACCGTCAGCACGCTGCTGGTGCTGGAGACCGGCCTCATCGTGCTGTTTGGCGTATGCCGCCCGTTCACGCCGCTGCGCTGGACGCTGTGGGGCTGCTGCACGGTGCTGGGCCTGGGCGGCGCGGTCGCACTGGCCCCGCTGCTGGGGCTGATCCCGCTGGATCTCGGCGGCGCGCTGGTGCTCATCGTGCTGGCGGCGCTGTCCATGCCGGTGCTGCGCTTCCTCACCCGCCTGGTGGACGCCCTCTGGCAGGAAGCCCGCCGCCTGCGCGACGCCCGCCGCCAAAAAACGGCGTGAACCTGCCCACTATAAGAAAACGGCCCGCTGCGGAACATTCCGCAGCGGGCCGTTTGTGTGCAGCGTTTTACGCGGCGGCGTCTTCACGCCGGAACATCAGGCACAGGCTGACGCACAGCATCGCGCAGGAAAGCCAGATCGCCCGCAGCCCCAGCCGCGCCGTGCAGCAGGCGCCCAGCCCGGCGCCCAGCGCAAACAGCAAAATCACCGCAAAGTAATGCCCGGCCTTGCGCAGCACAGCGCCGTCGCGCAGCCGTGCGCCGGTCACCAGCGCCTCGATGCCGCTGCGCAGGTTGCCGATGCACATCGTGCTGGCAAACGGGTACCCGTGCACTTTGCGGAACGCCTGCACCTGCATGGCGCACGCAAACGATACCAGCGCGTTGGCGGCCAGGTCGCAGCTGCCGGGCAGAAAGCCGACGGCGAACAGCAGCGCGATCTCAGCCAGCAGCACGCGCTGCCGCCAGTGCAGCCGCCCGCGCTGGCCATACACGCGGATCAGTTCGGCCGCCGCCACGCCGGCGGCAAAGGCCGATACGGGCGCCAGGTAATGCAGCAGGCGCGCCCAGTCGGCCGCGAACAGCGCCTGGCCCATAAACACGATGTTGCCGGTCTGCGCGTTGGCGAACACGCCGCCGCGCCCCAGGTAGGTGTAGGCGTCCTGCAGCCCGCCGGACACCGACAAAAACAGCACCGTGCGGAACGCCTCGGACATCTGGCGCGCCGGGGCGGTGGCGGGTCCTTCCATAACGATCCCCCTCTAAAGGTCAAAAAACGTCAAAATTCCGTGCTGTGCTCGGCCGCGCGCAGATCGCCGCGTTCCAGCTCCGTCAGCAGTTCGTCCTGCCCGGCGTGCAGCAGCAGCTTTTGGCTGTACTGCTCAAAGCGCTCGCACTCGTTGTCGGCCAAAAACGGGGCCGAGTCCGGCCCCAGCGCCAGCTCGTTCAAAAATACGACCATCTCCTGCCCGTCGGGGAAGGCGCGCTCCATAAAATCAAACGCGGCTTCCAGCGCGTCGGCGGCCGCGGCCACAGCGTCCTCGCGCAGGCGCACCTGCCGGTTGAACGCCGCGCGCACGGCGTCAAAGGCGGCGTCGGCGTCCAGGTCCGTCCCCAGTTCGGCGGCCCAGGCGTCCAGCAGCGCGGCGGCGCGGGCGCGGGTGGCCAGCTCGGCGGCCGGCAGCGTGCCGGCGGCTTTGGCGGCGTCCAGGCGGGCGCGGTAGGCGGCGGTCTGCCCGGCAAACAGGGCGGCGGGGGTCTCTTCGCCGGCGCTGTCGTTCAGCGCGCGCTTGTAGCTGCGCAGCTGCTGGTAGCAGGCGTCGGTCACGTCGTCGGCGCGGCGGGCGGCGGCAAACCGGGTGTTCAGCCCCGCCAGCAGCAGGCTGACCAGGCTGATGCGCTCGTCAAAGTTGGCGTTCAGCGCGCGCTCCAGCACGGCGTCAAACGGCTTGCCCTGCAAAATATCCTCCACGCCGTAATCCTGGCGGTATTTGCGGTACAGCGCCCAGTAAGCGGCAAAATCGCGCGCGACTTCCGGGTGGCGCAGGTACTGGGCAACAACGCCCTCGTCCACCGGCAGGCCCAGGCGCACGGCCGCCTGCAAAAAGGCGGAAAGGTCCTCCCACCCGCGGGCGGTGACGAACTGCGGGCCGTCGACGTCGTTTTCGATCTTGTAAAAATGCTGCGGGCGCAGTTCCAGGTAGGCGGTCACGGCCGGGTGCAGGCGCTGGGCGCGGGCGTACCGCTGCCATACGCTGAGCTTGGGTTCAATGTCGATGCGCCGCACGCGGTCCAGCGTGACAAGGTCAAACTCCCGCACGCTCTTGTTGTATTCCGGCGGGTTGCCGGCCGCCACGATGACCCACCCCGCGGGCACGGCCTGGTTGCCAAAGGTCTTGCACTGCAAAAATTGCAGCATCGTGGGGGCCAGCGTCTCGCTGACGCAGTTGATCTCGTCAATGAACAGGATGCCGTTGGGTTTGCCGGTGCGCTCCATGGCGACGTAGACGCTGGCGATGATCTCGCTCATCGTGTACTCGGTCACGCTGCGGGTCTTGCCGCCGAAATTCCGCTCGCGAATAAACGGCAGGCCCACGGCGCTCTGCCGCGTGTGGTGGGTGATGGTGTAGGCCACCAGCGCGACGCCGCATTCCTCGGCGATCTGCGCCATGATCTGCGTTTTGCCGATGCCCGGCGGGCCCATCAGCAAAATGGGCCGCTGCCGCACCGGCGGGATCAGCGGGCTGCCGGTATCGTCGCAGGCTAAGTAAGCCCGCACCGTCTGTTTGATCTCCTCTTTGGCACGTTGGATGTCCATGCGCTATCTTCCTTTCGGGTCGGCGGTAAATTCCTCGGGCTGCAAAACCAGGCGCATCGCCCAGGGCGGCACCTCGGGCGGCGGGGCGCCGTTTTCCAAAAACAAAAATGCAACGTCAAACGGCGGGCGGCGGGCCGGGTAGACGCCTTTGCCGTCGGTAAAGTACAGCACGCCCTGCACGTCGCGCAAGGGGCCTTCGGCGCGCAAAGCCTCAACGCGCGCCAGCGCCGGGCGAAAATCCGTCCCGCCGCCGCCCGCCAGGGTAAAGTGCTCGGCGTAGCGGTCCAGCGCGTCCAGGTCGTTCAGCCAGGTCTCGTCGCGCACAGCGTTGTCGGCCTGCATCACCAAAATGCGGCACTGGCGGAAAAAGCTGTCCTGGCTTTTTAACAGCGTGAACGTCTCGCGCAAAAAGGCGCGCACCAGTTCGCCGGCCGTCGATTCGCTGGTGTCCAGCACGATGACGAAATCGCGGACCTTCTTGCTCTCGCGGCTTTCCAGCGGTTCGATCAACGGCAGGTTGCCGTAGGTGCGCAGGCCGTAGGTGTAGTAGCCCAGGTCAAATTCGTCGGGGTCCAGGCGCGGTTCCTCGCGCCAGACGGCGAACCGTCGCAAAAAGTCGCGGTAGCTGCGGCGGCTGCGGCTGGCCTGCACCTGCGCCTGCAGCGCCTGCGCGCCGTCGCTTTCGCCGGCCTGGCAGCCGGTCTCCTCCATGCGCAGCTGGGTCTGGCGGCCCAGTTGTTCCCATTGGCGGCCGCGCAGCTGGGCGGCCGGGGCGTCGGGGTCGGCGGGCCACAGGCGGTGGCTGTCGCAGAAAAACTCAGCCTGGTACCGCTGCCGTACAGCAGCATCCAGCCCCTGCAGCCAGCGGTAGATCGGCCCGGCCCCCGGCAGCGGGCAGGCCGCTTTCACCTGGGCGTACACCTGCTGGCGCAGCCAGCCCACCGGCCGTTCTATGGCCGGGGTGTGCAGCGCGTCCAGTACGTTTTCCACGGCGATGTCGCACGCCAGGTCCCACAGCGCGGCGTCGCGCCCGCCGCGCAGCCACAGATGGCGCAGCAGGCAGTGCAGCACGCTGTGCAGGCAGGCGCGCGGCAGGTAGCGGCGGTTTTTGCGGTAGATGCCCAGCACCCACCCCGGCGGGTAGTACAGCGCCGCGCCGTCGGTGGCCAGCGCCGTCTGGGCACTGCGCAGCGGGGCAGGGGGCAGCGCGCCCAGCGCTGCGCTCAGGTAGCGCTGGTCCAGGTACAGTTCGGTGCGCGTCTGTTCCATCACGCGGCGCGCCATCGTCTGTTCCCATTCTGTCTGGGTCAAGGTGTGCGGCATGGGGCTGCCTCCCTCACAGGTCGTCAAAAGTATAGCGCTTGGGCGCGCGCTTGGGGCGCGCCAGCAGCAGCGCGGCGCCCTCGCTCCATCCGGCGCGGGCGCAGGCGGCGGCTGCGTCGCGCAGCGGCAGCCCCAGCCCGGCCAGCAGGCGCAGCGCGGCTTCATCGCGCCCGGCAATGGCCAGGGCAAAGGCGTCGCCGGGGTGCGCCGCAAGGTAGGCCGTATACGCGGCGCGGGCAGCTTTACCCAACGCAAAGGGGGCCAGCAGCCGGCCCAGCGCCATGCGGCACAGCGCGGCGGGGCTTTCGCCCACGCAGGCCTGCGCAAAGGTCGCGTCGTAGGCGGCGTAGTCCACCGCGCCGCCGGCAAAGCACTGGCGCATGCGGTAGCCCTCGCCCTCGATGGTGCGGTTAAAGATATGGGCGGGGGCGTTCTCGTCCAGCAGTTCGGCGTATTCGGGGTAAAACAGCCTGGTCCCCGGCGCGCCCAGAAACACCACGGTCAAATCGGCGTTTACCGCGCCCAGCAGCTTTTTCAGGCCGGTCGGCGCGCCGGGCGCGGCGCGCAGCGCAACGGTGCGCAGCGCGCGGCAGTTGGTAAACAGGTCGCTGCCAAAACCGTCCAGCGCGGCGCCCAGTTCCAGGCTGCGCAGGCGGCGGCAGTTGTAAAAGGCGGCGCTGTGCAGCACGCGCAGCGTATCGGGCAAAACGGCCTGCTCCAAAAAATCGCCGGCGATCTCGTGCGTGTCCTGCGCGTCAGGCGGCCACAGCGCGCCGCTTTCCGCAGCGCGCGCAGCAAAGCAGTAGGGCCCAAGTTCCACCACCGGCCGGCTGTCTACAGTGCCGGGCACGGCAGGGCAGGGGGTATCGCCCAGCACGCGCACCACGCGCGCCCCGCCGGCGCAGGGCTGCCACAGAACTGCCAAAAAAACGCCCCCTTCACAACATTGCAACAACGATCGGCAAAGCGGCGCAGGCTGTTTTTGCAAAACCTGTATTTTTTATGCCGCGGCCGCTTTACAACACCGCCATTATAGCATAAAATGGGTGGGCACGGAATATGCAAAGAGGGGAGAATTTCATCCACGCCATGCGCACTGTCAAACAAACCGATATCCTGACCGGCAGCATCCCCCGCCAGCTGCTGGTATTTTTCTTGCCCATCTGGTTCGGCACGCTGTTCCAGCAGCTGTACAACACGGCCGATACCCTCATCGTCGGCAACTTTGTGGGTACCAACGCGCTGGCCGCCGTCGGCGCCACCGGTGCGTTCGTCAACCTGCTGGTGGGGCTGTTCGTCGGCCTGTGCAGCGGCGCGGGCGTCGTGGTGGCGCAAAGCTACGGCGCGCGGGACCTGGAAGCCGTCGACCGCCAGGTACACACCTCGCTGGTGTTCGGCGTCGTCATCGGCGCGGTGCTCACCGTCGCCGGGCTGCTGACGACGGGCCCGGTGCTGCGCCTGATGGGCACGCCGGCCGAGATCACGGCCGACGCGGCGCTGTACCTGCGCATCTACTTTTTGGGCATGATCCCGCAGATCTTGTACAACATGGGCACCAACATCCTGCGCGCGGCGGGCGACTCCAAACGGCCGCTGTACTTCCTCATCGTGGCCTCGCTCGTCAACATCGTGCTGGATACCGTCTTCATCGCGGTGTTCGGCTGGGGCGTGGCCGGGGCGGCCATCGCCACCGTCATCAGCCAGGTGGCCAGCGCTGTGCTCACGCTGCGCTGCCTGGCCGGGTCGCAGGGCATGCCGTGGCACCTCTCGGCCGACAAACTGACGCTGCACGGCCCCACGCTGGTGGCAGTGTGCGCCATCGGCATCCCGGCAGCGGCGCAAAGCGCGCTGTACAACGTCAGCAACATGGTCATCCAAAGCAGCATGAACAGCTTTGGCACCGACGTCATCGCGGCCTGGGGCGTCTACGGCAAGATCGACTTTATCTTCTGGATGACCATCAACTCGCTGGGCATCGCCATCACGACGTTTGCCGGGCAGAACTTCGGCGCGCAGCAGTATGACCGCGTGCGCCGCGGCACCCGCGTCTGCCTGGCCATGGCGGCCGGCGTCACGGCGGCGATCAGCGTCGTGTTCTTTTTTGCCGCCGAGTTTTTGTTCCGCATCTTCAGCCAGGACGCCGCGGTCATCGAAGCCGGCGTGCAGATGATGCATGTGCTGGTGCCGGTCTACATCACCTACGTCTGTATCGAGATCCTCTCCGGCACGCTGCGCGGCTGCGGCGACGTGCGCATCCCCACGCTCATCACGGTGTTCGGCGTCTGCGGGCTGCGCATCGTCTGGCTGCTGGCGGTGGTGCCGGTGTGGCATACCGTCGCCATGGTCGAGCTCAGCTACCCCATCACCTGGGCGCTGGCTTCGCTGCTGTTCCTCGTCTACTACCAAAAAGGCGGCTGGCTGCAGCGGTGCATCGCGGCGCACAAAACGGCCCAGACCGTATAAACACTTACAAACAAAACCTGCCCGGCGCATTCCGCGCCGGGCAGGTTTTGTTTTAAGGCAAAAGGCTTACAGCTTAAAGCTGTCTTTCAGCGTCACGATGCGGTTGTACACGCCGGGGTGTTTGCTGTCCGGCGTAAAGTAGCCGGTGCGCACAAACTGGAACCGCTCGCCGGGGCGGGCGTCCTTCAAACATTCTTCCAGCTTGGCGCCGGGCAGGGCGCTCACGCTCTCGGGGTTGAGGTAGTCCTTGAAATCCGCCCCGTCGGGGATGCCGTTCATGTTGGCCTCGGTAAACAGCTTGTCGTACAGGCGGGCCTCGGCGTCGACGCAGTGCGCGCAGCTGACCCAGTGGATGGTGCCGCGCACCTTGCGCCCGTCGGCGGGGTTGCCGTTGCGCGTTTCGAGGTCGGCCTCGGCGTGGATGGCCGTGATGTTGCCCGCATCGTCCTTGTCGACGCCGGTGCAGCGCACCAGATACGCGCCCATCAGGCGCACCTCGCTGCCCAGGGTCAGCCGCTTGAACTTGGGCGGCGGCACCTCAAAGAAATCGCTGCGGTCGATCCAGACCTCTTTGGTAAAGGCCACCGGCCGGGTCGAGGGGTCGTTCGCTTCGCGGTTGGGGTTGTTGGGCAGGTCAAAATACTCGCAGGCGTCGGCCGGGTAGTTGTCGATGATGAGCTTGACGGGGTCCAGCACGGCGATGCGGCGCGGGGCGGTGAGCTCCAGCTCGGCGCGCAGCACGGCTTCGAGCTGGCGCATATCGACCAGGCTGTCCGCCTTGGAGATGCCGGCTTCTTTTACAAAGGTAAAGATGCTCGTCGGCGTATAGCCGCGGCGGCGCAGCCCGCACAGCGTCGGCATGCGGGGGTCATCCCAGCCGTCGACGATCTGTTTTTCCACCAGTTCGCGCAGGTAGCGCTTGCTCATGACGGTGTTGGTCACATTCAGGCGGGCAAACTCGCGCTGTTTGGGGAACTCGCCCCCAAACAGGTTGCGGATGACCCAGTCGTACAGCGGGCGGTGGTTCTCAAACTCCAAACTGCACATGCTGAAGGTGATGCCCTCAATGGCGTCCTGGATCGGGTGGGCAAAGTCGTACAGCGGGTAGATGCACCATTTGTCGCCCTGGCGGTGGTGCGCCACATGTTTGATGCGGTAGATCGCCGGGTCGCGCAGGTTCATGTTGGGGCTGGCCAGGTCGATCTTGGCGCGCAGCGTCTTTTCGCCGTCGGCAAACTCGCCCGCGCGCATGCGGCGGAACAAATCGAGGTTTTCCTCCGGCGTGCGGTCGCGGTATGGGCTGGGGCGGCTGGGCTTGCCGGCGTCGTTGCCGCGGTATTCCTGCATTTCCTCGCGGGTCAGGTCGTCGACGTAGGCTTTGCCCTCGCGGATGAGCTGCTCGGCATATTCGTAGCATTTTTCAAAGTAATCGCTGCCGTAAAAAATGCCGCCGTTGGGGTCGGCCCCCAGCCAGTGCAGGTCCTGCAAAATGCTCTGCACATACTCGTCGCCCTCGCGCGCGGGGTTGGTGTCGTCAAAGCGCAGGTTGAAAAAACCGCCGTACTGTTTGGCGATGCTGTAGTTGATAAAGATCGCCTTGGCCGAGCCGATGTGCAGGTAGCCGTTGGGCTCCGGCGGGAACCGCGTATGCACGGTGTCGACCTTGCCCTCGGCCAGGTCGGCGTCGATGATCTCCGTCAAAAAGTTGGAAAGTTTTTCTTCTGCCATAAATCGCACCCCAAATCGTAATTCTTTGCCTATTGTACACTACTTTGCCGCCGCTGGCAAGGCCGGCCGTGCCTATCAGGAATCCGAATCCAGTTTCAGCACGGCGGTGAACGCCTCGCTGGGCAGGGTCACGCTGCCCAGTTTGCGCATCTTCTTTTTGCCTTCTTTTTGTTTTTCCAGCAGCTTTTTCTTGCGGGTGATGTCGCCGCCGTAGCACTTGGCCAGCACGTCCTTGCGCATGGCCTTGACGGTCTCGCGCGCAATGATCTTGCCGCCCACGGCCGCCTGCACCGGGATCTCGAACAGCGCGCGGGGGATGTTCTCCTTGAGCTTTTCGCAGATGCGCCGGCCCTTGGCGTAGGCGTTGTCGGAAAATACGATCATCGACAGCGCGTCCACCGGGTCGCCGTTGAGCAAAAAGTCCAGACGGACCAGCTTGCTCTCGTGCCAGCCCTCCCACTCGTAGTCATAGCTGGCATAACCGCGGCTGCGGGATTTGATGGCGTCAAAAAAGTCGTAGACGATCTCGCCCAGCGGCAGCTGGTAGTGCAGGTCGACGCGCGTTTCGTCCAGATACTTCATGTCGATGAGCACACCGCGCTTGGCCTGGCACAGGTCCATCAGCGGGCCGACGTAGTCGTTGGGCGTGTAGATGTGCGCGTTGACGAACGGCTCCTCCTGCTTGACGATGCGCGTGGGGTCGGGGTAGGCGGCCGGGTTGTCGATGACCTCGACGGTGCCGTCGGTCAGCGTCAGGCGGTACTGTACGCCGGGCGTCGTCGTGATGATGTCAAGGTCGAACTCGCGCTCCAGCCGCTCGGTGATGATCTCCATGTGCAAAAGCCCCAAAAAGCCGCAGCGGAAACCGAAGCCCAGCGCAGCGCTCGTCTCGGGCTCAAAGCTCAAGGAGGCGTCGTTGAGCTGCAGTTTTTCCAGCGCGTCCTTCAAATCGGGGTAGTCGGCGCCGTCGGCCGGGTAGATGCCGCAGAACACCATCGGCGTCACGGTGCGGAACCCCGGCAGCGGTTCCGGCGTGGGGTCGGCGGCCAGCGTCACGGTATCGCCTACGCGGGTGTCGCGCACCGTCTTGATGCTCGCCGTCAGGTAGCCGACTTCGCCGGCAGCCAGCTGGTCGCAGGGTGTCAGGCTGGTGGCGCCCATATGGCCCACTTCCACCAGTTGGAACTCGGCCCCCGTGCTCATCAGGCGGATGGTATCGCCGGGCTTGACGGTGCCCTCGAACACGCGCACATAGACGATGACGCCCTTGTAGCTGTCGTAGATGGAGTCAAAGATCAGCGCCTTCAGCGGCTTGTCCGGGTCGCCGGTGGGGGCGGGGATGTCGCGCACGACGCTTTCCAGCACGTCCTCGATGCCGACGCCCAGCTTGGCCGAAACGCGCGGCGCGTCCATGCAGGGCAGCCCGATAACGTCCTCGACCTCCTTGGCCACAGCGTCGGGGTCGGCGCTGGGCAGGTCGATCTTGTTTAAGATCGGCACGACCTCCAGCTCATGGTCCAGTGCCAGGTAGCAGTTGGCCAGCGTCTGCGCCTCAACGCCCTGGCTGGCGTCCACCACCAGCACCGCGCCCTCGCAGGCGGCCAGGCTGCGGCTGACTTCGTACTGGAAGTCCACATGCCCCGGCGTGTCGATGAGGTTGAGCTCGTAGGTGCGGCCGTCGTGGGCCTTGTAGCGCATCGTCACGGCGCGGGCCTTGATGGTGATGCCGCGCTCTTTCTCGATGTCCATATCGTCGAGCACCTGGTCGGTCATCGTGCGCTTGTCGACGCTGTCGGTCAGTTCCAGCATGCGGTCAGACAGCGTGGACTTGCCGTGGTCGATGTGGGCGATGATGCAAAAGTTACGGATCGTATCGCGGGCCATCAGTGTTCCTCCAAATCATTCCAGATCTTGCAGACGCTGCCGTTTTGCAAATACACGCGCGGCACGCGGCGGGCGATGCCGCAGACGATCTCATAGTTGATCGTGCCGGTCTTGGCGGCCACGGTGTCGGCGGTGTCAAACGCACCGGGGCCAAAGGCTGTGACCTCGTCGCCCATTTTCGCGTCGGGGATATCGGTCACATCCACCAGCGTCTGGTCCATGCACACGCGGCCCAGCACCGGGGCGGGGCGGCCGTGCAGCGTCATCACGCCGCCGCCCTGCGTGCCCGAAAGCATGCGCGGGTAACCGTCGGCGTAGCCGACGCAGACCGTGGCCACCCGCATCGGCTTTTGCGCGGTAAAGGTGCGCCCGTAGCTCACGCTCTGGCCGGGCAGCAGGTCTTTGACATAGGTCACGATGCATTTTAGCGCCATGACCGGCTGCAAAGCGGGGAAGTGCAGCTCCCCGCTGGGGTCCAGCCCGTACAGGATGATGCCGGCGCGGGTCAGGTCGCAGCGCCATTCGGGGTGCTGCAGCTGCGCGGCCGAGTTGGCGCAGTGCACAGCGCCGGGGTCATAGCCGTCGGCTCGCAGCTGCGCGACGATCTGTTGGAACAGCGCATACTGCGCGCCGGTGTACGCCAGGTCGCCGGGCTGCAGGCTGTCGGCCGCCGCAAAATGCTGGAAGATCCCGCGCACTGCCAGCCCGGGCAGCGCGTACACCGCTTCCAGCGCCCGCACGGCGTCTGGCAGGCTTTGCAGCGCCGTAAAGCCCAGGCGTCCCATGCCGGTGTCCACCTTCAAATGCACGGCGACCTGCACGCCGGCCTGCACGGCCGCGGCCGAAAGCGCCTGTGCGTACTCGGCCGAAAAACAGGTCGTGGCGATCTTCTCCTGCGCCAGCGCGGCGGCCTCGCAGGGGTCGGTATAACCCAAAATCAGGATGGGCGCTGTGATACCGCAGCGGCGCAGGTGCTTGGCCTCGGCCAGGCAGCTGACGGCAAACCCTGCCGCGCCCTGCAGCTGCAAAGCCTGGGCGACGGCCGCGTCGCCGTGGCCGTAGGCGTCCGCCTTGACGACGGCGCACACCGGCCCGCCGACGGCCTTTTGCACGTAGGCAAAGTTATGGCGCAGCGCGTCCAGGTCGATCTCGGCCCAGCAATGGCGCTCTACGATCGGTTCCATCATCGGTCCCACTCCTTCTTGCGGCCGGTATGCAGCGGCCGCCAGCCGTCGATGCCGCTGCCCTGCAAGGCGTGCAGCGTCTTTTGCCGGAACGCCGGGTCTTTGCGGCTGAACTGCCGCACCAGCTGCTTGGTCTCCTCGCGCGCGGTCGCGCCGTCGGCCGGGCAGCGGCTTTTGACCACCGGCAGCCCGGCGCGGCGCACGGCGGCCGAAACTTCGCTCTCGGTCGCCAGCAGCAGCGGGCGGATCATCGTCAAGTCGCGGCGCGAAAGGTAGGTCACCGGCGAAAAACAGCCGATGCGCCCCTCGCGCCACAGGTTCATGTAAAACGTTTCCACGGCGTCGTCCAGGTGGTGGCCCAGCGCCACCTTGTTGCAGCCCAGCTGCTGGGCCGCCGTATGCAGCGTGCCGCGGCGCAGCTTGGCGCACAGCGCGCAGGGGTTCGGCTCCCGCCGGTAGTCGAACACCACCGGGCCGATGTCGGTGCGGCGGATCTCATAGGGTACGCCCTCGGCGGCAAACAGCGCTTCCAGCGGGCTATAGTCGGTCTCGACGCCGCCAAAGCAGGGGTCCAGCGTCACGGCGTGCAGCGTGAACGGCACGCCCAGGTAGGCGCGCAGCCGCGCCAGCGCCACGGTCAGCACCACGCTGTCCTTCCCGCCGGAAACGCCCACCAGCACGCGGTCGCCGGGGGCGATCATCTCATAATCCTGCACGGCCTTGCGCACAAGGCCCGTGATATGCTGCATGGCGTCTATGGCCGGCCACCCTTTCTACAGTGTATTTCTGGCAATCCCTTATTATAGCACGTTCCGGCGCGCCGCACAACTCAATCCTCGGCCGGGGGTTCCTCGGCCCAGTGGCCGTCGCGGCAGCGCATATCCCGGATATGCAGCTTGGAGTGGAGGAAGTGCTGCTCATGGTACAAACTGAAATAGCTCGACAGCATGTAGGACGTTGCGCACGCCAGCGCAAACAGCGGCAGGCACTGCCCGCCGAACACTTCCAGCCCCAGGCAGATGGACGCCAGCGGGCTGTTGGTGCAGCCGCAGAACAGCGCCACCATGCCCAGCGCCGCGCCCAGCGGGGCGGGCAGGCCCAGCAGCGGGGCCACCGCGCAGCCGAACGTTGCGCCGGTAAAAAAGATCGGCACGATCTCGCCGCCCTTGTACCCGGCGCCCAGCGTCAGGGCGGTAAACAGCATTTTTAGGGCAAAAGCCCAGGGCAGCGCCTGCCCCGCGATGGCGGCGGCGATGACCGCGCTGCCTGCGCCGTTATAGTCGGTGGTGCCCAGCAGCTTGGTCAGCGCGATGATCAGCACGCCGCCTGCGGCGGCCCGCAGGTAGGCGTTGGGCAGGCAGCGCGCGTACAGTTTGGGCGCGGCGTGCAGCAGCTGGCAGAACAAAATGCTCAGCCCGGCCGCCAAGGCGCCCAGCGCCAGCACGCGCAGCAGCGTCAAAGGGGCGGCGTCGGCGGCAGCCTGCAGCGCAAATGCCGTGGGGGCCAGGCCCATCTGGCGGCTGATCCACACGCCCGTTAAGGCCGAGACCAGGCAGGGCAGCAGCGCGGCGTAGTGCATGGAACCGACGTTGACGACCTCAAGGGTAAACACGGCGGCCGCCAGCGGCGTGCCAAAAATGGCCGAAAATGCCCCCGCCATGCCGCACATCGTCAACAGGCGGCAGTCCTCGCGCCCCAGGCGCAGCAGCCGCTGCCCCAGCTGCCCGCTGACGGACCCGCCCAGCAGCAGCGCCGCGCCCTCGCGCCCGCTGGACCCGCCCAGCAGATGCGTGACTACGGTGGAAACAAAGATCAATGGCGCAGTGCGCAGCGTCAGCACCCGGCGCTGGCGCACGGCGGCAAATACCTGGTTGGTGGACCCGCCGCCGTCAGGGTCAAAGCGGCGGTACAAAAAGGTGATCGCCAGGCCGCCCAGCGGCAAAAGGTACAGCAGCCAGCTGTGCGCCTCCCGCAGGGTGTTGGCGCCATTCAGCGCCAGGCCGAACGCCCCGCCCAGCGGGCCGGTCAGGCAGCCGGCCAGCACGGCCAGGGCTACCCATTTGGCGCATACCAGCAGGTAACGGCCGGCGCTGCGCAGTGTGTGCTGCAAGGCTTGCATACAAAACACCTCTGACGATTTTCTGCCTCGATTATACCGTTTTGCCGCGCAAAACACAAGCAAAACCGCACTTTCTATTTGCAGGCAACTGTGCTATAATACAAAAAGATTCGACACAAAAAGGCAGGGGGCCGACTATGAAAAAGCTGGCGATCATCGGGGCGTCCTATCTGCAGGCGCCGCTGATCCAAAAAGCCAAAGACCTGGGCTGCGAGACGCACGTCTTTGCCTGGGCGGCCGGCGACGTGGGGGAGGGGATGGCCGACCGTTTCTACCCCATCAGCATCGTGGAAAAAGAGGAGATCCTGCGCGTCTGCCGCCAAATCGGCATCGACGGCATCTGCACCATCGCCAGCGACCTGGCGGCTGTGACCGTCAACTATGTGGCCGAACAGATGGGCCTGCCCGGCAACGGCATGCGCTGCTGCGAAAAATCCACCAACAAGTACAAGATGCGCCAGGCGTTTGCTGCGGCGGGGGACCCGTCCCCCCGTTCGGTCCTGGTAAGGCCGGGTGACGGGCTGGATGCGCTGCAGGGGCTGCGCTATCCGCTCATCGTCAAACCGACCGACCGCTCCGGCAGCCGCGGCATCACCGAGGTGCAGCGCCCGGCGGGCCTGCCGGCCGCCATTGCCCGCGCGCGGGAACAGAGCTTTGAAAAGATGGCTGTGGTCGAGGAGTTCGTCACCGGGCAGGAGTACAGCGTCGAGTGCGTCTCCTACCAGGGGCGGCATCACCTTTTGCAGATCACGCTCAAATACACCACCGGCGCGCCGATGTACATCGAGACCGGCCACATGGAACCGGCCCCGCTCAGCGATGCAATGCGCGAGGCAGTGCGCCGCACGGTGTCCCACGCGCTGGATACGCTGGAGATCCAAAACGGCGCGTCCCACAGCGAGCTCAAGATCGACGCGGCGGGCCGCATCCAGCTCATCGAGATCGGCGGCCGCATGGGCGGCGACTGCATCGGCAGCCACCTGGTGCCTTACACCACCGGGTGGGACTACGTCGCCATGGTGGTGCAGATCGCCCTGGGCCAGGCCCCCGACCTGCGCCAGGGCCCGCACCATACGGCGTGCGGCGTGCGGTTCGTGTTCGGCCCGCGGGATCTGGAACTGCGCGAAGCCCTGCGCGCCGACCCCGACGTGACGATGCTGGAAGAAAGCCCCATCGACCCGATGGACCACATCGTGACCGACTCTTCCACCCGGTTCGGGTATTATATCTTTGCTGCCGAGGATCCGGCGCGCATCTGCGCCTGGATGGAAAAATAAGCGAGGACCCTGTATGCAACTGCTCAGCTTTGTGATCCCCTGTTACCGCAGCGCGGCGACGATCGGCGCCGTGACGCGGCAGATCCGCGAGACGGTGCTGGCCGACGGCCGCTACGACTATGAGATCGTGCTCGTCAACGACAACCCCGCCGACGATACCTGGCGCGAGATCCTGCGCCTGAAACAGCAGGACCCGCATATCTTCGGCATCTGTATGTCGCGCAATTTCGGCCAGGCCTCGGCGCTGATGGCCGGCTACCGCCACGTGCACGGCGAGATCGTCGTCAGCCTCGATGACGACGGCCAGACGCCGCCTTCCGAGATGTTCCGCCTCATCGACGCGCTGGACGACGACACCGACGTCGTCTATGCCAGCTACCCCGCCAAACACCACAGCGCGTTCCGCAACTTTGGCAGCCGCGTCAACGACTGGATGGCCACCTGGCTGATGGGCAAGCCCAAAGACCTGTATATGGCCAGCTACTACGCGGCGCGGCGGTTCATCATTGACGAGATGGTGCGCTGCGACAACCCGTTCCCCTATGTGGACGGGCTGGCCGTGCGCGCGACCAGCCGCTTTAAAAACGTGCCCATCGACCACCACGACCGCACCGAGGGGCAGAGCGGTTATACCTTCGGCAAGCTGCTGGGGCTGTGGTTCAACGGGTTTACGGCGTTTTCGGTCAAGCCGCTGCGCATCGCCACCGTGCTGGGCATGGTGTTTTCACTGGTCGGGTTTGTGTTCGCCGTCCTCGTGATCGTGCGCAAGATCATCCTGCTGGATGCCATCGACGCCGGCTGGTCCAGCATCGTGGCCATCGTGCTGCTGCTGGACGGCATGCTGATGATGATGCTGGGCCTGGTGGGCGAGTATGTCGGCCGCATGTATATGACGATGAACAAAAGCCCGCAGTATGTCATACGCGCCACTACGGCACAGGCCGGGCAAACAGAAGGCGGCCCGCAGGCGTAACACGCAAAGCGCCGCCTTTCGCCCGGCGGCAAGCCCCGCGGACGCAGCGCAAAAAAGAAACACGCAAGCCCCCGGCAGTGCCGGGGGCTTGCGTGTTTGCGCAAAATAAGCGATACGAAATATACGAAACGTATAATAAACAAAACGTATAGTCAATTCTGCGTTTTGGCCGGGGCAGCGCCGGGCAGCAATGTGACGACGTCGCGCAGCAGAACCAGCGGGTTTTCGCCCGGCTGCACGCGCAGGCTGAAATAGGGCCGGCCCAGGGCGTTGTACAGGATGCGGTGGGGGTAGCGGTCCATCACGGCGCCCAGCTGCTGCGGCCCCACGATGTCAGAGTAGAGGATCAGCACATCGCTGCGCTGCACGATCTCCACGATGCCGGCGCGCGCGGCGGTCACGCGCACCAGCGAAACATCTACCAGGCCCTGCACGCTCTTGGGCGGGCTGCCGTACCGGTCGATCAGCTCATCCAGCACGTCCTCGGCGTCGGCGGTCGTCTCAATGGCGGCGATGCGCTTGTACGCCTCGATGCGTCCGGCAGCGTCGGGGATGTACTCCTCCGGCAAAAAGGCGTCGACGGCGATGTCCACCAGGCAGTCGCTTTTGTCCGGGGGCGGTTCCTCGCCGCGCGCGGCGGCGATGGCCTGGCCCAGCATTTTGACGTACAGGTCGTAGCCGACGGCCTCCATGTGGCCGTGCTGGCTGTGGCCCAGCAGGCTGCCTGCGCCGCGGATCTGCAAGTCGCGCATGGCGATGCGGAACCCGGAGCCGAAGGCCGTAAACTCCCGGATGGCCGAAAGCCGCTTGGCGGCGACTTCGGTCAAGACCTTATCCCGCGTAAAGGTAAAGTAAGCGTAGGCTTTGCGGTTGGAGCGTCCCACCCGCCCGCGCAGCTGGTACAGCTGCGAGAGCCCCATGCGGTCGGCGTTTTCGATGATGAGGGTGTTGCAGTTGCGCACGTCGACGCCGGTCTCGATCAGCGTCGTGCACACCAGCACGTCGATCTCGTTGTCCAGCAGCTGCTGCCAGGCCGAGGAGATCTGCTCCTCGCTCATTTTGCCGTGCGCCACGCCGATGCGCGCGCCCGGCACCAGCTGGCCGATGCGCGCCGCGCATTCGTCGATGGTCTCGACGCGGTTGTGCAGGTAGTACACCTGCCCGCCGCGGGCCAGCTCCTTGCGGATGGCCTCGGCCACGATGCCGGCGTCGTATTCCAGCACGTAGGTCTCGACGGGCTGGCGCTCAAAGGGCGGCTGCTCGATGGTGCTCATATCGCGGATGCCGGACAGCGCCATGTTCAGCGTGCGGGGGATCGGCGTGGCCGACAGCGTCAGCATATCGACGCCGATGAACGCTTGCTTGAGCTTTTCTTTGTGCTTGACGCCAAAACGCTGTTCCTCGTCGATGATGACAAGGCCGAGGTCGCGGAATTTCACATCGTCCGACAGCAGCCGGTGGGTGCCGACGACGATGTCCACCGTGCCGTCCTTGAGGCCGCGCAGCGTCTCTTTCTGCTCTTTGGCGCTGCGGTAGCGCGAGAGCAGCCCCACCCGGATGGGGAAGGACCCCATGCGCGCGATGGCCGTGTTGAAATGCTGCCACGCCAAAATCGTCGTGGGCGCCAAAATGGCGCACTGCTTGCCGCCCATCACGCACTTGAACGCCGCGCGCAGCGCCACCTCGGTCTTGCCCACGCCGACGTCGCCGCACAGCAGCCGGTCCATCGGCCAGGGCTGCTCCATATCGTGCTTGATGTCGGCGGCGCAGGTCAGCTGGTCGGGCGTTTCCTCATAGGCGAAGCGCTGCTCAAACTCGCTCTGCCAGGTGTCGTCAGGCGGGAAGGCATACCCCTTGGCCTGTTTGCGCCGGGCATACAGTTCGATCAGTTCCTTGGCCATCGCCTCGGTGGCGGCGCGCACGCGCTTGCGGGTCTTGGCCCAGTCGCCGCCGCCCAGGCGGCTCAGCTTGATGTTGTCGCGGTCGCCCGGCGCCGTATAGCGCGAAAGCAGGTCCAGCTGGGTGACCGGCACATACAATACGTCTTTTTTGTCGTACTCGATGCGCAGGTAATCCTTGGTCACGCCCTGCACGGCCATGCGCTGGATGCCCGCATAGCGGCCGATGCCGTGGTTCTGGTGCACGACCAGGTCGCCGGGGCTGATCTCGCTCAGGCTGTTCAGGGCGTCCTTGCTGCGTTTTTTCTTTTTCTGGGCGGTGCTGACGCCGAACGCCCGCGCCGTGAACACCGCATAGCGCGCAAACGGCAGGCTGCACCCGGCCGAAAGCTGCCCCGCCAGCACCTGCACCAGCCCGGCAGCGGGCGCGGCGGCTGCGTCGGTGGTCACGTTCAGCCCTTTGGTGCGCAGGTCGGCCGCCAGGCCGGCGGCCGCGCGGGGCGTGCCGGCCAGCACGGTCACGGCGGCCCCGCCGTTGGCCAGCGGCTGCAATTCCTCCAGCAGGGCGTTCACCTCGCCGTTCCAGGCGGGCAGCGCGTGGGCCGGCGCGTTGACGATCTCTTTGAGGCGGATGTCCGGCATGCTGCGCGCAAAATTTTCGGCGCAGATGGTGCGGCAGCGCGCGGGCTGCGCCCACAGCCAGCCGGGCTCGGCGTAAAGGGCGTCCAACCCGGGGGCCAGCGCGCCGTCCGCCAGCAGGGCGGCCAGTTCCTCGCCGCGGCGGTAGGCGGTGGCGCGCTGCGCTTCGCGCAGCGAGGCCGGTTCCTCCAGCACCAGCAGCGGGTCGTCCAGGTGGTCCAGCAGCGTGGCCGGGGCGGGGTAGCGCACGGCCAGGTATTTGTCCAGGTCCACGGGCAGCGCGCCGCCGTCCAGCTGCGCCAGGTCGGCGGCCATGCAGGCGTCCAGCGCGGCGCGCTTTTTGCCGCGCTGTTTTTTGGCGTAGGCGCGCAGCAGGGCGGCCGCGTCGGCCGGCGCGCCAAACAGCACTTCGCGCGCCGGGCTGACGTAGATCTTTTCCACAGGGTCCTCGCGCCGCTGGGTCGCCAGGTCAAAGGTGTGCATCGTGTCGATCTCGTCGCCCCAGAACTCCATGCGCGCCGGCAGTTTCATGTCGGGCGCAAACAGGTCGACGATGTCGCCGCGGATGGAAAACTGCCCCGGTCCGTCCACCTGGGCGCGGCGGGTATACCCCGCGCCAAACAGCAGCGCCGTCAATTCCTCGCGCGGCAGCGTGTCGCCGGGGTGCAGCGTGCGGGTGTTGGCGCAAAAATCCGCGCGGGGCGTCGTGTACTGCGTCAGCCCTTCTTCCGCCACACAGACCGCCTGCAGCCGCCCGCCGGCCAGGTCGCCCAGCACGCCCAGGCGGAGGTATTCATACTCGCGGGCGGTGCCCTCGATGGGGCGCAGCACATAGTCGCGCGCCGGGAACACCGCCGCCGCCACGCCCAGCGTGTTCAAGTCGGCGGCAAAGCGGGTGGCTTCGGCCTCGCCCGGCGTCACGATGCACAGCGGCCGCCCCAGCGCCCGTGCCAGCGCGGCATAGACCAGCGCCCGCCCGGCCGCAGGCAGCCCAAATAAGGCGCAGGCCCCCGGGTCCGAGAGCGCATGCGCCAGCGTTTGGTATTCTTTGGTTTGGGTAAATCGGTCGTCAAACAAATGCATATCCACTCATCATGCGTCGGTGCGCACCAGCCCCCACTGGCCCCACCGCCACAGCGTCTGTTCATCTTGCGGCGTGGTGATCTGCAGCTGGCCGTCCGGCTGCGCGGCCCAGGCCTTGACCTGCGGGCGCAGCGCGCTGGACATCCACTGCGGGGCGGGGGCGTCGTTTTGCCAGTTGTAAATAAAGAGGTGCTGGCTCCAGTTCGTGTCGTTGCGGCGCACCCAAAACGGCTTGCTGGGGCCGTAGTTGCCGCGCCGCCACACCAGCAACACCAGTTCGGTCTCGCCGTCACGGTCGATGTCCAGCGTCAAAAAATCCTGCACGCGCAGGGCGGCCTCGCTGCGCCACAGCTCCGTTTTGCCGTCCTGCACGGCAAATGCGCCGTTTTCCAGCGTCAATGTGCAGGGGCGGCCGCCCAGTTCCGCCTGCGCGGTGCGGCTGCTGCGGCAGGGCAAAAACACGCCCCTGTACCACAGCAGCAACAGCACCGTCGCCAGCGTCAGCGCGCCGTACAGCGCCCAGCCCAGCAGAAGGCGGTGCGTCAGCCTTTCCACAGCACATCCGTGGGCAGGGCCCCCGTCCAGTCCGCGGGCGCGGGGCGGTCATCCCAGTGGAAGTCCCCGTTCGTATCGGGCATCTTGCCCAGCATGGCCCACCAATCCTGGTCGGTCATGCGCTGATCCATCGGCTGGGTGAACTGGTAGAAGGTATACACCGTGCCGCTGGCCAGCCGCGGCGAGCCGTCGACATTGACGATGACGTAGATCGTGCCGACGTTGGTCGCGGTCTGCAGCACCGAGCCGTTGGGGTCGGTGGCGATGTCGGCCACCAGCGCGGCGGGCTGTTCCTGCGGGGAATAGTATTCCTCGCCCTCGGGCGCGACAGCCTCGAACCAGAAATGCTCCAGCTGGCCGCCAAAGCTGCGGATCAGCTCAAATTCCTCGTCGGTGGGCAGTTCGTTTTTCAGTTCCTTCTCGGCAATGACCATCAGCTGCCGGTTGAGCTCGTACAGCCGGTCCAGGTTCTCGCGCGAGGCATCGTCCAGCAGGCCCAGGGCGTCCAGGCCGTCGGCGGTGGCCTGCGTCAGCGCAGCCAGCCGGCCAAAGACGACGGGTTCGGTCTCCACCCAGCCGCGGTCGTCGGCTTCCTCAATACCGCCGCCGCCCATCTCGGCATAGGTCTGCTTGCTGTACAGCGCCGTGTCGTGTTTCAGCTCGGTCCAGCTGCCCAAAAAGCTCGTCAGGCATTTAGTCTGCCAGGCGGTGGACTGCATGTACTGCGGCCAGCCTTCGCCGCGCGCCTCGGTCAGCGGGCGCAGCGTGTTCAGCCAGGCGGCGTACAGGCTGGCGTTCCACACGCTGTCGGGCGCCTGCGCCATCTGGGCGCGCACCTGTTCCATCTGGTCGTCATAGTTGGGGTAGTCGGTGTCGCCCTGGCTGTGCAGGATGTCCAGCGCCGTGTCGGACCCCAGCGCCGCCGGTACATCCAGTGCGTCGGGCAGCAGGCGCTGGCGGCCGTCGGCGCTCTCTTCAACGTCGCGGTACACAAGGTTCTGCAAAATATCGGCGTCCAGCGTGTAGCGCTGGCCCATAAAGCGGAACCCGGCCGTGCTCGCGTCGCGGTCGTCCCACTCATAAATGGGGATGGAGTTGACCGCCGCCGGGCGCAGCGTCTGCAGGGCTTCGGTAAAGGTCTGCCAGGCGGTGTCGTTGCCGGGCAGGTCGGCGGCAGCGGCCCCCGCGCCGTAGGCGGCGTCGATCAGCGGCAGGTAGTCGCTGCAGTTGGCATCGTCGCTGGCGCCGGCAAAAAAGCTCGTTACATCATACAGCCGCTGCCAGTTTTCCTGCGCGCCGCTGTCGCGCAGCGCCAGGTTCAGCAGCACGGCGCTGCGGGTCATATCGTCGTCCGCCTGCAAAAATGCCAGCCGGCCGTACCACATCATCGCCTTGAAATAGCGGGTCAGTTCCTCGCTGTCGGTGTAGTAGCTGCGGGGGATGTACTGGGTGTAATCCTCCTGCAAAGCGGGCGCGGCCAGCCCCCGGTTCATCACGGGCGAAGGCGCGATGCCCGCCGCCGCGTCGATCAGCGCCAGTTCCTCGGCGGCTTCGGGCGGCAGGCCGGCCGTGCCGGCGTCCGGGTCCAGCAGCGCCGCCGCCACGCTGAAGTAGGCGATATTGCGCTGCGCGGCGTTCTCCCAGTCGGTGCCGGCCAGCGTTTCGGCCTGCGCCTGGCTTTCGGCCAGCATCGCGGCGGTCAGTTCCTCCAAAAGGGGCAGCAGGTGCTGCTGCTCGGTCTGGCGCTGCAAATACAGGAAATACAGGTGGTAGGTGTGCAGCATGGCGTCTACCGTCACAAAGCTGGGGGTGTAGCTGTAGCGGTTGGATTCGTACAGTGTGTAGAACTCGTCATAGCTGCTGTCCACAACGATAAACCCGTTTTCGCGCAGCTGCGCCTTGGCTTCGTCACTCCAGTATGCCACGGTGTCGGCGTTGACCAGGTCGGAAAGATCGTCGGCCACCGTAAACTCCGGCACGGCGGGCGTCAGCGCCGTATCATACAGCACCGGCAGTTCGCCCAAAAGGCCGGCCGGCGCAGCCGCCGCAGGCGTTTGCTGTGCAGCGGCATCCCCGCCGGAAGGTTCTGCGGGCGCGGTTTCGGCCGTGCCGCCCGAAACAGAGGAAGAGGCCCCGGTTTCGTTCGGCGCACGGCAGCCCGCGCACACAGTCAGCAGCGCGGCGGATAACAACAGGCAAGCGATACGTTTTTTCATCGGGACCTCTTCCTCCTCAGTATTCAGTTGTAAAACGGCGCAGGGTTTAGGCTGCGTTCAGGTACTGTGCGGCCAGCCAGCCGTATTTGCCCTCATATTCCACCACGACCCAGGAGCCGTCGCCGTTGGCGCCCAAAGCGGTCACGGTGGTGCCGGCCGGTACGCGGCCCAATACGCTGGTATCGGTGCTGGGGCCGGCGCGCAGGTTCATGTTGGAATCCGACGGGACGGTATAACTCGGCCGCTCGCCCTCGGCAAACACCGTCGCAGGCTGTTCGCTCAGGCCTTCAAAGTTGGCGGGCGTCGGCTCCGGGGTCGGCTCCGGCGTCGGCTCGGGGGTGGGCTCGGCGGCCGGCTCCTGCGCGGCGTTGGGGTCAGCTGCGGCGTTGGGGTCGGCCGCGGCATTCGGGTCGGCCGCGGCGTTGGGGTCGGCCGCGGCGTTGGGGTCGGCGGCAGTCTCGCCGGTCTGTGCCGTGGCGCTGGGGTCGGCGCCTGTCACGGCGCCGTCAAAGGTGCCGGTCAGCAGCAGGACGCTGAACACGATGGTAACGATCAGCATGACCGCGCACAGCAGCAGGCGGATCAGTGCTTTTTTGCGCAGAGAACTCATGGGGCGTATCTCCTTTGTTTCAAATTCGGGGGTATCCGGGCAGCCGGAACGGCCGCTTGGCTCAACGGTTGAATTTGTTTTGTGCGTACTGCAAATTGCCGTCCATCAGCAGGGTGCAGGCTTCGGCAATGTCGGGGTAGCGGTCGGTCATGGCCTTGCGGTCCTCCGGCGGCAGCTTGCCCAGCACCCAGGCCGCCAAATCGTACTGCGGGTTGGGCTTGGCCCCGATGCCGATGCGGATGCGGGCGAATTCCTCGGTGCCTAAGGACGCGATGATGCTTTTCAGCCCGTTGTGCCCGCCGGCAGAACCCCGCGGCCGGATGCGCAGATGCCCCGGCTGCTGGGTGATGTCGTCGCACAGCACGATGATATGGTCGGCCGGGATCTTGTAAAAGTTGGCGGCAGGGGCGATGCTCTGCCCGCTCAAATTCATGTAGGTCAGCGGTTTCAGCAGCACCACTTTGTGCTCGCCTACCTGGGCGGTGCCGTACAACCCCTGCCACTTGCTCTTGTTCAGCGGGCACTGCCACTGCGCGGCCAGGTAGTCCAGCGCCTCAAACCCGGCGTTGTGGCGGGTGGCGTCGTATTTCGGCTCGGGGTTGCCCAGCCCGGCGATCAGCCAGTCGGCGCCCGAAGATGTGGAACGGAAAGATCCCATAAACGTTCGCAAACGCTCCTTTATACACTGGGCGGGGCGGGGAAGTGCGCCCCTCATAAAGCGTCCTGCCGCCCCTGCAGCACCAGCTGCGCGCGGGGCAGCTCGCCCTTTTTGACAAAGATCTGGTACTCGATGCTGCGGTCCGCGCGCTCGCCGACAGCGTAAAACATGCCGGTGCGGCGCGAGGCGCTGCTCAGGCTGGTGGTTTTGGTGCGGCAGGCAAGGCCCGCTTGCTGCAGGGCCTGCAGCGCCGCGCTATATTGGGCGGCGTCAAACGTGCACACGGCTTCGCGCCAACCCAGCAGCTGCCAAAACAGGGCGGTCATACGCATCAGTCCTTTTTCTTATCGGCTTCCAGTTTCTGTTTTTTAGCCAGGTACTTTTGCAGTTTGCGCTCGCCCCAGCCCTCGATGGCGGTCTGTTTGCCGCGCTCGATGCCCAGCGCCCCGGCGGGCACGTCCTTGCCGATGGTGGACCCGGCGGCCGTGTAGGCGTGGTCGCCGACGGTGACCGGCGCAACGAGGTTGGTGTTGCAGCCGATGAACGCGTAATCGCCGATCGTCGTGTGGAACTTGCCCTCGCCGTCATAGTTGCAGGTCACGGTGCCGCAGCCGAAGTTGCAGTACTTGCCCACGGTGGCGTCGCCGATGTAGGTCAGGTGGCTGACGGTGTTGCCCTCGGCGAAATCGGCGTTCTTGGTCTCGACATAAGCGCCCAGGTGGCAGCCCTCGGCCGTCCTGGTGCCGGTGCGCAGGTGGGTGAACGGGCCGATCTTGTTGTTGGGGCCGATGTGGGTCTGGTAGCACTGGCTGGCGTTGACGGTGGAGTTTTCCTCCACCACGGTATCTTCCAGCAGGGTATTGGGGCCGATGACGCACCCCGCGCCCACAACGGTCTGCCCGCGCAGGATGCACCCGGGCAGGATCACGGCCCCCGGCGCAATGACGACCTCGGGCTCAATGTACACATCGCGGCTGATAAACTCCACGCCGTTTTCCAGGTGGCGGGCAAAGGTCTCGGCGTAGCGCTGCTGCGCCTGTTCGAATTTTTCTTTGGCAGTAGACATGCAGGTTCCCCCTTCTATGCGTTCGCAATACTACTATAACGGTATTGTACCCCACGCGGGCCGTTTGCGCAAGCCAAAAAATGCCCGCCGCCCAGAAAAAAGGCAAAAAACTTGCCGGCGGCAGGCAGGGGAGGGAGACGATGCAAAAAGGCGGAAAGTTGCCTTTTTCTGAACTTTCCGCCCAGTATATTGTAGCGGATTTTTGTGCAAAATGCAATAGCTGGCGGCAAAAAGTTTAGTGGTTTTTCGGCAAAACCGGTTAGCATTTTTTTAACAAGCCACTGGAAATTCCCCACACTGTCTGTTATAATGGACTATGCAACCACGTTCCTGTGATGCAACTACACGCAACCGTTTGGGAGGTTAGTATGAGCAAGAAATTCTTGTACCTGTTCAAAGAGGGCCATGACGCCTTCGGCGGCGACCAGACCACCATGAAGAACATTCTGGGTGGCAAGGGCGCCGGCCTGGCCGAGATGACCCACGCCGGCATGCCGGTGCCGCAGGGCTTCACCATCACCACCGAGGCCTGCACCCAGTACTACGCGGACAACCGCGAGATCAATGAGGAGATCCAGGCGGATATCTTCAAGTACATGGGCATCCTGGAGGAGCAGACCGGCAAGACCTTCGGTTCTGTGGACAACCCGCTGCTGGTCTCTGTCCGTTCGGGCGCCCGTCAGTCGATGCCCGGCATGATGGACACCATCCTCAACCTGGGCCTGAACGACCAGGCGGTCGAGGGCCTGGCCAAAAAGACCGACAACCCCCGCTTTGCCTACGACTGCTACCGCCGCTTCATCCAGATGTACTCCGACGTCGTCATGGAGCTGGGCAAGAGCTTCTTTGAAGAGCGCATCGACGCCATGAAAGAGCGCAAAGGCGTGACCCAGGACGTCGACCTGACCGCGGACGACCTGAAAGAGCTCGTCAAGGAGTTCAAGCAGATCTACCGCGAGAAGCAGGGCAGCGAGTTCCCGCAGGACCCCAAAGAGCAGCTGATCGGCGCCGTTAAAGCCGTTTTCCGCTCCTGGGACAACCCCCGCGCCAACGTGTACCGCAAGATGAACGAGATCCCCTACGAGTGGGGCACCGCTGTCAACGTCCAGCAGATGGCGTTCGGCAACTCCGGCATGCGTTCCGGCACCGGCGTCGCCTTCACCCGCAACCCCGCCACCGGCGAGAAGAAGCTGATGGGCGAGTACCTCATCAACGCCCAGGGCGAGGACGTCGTCGCCGGCATCCGCACCCCGTCCCCCATCAGCAAGCTGCATGAGGAGATGCCCGAGGTCTACGACCAGTTCGTGGAGATCGCCAACCGCCTCGAGAGCTACTACCGCGACATGCAGGATATGGAGTTCACCATCGAGGATGGCAACCTCTTCATGCTGCAGACCCGTAACGGCAAGCGCACCGCCCAGGCCGCGCTGAAGATCGCCTGCGACCTCGTCGACGAAGGCGTCATCACCGAGCGCGAGGCCGTGCTGCGCGTGGAGCCCAAACAGCTCGACACCCTGCTGCACCCGCAGTTCGACGCCGCCGCCCTCAAGGCCGCGCAGGCCATCGGCAAGGGCCTGGCTGCTTCCCCGGGTTCCGCCTGCGGCCGCATCGTCTTCAGCGCCGAGGACGCTGAGGAGAAGGTCAAAGACCCCGACTGGAAGAAAGTTGTCCTGGTCCGTCTCGAGACCAGCCCCGAGGACATCGTCGGTATGCAGGTCTCCCAGGGCATCCTGACCGTCCGCGGCGGTATGACCAGCCACGCGGCCGTCGTCGCCCGCGGCATGGGCACCTGCTGCGTCTCCGGCTGCGGCAACGACAACAACGTCGTCATCGACTACGACGCCAAGACCATCAGCATCAACGGCCACAACTTCAAAGAGGGCGACTGGATCAGCATCGACGGCTCCACCGGTAACATCTACCAGGGCCAGATCGCGACCGTCGCTTCCACCGAGAACGCCGACTTCCAGCGCTTCATGCACTGGGCTGACGAGGCGCGCCAGCTGAAAGTGCTGACCAACGCCGACAACCCGACCGACGCGCAGAACGCCGTCGACATGGGCGCCGAGGGCATCGGCCTGTGCCGTACCGAGCACATGTTCTTTGCCGAGGACCGCATCAAGGCCGTCCGCGAGATGATCTGCGCCCGCACCGTTGAGGAGCGCAAGGCCGCCCTGGCCAAGGTCGAGCCCTACCAGGAAGCCGACTTCACCGCCATGTACAAGATCATGGGCGACCGTCCGATGACCATCCGTTATCTGGATCCGCCGCTGCATGAGTTCCTGCCCACCAAGCCCGAGGACATCGCCGAGCTGGCCAAGGATATGGGCATGACCACCGAGGAGCTGACCAACGTCGTCGAGAGCCTGCATGAGTTCAACCCCATGATGGGCCACCGCGGCTGCCGTCTGGCCGTCACCTACCCCGAGATCGCCGAGATGCAGACTACGGCCGTCATCAAGGCCGCGCTGAAGGTCTCTGCCGAGACCGGCAAGATGATCACCCCGCACATCATGATCCCCCTGGTGGGCGAAGTCAAGGAGCTCAAGTTCGTCAAGGACGTTGTCGTCAAGACGGCGGACGCTCTGATCGCCGAGGCCGGCGTCGACATGAAGTACGAGGTCGGCACCATGATCGAGATCCCGCGTGCGGCCCTGACCGCCGGCGAGATCGCCAAGGAAGCGGACTTCTTCAGCTTCGGCACCAACGACCTGACCCAGATGACCTTCGGCTTCAGCCGTGACGACGCGGCCAAGTTCCTGACCGCTTACTACGACACCAAGATCTACGAGAGCGATCCGTTCCAGCACCTCGACCAGAACGGCGTCGGCAAGCTGGTCAAGATGGCTGCCGAGGAAGGCCGCAAGACCAACCCCAACCTGGGCCTTGGCATCTGCGGCGAGCACGGCGGCGACCCCAGCAGCGTCGAGTTCTGCCACAGCGTCGGCCTGGACTACGTCAGCTGCTCGCCGTTCCGCGTGCCCATCGCCCGTCTGGCCGCCGCGCAGGCCGCTATCAAGAATCCTCGCAAGTAAAACCGTTGGACTCTTGGAGCTCACGCTCAGCTTAGAGGATGCGCAAGCATTCCAAAAAGCGCATAACAGCGTGATAAAACCAAGCCGATGGCGTGATATCGACTTGGAGATCTACCTGTAATACGCCAATCCCCCTGCTACTGATTTCAGTTGCAGGGGGATTTTTTATGCCTACTTTTTGTTCAGAAGGCGATTCTGGGCCCGGAAAATCTGGAATTTCTGAAAATGTACCCGGTTTTTCGTATACATTTTTGGGCACAAAACGCCTCTTGCAAGCCTTATTTTTACCAAGAAAGGAAGCGTATTGTCATGGCAGAAAACCAAGTCCAAAACCCACCGGCTGAAAAAGTAATCGCTCTTTCAGTCAGTCTGCTGGAACCCTTTCAGGGGCATCCCTTCCGGGTGGCCAGCGGTGAGGAGATGGAACAACTCAAGGAAAGCATCCGGGAGTACGGTGTTCTCTCGCCGCTGCTGGTCCGGCCCCGTGGGGATGGCCGCTACGAGATTGTCAGCGGACACCGCCGCAAGGCCGCCTGCGAAGCCCTGGGCATCACCGAACTACCGGTGCTGGTCCGGGATATGACCGATGACGAGGCGGTGATCCTGATGGTGGACAGCAACATCCAGCGGGAGCATATCCTGCCCAGCGAGAAGGCGTTTGCCTATAAGATGAAGATGGAAGCGGTGAAGCATCAGGGTAAAACAACTTCGTGCCAACTTGGCACGAAGTCGCGCTCAGATGGGATACTTGCAGAATGCAGCAATGAGAGCGCTCGAACAATTCAGCGTTATATCCGCCTGACCCACCTGATTCCCTCCATCCTCCAGATGGTGGACGAATACCAGATCGCCTTCAATCCGGCGGTGGAGATCTCCTACCTGACCGAGGAACACCAGCGGATGCTCAAGGAAGAAATGGACGCCTGTCAAGCCACTCCATCCCTGACCCAGTCCCGCACCCTGAAGCAGATGAGCCAGGCGGGGACGCTGACCCGGGAATACCTGCACCATCTTCTCACCGAAGAAAAGCCCAACCAGCGGCAGAAGTTCTTTCTCAATCAGGAGGACGTGCAGCGGTATTTCCCCAAGCACTACACCCCGCAGCAGATGCAGCAGGTCATTCTCCATCTGCTCCACACCTGGCAGCACAAACGCGGCTACAACAAGGACACTCAGGAACGCTGAAGGAGGCACACTATGGAACTGACTTACACCGAGATCAATGGCTATCTGATCCCCGATCTGATTCTCCCCGAAACCGACACCCGACCCATCGGAAAATACGGCGAACTGCGGCGGCAGTTCCTCCGGGAGCACCGCCCCGACTTGTTCGACCTCATGCTTCTGGAAGGAACGCTGCACAGCCACCTGGCCGATGTGGACGCAGAAACCCGACAGATGGTGGAGGATACCATTACCCGGATGGCCCGCCAGCAGGGCGTGGATGAAGCCCTCAAACGGGCCGATCCGCTGGCCTGGGCAGGGCACATGAATGCAATCAAGAATGCAGCCGAGGAAGCGGTCCTGCCGGACCTTCTGTACGGGGATGCGCTGGAGTGATTCCTTTTCAGTCCGTATAAAAAGACCTGTCCGCAGGAGTAACGAGCACTGGCTTTGTATAGCTTTTGCAAGCCATACGCCGCCCCAGCGCAGGACGCTGGCAAGGGGCGCAGCCCCTATAACCCCCGAAAATCTAACAACGCAACAATGCAAAGACCGAGCAGCGATGCCCGGTCTTTTGCTGTATAGAGGTGAAATTATGTTGACTCGAAACGTGCAACTGAACATCCGGGTGACAGCGGAAGAAAAGAAATTGTTTGAACAGGCCGCCACCCGATGCGGGTTGACACTCTCCCAATACATCCGTATGCGGCTGCGCAATCAGATGCCCCGGCAACTGCCCAACGCCGACTACCGGCAGGTGCTGGATGCTCTCACCGCCCTCTACCACAAGGACAACACACCGGAGGTGCAGCGGGAGATTCTGGACACGTTGCTGGCCGTTCAGAGGGCAGCTACAGCGCCGCAGAAGGAGGAATGAGTAGATGGCTGTCACCAAGATCTGGCCTGTGAAAGGGCGTCTGGATGCGGTCATACGCTATGCCGGAAATGAAGAAAAGACTCGCCTGCCGGACCTGACCGGTCTGTCTGCGGGCAAGGACGATCTGAGCGATGTGCTGCAGTATGCTGCCAATGATGCCAAGACCACCCGGGAAAGCCAGCTGTTTGTCAGCGGTGTCAACTGTGTCCCGGAGATTGCCCGTCAGCAGATGGAGCTGACCAAACAGCAGTTCGGCAAGACCGGCGGTACGGTGGCCTTTCACGCCTACCAGAGTTTCCGCCCCGGCGAGGTCACGCCGGAGCAGTGCCACGCCATCGGGGTGGAACTGGCTAAACGGGTGTGGGGTGACCGCTTTCAGGTGCTGGTAGCCACCCACCTGAACACCGATTGCTGCCACAATCATTTCGTTATCAACTCGGTATCCTTTGTGGACGGCAAGCGGTACAACGACTGCAAAAAGACCTACCGTGCCCTGCAGGACGCCTCGGATGAACTTTGCCGGGAGCAGGGGCTTTCGGTGGTAGACAAAAAGGATGCCCACCGGGTGCCTCGTAACCTCTATCTGGCCGAGAAAGCCGGAGAACCGACACGGTATAACGTCATGCGCCAGGACATTGATCTTGCCATCCTGCGCAGCGAGACGCCCCGTGATCTGCCCCGCATCCTGCGCAAGATGGGCTATGAGGTAGACTTCAATCCCGACCACAAATACCCGACTATCAAGCTGCTCCATGACCGCCGCGCCGTGCGCTTCAAGACGCTGGGAGAGGAATACACCCCGCAGGCAATGGCCCAGCGCATCCAGCAGAATCATACGATGGGGATTTTCAAACGCATGGAGATCTACAACAAGCGGTATCCGCCGGTGCATCCCCATTACCAGAAGCTGCGGCACGACTTCCGTAAGGCCATCATGGAGGCGTTTGGCATCTACCGTACCTACCTGTATTACTGCTATCTGCTGGGCAAGCTGCCTACCACAACCCCCAACTACCGCCCGCCTCACCCGGCCATGCGGGAGGATTACCGCCGCTGGGCAGAAATTGAAAAGCAGCTGCATCTTCTGGAACGGTATTCGCTGAATACCGCGGAGGACGTAGCTGCTTTTACGTTGGAGCAGGAGCAGAAACTGACCGCCTTGGAAACCCGGCGCACCAAGTGTCGCAACCGTCTGCGTCGCTGCCGCGACCCGACCGAGTGTGAGGCTCTCCACACGGAAAAGGAGGAACTGACCAAACAAATCATCGAAACCAGAAAGGAGCTGCACACAGCCCAGCAAATTCCTTCCCGTGTCAAACGTATGCGGGAGTACATCCAACTGTTGAATGACCGGGAGCAGCAGCGCGCCGCCCACCAGAAAGAACGATAACCACCCAATCACAGAAAGGACAACGACTATGAATCCCTACGGCATTTTGACCTCTTATGAAGAACGCATGAAAGCCAACCTGCAGCAGTACCAGCGCCCCGAAAAGGCCGGAACTTTCCGCCTGCGCCTTGATCACCGCACCTGGGGCAAGCACATGTGCCTGTTCTGCTATTTCACCGATCTGGACACCGGCGAGAAGATCCGCCTGGCCTGCTGGCGCGGTGCCGAGGAGCGCTACGCGCCCCGCAAATGCACCATTGACTTCGCCAAGGTCCGTGACCGTACCAACTGGCGCTGCACCCTGGCGGCAAACGTGTACGGTATCATTGACTGGATCGACGCGGAATCGCTGTAAGAAAAGCCTACAATCTTGCTTTGTAAAGTGACATAAGCGACAGCCCCTACCTGTGTATGGATGCACAGGTAGGGGCTGTTTGCTATTTTAGTTCTTGTTCAAGGCTATCAAACTCAGGTGTAGAGAAAAACTCACCCAATGTGATGTCCAAACCATCGCAAATCATCTTTATAGTAATCAGTTTCGGGTTTTGGCTTTTCCCGTACAAAATGTTCTTAATGCTGGACGGCGGAAGCGCAGAAATCATAGCCAATTTGTTGATGCTGATACCACGTTCTCCGCACAATTCCAAAATACGGTTGCGGACAGCAGTAACGGTATCCATGCGCTTTCGCCTCCCCTGAATTGTTTGTCATATATAGAATAAACAACTCAGTTGCCAAATATAGGCTATGCGTGCTACTATTAGGCTATGTATAGCCTATATTTGAGGTGAAAAGTATGGAAAAGAAAGCATGTACCTTCTTTGGGCATCGTGACTGCCCGGAAACTATCAAACCGAAAATCCGGACGGCTGTAATTGATCTGATCGAGAATCACGGAGTAACCATGTTTTATGTT
>DSLMC04103__coassemble_443_pt1 | contig 35119 bp, 30 predicted proteins | sample DSLMC04103__metabat2_high_PE_010 | metagenome-assembled genome bin DSLMC04103 | reverse complement strand
ACTCCTTGCTGTCGCCCCTTGATTGCCTACCAGCAAAGGCGGGCGGGGCTGTCAATGGCGGCGCGTATGCGCCGTTTATCTTGACCGCCCGCTGGCTCGGCTGGCTTTGCTATTATTCTTACAAACTACCATGTGTTTTCTTTCTCAAAAGAATATAACTTAAAATGCAAATCGTTAAGAACACTATACCAAAAATTAAAACATGAAATATCCCACTTGGATAGGGAGCAATCCAGCCTTGTTTGAAAATAAGAATTGATAGATAACCAGTTATCATAGAGACCGGCATAAAAGCAATTCCAACGATATTAAGCCAGTCAATATAAAATGGTGCTTTTGCCGCCGACAATAACCTCCCTATAAAGTAGCCATCAATTCCTACTGCTTGAATAATCATTGACCCCCAAACAGTTTCCATTGTCTGTTCAGCATACCACCCGCCAAAAGCACAAAATAATCCAATGGCAATCAAGGCTGTTGATGAAATATATAATATTCTGCTTATGATTTCCCTGCCTTTTTCGTCTTTGTCTTTTGTTGGTTCAATACCTTTCAGAATATAGTCGGTTGTAACTTCAAAAAAATCGCTCATTATGATTATTTTTTCTAAATCGGGTGTGCTTTGTTCGCTTTCCCATTTAGAAACAGCTTGTCTTGAAACGCCAATCTTATCTGCAAGTTCCTCTTGTGATATTCCTTTTGTTTTCCTTAAATATTGTATTCTGTCTGCCATATTCATTGCAATTTCTCCCTTCTTTGTATGGAATAATCTTAGCAGAATTATCAGTTGCATAACCACCATTCAGACGTGGAAATGCGGCAACTGGCGGTTGCGTGGATGTTTGTAGACGGAAAAAGCAAAAAGTAAGCTCTGTTTCATCGCTTTTTCTTGTGCTACATTGTACCACAATGAAGTCCGCATTTCTATCAGTCTGGCTCTCGCTTTTTCGGAATAGTAAGGTGACTGTCTATTCTCTTATTTATGTTACTTTATGGCACATGAGCATTTGTGCAGGGCTTACAGCTGCGCGCTGTCCCTTTGCAGCAAAACGCACAAACGGCGTGTGTAAGGCGTGCCTGCGCCGCGCACGCCCTATGGCATTTTGCGGGGCGGGGTGCTATAATACCATACAGACCGATACCACGCCGCCGCAACAAGCAAGGGACCGCTATGCACGAACTGGCCATCACCCAAAGCATTTTGGACATTGCGCTGCACGCCGCAGACGAGCAGCACGCCGCCCGCATCCGCGCCATCCGGCTCAAGATCGGCGCGTTTTCCGGCGTAGTGCCCGAGTGCGTGCAGATGTACCTGGACGTGCTGGCCAAGGGCACGGCTGCCGAGGGGGCGAAGATCGAGGCCGAGACGGTGCCGCTGCGGGTGCAGTGCCGCGCCTGCGGCGCAACGGGCGAGATCGACCGGCGGCACATCGCCTGCCCGGTGTGCGGCAGCGTGGACCTGCACCGGCTTTCGGGCCGGGAATTTTATGTAGACAGTATCGAGGTGGATGTATAAATGGAGATCAAGGTTTTGCACCAGGTCATGGCCTGGAACGACGACGTCAGCGCCGAGGTGCGCCAGACGCTGCAACAGCACAAAGTCTGCCTGGTCAACGTCATGGGCAGCCCCGGCGCGGGCAAGACCACCCTGCTGACGGCGCTGATCGAGCGGCTGCGGCAAGAGTTTGCCATCGGCGTCATCGAGGGCGACATCACCGGGCAGATCGACGCCGAAAAGATCGCGGCGCTGGGCATCCCCGCCGTGCAGCTGAACACCGACGGCGCGTGCCATATCGAGGCGATGAGCATCCAGCACATTCTGCCGCAGTTTGACCTCGACGCGCTGGACGTGCTGTTTGTGGAAAACATCGGCAACCTTGTCTGCCCGGCCGAGTTCGACATCGGCGAGAATTTCCGCTTAACGGTGCTGAGCATCCCGGAGGGCGACGACAAGGTCGCCAAGTACCCGCTGATGTTCACCGACACCGACTGCCTGGCGCTGACCAAGTGCGATACGCTGCCCTACTTTGACTTTGATCTCGACCGCGTGGCGGCCGATTACCGCGGCGTCAACCCGGGCGCGCCGCTGTTTGAGACTGCGGCGCGCACCGGCGCGGGGGTGGACGAGCTCAGCGCGCACCTGGCCGGGCGCATCCGCGCCGCGCTGGCATGAGCGAGCAAGCGCCGCCCCGCCATGTGCGGGTGGAGGTTTCCGGCATCGTGCAGGGGGTGGGGTTCCGGCCGTTTTTGCACCGGCTGGCGCAGCGCCTGCAGCTGACCGGCTGGGCGCGCAACACCCCCGCCGGGGTGGAACTGGCGCTGGCCGGCGAGGCGGAAAGCGTCGAGGCCTTTCTGCACACCGTGCGCACCGCCCCGCCGCCGCTGGCCGTGGTGGAGGATGTGACGGCGCAGCCGCTGGCAGGCCCCGCCCGCTACGACGGCTTTGCCATTTTGCCCAGCACCGCCGGGGCCGCCGCCACGCTGGCCGCGCCCGACCTGGCCCCCTGCCCCGCCTGCGAAAAAGAACTGGCCGACCCGGCCGGCCGCCGTTACCACTACCCTTTTACCAACTGTACCGACTGCGGGCCGCGGTTTTCGATTTTGCGGGCGCTGCCCTACGACCGCCCCAACACGACGATGGCGGGCTTTGCCATGTGCCCGGCCTGCGCGGCCGAGTATGCCGACATCGCCACCCGCCGCTACCACGCCCAGCCCAACTGCTGCCCGGCGTGCGGGCCGCGGGCGTTTTACCTGGACGACTGCGGGTGGGAGCTGCCCGGCGACGCCGTGGCCCTGGCGCAGCGGGCGCTGGGGGCCGGGGGCATCGTGGCGGTGAAGGGCACGGGCGGCATCCACCTGGCCTGCGACGCGCAAAACGAAGCCGCCGTGCGCCGGTTGCGCCGCCGCAAACACCGCGAGGAAAAACCGCTGGCTGTGCTGTGCCGCGATTTGGAGACCGCGCGGCGGTTGTGCCGTATCACAGAAGAAGAGGCCGCGCTGCTGCAAAGCGCGCGGCGGCCCATTGTATTGCTGGAAAAACGCCGCCCCGCCGGGCCGGGCAGCCTGCCTTTTTTGAGCGAGAACCGCCGCCTGGGGCTGCTGCTGCCCTACACGCCGCTGCACCTGCTGCTGGCGGACGGCCGGTTTGGCGGGCCGGCGGCGCTGGTGCTGACGAGCGCCAACCTGCCCGGCTGCCCGGTGATGACCGACAACGCCGAGGCGCTGGCCGGGCTGCGCGGCATCGCCGACGGTTACCTGCTGCACGACCGCCCCATCGCCAACCGCTGTGACGACACGGTGGCGGCGGTGTGGCAGGGGCGGGCGTATTTCTTCCGCCGCAGCCGCGGCTACGCCCCCCAGCCGCTGACGCTGCCCGACGATGCCTCTGACGGCGTGCTGGCCTTCGGGGCCGAGCAGAAGGCCGGGTTTGCCGCCGGCAAGGGCCGCCACGCTTTTTTGAGCCAGCACATCGGCGACGTAAAAAACGCCGAGACGCTGGACCATTACCGCGCCGCGCTGCAAACGCAGCTGCGGCTGTTCGGCCTTGCGCCGCAGGTACTTGCCTGCGATCTGCACCCCGACTACTGGCCGACGCGCGAAGCGCAGGCGATGGCCGCGCAGCGCGGGCTGCCGCTGTTGCCCGTGCAGCACCACTGGGCACACATGGCGGCCTGCATGGCAGACAACCGCCTGGAAGGCCCTGTGTTCGGCCTTGTGTGGGACGGCACCGGCCTGGGCAGCGACGGCGCCATCTGGGGCGGCGAGTGCTTGCGCGGCGGGTATGACGGTTTTGTGCGGGTGGGGTCTATCCGGCCCATCCCGCTGCCGGGCGGCGACGCAGCCGTCCGGCAGATCGGGCGCACCGGGCTGAGCCTGGCGCACGACGCCGCCGTGCCGGAAACCACGCTGGCCGCGCTGCCGCTGTGGCAGGCGTTGCCGGGGCGGCAAACGCTGCTGGCCATGCTGGAAAAAAAGATCGCCTGCCCGGGGGCCAGCAGCATCGGGCGGTTGTTCGACGGTGCGTATGCGCTGATCTCCGGCCGGGTGACGGCCGGCTACGACGGCCAGGCCCCCGCGCTGCTGGAAGCGCGGGCCGACCCGAATACCCCCGGCCGCTGCTACCCCACCGCCTACTACGATGACGGCGGCGTGCGCCGGTTCGACACCCGGCCGCTCGTCGCAGCCCTCTGCGCCGACGCGGCGGCGGGCGTGCCGGCGGCGGCCATCGCGCGCGGGTTTATGGACGCGCTGTGCCGCATGGCGCTGGAACAGTGCCGGGCGCTGAACCCCGAGCGGCTGCCGGTGGTGCTTTCGGGCGGGGTGTTTTTGAACCAGTACCTGCTGCGCGAAACTACCCGCCTGCTGCAGGCCGACGGCTTTGCCGTGTATACCCACCACCGTGTCTCGCCCAGCGACGAGGGGCTGGCCCTGGGCCAGCTGGTCGTCGCGGCGCGGGCGCGGCAAAACGGAACCTTATAATGTAGCAAGGAGGTTTTGGCCATGTGCCTGGCAGTCCCTTTGAAGATCGTATCGGTCGACGGCAAGCGCGCCGTGGGCGAGGCCGGCGGCCTGACCCAGACGCTGCGCGTCGACTTTTTGCCCGGCATCCAACCCGGCGACTATGTGATGGTGCACGCCGGGTTTGCCATTGAGCGATTGAGCGAACAGCAGGCGCGGGAAAACCTGGCCTGCATTGAGGAGGCCCTCGATGCGCGGTGAGGTGCGCGAGGCGGATTTCCGCCGCCCCCAAAACGCCGCCGCGCTGGCAGCGGCCATCCGCAGCCGGACCGACCCGCAGCGCCCGGTGCGCCTGATGGAAATTTGCGGCACCCATACCATGGCCATTGCCAAGGCGGGGCTGCGCAGCGCGCTGGCCCCGGGGGTGAAATTGCTGTCCGGCCCGGGGTGCCCGGTGTGCGTGACGCCGGCCGGGGCCATCGACGCGGTGCTGCGTTTAAGCGAGCAGCCCGGCGTGACGGTGGCCAGCTACGGCGACCTGCTGCGGGTGCCGGGCAGCGTGCGCGGCGATACCCTTTTGCGCCGCCGGGCGCTGGGCGCGCCGGTGCTGACCGTCTACTCGCCGCTGGAAGCCGTGGAAGCCGCCGCGGCCAACCCGGCGCGGGAGGTCGTGTTTTTGGGCGTCGGCTTTGAGACGACCGCCCCCGGCACCGCCGCCAGCATTTTGGAGGCCGCCGCGCGCGGGGTGCGCAATTTCTCGGTGCTGTGCCTGCTAAAGCGCACCGAGCCCGCGCTGCGCGCGCTGATCGCCGCGCCGGACTTTGCGGTGGACGGCTTCCTCTGCCCGGGGCATGTGGCGGCCGTCACCGGGGCGGAAGCCTTCCGCTTTTTACCTGCCGAGTTTGGCCTGCCCGCCGTCGTCAGCGGGTTTGAGGCCGGGGATATTTTGTACGCCGTCTGGCGGCTGGCCGGTATGCTGGCCGAAGGCCGCCCGGCGCTGGAAAACGAGTACACCCGCGTCGTGCGCGCGCAGGGCAACCCGGCGGCGCAGGCGGCCATCGACCGTGTGTTCCAACCGGCGGCCAGCGTTTGGCGCGGGCTGGGCGATATCCCGGCCAGCGGGTATGCCATCCGGGAAGAATTTGCCGCCTGGGACGCGGCCAAAAAGTTCGGCATCGCGCCGGGGCCGGAAACCGAAGTGCCCGGCTGCCGCTGCGGGGCGGTGCTGCGCGGCGTGTGCGCCCCGCGCGCCTGCCCGCTGTTTGGCAAGGTTTGCACCCCCGCCGACCCGGTGGGCCCCTGCATGGTCTCGGGCGAGGGGGCCTGTGCGGCGGCGTGGAAATACGGCGGCGACTGAAGGAGGGCTGCACCATGCAGGACATCATCACACTGGACTACGGCAGCGGCGGGTTGAAGACCGCACAGCTGATCGAGGAGATTTTGCTGCCGGCTTTTGCCAACACGGCGCTGAACGACCTGGGCGACGGCGCGGTGCTGCCCGCCCTGGACGGGCCGCCGGTATTTTCTACCGACAGTTTCGTCGTCAGCCCCTGGAAGTTCCCCGGCGGGGACATCGGCAAGCTGGCGGTATGCGGCACCGTCAACGACGTGTGCATGGCCGGCGGCGTGCCGCGCTATCTGAGCTTTTCGCTCATTCTGGAAGAGGGCTTCCTCCTCGACGACCTGCGCGCCATCGTGACTTCGGCGGCCGAGACGGCGCGCGGGGCCGGCGTGCAGATCGTCACCGGCGACACCAAGGTGGTCGAGCGTGGCAAGGGCGACGGCGTCTATATCAACACGGCGGGCATCGGCGTGCTGCGCGCGCCCGGCCTGGGGCGCGCGGCGCTGCGCGAGGGCGACGCGGTGCTCGTCAGCGGCAGCGTGGGCTGCCACGGCGCGGCCGTGCTGATGGCCCGCGGCGACCTGCCCTGCGAGGGGGCGCTGTGCAGCGACTGCCAGCCGCTGCACGCTTTGAGCGCCGCGGCGCTGGACGCCGGCGGCGGGCAGGTGCGCATGCTGCGCGACCCCACGCGCGGCGGCGTGGCCACCACGCTGAATGAATTTGTCGAGGGCGGGCCGCTGTGCATCGAACTCACGGAGGACGCCATCCCGGTGGACGCGCCGGTGGCGGCCGCCTGCGACCTGCTGGGGCTGGACCCGCTGTACGCCGCCTGTGAGGGGCGGATGCTGGTCGCCTGCGCGCCGCAGGCCGTCCCCGCCGTGCTGGCCGCGCTGCGTGCCGTCCCCGGCGGCGAGGGCGCGGTCCAGATCGGCCAGGTAACGGCCGCCCGCCCCGGGCAGGTCGTGCTTCGCAACAGCTTTGGCGGCAGCCGCATTTTGGGCAAGCTGACCGGCGCGCAGCTGCCGCGCATCTGCTGACGCTTGCTTTGGGGACGCTTACCGCAAAACCGTCTGCCTGTTTTTGTACGGGCAGGCGGTTTTTATTACCCCGCATGCCCCGCCCCGGCCTTGGCGGCAAACGGCGGCCCCGCGCCTGCCCGTTCTGTTTTTGCCGCCGGGGGCGCAGATGCTGGACAAAACGCCCCCTTGTGTAGAAAATACATCCCTGTTACGAAAAAATATCTTTACAAACGCTGTTCGCTGTGCTATAGTTTTTTGGCATGCGGCCCGTCGCTCACAAAAAGCGACAGGCCGTTTTTTTGTGGATGCAAAAGGATACGCCGGGCCCGCCCGGCGCAAAACCAGCCGTGCGCGGTATGCCGCGCACCCAAAAAAGAAGAAAAGAGGGACCCATGAAACGCAAACCCAAACTGACCGCCGCGCTGCTGGCGCTGGCACTGGCCGCCCTGACCGCCTGCTCCGGCGGCACGCAGAGCGCGGCCCCGGACACGCAGAGCGCCTCGAGCGCCCCGGCCGCGAGCGCGGAAAGCACCGAGAGTGAAACGCCCGCCGAGGAGCAGATCGAAGAAGGCAGCGTCGTGGCCACGTCGATGAATACGATCACCATCCTGACGACCGACGGCCGCGAGCTGAATTTCCCGACGGTGGACGCCACGGTGGAAGCCGCCGACGGCCTGCTGGAGGGCGACTGGGTGCAGGTGACCTACCGCGGCGCCCTGAACGGCACCGACACGACCGGCGTGCAGGTGGACCGCGTGGTGGACCTGGCCGACCATACGCCCGACATTGAGATGGCTGACGCAGACGAGACCGTCTACACCACCGGCCCGGCCGGCCTGTTTGCCGCCAACAGCACCTCGGCCGAAAAGCTGGCCGACCTTGCCAAGGGCACGCAGCTGCACCGCACGGGCAAAGGCCCCCATGGCTGGAGCCGTGTGGAATACAACGGCCAGGTGGGCTATGTGTTTGGCGATTACCTGACCACCACCGCCCCGCAGAGCCAGCCCGCCGCCACGACGGACGCCAGCGTGACGGTGCAGGACGTCAACGAGACCGTGTACGCGACGGTGCGCCTGCGCATGCGCGCCAGCGCCAGCCTGGACGGCGCGGTGCTGGGCGTAGCCACCCCCGGCACCCAGCTGACGCGCACCGGCGTGCTGAACAACGGCTGGTCCAAAGTGATCTACAACAATACCGCCGCGTACTGTGACTCGGAGTATCTGACGACGACGAAACCCGCCGAGGCCGTGAACCACGACGAGACACCCGCGGGCGAAGTGGCCCGCAGCGAGGTGGATGCGACCTACTACACGTCTGTGGCGCTGAAACTGCATGTGACCTACGCGCAGGATTCCTCGGTAGTGGCCGTGGCGCCCATGGGTACCGCGCTGCATGTGCAGTACCTGCTGGACAACCACTGGGCGCAGGTAGAGTACGGCGGCCAGACGGCGTACTGTGTATCGCAGTTCCTGGTGACCGAGCAGCCCGCCGCCACCCAGAACGCCCCGGTCGAGACGGCGTTCACCGATGTGGACGATGTGGTCTACCCCATCGCTGCGCTGCATATCCGCGAGACGCCGAGCCTGGGCGGCAAGGTGCTGTCCACGCCGGACGCCAACACCGAGTGGCGCCGCACCGGCATCTCAGCCGACGGCCAGTGGAGCCGCGTAGAGTTCAACGGCGTGACGGGCTACGCCGCCAGCCAGTACCTGACGAACGTACGTCCCGGCCTGGGCGCGACCGAAGAGCAGGAGACCAACGAGACGGTGACCACCACCGCAAAGCTGCGCCTGCACGAGACGACGGACGTCGACTCGCCCGTGGTGGCTGTGGTACCCGCTGGCACCGCGCTGCACCGCGTTGCCTACACGGCCGACGGCTGGTCCATTGTGCTGTACAACGGCGAGACCGTCTACTGCGCCACCCAGTATGTGACGCAGTGAGCCCCTTATAAACAACAAACCCCCGCCCGGCAGGCATACGCCTGCCGGGTGGGGGTTTGTGCACGGCGCAGATCGCGCGCCGCTTTCTGCAAGCGCCAAAGAAGGGGCCGGGCGTTCCTTAAACGGAACCGCCCGGCTCTCTTTTTTGCGGTTCAAGCCTGGTCTGGCCAGGCGGCACCAGGCTGTTGCTGTTGCCCGCACTCTATTTCCTTTTCTCTTGTTTCCGCCCCCATGGCTCAACGGATCGTCAGATGGAACCCCCAGATCGCCATAATGATCTCAGCCGGCACACCCACAAGAAGCATTATTGTTACATATGCTTTCCCCTGCTTATTACTTTGATCAACTTTTCGATGAAATACGATAAAAAAGATTGCATCTGCTAAGAAGCCCAGACTTGTAAAACCAAAAACAACATTGACCGCCAGCGCACCGTCGATGGAAAACACCGCAGTCAGCGTGAAAAAGATAGTCAAGCCTATTGCGATACTTACCACCAAAATCAGGATACTGAGGAAATGCATCGTGATCGGGGAAAGGCAAGACTCCTTCTTGTCGGCACTTTTTCCCAAAAGCCTGCTGTGCTCACCTGGCGAAAATCGTTTCTGTTTTCCTTTTTTGAACATGTGCATCGATTCCCTCTCCGGTCTTGGAAACGCATCCCACACCAAATCAATGTCATGTAAATATCCGTGTTGATTTGTAATTCTCCAGTCGCCCAAATTCCTCGCTCCTTCTTGCACGCGCGCCTATAACTTTGGTACCGGCGAACCGTTGGGCATCGATCCAGGCTATGATTTATCCGAAACTTTATAACATATAGTCTACACGCTTGTCCTTGCCGGTTGCAAGCGCCAAATTGCACAAAGAACCGCAGGGATCATTGGTCGCTTCTTTGGTGCGCACAGGGGAGCCTGTGCTTGCACCTGTTGCAGGTGTAAATAGGCATCCATAATCGGCCTCGTCGGGATACGGTGGGGCGGCGGTCTGCTGTAGATGGGGGACTCTCCCGTGGGCTAAGCAACAGCCCGCAGGGCTGTTGCTTGCGCGCTGCGGCGCGCCGCCCTGTTCTCGTCCGCCCATCCTTCGCCGCCAAAAAATGACCCCCACCGGGGTACGGTGGGGGTCATTTTTGGTGGAGGATGGGGGACTCGAACCCTCGACCTCTGCGATGTGAACGCAGCGCTCTAACCAGCTGAGCTAATCATCCATAATGGGGTCAACAACAGATATTATACGGTATCTGGGCCGGTTTGTCAACCCCATTTTGGGAGTTTTTATGCGGTGCCTTAGCCCTGCAGGGCGGCGGCCAATTCTTTGAGCTGCGCCTCGCTGGCGGCGTCCAGCGCGCTCTTGATCGTCACGGTGGGCGCGGCAAAGGTCAGGTTCTTGCAGCCTTCCAGCATCTTGGTCATGACGCGGGCAGCCGTGGGGGCCCAGGTGCCGTTTTCGATCAGGGCAACGGTGCGGTTCTGGTAGTTGCGCTCGGTCAGGTGCTCGATAAAGGCGCGGGTGAACGGGAACACGTCGCCGTTGTAGGTCGGCGTGGCCAGCACCAGCTTGCTGTAGCGGAACGCCTGGGCCACGGCTTCGGGCAGGTCGCAGCGGGCCAGGTCCAGCACCGTCACGTCGGTACCGGCGGCGCGCAGGGCCTCGCCCAGCTGCTCGGCCGCCGCTTTGGTATGGCCGTAGATGGAGCTGTAGGCCACCAGCACGCCCTCGGTCTCGGGGCGGTAGGCGCTCCAGGCGTCGTAGGCAGCCAGCACGTCGGGCAGCTGCTCTTTGTGCAGCACGGGGCCGTGCAGCGAGCAGACGGTCTCGATGTCCAGCCCGGCGGCCTTTTTGAGCACCGCCTGCACCTGCGCGCCGTACTTGCCCACGATGCCGATGTAGTAGCGGCGGGCTTCGGGCAGCCATTCCTCTTCCACATCCAGCGCGCCGAACTTGCCGAACGCATCGGCGCTGAACAGCACCTTGTCGGCGTCGTCATAGCTCAGGATGACTTCCGGCCAGTGGACCATCGGCGCGGTGACGAAGTGCAGCGTATGGCGGCCCAGCGGCAGCGTGTCGCCCTCTTTGACGGGCAGGCTGCGGGCCGTATAATCAACGCCGAAGAACTGCTGCATCATGGCGATGGCCTTGGCCGAGGCGACGATCTGCGCGCCGGGGTAGGCCTGCGCGAACGCCGCCACCGAGCCGGAATGGTCGGGCTCCATGTGCTGCACGACGAGGTAGTCGGGCGCGCGGCCGCCGAGTTCGGCGGCGATGTTGGTGAGCCAGGCGTCGGTGAAGTGCGCGTCGACGCTGTCCATGACCGCGACCTTTTCGTCGCAGATCAGGTAGGAATTGTACGCCATGCCGTTGGGCACCTTGTACTGCCCCTCAAACAGGTCGATGTCGTGGTCATTGACGCCCACATACAAAATATCGTTGGTGATGTTCATCTATATCCCCTCCTGGTATGGTCGAGTTGTTTCCGTCCCCCAGTATAGCACAACGGCGGCGCGCTGTCGCGCCTTTTTACAAAAAAGTTGCAAAAAAGTCCGGCTGCTCTGCCAAACCACGCAGAACAGCCGGACAAAGGCGTAAAGATTCAGCGCACTTCGTGCTCAGGCACCGGCGCGTCGACGGGACGCGGCGCGCCCTCGACCCACTGGATGGCCTTTTTGGGACACTTGGCCACACAGGTACCGCAGCCATTGCACTTGGTGTAGTCGATGACGGCGACGTTATCCTTGAGGAAGATCGCCTGCTGCGGGCAGCTGCGCACGCACAGGCCGCAGGCGATGCAGCCGGCTTTGCAGGTCTTGTTGACGGCCGCGCCTTTGTCGTGGTTGGAGCACTTGACGGCCGGCTGCGGCGCGATGGGTTTCATCTGGATGACGCCGCGCGGGCAGATCGCCGTGCAGGCCGTGCAGCCGGTGCACTTGCTGCGGTCGACGACCGCGACGCCGTTGACGACGTGGATGGCGTCGAACTTGCAGGCGCGGGTGCAGTCGCCCAGGCCCAGGCAGCCGTAGGCGCAGGCGCTGGGGCCGCCGGCCACCGCCGCCGCGGCGGCGCAGGTCTGGACGCCCTGGTAGTCAAAGCGGGTGCCGCAGTTTTCGCCGCCGGCGCACAGCACCGTCGCGCGCAGGCTGGGGCGGTCGGATTCCTCGGCCCCCATGATGCGGTTGATGGCGTCGGCCGCTTTGTCGCCGCCGGGGGCGCACTTGTAGGTGGGGGCGCCGTCCTCGACGATGGCCTTGGCGTAGTCGGCACAGCCGGCATAGCCGCAGCCGCCGCAGTTGGCGCCGGCCAGGCAGTCGGTGATCTGCGCGATGCGCGGGTCCTCATACACGGCCATAAACTTGGATGCCAGCACCAGGATGAAGCCGCCGGCCAGGCCCAGCACCACCAGCACCACGATAGCCAATACGATCGGGTTCATTTGTTCCTTCCCCTTTCTTACAGGATCGCGTTGATGATGTTTTCCACCAGGCCGCCAAAGCCCATAAAGCTCAGCGAGGTGATGGCCGCCGCGACCAGCGTGATGGGCAGGCCCTTGAAGCTTTCGGGCGGGTCAGCGTTCTCGACGCGCTGGCGCACGCCGCAGAACAGCAGCATGGCGACCAGGAAGCCCACGCCCGCGCCGGCCGCGCAGACCAGCGCCTGGGCGAACGCCAGGCCGAAGCCGGACTCCTGCACGATGGCCGAGTAGTCCTGCACAGCCAGGATGGTGACGCCCAGCACACAGCAGTTGGTGGTGATGAGCGGCAGGTAGACGCCCAGCGACTGGTACAGCGCCGGGATGTAGCGCTTGAGGGCGATCTCGATAAGCTGCACGAGCACCGCAATGACGAGGATGAAGATGATCGTCTGCATATAGCCCAGGTCAAAGGCGTCGAGCAGGAAGATCTGCAGCGGGAAGGTCACCGCCGTAGCAATGACCATGACCGCGATGACGGCCATGCCCATGCCAAAGGAGGAGTCCAGCTTTTTGGAGACGCCCAAAAACGGGCAGATGCCCAAAAACTGCACAAGGACGTAGTTGTTGACCAGGATCATGCTGAAAAAGATCGTGGCAAACGTTGCGATCTGTTCGCTCATGCCGGCTCGCCCCCTTCCTGCTGCTTGGCGGCGTCGATCTGCTCGAGCATGACGTCGCCGCAGGTCTTGCGCTCAATCGGTTTGTTGAGTTTGCGTTCCAGCCAGATGCAGCCGGCCATCAGGCAGCCAAAGACGAAGAAACCGCCGGGGGCCGAGTTCATGACCGTCATGCGGTCGATGTTTTCAGGCACGATCTGGATGCCCAGCCAGCTGCCGCTGCCGATGACCTCGCGGATGGAGGACATCAGCGCCATGGTCAGGATATAGCCCAGGCCCATGCCCAGGCCGTCGAGCGCCGAGTCCACGACGGTGTTTTTGCAGGCGAACATCTCGGCGCGGCCGAGGATGATGCAGTTGACGACGATGAGCGCCAAAAACACGCCCAGCGACTTATACAGATCGGGCACAAAGGCCTGCAGCACCATCTGCACCACCGTGACGAAGGTGGCGATGATGACGATGTAGCACGGCAGGTGTACCTTGGCGGGGATGACTTTGCGCAGCGCCGAGATAACGATGTTGGAGCATACCAACACAAAGGTCATCGACAGGCCCATGCCCACCGCGCCGGAGACCGTGGTGGTGATGGCCAGCGCAGAGCAGCAGCCCAGCACCAGGCGCAGCACGGGGTTTTCGCGGATAATGCCCGCGGTAAAGACTTTCCATTTGCTCGGTTTTTCGGCCATCGTCACACACCTCCCTGCAATTCATTGGTATAGCAGTCGATGGCCGCGTTGACGGCGGCAAAGACCGCTTCGCTGGAATAGGTCGCGCTGGCGATGGTATCGACCGGCGCGCCGCTGGCGACCTGCCCGCCGGACCAGCCCAGGAAGCCGGCGGTGAAACTTTCCTCGGCCACTTTGGAGCCGATGCCGGTGGTCTGGGTGGATGCGTCGACGCTGAGGGCGCTGATCGCGCCATTGGCGTCAAACGCCACATACACGGTCACGTCGTTGCCGGAGTAGCCGGCCGCCGCCGCTTTGACGGCCGCCGCACCGCCGGCGGTGGTGACGGCGCCTTCCACCCCGGGGGTGGTCAGGTCGGCATATTCGGTCATGTCGGCCTCGGTCGTGCCTTCGGGCAGGACCGAGAGGTAGGATGCCAGCGTTTCGGCCCGCGTGTTCTCCACGATGATGGGGGCGGTGATGTCGTTGAGCACCGCCAGCAGCGCGCTGCACACCAGGCAGATGGCCACCAGCACGATGACCGGCAGCACCAGTTCTTTAAAAGCGCTCTGCTTTTCCGGGGTCTGGTTGTTTGCCATCAGGCAGCGCCCCCTTTCTGTTTGGCCTTTTTGGCCTTTTTGTAGCCCAGCGGCACCTGGCGGCCCCATACGTTGAACCACGGCACCATCAGGTTGCCCAGCAGGATGGCGAAGCTCATGCCTTCGTTCATGCTGGCAAAATGCCGGATGAGGAAGGTCAGCAGGCCGATGAAGATACCGTAAAACAGCTTGCCTTTGGTGGTAAAGGGGCTGGTGACGTAGTCGGTGGCCATAAACACCGCGCCAAACAGCAGGCCGCCGCCCATGCACTCCAGCAGGGCCGCGTAGGGGTCGCCGGTGTACAGCGCCGTCAGGATGTACGCCGTGGCCACGATGCTGACGGGGATGGTGGCCTGGATGGTGCCGGACGCCAGCAGAATGGCGAAACCGGCCAGGATGGCGAGGATGCAGGTCTCGCCCAGCATGCCGCCGTGCAGGCCCAGGAACATATCCATAAAGCTGACGGCGGACAGATCGACGTTGGGGTTGAGCGGCGTGGCCGAAGCCAGCGCGTCGACGGCCATATCGGGGTAGACGTAGGCCGTCATGCGGGTGGTAAAGCCGAGGAACAGCACGATGCGCCCGACGAGCGCCGGGTTGGCAAAGTTGTACCCCAGGCCGCCAAACAGCTGCTTGGTGATGACGATGGCCACGAACGCGCCGACCACCGCGATCCACAGCGGCATATTGACCGGCATGTTGAGCGCCAGGATGATGCCGGTGACGACGGCGGAAAGGTCGCCCACCGTGTTGGGTTTGTGCAGCAGCACCTCGTACAGATACTCAAACGCCACGCAGGCAAAGGCCGTTACCGCCACCAGCAGCAGCGCGCGCAGGCCGAAGATCAGCGCCGAGGCCAGCACGCAGGGCAGCAGGGCGATGACGACATAGCCCATCAGGCCGCGGGTGGTGGAATGGTCGCGGATATGCGGCGAGGCGGTCACGAGCAAACGTTCTTCCATAGTTTATCTGCCCCCTTTCCGCAGTTCGCCCAGGTACCACGCTTTGGCCAGCGCCATCGTCTGGCTGACCGGGCGTTTGGCCGGGCAGGCATAGCTGCAGCTGCCGCAGGCCACGCACAGATCGACGCAGTGGACTTTCAGGGCGTCAAAGTCTTTGTTGTTGAACGCTTCCACCGCCACGACGGGTTCCAGGCCCATGGGGCAGGCGTCGATGCAGCGGCCGCAGCGGATGCAGGCCGAAGGCTCCGGCAGCGTGGCAGCCTGTTTGCTGAACAGCAGCAGGCCGTTGTTCTGCTTGAGCACCGGGAAATCGGCGCTGGGCGCGGCGCCGCCCATCATGGGGCCGCCAAAGATGATCTTGCCCAGTTCCACGCCCGGCTTGATGCCGCCGCACGCCTCGATGAGGTCGCGGTACAGCGTGCCGATGGGCGCTTCGACGTTCTGCGGTTTGGCGATGGCGTCGCCCTCGACGGTGATACGCTTGGTCGTCAGCGGCAGGCCGGTCTTGAGGTATTTGCCCAGCGTCGAGACCGTCGTCACGTTCATGATGACGCAGCCGACGTCGGCCGGCAGGCCCGGCTTGCCGGCGGGGCCGGTCTGCGGCACCTCGCGGCCGGTGCAGGTCTCCACCAGCGTCTTTTCGGCGCCCTGCGGGTAGCGCATGGGCAGCGGCTTGACGCTGACGCCTTTCATGCCGCGCACCAGCGAGCACATCAGGTCGATGCACTCGGGCTTGTTGCGCTCAATGCCGATGATGCACTTGGGGATCTCGCAATACCGCATCACGGCCTGGATGCCGGAGATGATGGTGTCGCTGCACTCCAGCATTTCGCGGCAGTCGGTGGTCAGGTAGGGTTCGCACTCGGCCGCGTTGATGAGCAGCGTGTCGATGGTGTCGGCCGCGAGCTTGACATGCGTCGGGAACCCCGCGCCGCCGACGCCCACCAGGCCGCAGGCCTGGATGGCGGCCAGCAGGCTGGCTTTGTCGGTGACGGTGGGCGGCACGCAGGACGGGTCGACGGTCTGGCTGCCGTCCGTCTTGATGGCGACGGCCGTCGTCATCACGCCGTTGACCATGCGCATCGGCGCGACGTCAAGCACGGTGCCCGACACGCTGGAATGTACGTTGGCGCTGACAAAGCCTTTGGCCTGCCCGATGAGCGTGCCGACCAGCACCGCGTCGCCTTTTTTGACAACAGGCTCCGCCGGGGCGCCGATGTGCATCGACATGGGTATGACGACGTGTTCGGGCACCGGCATCTGTACCGTGGGCTGCCCGGCCGTCGCTTTGCCATGCGGCACGTCTGCGCCTTTGGCGGAACGTTTCAGGGACTTGAACAAGCGATCTCCCCCATTTCTTCTTTCGCAGAAAGCGCCGTCCTGCGGCCGTTTGCCGGCAGGCGATACACTTTCCATAATACTGTACATTTTACCATTTCCCGCCCACAAGTCAAGGCTTTTCTTGCTGACATTTCTTGCTTTTGGACGGTTTGGGGCAAAGGGCGGCGAAATCTGCACGCATGTGCAAATGTTGCACAGCCTGAACAATACTTGCATTCCCCTTGGGTTTGTGGTATCGTATTTATAAATAGGTACATCGTTTTTCCGCGGCCGGTCCGGCTGCGGCCGCAAAAGGAGGCTGGCATGAAACGTTTTTGCGAATTTTTGGCTGTTGCAGCCGTCTGCTGCAGCGTGGCCGCTGCCGTGGTCTTGCTGCTGCGCCGCGCAAGGCGGCGCCGGCCGGCCCCCTACCTGACGCTGTACAACTACGACTGAACCGCAAACGCACCGCCGCCCCGGCGCAAAGCACCGGGGCGGCGGGTTTTGTTTTTTTGGGGGGGTCAGAAGTCGATCTCCTGCAGGCGCAGCAGCGCCAGGATATAGATCTTGAGCGCTTCGATCATCTTGTCAAACGGCGCGCCCTCGTTGGCGCCGTGCATGGGGCCGGCAAAGTCCGGCAGGGGCAGGTCGGTGTGCTCCGGCCCAAAGCTGACCGCATACGGGAAGTGGCGCGCATAGGTGCCGCCGCCCATCGTAAAGGGGGTCTTGTGCTCGCCCGTGACCTCGTTGTAGGTGCCGATCAGCGTCTGGATGGCCGGGCTTTCGGCGTCGATGTAAAACGGCACCCGGCTGCTGAGGTTTTCCAGCGTTGCCGCCGTGCCGCAGACGGCCTGCAAGGCGCCGGTCATCTTTTCGGGGTCTGTGTTGGTGGGGTAACGGCAGTCAAAGCTCTGGCGCAGCACGCCGCCGCGCAGTTCGATCGTACCGCCGATGATGGTCAGCGGGTCAAACAGGCCGTCGTCGGCCGCAATGCCCACGCCGCTGCCGTCGGTGGCGGCGTGCAGCGCATGCAGCACGCGCAGGTAGGCTTTTTCCTGCTCGGTGCCGATGTCGTTTTGCAGCAGGCAGTCCACCAGCAGGCCGATGGCGTTGACGGTGCCCTGCGGCATCGCGGCGTGGCCGCTCTTGCCCCAGCCGTGCAGCACGGCGGTGCCGTTGGGGCCGGCTTCCACCGTCACGCCGTCGATGGGGCGGATGGCGTCCGCCGGCACGCGCACGGTGCAGCTGGCGCGGTCGGGCACGGCGTTGTGCGCCACGCCGCCCGCAAAGTCGATGATGACGCCGTTTTCCAGCTTGGGGCTGACGATCTCACCGTTGAAGCCGCCTTTTTCGCCGTTGCACACCGGGAACTCGGCGTCCGGCGTGAAGCAGAACGCGGGCATGGCGAAATGCTCGGCGTAGTAGTCGACATCCAGCATGCCGGTCTCCTCATTGGTGCCCAGCAGCGCGCGCACGGGGTAGCGCAGCGCCACGCCGCTGTCTTTGAGGTACTTGAGCGCGTACAGGCACAGGATGCTGGGGCCTTTGTCGTCGGCCACGCCGCGGCCCAGCAGCCAACCGTCGCGCACGCGCACGGTGTAGGGGTCGGCGTCCCAGCCGTTGCCCTCGGGCACGACGTCGGTGTGGGTGATGGTGGCCAGGTACTTCTGCCCCTCGGCCACGGGGCCGGTCTGCGCCCAGCCGATGTACCCCTCGGCGTTATGAGTGGCAAGGCCCAGCTCGGCGGCGATCTCCAGCGCTTTGTCCAGCGCAGCTTTGGGGCCGGCGCCAAACGGTGCCCCCGGCTCCGGCACGCCTTCAACACTGGGCACCGCCACCAGACGGGAGATATCCCGCAGGATGTTGTCGCGGTTTTGTTCGGCAAAGGCGTCGATGGACGCCCAACGCGGATCGTTCATGGTAAAAACCTCCTCATTCTGCGCGGGCAGCGCTTGCGGGCAGCCACGTCGCAGGATACGCTCATTCTTTTTTAGTATAGCACAGCGCGGCCAAAAGTAAAGCGGTGTTGTGCCACTTGACGCCGCTTTTAATTTGTGATATATAATACTTAGTAAAGCAAAGTATAGAAGGGAGGCCGCGCCATGCCCGGGGAGGAACGCTTTGCCCGCCAGCTGAAAAAAGGCGTGCTGGAGATGCTGGTGCTGCGCCTGCTGGCCGCGCAGCCCGCCCACGGGTATGCGCTGATCGTGCGGCTGCGGGCGGCCGGCGGCGGGCAGCTGGACCTGAAAGAGGGCACGCTGTACCCCATTTTGTACCGGCTGGAGGAGGAAGGCTGCATCACCTCGGCCTGGGACAGCCCCGACGGGCGCGCAGGCGTGGGCAAGGTGCCGCGGCGCGTGTATACGGTGACGGACGCCGGGCGCGCCGCGCTGGCGCAGCAGACGGAAATTTGGCGGCAGTTTGCCGCCTGTGTGGAACAGGTACTGGGGAGGGACGAAGGATGAAGTGGAAGATCGGCCGCACGACGCTGGACGTACTGCCGCCGGTGAAGCGGTATATGAACGCCATCGAGCGGCGGCTGCACGCCGACCGCCAAACGCGCGTGCGCATGATGACGGAACTGGCCGGGGACTTCCAGAGCCGGCGCGAAGCCGGGCAGCGCGACGAGGAGATCATGGCCGAGCTGGGCACACCCGAGGAGGTGGCCGCCCAGTTCAACGAGGCGCTGGGCAGCGCGGGCGCGCGGCCCGCCAGCCGCTGGCGGTGGGCGTTTGTGGTGTTGGCCGTGCTGGTTTTTCTGTTGCCGCTGGCCGCGCAGGCCTTTGCCCGCCTGTGGTGGGCCCCGGAGGCTGCCAGCATCGGCATCATTGGCGGCGCGGACGGGCCGACAGCAATCTTTGTGGCGGCATCGACGCCCGCTTTTGTCGAGTTTCTGCCCTGGCTGTTGGCGTGCCTGGCCGGCTTTTTGCTGCTGGGCTGGTGCCGCCGCGGTCCGGCTGCGCGCTGCCGCCTGCCCATCGCGCTGTGCGCCTTGGGGCTGGTGCTGTGGCTGCTGCGGCTGGCCGTTTTGCTGGGTCTGCTGGCCGGGCCGGGCGCGCCCCAGGCCACGGTGCTGCTGCCCCTTTGGACGCTGGTGTTGCAGTACCTGCCCACGCTTTTCAGCAGCGGCGCCTGGCTGTGCCTGGCCGTGCTGGTTTTGGCCGTGCGGGAACACCGCCGCGCTGGACACGCGGCAGACACCCCCGAGGCGAAAAACTAAAAAATGCTGTGCGGCGGGCTTGACAAGCCCGCCGCTTCATGCTAGAATAATACTCGCATTTGGCGGCAGCCACTGTGGAGAGGTGTCCGAGTGGTTTATGGAACTGGTCTTGAAAACCAGCGATCTGCGCGAGCGGACCATGGGTTCGAATCCCATCCTCTCCGCCATTTTATATAAAAAAGTGAATATTTTATCACTTTGACTGTGGAGTAATACTCAAGAGGTCGAAGAGGCGCCCCTGCTAAGGGCGTAGGGTGCGAAAGTGCCGCGAGGGTTCAAATCCCTCTTACTCCGCCAACAAAATCCACGATAAGCCGTCGAGTTTATCGTGGATTTTGATTTTTTATGTCTCATTGCGACGTTTTACGACTTATTACGGCAGCGCCGCACCCCTGCAAAGGGGATGCGGCGCTGCTTTTTGCTTATGAATTTTTATGCATCAGCTCGCAAAGTGCGTGTGCTTGGTTTTCCATTTGCGCAGCGCGATGGCCAGCCAGAAGCTGAAAATGCCCAGCGTTATAATGGTCAGCAGCAGCCATTTGATCCAGTTGCCGAACAGCTGCAGCGCCGTGCCGTCGAAATACAGGCGGCGGCCGTCGATGACCGTGTGCTTGACCTCCCAGTTGTAGACCATGCAAAACGCCCACGGGTAGCAGATGCCAAACGTGCAGACCGTGATGAGGATGCCCAGCAGCCGCCAGCCGATGAGCTGCAGCAGGCCGCCGTCAAAGTACGAGTTCCCCATAACTTCCTCCTTATTTTGCCTTGTTTATGCCTGCGCCGGTTCCTCGGCCGGCAGCAGGATGTCGCTGGCCACCGGCGTCAGAAACCGTGCGCGGAACGCCGCGAGGTCGGGGCATTGCGGCAGCAGGTGCATCGTCTTGGTGACGACGGCTTCCAGCGTCATATCGTAGGCTTCGATGACGCCGTAGGCCTGCTTGATCTGGTGGCCCACCTGGTAGACGCTCATATCGCTGCCCTCATAGATGACCTGCGTCGTCATGATGACGACCTTGCCGGCCTCGACCCAGGCGCCGACCTCCTGCGCAAAATCGGCCGTGGCGTAGTACGGCACGCCGCCGACGCCGAAGCCTTCGACGATGAGGGCGCGGTAGGCCGGGCGCAGCAGGCGCAGCACGTCGGGCCGGATGCCGGGGATGAGTTTGAGCACGAACACCGCCGGGTCCAGCGCCAGGCTGGCCTGCGGCACGCCCAGCCCCTGCGGCATGGGCAGCACGGGGTAGACTTTGCCGTCGCGGATATGGGCGACCTCCGGGTAGCCGATGCTGGAAAACGCATGGTAGCTTTTGGTGCGCAGCTTTTTGGCGCGGGTACCCAGCATGACCTGGCCGTCGAACACGATGGTGACGCCCCACGCGCAGGACGACGCCGCGTAGCGGAAGGCGTCCAGCAGGTTGCGGCGGCCGTCGGTCTCGCGCTCGCCGATGGAGTTCTGCGCGCCGGTGAGCACGATGGGCTTGCGCGAGGCGGGCAGCATATAGCTGAGCGCGGCGGCCGTATAAGCCATGGTATCGGTGCCGTGGGTGACGACGAAGCCGTCGTAAGCGTCGTAAGCGTCGCGGATGGCGGCCGCGATGGTGCGCCAGTGGTCCGGGTGAACGTTGGTGCTGTCGAGCTGGAACAGCTGCCGCGTCTCGACCTGGCAGACGCCCTCGATCTCGGGCACGGTGCGCAGCAGTTCCTGCGAGGTGAGCTGCGGGACTTTGCCCTCGTCGGTTTTTAGGGTGGCGATGGTGCCGCCGGTGGCCAGCATCAAGATTTTTTTCATCGGGCAGGTCCTTTCCTCTCCCCTGCTGCGTCCGGGGCCGCCCGGCGCAGGCCATAGGTTTGCCCCGCTGTTGGCGTTGCAGCGGGGCAAGCGTGGGTGTTTGGGGTTTAATAGGTGGTGATGGATGCGCCGGGGTAGTAGTGCAGCAAAATATCCTGGTAGCCCCAGCCGTTTTGCGCATAGCCGATGGCGCCCCACTGGCTCATGCCGCAGCCGTGGCCGTAGCCGTACACGTCGAAAATAAAGCAGTCGGAGCCGGCGTCGTAGCTGACGGTGAAGCACTGACTGCGCAGGCTGCGGCCGTCGACGCTCTGGCGCGCAAGCAGGTTTTCGCGGAACCAGCGGCCGCTGACGGTATCGCAGTTGCCGTCCGGCCCGACCTGGATCTTGGCCACCCAGCCGTACTGGTTGGCCGACACGATCTTGAACCAGCTGTTGGGGTCGACACCCGAAAGGTCGATGTCCATTTCGGCCTTGATGCGGTCCTGCAGCGTCTGGCGCGAGAAGCGCGCCGTGCCGCTGGTGCTGCCGTTGGTGTTCCAGTTGCTGGCCACCGTCTGGTCATAGGGGCTGTCCACCGCCTGCAGCCAGGGGCGGTCGTTGCCCCAGACGTCGGCCGCCGAGGCTGTGCCGGTGCTGGCCGACGCGAAATACGGCGTAAAGCAGACCTGGCCGTTGTAGGTCAGCAGCACGCGCGCGACCTCCCGCGCGGCGGACAGCGCGGCCTCGCCCGGCGTGGCGCCCGCCACCGACGGGTAGCCCGACTGGCTGAGGATCCAGCAATGGGTGGCGACGCACTGCGCCTTGTACGCTTCGGCCGGGGCGTTGGAGCCCAGCTCGTTCTGGGCGACCATCGCCAGGCACTGCACCAGGTCCATCGTCTGGGCGGTGCCGTTCATCGTCACGTTGATGGTCTCGCCTTCCACCGCCGTGCCGCCCTCCTGCGCGGGGGCGCTTTCGGGGGCGCTTTCGCTTGCGGGGGTGCTCTCGCTCTCCGGGGCGCTCTCGCTTTCCGGCGGGGCTTCGGTCGGGGCCGGGGTCTCGGTCGGCGTCGGCGCAGCCGCGACCTGGTCCACCGTGACGGTCTGCTCGGGCAGGGTGCCCTCGGCGCCCTGGTCCAGGTCGGACTCGGTCTCGTTGCCGGAGCCCACGACGTCGGTCAGGCCGGCCAGCAGTTTGTCGGCGCCGGCCAGCAGCGCGTCGGTCGTTGCCTGCATGTCGTCGATCGCATCGCCTATGTCGCTGTTGTCGGTACTGCCCCCGGCCGTGTCCTGCGCCTGGCCGCGGTCGGCCGCAGCCGCCGCGCTCTGCTGCGCGTAGCGGTCGACGCTGGCCCCCAGCAGGCCGGCGACGGCCGGCATCGGCTGGTTTTTGCGCTGGTACTGCAGCGCCGTCAGCAGCGGCTGCTCGGTCGCCGTGATGGACGCACCGTCCAGCGCCGCGGTCTCTTCCTCCTCGATCAGGCGGCCGGTGATGCACAGCAGCACGCCCTGCTCGTCGGTCGTCGTCGTCAGCGTCAGGAACTGCGAGCGGTCGCCGACCTCGACGCCGGTATCCCACAGGCTGCGCGTCTGGATGCCTGCCACAAAGGCGAGGTAGTCGTAATACTGCGAAAGGTCGGTGCTGCCGTAAAGGTCAAACGCGCCCTCGCCTTCCTCGGCCGGGTCCCAATAGTAGACGGCCAGCACCTTAAAGCGGTACGCCGTGCCCGGCAGGTAGAGCGTGAAGCCGCTGTTGTCTTTGATGACATCCTCCTGCGCGAGGGCGGCGTAGGTATCGCCGGTGCACTCCAGCACGGTGTTGCCGGGCGCAGGCTGCGCCAGCGCGTTGGCGGTTGCAAAGCGCGTAAGCGGGGTGGTGCTGCCGTCCTGCCGCTGCTCCGGCTGGGTGCCGGGGGCGTAGACCAGCGCGCCGTCCAGGCCGGGCCAACCCAGGTAGCCCACCGCGCCAGGACGCTTTTGCAGGGCGTTGTCCAGGTAGGCGGCGGCGGTATCGTCATACAGCGTGGTGCCGTAGCTGCGGGCGGCGGGCCGTGCGCCGAGGTCGTTGCGGAAGAACCACCACAGCGCCCCGGCCCCGGCCAGGATCAACAGCAGCAGCACGGCCAAAACCAACAGCACGCTGCGCCGGCGGCGGCGCTCGCTGCGCTCGATCATCGCCAGGCTGCGGTTGCGCAGGCTCTGGGCCGGGTCGTCGGCCGGCGGCGCGGGCTGCGGTTTGCGGCCGCGCGCCGGGGGTGCGTCCGCCTGCACGGCGGCGGCTTCTTCCTCCGAGAACAGGCGCGTAGCGGCGCGGCTGAAATCCCGCGCGCTGGTGGTGCGCCCGGCTGCCGCGTCGGCGTCGTCGGCTGCCTGGGCGGCGGCCAGCGTCTGCGGGTCCAGCTCTGCCGAGAAGTCGGGGATATCGCCGTCCAAAATGGAGGGGGCCGGCGTTTCGCGCGCGGCCGTGCGGGGCGCGGCGGCAGGCTGCCGTGTGATGCGGCGGCTGCGCGCAGCGGCCGCCGCCTGCGGGCCGGCGGTCTCGATCTGCAGCGGATCGGCAGGCGGGGCGGCGCGGGTCAGGTCGGTCTCGAACTGGATGGTGCCCACCGGCTTGGCCGGTGCGGCCGGCGGCTGTGGCGCAGCCGCGCGGGTGTGGAGCTGACGCCCCTGCGCCGGCGGCTGGGGGGCGGGCTCAGCGGTGTCAAAGTCCAGCATCGGCTCAAAGTCCGCCGTGTGGTCGGGTTCTTTGGTGGCGGGGGTGCGCCGCCGCAGCGAAAACCGCACGGTGTTGCCGCGCGGCTGCCCGGCCTCCGACACGAGCAGCAGCGGGCGCTCTTTGCCGGGGCGGAACGTGATGCAGGAATCGGTCAGGCGCAGCCCCTGCAGGCGGCGGCGCAAAAGGTCCAGGATCTGGTTGGCGATGGCGGCGTCGCTGCGCTCCGGCGGCAGGGCGCAGGCTACGGCCCCATTGCGGTCGCAGATCAGCACGAACGGCCCCTGCCCCACCGTGGCCGGCATGTAGGCGGCGGCGCAGTCTGCACCGGTAGCCTGCAGGGCGGCGGCGGCGCGGCCGGCGGCCGCCTGCACGACATCGCCGGGGAATTTTTTGAGCAGCTGCGCCGGCACCTGGATCTGCTGGCGGCGCTGCGGGTCGGCGTAGCTCTCGGTGCCAAAGTCAAAGACCGCCTCGCTGTGGGGCAGCGGCTGCAGCACGCCGCCCAGCAGGCGGCCGGTGGTCTCGTCCACCGCCACCAGCAGCTTGCGTTTTTTCAGCAGCAGGTCCAGCGTGGCCTGGGCCAGGCTGGTCTCGCCCTCGGCAAAGACATCATCGCCAAACTTGGCGCGCAGTTTCTGGACCCAGCGGTCGCAGTACTGCTCGGCCATGGCGCGGTTGGGCGCGCTGACCTGCACGCAGACAGCAAACTCGCCGTCGCGTTCCAGCAGGCGCAGCCCGGGGCAGCCGTCCGCGCGGGCCTGGCGCAGCACAGCCGATACCTCGGCGGCCGTCGGGCCAAAAACGCGCAGAATTTTGAGTTGTGTGTTGACCATGATGTGCCTTTCTTTCGTAAGTTACAGGTCCATTGGTTCCGGCGGGGTCTGCCGGGTGATCGCCGTTGCGTCGGGCACTGGCAGCCCCAGCGCCATGCGGCGCAAAAGGTCCAGCGCGTACATCGCCGCGCGGGTGCGGATGACCTCGCGGTCATGGTAGCCGCCCAGCGCCAGGCGCTGCAGCCAGCCGGCGCCGGTGCGGGCGTCGGCCCCCGCCAGGTAGACGGTGCCGACCGGTTTGCCAGGCAGCGCCCCGCCGGGGCCGGCAATGCCGGTGATACCGACGGCCAGCTCGGCCCCTGAAGCCTGCGCCGCGCCAAAAGCCATGGCTGCGGCCACCGGGCCGGAGACGACGTTCCAGCGCGAAATGAGCGCCGCGTCGACGCCCAGCAGTTTCTGCTTGGCGGCCTCGGAATAGGTGACGAAACCGTAGTCGAACACCTCGCTGGCGCCGGGGACGTTCGTCAGCCGCTCGGCGACCATGCCGCCGGTGCAGCTTTCGGCCGTGGCGGCGTGCAGGCCGCGCTCGCGCAATACGCGCACGACGGTGTATTCCAGCGCAGGCACGTCGACGTCGTAGGCAGCGTCGCCCAAAATGTCGCGGAACTTTTGCAGGTAGGCTTTGCAGTCGGCCTCGGCCTGCTGCGCCGTGGCGGCGCGGGCCGTGACGCGGATCTCGCTTTCGCCGGTCTTGCAGTAGATGGCCGCCGTGGGGTTGGCGCTGGCAAACAGCGGCGCGACCTTGCTGGCGATGCTGCTTTCGCCCCCCAGCACGCGCAGCGTGTGGGAGTGGATGGTGCAGTTCTGCCGCCGCTGCAAAGCGGGGCGGATCTGCTCGGTCCACATGGCTTTCATCTCGCGCGGGACGCCGGGCATCAATACGGCGCAGCGGCCGGCGTCATCCTCAAACCAGGCGCCGGGGGCCGTGCCGTGGGCGTTGGGGATCTTGTGCCCGCGGGTGGGCACCATGGCCTGTTTGCGGTTGTTGGGGGTGGGCTGGCGGCCGGTGCGGGCAAAAAACGCCGTGATCTTGGCCCATTCCTCGGCATCAAAATGCAGCGTGTCGCCAAAGGCGGCGGCCACCGTCTCTTTGGTCAAGTCATCCTCGGTGGGCCCCAGCCCGCCCGAGAACACCAGCAGTTCGCTGCGGGCGCGCGCCTGAGCGACGAGTTCCCGCAGGCGCGCGGGGTTGTCGCCAATGACGTGCTGGTGCAGCACGCTGACGCCCAGCTCGGCCAGTTCGCGGCTTAAAAACTGCGCGTTGGTGTTGACGATGTCGCCCAGCAGCAGTTCGGTGCCGACGCAGATGATCTCAGCCGTCACAGCAGTTCATCCTCCCCCATGCGGACCGCGATCTTTTCCACCTCGTCCGCAGCCTGTGCTTCCAGCGCCGGCAGCTCCGGCATCGCGGCTTCAGCCGCCAGGATCTCCGCCAGCGTGGGGTTGGTCTTGGGGTGCGGCGGGGTAAAGATCGTGCAGCAATCCTCGTACGGTTCAATGGACGTCTCAAAGGTGCCGATGCGGCGCGAGAGCGCGATGATCTCGGTCTTGTCCATGCCGATGCAGGGGCGCAGCACCGGCAGGTCCTGCGCGGCGTCGGTGCACGCCAACGCCGCCATCGTCTGGCTGGCCACCTGGGCCAGGCTCTCGCCGGTGATCAGGGCCTGCAGTTCCAGCTTTTTGGCCACGCGGTTGGCGATGCGCAGCATGCTGCGGCGCATCAGCACCGTGAACAGCACGTCGGGCGCGTGGTCGCGGATGTACTCCTGCGGTTTGGTGTAGGGCACGACGAACAGCGTGCAGTTGCCGGTGTACTCGACCATCTGCTGCGCGAGCTTTTGCACCTTGAGCTTGGCGCGCAGGCTGGTATACGGCGGGCTGGCAAAGTGGATGTGGTGCAGCGCCAGGCCGCGGCGCGCCATGCACCAGGCCGCGACGGGGCTGTCGATACCTCCCGAGAGCAGGTTCAGCGCCCGGCCGCTGGTGCCCACCGGCAGACCGCCGGCGGCGTCCACCTTGGGGCCGTGCACATAGGCGGCGTGGTCGCGGATCTCGACCATGATCTCGAGCTGAGGGTGGTGGACATCGACGCGCAGGTGGTGGTGCTTGTCCAGCAGGTAGGCGCCCAGTTCGCGGCAGATCTCGGGGCTTTTCATCGGGTAGGCTTTGTCGGCGCGCTTGGCCTCCACCTTAAAGGTGCGCAGGCCGCGCAGCGTCGGGCCCAGGTAGGCCTCGGCCGTCTCGCAGATGGCGGCGAAATCCTTGCTGCACTCGACCGCGCGGCTCATCTTGACGATGCCGAATACGCAGGCGACGCGGCGGAACGCTTCGTCGATGTCCAGGCCGTCCTCCATCGGTTCAATAAAAACCGTGCTCTGCGCCTGGTGGATCTTGAACTTGCCCAGCGGTTCCAGCCGCCAGCGGATGATCTTGGCCAGGCGGGCTTCAAATTTGCCGCGGTTGAGGCCTTTCAGGGTCATTTCGCCCTGGTAGGCCAGGATGATCTCTTTCATATAAGGTGCTGCCTTTCTATGGTGTTTCAGATATGCTGTAGCTCCTGCAGCCCGGCGCGCAGCCCCTCCAGCAGGGCGTCGACGTCCTCGGGCGTGTTGTCGGCGCAGAAGCTGACGCGCAGCGCCGTGCGGATGATGCGCTCATCGCAGCCCATGGCCTGCAGGGTGTGGCTGGGTTCGCCTTTGTCGCAGGCGCTGCCGCCCGAGACATAGACCCCCCGCGTGCCGAGGTAGTTGATGAAGGTCTGGCTGTTGACGCAGCCGGTGGAGAAGTTGAGCACTTCCGGCACGGCGTTTTGCGGCGAGTTGACCGTGATGCCGGGCAGCTGCGCCAGCCCGGCGCGCAGGCGGGCGTTGAGGTCCGCCATCTGCCGGGCGCGCACGCGCAGCGTCTGCTGCCCTTTGGCGGCCGCCGCGCCCAGGCCGGCGATGTAGGGCGTGTTCTCGGTACCGGGGCGCAGGCCGCGCTCCTGGTGGCCGCCGCGGTAGGGCGGGCACAGCGTCTGGCGCTGGCTGTCGCGCACGAACAGCGCGCCGACGCCTTTGGGCGCGTGTACTTTATGGCCCGACACGGCCAGCGAGTCCACCCCGGCCCAGGCTTGCAGGTCGATGGGCAGGCGCAGCCAGGCCTGCACGGCATCGACGTGGAAGTGCGCGCGGGCGTTGCGCGCCTTGACGCCGGCGGCCAGCGCGGCGATGTCCTGCACGGCGCCGGTCTCGTTGTTGACGGCCATGCAGGCGGCCAGCACGGTGTTTTTGTCGACCTGGGCGAGGAATTTGGCGGTGTCCAGCGTGCCGTCGGCTTCGGGCGGGACTTCCACAACGGTAAAGCCCTCGCCGCGCAACGCGCGGGCCGCCAGCTGGACGCTGGGGTGCTCGAACCCGGTGACGACGACCTTGCTGCCCCAGGCGCGCCGCGGGATGGCCGCGCCCCACAGGGCCATGTTGTTGCTCTCGGTACCGCAGGCTGTAAAGTAGACTTCGTCGCTGCGGCAGCGCAGCGTTTTGGCTACGCGGGCGCGGGCGGTGTCGATGGCCTGCTGGGCCTCGACCGCCGGGTCGTACAGGCTGCTGGGGTTGGCCCACAGCGTTTGGACGGCGCGGGCGATGACGTTGGCCACCTCCGGGTCCACCATGGTGGTGGCGGCGTTATCCAGATAATGAAGATGCGGGTCGGTGCGCATGGTCAAAAGCCTCGGTTTTCTGTTCGTTCTGGGGTGCGGAGGCGGGCAAGGGGGTTATCTCATCCCCTCCGGTCACCGCATAATAATACAGGATAAATTATAGCACACCCCGGCACCCATGTACAGGCGCCGGGGTGAAAAATTCCTTATTTTGCAGAGGTACAGGACGCGGTCGGATGATGTACGATCAAACTGCTCAGCCTGGCACCGTAAAGCGTCAACCACGAAAATCGGTAATAGCCACCGTCCGGATACCGCACAATAAAGGTATCGCAGTCGTTGCTGGTCGTGCGTGTGATCTCAGCGTCGGGGCCGGCAAGTTCTTCCAGTCGGGCCTTAAACTCCCCGAACCAGCTGTCCAGGCAAATATCGCCAGCCAATTCCACATTCATATCATACGCCGTGTTGCTCTGTATTTCTATCACCACGCCGTCACGGAGAGCTGCTGGCTTGTCTGCCGGGTTGGCGATACGAAGCATCCCGCCTTTTTCGCCGCGTGACAGGTAGATTTCCTGTTCCTCTCCACTCTCCAGCCTCTGGGTTTCCGACGCTGGAAATTGCGCAGCCCATTCACGAAGGGGCTCCATTGCCGGCATTACAGGCGCCGGAGGCTGCTCCAGAACCCAGCCGTTCGCCAGATATTCTGACACCGGCGTGGGCAGCGTGTAGACATCTCCGTCGCAGACATAGACAAACTCGGCCAGGCTGTTCCCCAACGGCGGTGAATCCGCAGTCAGGAAAACGCCCCGCCACGCTGCAACAAAGACAATCAGCGCTGCCGCCAACAAGGCCCCGGCAACGACAGGGCGTTTCAACTGCTTATTCGCCAAAATCTTCGGCCGCCTGCCGCATCATCCGGCGGATGGGCAGGTTATAGGGGCAGCGCGTCTCGCACGCGCCGCACTGGATGCAGGCGCCCGCTTTGACCTTGAGCGTGGCGTACCGCTCGCGCCCCCACTCTTGCAGGCCGTACCGGTTGAGGTAGCCCTGGAACAAAAACACGCTGGGGATCTGGATGCCCACCGTGCAGGGCGCGCAGTAGTTGCAGCGGCGGCAGAACTGGGTGCCCAGCGCGTCGCGCACCTTCTGGCAGGCGGCCTGTTCCTCCGCCGTCAGCGGGGCGGTGTCGGCCGCGCCCGCCACGTTGCGTTCCAGCTCCTCCATCGCGGCCATGCCGGGGATGGCCACCGTGACGTTGGGGTCCGACAAAACATACCGCAGCGCCAAGCGGCCGTCCTCGATGGCGCCGCCCGCCAGCGGTTTCATGGCGATGAAGCCTTTGCCGGCCGCATGGCAGCGGGCGATGAGCTCAGCGCCCTGCTGCTCGACGATGTTATAGGGGAACATGACGGTCTCGATCTGCGGCACGGCGAGCGCGGCCTCAAACACAGCGGCCAGGTGCGCCGTGATGCCGATATGCCCCACGACGCCTTGTTCTTTGGCGGCGAGCAGGGCTTCCAGCGCGCCGCCGGGGGCCAGGATCGTTTTGAGGTCGTCGAGGCTGGGGTTGTGGAACTGGTAGAGTTCGATGTGGTCGGTGCGCAGGTCGGCCAGGCTTTGGGCCAGCTGCGCTTCCATCTCGGCGCGGGTCAGCGCGCGGCACTTGGTGGCCAGCACAAATTCGTCGCGCAGGCCCAGCTCCTGCAGCGACTGGCCGATCCACGCTTCGCTGACCGTGTAGGCGCGGGCGGTGTCGATGTAGTTGATGCCGGCCTCGTGCGCGGCTTTGAGCAGCGCCCGGGTGCCGGGCTGGTCGATGCGCTGGATGGGGATGCCGCCGAACCCCAGGCGGGAAATTTGCAGGCCGGTCTGGCCCAGCTGTACAGTTTGCATACTGCATGCCTCGTTTCTTTGCCATAATTTGCTTGGTAGCCTTATTATAGCAAATTTTGCGGGGATTTCCAGCCCCCTGCCCCCTCTTTTGATTGACAAACCCCCGGCCGGTGCGATACCATATACTATATATAACTTGCATCTGCCACAACAGGCAACCACAAAGGAGACCACGATGAAATACGGTTTTATTGGCTGCGGCAACATGGGCGGCGCGGTGGCGCGCGCTGTCTGCAAAGGGGCCGGGGCCGGCGACGTACTGCTGGCCAACCGCACGCCCGCCAAAGCGGAGGCGCTGGCCGCCGAGCTGGGCTGCGCCTGCGGCACCAACGAGCAGGTGGCCGGTATCTGCGACTTTATTTTCCTGGGCGTCAAGCCCCAGATGATGGAAGATATGCTGGATGAGCTGGCCCCCGTGCTGGAAGCCCGCGCCGAGGACCGCCCCTTTGTGCTGGTGACGATGGCCGCCGGGCTGACCATCAACCAGATCCGCCAGATGGCGGGCAGCGGGTACCCGGTGATCCGCATGATGCCCAACACACCGGTGGCGCTGGGCGCGGGCATGATCCAGTACTGCTATGACGACGTCGAGCCCGCGCAGCTGGCCGAATGGCTGAGCGCGATGGCCCCCGCCGGCTGCCTGGACGAAGTGCCCGAGCAGCTGATCGACGCAGCGAGCGCGGTGTCCGGCTGCGGGCCGGCCTGGTGCTACCAGTTTATTGAAGCATTGGCCGACGGCGGCGTGGCCGCCGGGCTGCCGCGCGCCAAAGCGCAGGAATACGCCGCCCAGATGGTGCTGGGCAGCGCGCGCATGGTGCTGGAGAGCGGCCTGCACCCCGGCGCGCTGAAAGACGCCGTGTGCAGCCCCGGCGGGTCCACCATCCAGGGTGTGCGCCTGCTGGAAGAGCGCGCCTTCCGCGGTGCCGTGACCGACGCTGTGCTGGCCGCCTACGAAAAGACCAAGGATCTGGGGAAGTAACGTTATGCGCATCGTCGTCAAAGTCGGCACCAGCACGCTGGCCCACCCGGGCGGGTTGCTGAACATCCGCCATACCGAGGCCCTCGTCAAGGTGTGGAGCGATATCAAAAACGCCGGCCACGAACTGATCGTCGTGTCGTCGGGCGCGACGGGGCTGGGCGTGGGCAAACTGCAGATCGCGCGCCCGCAGGACATCACCACCAAGCAGGCGGCGTCCGCCGTGGGCCAGTGCGAGCTGATGTACACCTACGACCGGCTGTTTGGCCAGTACAACCACACCGTGGCCCAGATGCTGCTGACGTGGGAGGATTTCGACCACGAGACCCGCCTGCGCAACCTGCGCAGCACGCTGGAACGCCTGCTGGAACTGGGGGCCATCCCCATCATCAACGAAAACGACTCCGTCGCATGCGAGGAATACTCGCTGGGCGACAACGACACCCTGGCGGCGCTGGTCGCCCAGTGCATCCATGCCGACCTCGTGGTGCTGCTGTCCGACATCGACGGGCTGTACACCGCCGACCCGCACAGCAATCCCAGCGCGCGGCCCATCCCGGTGGTGGAGGAAGTCACGCCCGAGATCGAGCGCCTGGCCGGCGGGGCGGGTTCCTCGCTGGGGACGGGCGGCATGCTGACCAAAGTGGTGGCCGCCAAGCGCGCCAACCAGGCCGGGGTGGACTTGATCATTGCCAACGGCGCCCGCGCCGAAGTGTTGTACGACATCCTGGACGGAAAGCCCGTAGGCACACGGTTTATTGGCAAAAAGGAGGTTCCCTATGACCACGCATGAGATCTTGCAGGCCGCCCAGGCCGCCCGCATGCCGCTGGCCCTGGCCGACGCCCACGCCAAAAACGCCGCGCTGGAAGCGATGGCGGTGGCGCTGATCGCCGCGCAGGACGAGATTTTGGCGGCCAACCGCCGCGACGTCGAAGCCGCCCGCGGCCACACCACCGACGTGATGCTGGACCGCCTGGCGCTGACGCCCGGGCGCCTGACCGACATGGCCAAGGGCATGCGCGAGGTAGCCGCCCTGCCCGACCCCGTGGGCGCGGTGCTGCGCAAGATCGTGCGGCCCAACGGGCTGCTGATCGAAAAGACCGCAGTGCCGATGGGCGTGATCGCCATTATCTACGAGAGCCGCCCCAATGTGACGAGCGACGCCGCCGCGCTGGCCTTAAAGGCCGGCAGCGCCTGCGTGCTGCGCTGCGGGCGCGAAGCCTGGGGCAGCTGCCACGCCATTGTGGAAGCGCTGCGCGCCGGGCTGCGCAAAGCCCACCTGCCGGAGTGCGCCATCAGCCTGGTCGAGGACACGACCCACGCCAGCGCCAACGAGCTGATGACCGCCGACGGGCTGGTGGACCTGCTGATCCCCCGCGGCGGGGCGGGGCTGATCCGCGCCTGTGTGGAGAACGCCACCGTGCCCTGCATCCAGACCGGCACCGGCGTCTGCCATGTGTATGTGGACGCCGCGGCCGACCTTGCGATGGCGCTGGACATCGTGGACAACGCCAAGACCAGCCGCCCCAGCGTCTGCAACGCCGAGGAAGCGCTGCTGGTGCACCGCGACGTGGCCGCCGCCTTTTTGCCGATGCTGAAACAGCGCCTGGTCGACGAGCGCACCGCCGCCGGGCTGGCGCCGGTGGAGCTGCACCTGGACGAGCGCGCCGCCGCCATCATCGACGGCGTGCCGGCCGCCCCCGCCGACTTTGACACCGAGTACCTTGACTACAAGCTCAGCGTGGCGGTCGTGCCCTCGCTGCAGGACGCCGTCGAACACATCGCCCGGCACTCGACCCATCACAGCGACGCCATCGTGACCGGCGACAAAGTCGCCGCCGCCCGCTTTGCCGCCTGTGTGGACAGTGCGGCCGTGTATATCAACGCCAGCACCCGCTTTACCGATGGCGGCGAGTTTGGCCTGGGGTGCGAGATGGGCATCAGCACCCAAAAGCTGCACGCCCGCGGCCCCATGGGCCTGGCCGAGCTGTGCACCTACAAGTACATCATCCACGGCAGAGGGCAGGTGCGCGGCGGCGCGGCCGCCAAACTGCAGACGCCCTGCGGGTGAACTTCCTCCCCGCAAAAAACCACCGCCCGACGGGCGGTGGTTTTTTATCTGCCGGTACGCCGTCCCTCACAGGCGGCCTTTCTCATATGCCAGGAATTCCGGCGTCCGGGACCAGTAGCGCACGCCCCAGTTTTCAAAATTCCATTCCTCGCTGTACCCGTTGCACTCATAGTCCACATAGTAGAGCCTGCCCTGACGCGGGATAAAGTTGGTGGGGAACCAGTCGATGTTCAGGCCGGCGCACCGCAGCAGGGCGCTCATCTCCCGCACTTGTTCCAGGCATACCGGCGGCAGCGCATTCCGCGCGACCAGTTCGTACACCGTTTCGCCTTCGATGTACTCTTTGACGATGCGTTCAGCCTGCCGGTCCACCTCCAGCATCCGGGGCATGGCGATGCCCACGGTGCACAGGCGCCGGTAATCGTTGATCTCCGCCGCAATTTTGTCCCCGAACTGGTAATAGGAGCAGGGTTCGTGGTGGATCTGCTTGACCACCACCGGCCCGTTTTCCGACTGTGCCAGGTAGGAGTAACCGCCCTTGCCTTTCCCCAGCAAACGGAGCAGACGGTATTCCCTGCCGTTGACTGAGACTGTCTTTTCCATATGCGCGGCCCCTCCCTCCTTTTTATTGAAAAGTCAAAAACCGGCGGCCGGAAGCCGCCGGTTTTTATATCAGCCGATGTTCATATCGACGGCGGTCGAAATGCCGTTGACGCGGCCCGAACCGGTGTACTGCCAGATGTTGTAATGGTAGTTAAAGTCCAGCGTGTCGCGGTACTGGGCGATCCAGATATTATACTTGCTGATGTTGGCAAAGTTGAGGGCGTTGTAGAACCAGCTGGCGTAGGAGTAGACGCCCGCCTGGTAGCCCGCATTGCGGATGGTCTCGCAGAAGGCGACGGCGCAGGCCGTGCGCTCGCTGGCGCTGATGGCGTTGGCGCGGCCGCCGGCGACGGTCTCGGTGTCATAATAGACGCCCAGCGGCAGCGAATACCCGCTGACGAGGCTGAGGACCATGCTGGCTTCCTCGACGGCTTCAGCCTCGTTGATGGCCTGGCTGTAGAAGTAGACGCCGACGCGCAGGCCCGCGTTGATCGCGCCCTGGATGTTCTGGCGGAAGGTCGCATCCTCGACCAGCGCGCCCGTGCCGTAGCCGCGGTACCCGCAGCGGATGATGGCAAAGGTGATGCCGTCCGCCTTGACGGCGTTCCAGTCGATGCTGCCCTGGAACTTGGAGACGTCGATGCCGCGCGAGGTGCGGTTGATCGCACCGTCGGCCCCAAAGGTGTAGACGTTGCCCTGGATGACCTGGCTGCCGGTGACCGGCTGGTGGGTGGCCGGGTCATAGTAATAGGTCGCGCCGTCGATCTCCTGCCAGCCGGTATATATGTACTCGACCGTTTCGGTGCCGGTCACGGCAAAGCCGTACTCGGCCAGTTTGGCGGCCTCGATGGCGTCGGGCCAGTCCGCCGTTTTATCCGGCGTGGGGGTGGGCGTCGCCTCCGGCGTCGGGGTCGGTGTCGGTTCCGGCGTCGGGGTGGGGGTCGGTTCCGGGGTCGGCGTCGGCGTGGGTTCCGTCGTGGGCGCCGCCTCCGCCTCTCCCTC
>DSLMC04103__coassemble_429_pt1 | contig 36276 bp, 27 predicted proteins | sample DSLMC04103__metabat2_high_PE_010 | metagenome-assembled genome bin DSLMC04103 | reverse complement strand
AAGTTCATGCTCAACGGCGCCATCACCCTCGGCACGCTGGACGGCGCCAACGTCGAGATCGCCGACGCCGCCGGCCATGACAACGAGATCATCTTCGGCATGCTCACGCCGGAAGTCAACGCCCTCAAGGGCATGGGGTACCATCCCTCGGCCTTTATCTCGGGCGACAACACGGCCATGGCCGTGCTGGATTTGCTGGAGCGCGGCTGGAATGGCGAAAACTTCAGCGAGATCACCAACAACCTGCGCAATTCGGACCCGTACATGGTCATGGCGGATTTCAAAGATTACCGCCGTGCCCAGCAGACCGTGCAGCAGCTCTACCGCGACAAAGAAAAGTGGAACCGCATGAGCCTGATGAACATCGCCAACGCCGGCATCTTCAGCGCCGACCGTTCCATCATGGAGTATGCGCGCGACATCTGGGGCGCCGCGCCGGTCAAATAATCTGCTCTTACGCACCTGCTGCCGCGGCCGCCTGACCGCGGCAGCTTTTACTATCGGCGTGCCGAAGTCTCGGCACGCCGCAAAGGGGGCAACAGTCCCGCACGGCAATTGCCTAACGGGCCTATTTCCCCCTTTGGATTCCCCTTCGACAAAATTTTGCCCAAAACCGCGCACTCGGCCGCGAGGGCCTCGCACACATTTTTGGGCAAAATTTCCCTGGTTGTGTCGCTGCCGCCGGCACATGTCCGTCGGCAGCGACGCGGTTTGAACTATGTGACAATAATCGATTGTTTCTGCAACACACTCTAAGGGGCTTTGTATGCCGCACACGTTTTTTAACAGTTTGGACCCCGCCTGCAAAACGCCGTTCGGCGCGGTGCCAGCCGGGCAGGACGTCACGTTCCGCCTCTCGGTGCCGGAGTCCTTCGGCTATGTGGACCCGCACCTGGTGCTGACCAAGGACCGCGAGGACCCGGTGCACTACCGTATGGAGTTTACCGGCCAGGCGCAGGGGGCCAACCATTTTGCCTTTACCATCGCGCCCACGACGCCGGGGCTGTACTTTTACTATTTCGATCTGTACACCGACTTCCGCAAGATCTACCGCGGGGCCGGCGGCGAGGGCTTTTTGAGCTGGACGGGCGGCGCCAGCTGGCAGTTGACGGTGTATGAACCGGGCTTTGCCACGCCGGGCTGGTTCCGCGGCGCCACGATGTACCAGATCTTTCCCGACCGCTTCTGCGAGGGCGTGCCCAACAAACCCATGCCGTTTGCCGACCGCATCTACCGCGCCGACAAAACGGGCGAGCCGTATTTCTGGCCCAATGAGCAGGACGAAGGCTACCTGAACATGGACTACTACGGCGGCGATTTCGCGGGCATCCAGCAAAAGCTGCCCTACCTGCGCGAGCTCGGCGTCAGCTGCATCTACCTCAACCCGATCTTTGAGGCACACGCCAACCACCGCTACAACACGGCCAACTACCTCAAGGCCGACCCGCTGCTGGGCACCAACGAGGAGTTTGCCGCCCTGTGCGCGGCCGCCCGCAAAGAGGGCATCCGCATTATTTTGGACGGCGTGTTCAGCCATACGGGGTCGGACTCGCTCTACTTCAACCGCGAAGGCCGCTACGGCCCCGGCGGCGCCTACCGCGACCGCCACTCGCCCTACCGCGGCTGGTACGACTTTGACTCCGGCTACCCCAGCGGCTACCGCTGCTGGTGGGGCTTCGAGACGCTGCCCGAGGTGGAGGAAAATTCCCCCAGCTACGAGGACTTTGTCTGCGGCGAGGGCGGCGTCATCGACACCTGGTTGGGCCTGGGCGCGTCGGGCTTCCGCCTCGACGTCGCCGACGAACTGCCCGATGCGTTTATCGAGAAGATCCGCCGCGCCGTCAAAGCCCATGGCGAGGACAAACTGCTTCTTGGCGAAGTGTGGGAGGACGCCACCACCAAGGAGGCCTTTGGCCAACGCCGCACCTACCTGCGCGGCAAGGGGCTGGACGGCGTGATGAACTACCCCTTCCGCAATGCGACGCTGGACTTTTTGCGCGGGGCGGACGCCGCCTCTGTGGCTGAGCAGATCATGACCATCTGCGAAAACTACCCGCCCCCGGCGCTGGACTGCGCGATGAACTTCCTCTCCACCCACGATACCGAGCGCGCGCTGACCGCCATCGCCGGCGAACCGGCCAACGGCCGCGACCGCTACTGGCAGAGCGGCCGCCGCGTCGCGCCCAACAAAGTGGACGAGGGGCTGCGCAAAATGCTGCTGGGCTACGCCATGATCTTTACGCTGCCCGGCGTGCCGTCGGTGTACTACGGCGACGAGATCGGTATGCAGGGCTACCGCGACCCCTTCAACCGCGCGTTCTTTGACTGGAACTCGACCGAGGAGCGCCTGCGCGGCCCCATGAAAACGCTGGCCCGCCTGCGCCGCAGCTGCGACGCCTTTGACGGCGGCCGCATGGAGATCGTGCGGGCCGAGGGCGACGTGCTGCACTACCGCCGCGTCGGCAAGACCCAAACGGCCGAGATCATCCTCAACCGCGGGCCGCACCTGCTGGCCGAGGAAGCGTTTGGCAAATCGACCGAGGTCAACCCCGGCGGTTTCACCGTCCTGGTCGAGGACAACGCCCCCGCCCATGTGGGGTATTTTTCCATCTACTAAGCGCGGCAATAAACCATCGCGTTCCTTGTTCAGAGCCACTTTTGACTGTACTGTAAGGCGGACAATTTCGCCTGCCGCACGGTAGCAGCTGGGCGGGCGGGAACGCCCACCCAGCACAGCTAAGGAAAAGCTCTGCGGATAGCAGACGAGTGTTTTTTACACGGACAAACCGCCCTGTCTTGGACAGGGCGGCCTTTCTTGTATGGTGAAATTTGGGCAGCCTGCTGAAGTGTGACGCCTAAAATTGTACATCTTTTACAAAACACAGGGCACTTGTCAAATATTTTACAGGGCAAATTCTTGACAAGACCCCGCCCGGGTGTTACAGTGTTGGCAACAAAGCGCATACCGCGCTTTGCAGCTAAGAAAGGAGGCCTGTTGTATGGGGATGGATACCCTGGTATGGCTGGTCGCAGTCATTGCCTTTATCGTGCTGGAAGCCGCCACCACCGCGCTCGTCTCGGTGTGGTTTGCCGTCGGTGCGGCCGTGGCGCTGGTCGTCAGCTTCTTCACCACTTCGCTGCCGATGCAGGCCATCGTGTTCGCCGTCGTCTCGGCGATCGCGCTGGTCGTCATGGTGCCCACGCTGGCCAAACGCCGCAAAGAGACCCCGCCCCCCGTCACCAACGGCACCCGCCTGGTGCTGCACAAACAGGGCGTCGTGCTGGCCGACATCCAGCCCGGCTACCTGGGCCGCGTGCGGGTGGACGGCCTGGACTGGCAGGCCCGCGCCGATACGCCGATGCCCAAAGGCACGCCCTGCCGTGTGGCCGATGTTGACGGCGCCGTTTTGATCGTCTGCCCGGTGACGGCCGATACCGCCGCCGTGTGAGCTTTCCCAAAAAGAAAAGGAGGATTGTTATGATTTTGGCCCTTGCTGTTTTGCTGGTCGCTATCTTGATTTTGCTGGTGCGCTGCATCGTCATCGTGCCGCAGTCCAACGCGTTTGTCGTCGAGCGCCTGGGCGTCTACAAGACCACCTGGGAGGCCGGCCTGCACCTGCGCACGCCGTTTATCGAGCGCGTCGCCCGCCGTGTCTCCCTCAAGGAGGAGGCCGCCGACTTCCAGCCACAGCCCGTCATCACCCGCGACAACGTCACGATGATGATCGACACCGTCGTCTTTTTCCAGGTCTTTGACGCCAAGCTCTACGCCTACGGCGTCAGCCGCCCCATCCAGGCCATCGAGAACCTGTCCGCCACCACGCTGCGCGACATCATCGGTTCCATGACGCTGGACGAAACGCTGACCAGCCGCGACACCATCAACAGCCGCATCACCGCCAGCCTGGACGAGTCCACCGACCGCTGGGGCATCAAGGTCAACCGCGTCGAGCTCAAAAACATCGAGCCGCCGCTGGAGATCCGCCAGGCGATGGAAAAGCAGATGAAGGCCGACCGCGAGAAGCGCGCCTCCATCCTGCTGGCCGAAGGCGAAAAGCAGGCGGCCATCACCCGCGCCGAAGGCGAGAAGGAATCCGCCATCCTGCGCGCCGAGGCCGTCAAGCAGCAGCGCATCCGTGAGGCCGAGGGCGAAGCCCAGGCTCTGCTGACCGTGCAGAAAGCCCAGGCCGACGCCATCCGCATGATCAACGAAGCCGCGCCCAGCCAGAGCATGCTGGCTTTGCGCAGCATGGAAGCGATGGAGAAAGTCGCCGACGGCCAGGCGACCAAGCTCATCGTGCCCAGCGATATGCAGAACCTGGCCGCCACCGTGGCCTCCATCCAAGAGATCGCCGGCGGTACGGCCGCCAAATAATCGGCAGATAAACGCAGGCACCCGGTGCGGGGAACTTCCCGCACCGGGTGTTTTTGTTGTGTACCGGGGCCTCAGCGCCGCCAGGCGCGCGCCAGGGCGGCCGCCACGGCGGGGATGTCCTCCTCTTTTAGCGCGGCGTAGCCCGCCACCACGGTGTCGGGCGGGCACAGCTCCGGCCGGGCCAGGTAATATTCGCGCAGGCCGCGCAGGCGCACGCCCTCGCGGGCGGCGGCCTGCACCATCGCGGCCTCGCCGCCCGCGCCGGGCAGCGTCAGCAAAAAGTGCAGCCCGCTGTGCACGCGCTGCAGCTGCACGCCGGGCAGCGCCCGGCGCAGCGCGGCGGCAAAGGTCTCCATGCGGCGCTTGTACACCAGGCGCATGCGCGCCAGGTGCCGCGCAAAGTAGCCGCCGGCCATAAATTCGCACAGCGTCTGCTGCTCAAACCGGCTCACGGTGTTGGCATAGGCCGCAAAGTCGTGCCGGTAGCGCGGCAGCAGGCTTTGCGGCAGCACCATGCAGGCGATGCGGATGCCGGGCGCCAAACTTTTGGAGAATGTCGTCAGGTAGACCACCGGCCCGTCCGGCCCGGCCATGCCCTGCAGGCTGGGCAGCGGGCGGGTGTCGTAGCGGAACTCCGAGTCATAGTCATCCTCCAAAATATAACGCCCCGGCCGGGCGGCCGCCCAGGCCAGCAGCTGCGCGCGGCGGGGGGCCGGCATCGTGACGCCGGTGGGGAAGTGGTGGCTCGGCGTCAGGTAGCACAGCCCCGCGCCGCTTTGCTCCAGCGCGTCGGCGGGCAGGCCGTCGCGGTCGATGTCCACCAGCACGCAGGGGATGCCGTTGTTCTGCAGCACCGTGCGCGTGCGGGTGTAGCCGGGGTTTTCTACGGCCGCCGTCTGCCCGGCAAACAGGTGGGCCAGGCAGCCCAGCAGATACTCGATCCCCGCGCCGACGACGATCTGTTCCGGCGTGCAGTCGACGCCGCGGTAGGCCGAAAGATACGCCGCGATCTGCGCGCGCAGCGGTGCGTCGCCCTGCATCTCGCCGCGCTGCAAAAGCTCCGGGTGCTGGTACAAAAGCTCGCGCTGCAGCCGCCCCCAGCTGCGCGCCGGGAACAGCGCCGTGTCCACGCTGCCGGTCGAAAGATCATACCGCGGCTGCGGCGCGGCGGGGGCGGCGGGGGCGGCGTGCGGCACGCGCGCGGCGCGGTTGTGCAGCATGCCGTAGGTCTTTTGCACATAAAAGCCGCTGCGCGGGCGCGCCTCGGCCAGGCCCTCGGCGGCCAGCATCTGGTAGGCGGCGTCCACCGTGTTCACGCTCACGCCCAGCTGGGCGGCCATCGTGCGGCGGCCGGGCAGCGCCTGCCCCGGCGCGCGCTGCCCGGTGCGGATCTCGTCGGCCAGGGCGGTATACAACTGTTCGTATAAGGGCGCGTCGCGCGCTGGGTCCAGTTCGATCATGCAGGCACCTCCCAACTGGCACCATAAAAAAATCAAGATCTGGGTATTTCAAAAGGGCCAGAAACCGCTATAATGGTAGCATACCAAGCAAAAAACGTCAACCCGGCGCTGTGCGGCCGGGCATGGAAGATCGAGGTGTTTGCACGATGGATACCGCTTTGTTGTGGCTGCTGCTGGTGGCGGCCGCGGCGCTGGCACTGCTGGTGGCTGCGCTGGCAAAGACCCGCTTTACGGTACAAAAGGTCAGCATGATCGGCATCATGGCGGCGCTCAGCCTGGTGGCGTATGAGTTTTTCCGCATCCCGTTTGCGGGCGGGTCGTCGTTCCACCTGGGCAACACGTTCACAGCGCTGACGGCGCTGCTGCTCGACGGCGTCTCGGGCGGGCTGGCGGGGGCCATCGGCCTGGCGCTGGCCGATGTCATCGCCGGCGACCCCGGCTACGCCTGCACGACGTTCGTGCTCAAGTTTATCATCGGCGTGGTCTGCGGCGCCACTGCCCACCGGCTGGTGCACCTGCAGCGCCGCAAAAACGGCCCGCGCGGCGCATATGTGGCGCTGGTGGCGGCCAGCGCGTTCAGCGGGCTGTTCGTCAATGTATTCACCGACCCGCTGCTGGGCTATTTCCGCGACCGGTTTCTCTTCGGCCAGCCGGTCGAGGTCGCCGCGGTGCTCGTCAAGGTCACCGGCGGGGTGACGCTGGTCAACTCGCTGCTGTCCACCGCCTGCGCCACGGTGCTCTACCTGGCGCTGGAGCCCGCGCTGACGCGCGCGCACCTTTTGCCGGGGTCGCGCAGCGCGGCGCATGGCAGCCACGGCGCGCTTTGACGCCAAACGTGACAGGCAGCCCTTTCTGCCGGGCAGGGGGGCTGCTTTTTTGCGTGCTAAAATATGTAAAAATTGAAAAAACACTGGCGCTGGGCCCCAAAATGGTGTACAATAACTGCTGTATGTACATAAACCAGTCCGAAAGGAAACAGGGATGGCACGCAAAACCAAGAAAAAGGCAAAAAGCAAACCGCTGGACCTGCGCAGCAAAATGTACCTGGTCGTCGCGCTGTGCAGCCTGATGCTGCTGGTCAGCGTCGCGGTGTCTTTTGTGCTGGTCGGCGGGCTGGAACCGCTTGGCGGCGAGGATGCCGCCGATGCAGCCAGCGAGTCGATGGTCGCCGAGAGCGGCTACGATAAAGACCGCAACACCATCGACGATGCACAGTATGAGACGACGATCCTGCAACAGACCGAGGATGCCGGCCAGGAATATGTCGACGAGACGCTGTTCTTGGGCGACAGCAACACCGCCCGCATGTACCGCATGTTTGACTACTGCACCTACGACAACGCCATCGGCTCGGTAGGCATGAGCGGCAGCGCCCTGGCGGACTACGCCTGCGTCAAACTGCAGGGGTATTCCGGCTACAAGACGATGCCGCAAGCCGTCGCCCTGATGCAGCCCCGCCGCGTCATCGTGACGTTCGGCACCAACGACCTCAACCCCAACCGCACGGCGGCGACGTTTGTGGAGGAATACCAGAAAGGCCTCGAGGCCATCGCGGAGGCCTACCCCAGCGTCGACATCATCGTCAACGCGATCCCGCCGCTGGGGCAGCGCCACTCCAACGAGAGCCTGACCCAAAGCCAGGTGGACGAGTACAACAAAGCGCTGGTGGAAATGTGCGAGGCCAAGGGCTGGAAATTCCTCAACAGCGCCGAGGCGCTCAAGGATGCGGCCACCGGCTACGCCAAGGCCGGGTATGTGGAGGCCAGCGACGGCATCCACCTGACCCGCGACGCGATGGAAGCGCTGTTCGATTACGTGCGCACCCACAGCTATATCACCGAGGATGACCGCCCAGCCGTCAGCAACGCGGCCAAGCACACCGGCGAAAAAGACGTCGTCGTCCCCACCGAGACCGTCGTCACGTCGTCGCCTGCGTCCAGCGCGCCGCCCGCCGAGACCGAGCCCCCCGCCAGCGAGGAGACGGTGACGGAACCGACGCCGGAACCCACCCCGGAGCCCGCGCCGCAGCCCACCCCCGCACCGGAGCCGACGCCGACACCGGAGCCTGCGACACCTACGCCGCCGCCTGCTACGCCCACACCGGACCCTGCCACACCCACGCCGCCGCCTGCTACGCCCACACCGGACCCTGCCACACCCACGCCGGAGCCGTCTACCCCGACCCCGACAGAGGAGCCTGTCGTGTCGGAAAGTACCGCGCCCCCGAGCACGGAAAGCACCGCCACCGAACCGCCCACGACGAATGAAGAGACAGAGTAGCAGTCGGGTGAATCTTCTGCAGAATAAAATCATAAGAAAACATCCCCGCTGTTCCCGGATGGGAACGGCGGGGATGTTTTTTGGCAGGGCAGGGGGTCACAGCGGGTCGGCCTCGCTGGCCAGCTGCGCCAGCGTGACGCCGTCGACATAGCGGTTGATCAGTTCATTCAACCCGCCCCAGAACGCCCGCGTCTGGCAGTGGCCGCTGTGCGGGCAGCCGGTCTCGGCCCCCAGGCAGGGCACGGCGGTCAGCTCGCCCTCTACGGCGCGCAAAATTTCCCCGGCCGTGATCTCGGCAGCCGGGCGCGTCAGGCGGTAGCCGCCCTGCGCGCCGCGCACGCTGGCCACCAGCCCGGCGCGGGCCAGCGGCGGGATGATCTGTTCCAGGTATTTTAGGCTGATCTGCTGCGCGGCGCTGATCTCTTTCAGCGGCACCAGCGCGTCGCCGCGGCGGGCCAGGTCCACCATCAGCCGCAGCGCGTAGCGGTCGCGGGTCGAAAATTTCATCCGGGTCTCCTTGTCGGTCAGGGGGGCATCGTGCCATTACCATAGCATATTTGTAGGGAATTGGCAACCCCCGCCCGGCGCGCACAAAAACCGGCAAAACGGTGTTTTTTGCCAAAAAGTGTTGACAGATGCCGCCGCAGCGTCTATACTTTACTGCAAGAAAGCCATTACCGGCTTTGCCAGATCCTGCAAAGAGAGGAACCTACCCATGGTCCGCACCCACCGCATCGGCATGATGATGTGCATGTGCAGCTTGCTTCGGCAGCCTGTGCTTGCTTTCTCATGCGTGGATCTGCGCGCATAAAGCGGGAACACAGCGGGGCGCCGAAGCCGTTTCGGCGCCCCGCTTTTGTTTGACGCTTCCCGCCCAAAGGAGGAACAAAGTATATGGAACGTGGTCCTGTATACAAACAGCCCGGTGTGCGAATGTGACCGCAGGGCGCCGACCCTGCCTGCTTTGCGACCGAGACCGTACCGTTACGATACGTTATGAAGAAAAGGAGAAGTTCTTATGAAAAAGTTTTTGTCTGTGATCCTGGCCGGCGCGCTGGCCTTCACCCTGGCCGGCTGCGGCGCCACCGCGACCATCTCGCCCAACGCTTCTGCCGAGACGGCGACCGGCGAGACCGCCAGCCTGGAAGGCACGACCCTGAAAGTGGCCGCCTCGCCCACGCCGCATGCCGAAATCCTGGAAATTGCCAAGCAGATTTTGGCTGAGCAGGGCATCGAACTCGAGATCGTCGAGTTCAGCGACTATGTCCAGCCCAATATGGTGACCGAAAACGGCGAGGTGGACGCCAACTACTTCCAGCACCAGCAGTACCTCGATTCTTTCAATGAGGAAAACGGCACCCACCTGGTCAGCGTGGGAGACATCCACTACGAACCGTTCGGCATCTACCCGGGCAAAAGCAGCAGCCTGGACGCCATCGCCGACGGCGCGGTCATCGCGGTGCCCAACGACACCACCAACGAGGCCCGCGCTCTGCAGCTGCTGGCCGCCCAGGGCATCATTGAAGTGCGCGAGGACGCCGGCCTGACTGCCACCGTCAACGACATCACCGCCAACCCGCACAACGTCGAGATCGAGGAACTGGAAGCCGCCCAGCTGCCGCGCACGCTGGCCGACGTGGACTACGCCGTCATCAACGGCAACTACGCGCTGGAAGCCGGCTTCACCGCCGGGGAGGATGCCCTCGCCACCGAGGACGCCGCCTCCGAGGCTGCCCAGACCTACGCCAACGTCCTCGTCGTCAAAGAAGGCCGCGAGAACGACCCCGCCATCCAGGCGCTGCTGGCCGCTTTGCAGAGCCAGGACGTCAAGGACTACATCGACGCGACCTACAACGGCGCGGTCGTAGCGCTGTTCTAAACCGGCCGCCTGCGGCAAAAACCATACCACGCCCGGCGGCGCTGCGGCCTGCGGGGCGTGGCCCGGGGCGCTGTGCAGCGCCCTTCCGGCACAGGGAAAGAGGAGACCCCCATGATCGAACTGCAACACCTGACCAAGCGCTTCGCCAGCACCAGCGGCGGTACCGTCGTAGCGCTCAAGGATATCAACCTCACCATCCGCGACGGCGATATCTACGGCATCATCGGCATGTCGGGCGCCGGCAAATCGACGCTGGTGCGCTGCATCAACATGCTGGAACGCCCCGACGAGGGCAGCGTGCTCGTCAACGGCAAGGCGATGCAGCAGCTCAGCGCGGCCGAGCTGCGCGCCGCCCGGCGCGAGATCACAATGATCTTCCAGCAGTTCAACCTGCTGATGCAGCGCACCTGCCTGGACAACATCCTGTTCCCGATGGAACTGACCAAAACGCCCAAAGCCCAGGCCGAAGCCCGCGCGCGCCAGCTGCTGGAACTCGTCGGCCTGCCGGACAAGGCCGACGCCTACCCGGCGCAGCTTTCCGGCGGGCAGAAACAGCGCATCGCCATCGCCCGCGCGCTGGCCACCGACCCCAAAGTGCTGCTGTGCGACGAGGCCACCAGCGCGCTGGACCCCAACACGACGCAGGCTATTTTGCAGCTGATCCAAAAGATCAACCGCGAGCTGGGCATCACCGTCGTCGTCATCACCCACCAGATGAGCGTCGTCGAGCAGATCTGCAACCGTGTCGCCATCCTGGACGAGGGCACCGTCGTCGAGGAAGGCGAGGTCCAGGCCATCTTCAGCCATCCCAACACGGCCGCCGCGCGCCGCCTGGTCTACCCGGCGGGCGCGCCCAAAGCCGAGGCACTGCCCGGCCACCGGCTGGTGCGGGTGGCGTTCAACGGCACCCAGACCACCGACAAACCGCTGGTTGCCAGCCTGGCCATCGAGTGCGGGGCGCTGGTCTCCATCCTGGCGGCCGACACCCGCATCGTCAACGGGCAGACGCTGGGCAGCATGCTGCTGGCCCTGCCGGAAGGCGACGCCGCGGCCCGGGCCATGGCCTATATCCAAAACTACCCCGGCATTACCTGTGAGGAGGTGAACGACGCATGAGCGAACTGCTGGCAAGCAAACAGTGGGCGGAATTTCTGCAGATCCTGCCCACCATCCCCTTTGAAACGTGGGAGACCGTCTGGTCCACCGCCGTGGCCACGCTGCTGGCGCTCGTCATCGGGCTGCCGCTGGGCGTCTGCCTCGTTGCAGGCGAACCGGGCGGCGTGCGCCCGCTGCCGCGCTGGCTCATGCAGGCGCTCAACGTGCTCATCAACCTGCTGCGCAGCGTGCCGTTTTTGATCCTTATGATCATCGTCATCCCGCTGTCGCGCCTCATCGTCGGCACCTCCATCGGCACGCCGGCGTCCATCGTGCCGCTGGTCATCGCGTCCTTCCCGTTCGTGTCCCGCCTGGTCGAGACCAGCATCCGCGAGGTCGACGCCGGCGTCATCGAAGCCGCGCAGAGCATGGGCGCCACGCCGCTGCAGATCATCGTCAAAGTCATGATCCCCGAAAGCATGCCCAGCCTGATCTCCAACATCACCATCGCCACCACCACCATCATGGGCTACGGCGCCATGGCGGGCATCATCGGCGGCGGGGGCCTGGGCAAGGTGGCCATCAACTACGGCTACTACCGCTTTAACGGCCTGCTTGAGATCTTTGCCACGGCGCTGCTCGTCGTGCTGGTGCAGATCCTGCAGACAGTGGGCACCCGCCTGGCCGTGCGGTGCGACAAACGCATCCAGCGCTGAGCAGCCGCAAGCCAACGCGACTTTGCAAAAACAACGAATTAATGTAATTTTTAAAAACTGCTTTTCGGACGATGCATTGTTCATAAAAGGTTTAAAATAGCGTGACAACTCGTACACATTCCGGGGGTATACTGGGTACGAAGTCAAGGTAAGCGAAACACACTGCCAAAGACCCTACCACTGCGGCCGGACCATGCGAGGGGCAGCTGCCCCGGTCCGGCGCAGACAACCAACAAGGCTTCGTGCCATTACGATAGATCCCACCTTACAGCAAGTTGCATCCACCCAAAACAGCCCCCGCGGCCCAAGGCCGCGGGGGCTGCTGCTTTTGTGCGCCGCCGTCAGGAGTTGATGCGCGGCATATTGGGGAAGACGTCCCGCGCGTTGAACAGCACGTCGTTGTAGCTCATCTCCAGATGGCAGTGGTTGCCGTAGGAGTTGCCGGTGTTGCCCACATAGCCGATGACCTGCCCCTGCTCGACGGTGTCGCCCAGCGAGACGGCAAACGACGACATATGCGCGTACAGCGTCTTGTAGCCGTTGCCGTGGTCGATCTTGACGTAGTTGCCCCAGCTGTAGTGCATGGACACCGCCTCAATGACGGTGCCGGCGTCGGCGGCGTAGATCGGCGTGCCGTAGGGCGCGGCGATATCCGCCCCGCGGTGGAACCCCGGCCCGGGGACCAGGTAAGCCCAGCGGCTGATCTGGCGGTAGCCCGGCACCGGCCAGATAAACGTACCGGTGCCCAGCTTGCCGATCATGCCGATTTTTAAGCGCGTGCCGCGGCGTATGATCTCGGTCTGCGGCGGCTGCTCCACCTGCACGTCCACGATCTGGTCGTCCACCAGCGTGCCGTCGATCCAGGTCAGCTCATGGGTCAGGCGCTGGCTGCCGGCCACACCGGCCTGCACGGTCTCGCTTTTGCCAAAGTCCAGGCTGGGGTCCTCCTGCGTTTCGGTGGTGTAGGGGATCTCCTGCCATTCCTCGGTCTGCTGCACCACCTGCACCTGCAGGGCGGCGCCATCGTCGGCCTGCAAGGCGGCCAGCGCGTCGGCGTATGCCACCACCGAGTCCGTCAGGTAGACGCCGTCCACCAGCCGCAGCCCGTGGGCAAACTCCACCCGCGCGGCGTCGCCGGCTTCGTCCTGCCAGGGCGCTTTGACGGCGTTCAGATAGTAGCGCAGGTGGTCGCCTTCGGTCGTCACAAAGCGCAGCGCGCCGTCTATGTACACGGCGGTTCCGGCCGTGATCTCGCTGCCGCTCACGCGCAAAATTTCGTCGGCGATCTCGCGCTCGGTCATCGTCTGCGCGCTCACCGCCAGCGTGTAGGTGGGCTCCAGGTCCCAGGCCGGGGCCTCATGCCCGGCGTCCTGCAGCAGCGCCCGGGCCGAGTTCACGCGCGCCAGCACGTCGGCGCGGGCATTGTCAAATGCCTGCTCGCTGGCCACAAAACCGACGGCCTGCCCGTTCACCTGCACCTGCAGCGCAAACGGCAGCGCCAGCCCGGCGCGCACCAGCACCACCAGCCAGGCCGCCGCCAGGGCGGGCAGCAGCCAGGCTAAAAACTGCCGCGGCGTATGCCGGGCAGCGGCCAGGTCGGCCAGCAGGCGCACAGCCGGCCGCAGCGCAGCCGCCAGCAGCCCGCCCAGCGTGCGCCGCCCCCAGCGCAGCGCCGCGCACAGGCTGCGGCCGGAGCGTACCAGGCAGTACTCTACCCAAAAGCCGACGGCGTACAAAAAGTCGCCCAGCGGCCCCTGCAAAAGCGCGGCCAGCGTCATATCCATGCCCTCCTTTGCGCGTCAGCGCGGTACGTAAGCCAGCGGGTCGACCCGGTTGCCGTTGACCCGCAGCTCCAAGTGCAGGTGGTAGCCGCCGTTGGCGCCGTACACGTTGCCGGTGTTGCCCACATACCCAATGACGTCGCCTTTCTGCACGCTTTGCCCCTGGTTGACGGCGATGCGGCTCATGTGGGCGTACAGGCTGTCGTAGCGGCTGCCGTCGCTGGCCGTGCCATGGCTGATCTGCACGCAGTTGCCGTAGCTGTTCACCGGCCCCGCCGCGCTGATGACCCCGGCTGCAATGGCGTAGATCGGCGTGCCGTTGGCGGCGGCAAAGTCGGTGCCGCGGTGGGGGATGCCCCAGGGGTCCGGCGCGGCAAACTGCGTTGTGATCATGCTGTAGCTGTCCAGCGGGCAGCGGAACTCCAGGCTCGTCAGCACCAGGTCGGCGGTGGTGTAACGGTCGCTCTGCGCGCGCACGTAGGCGTCCAGCGCGGCGGTGGCTTCCTCGTAAGCCTTTTTGGCGGCTTCGGTCACAATGGCCTGCGCCTGGGCGGCGCTCTCCTGCGCGCTCAGCGTTTCGTTGGCCTGCTGCAAGGCCGTCTGCAGCTGGTTCTGGGTGGCGGTCAGCTGCTGTTGCTGGCGCTCCAGGGCGTTGCGGGCGTCCTCGGCCTGCTGGCGGGCGGCCTCGGCCTGTTGGCGGGCCGCGTCCAGGGCGTCGGCCTGCTGCTGCAGCCGCTGCAGCATCTCGTTGTTTTTGGCGGCCATCTGCTGCAGCGCGTCCACAAACGTCAGCAGCTGGTACAGATCGCGCGCCTGCACCAAAAAACTGATGCCCCCGCTGCCGTCCAGCTTCTGCATGGCGCGCATCTGCTCTTTGCTGCGCGCATAGGTGGCGTCGTAAGCCTGCTGGGCTTCCTCCAGCGCGCGGGCCGCCTCGTCGGCTGCCGCCTGCTTTTCCAGCAGCAGGCGGTCGGCTTCCTGCAAAGCGGCATAGACGGCGTCCAGCTGCTTGGCCAGGCCGGCGGCCTGGCCTTCCAGCTGGCCGATCTCGCTCTCGGTCTGCTGCTGCGCGCTCTCCAGCGCTTCCAGGTCATTTTGGGCGTCCTCGTAAGCCTGCTGGGTCTCCTGCTGGCGGTCGGTCAGTTCCTGCTTGCGGCTGTCGTCGGCCCGTACCGGCAGGCAGCACAGTACGCACAGCGCCAGCGCCGCCGCCCCAAGGCATTTGTGTCGCTGCATACGCGCCCCCTCCTTTAGAAGCCAGAAAAAACGGTCTACTGTGATAGACTTCACAAAAAAAGTCTATCACGGTAGACCGATTCTGTCAAGGTTCGCCGCATACCGCCGCGCCCCGGCGCATAGGCTTTCCCAGCGGCACACCCCACTGCCGGGAGGGAGGAAAAGCATGATGCGTTACCTGACCCCACAGCTGGACCGCAAGATGGTCCGGCGGGCGCGTTTCTTGGCGGCGGTGCTGGCCGTCGTCTGCTTTGGCGGGCTGCTGGTGCGGCTGTTTGTGCTGCAGCTGCTGGACCCCGGCGGCTATGCGGCGCGCGCCGCCGACCAGCAGCTGCGCGGCGCGACGCTGCCGGCACCCCGGGGCGAGATCTACGCGGCCGACGGCACGCTGCTGGCGGCCAGCGAGACCTGCTGGACGATCCGCGCCGCCCCGCGGGAGCTGGTGGACGACCAGGTGCAGCCCGCGGCGCAGGCGCTGAGCGAACTGCTGGAGATCGACTACGCCGAAACGCTGCAAAAGCTGAGCCAGCGCACCTCCAACGACTGCCTGCTGCGCCGCCGTGTCGGGCGAGAGATGGCCGACGCCGTGCGCCGCTGGTGCAGCGAACACGGCGTGCAGGGTATCCAGATCCGGCAGGATACCAAACGCGTCTACCCGCAGGGGGATTTCCTCGGCGGGATTTTGGGGTTCACCAACGTTGACAACGCCGGCCTGTGGGGGCTGGAACTGGAATATGACGCCGTCCTGACCGGGCAGAACGGCCGCATCCTGACCGCCAAGGACGCCTGGGGGTACGATATGCCCACCCACTATGAGACGCTGGTGGACGCCGTGCCGGGCTGCACGCTGACGCTGACCATCGACGCCAACATCCAGCACTGGCTGGAAAGCGCCATGGATGCCGCCGTGCGGGAACACCACGTCGCCCAGCGCGGCGTGGGCATCGTCATGGATGTCGATACCGGCGCGGTGCTGGCCATGACCAGCCAGCCGGACTACGACCCCAACACGCCGCGCCGCCTGATCGACGAAGATCTGCAGGCCGCGGTGGACGCCCTGACCGGCGAGGAACGCAGCACCGCGCTGCAGCAGGCCCAGCAGACCCAGTGGCGCAACAAGGCCATCAGCGATCTGTACGAGCCGGGCAGCGTGTTCAAGCTCATCACGGCCGCCGCCGCGCTGGACACCGGCGTCTGCACGCCGGACGACACCTTCGTCTGCGCCGGATCCATCAAGGTGGCGGGCACGCGCTTCCGCTGCGCCAACGGGCATGTCCACGGGCTGGAGACCTTTGCCCAGGGCCTGGCGGCGTCCTGCAACCCCTGTTTTATCCAGATCGGCGCGCGGCTGGGCAAAGAAAATTTCTGCGATTACTTCGCCGCCTTCGGCCTGCGCGAGGGCACCGGCATCGACCTGCCGGGCGAGATCACCAAAAGCGAGTACTACACCGCCGACCGCATGGGCCCGGTGGAGCTGGCCAGCTGTTCCTTCGGGCAAAGCAGCAAGGTCAGCTACCTGCAGATGCTCACGGCGGTGTGCGCCATCGCCAACGGTGGCAGCCTGATGCAGCCCTATGTGGTGCAGCGCGTTACCGCGCCGGACGGCACCGTCCTGCAGCAGACCGAGCCCACCGTCAGGCGGCGGGTCATCAGCGAGCAGACCAGCCGCACGATGTGCGCTTTGATGGAGGGCGTCGTCACCGACGGCACCGGCAAAAATGCGGCGGTGGCGGGCTACCGCGTGGGCGGCAAAAGCGGCACCAGCCAAAAGCTGGACAGTGACGACGCCGGCGCGCGCATCAGCAGCTTTGTGGCGGTCGCGCCGCTCGACGACCCCAAACTGGCGGTGCTGGTCTGCCTGGACGAACCCCACAGCTGGACCACCAGCGGCGGCGCGCTGTCCGGCCCTGTCTGTGCTGAGGTGCTGGCCCGCGCGCTGCCCTACCTGGGCATACAGCCGGACGAGGCCGCGCAGAGCCAGGAGCAAGCGTAAGCGGCGGGAAACCGTCGCCCACAAAAAAGCAGGCGGGCGGAACGTGGGGTGACGTTCCGCCCGCCTGTGGTTGCTTCGGGGGGCGTTGCGACGCGGTTCAGCGCGCGTCGTAATCCAGGTAAGCGCCCTTCATGGGGCTGGCGGCCAGCTCACTGAACAGGCGCAGCACGCCTTTGGCATACTTGCGGGGCTTGGGCTGCCAGCGGGCGCGGCGCTCGGCCAAAATGGCGTCGATCTCTTCCGGCGTGCGGCGCTCGCCCTTGACGCCCACAATGTTCAGCTTGCGGGCAAACACGTCGATCTCGATCAGGTCGTCCTGCTCCACCAGGGCAATGGGGCCGCCGTCGACGGCTTCGGGGCTGCAGTGGCCAATGACCGGCCCGGTGGACGCGCCCGAGAACCGCCCGTCGGTGATCAGCGCGATGCTGCGGCCCAGCTCTTTGTCCGAACTGATGGCTTCCGAGGTGTAGAACATCTCGGGCATGCCGCTGCCCTTGGGGCCTTCGTAGCGGATAAACACGGCGTCGCCCTTCTGGACCTCGTGGTGCAGCACGGCGGCCAGGCATTCCTCCTCGCTGTCAAAGGGACGGGCGCGCAGCACGGCCTTGTACATCTCTTTGGGGCAGGCGGTGTGCTTGATGACCGCGCCCTCGGGGGCCAGGTTGCCTTTGAGGATGGCGATGGAACCGTCGGTGCCGAGGGCCTGGTCATACGGGCGGATGATATCCTGCCGTGTGATGTGGGTGTGGTAGCGGGCGTTGAATTCATCCAGCCACTTCTGGCAGCGGTCGTAGAAGCCGTTTGCTTTCAACTCGGCCAGGTTCTCGCCCAGGGTCTTGCCGGTGACGGTCATGGCGTCGAGGTGCAGGTGATCCTTGATCTCCTCCATGATGGCGGGCACGCCGCCGGCGTAGTAGAAGCACTCGGCGGGCCAGCGGCCGGCGGGGCGGACGTCCAGCAGGTAGTGCGCGCCGCGGTGCAGCCGGTCAAAGGTGTCGCCGGTGATCTCCAGCCCCAGTTCATGGGCGATGGCCGGCAGGTGCAGCAGGCAGTTGGTGGAGCCGGAGATCGCCGCGTGGACCAGGATGGCGTTCTCAAAGCTGTCCATCGTGACGATGCGGCTGGGGCGCATCTCGTCGCAGCCGGCCATCTCGACGGCACGGCGGCCGGCCTGGCGGGCGTAGGCCAGCAGGTCGGGGCTGGCGGCCGGCATCAGGGCGCTGCCGGGCAGGGCCAGGCCCAGGGCCTCGGCCATGATCTGCATGGTGGAAGCGGTGCCGATAAAGCTGCACGCGCCGCAGCTGGGGCAGGCGTTCTGCTTGGCCCAGTCCAGCTTGGCTTCGTCGATCTCGCCGCGCTCAAATTTGGCGCTGTACATGCCCAGCTGTTCCAGGGTCAGCATCTCGGGCCCGGCGTTCATCGTGCCGCCCGGCACCACCACCGAGGGGATATCCACCCGCAGGCAGCCCATCAGGTTGGCGGGCATGCCCTTGTCGCAGCTGGCCAGGTAGACCCCGGCGTCAAAAGGGGTAGCGTTCGCGTGGATCTCGATCATGTTGGCGATGATCTCACGGCTGGCCAGGCTGTAGTTGATGCCGTCGGTGCCCTGGCTCTCGCCGTCGCAGATGTCGGTGCAGGCGTACCGCGCGCCAAAACCGCCGGCCTCGGCAACGCCCTTGCGCACTTCCTCCACCAGGGTGCCCAGGTGGCCGCTGCCGGGGTGGCTGTCGCCGGCCGTGCTCTCAATGATGACCTGCGGCTTGGCCAGGTCCTCCGGCTTCCAGCCGGTGCCGATCCGCAGCGGGTCCAGCTCGGGGGCTAAGGTGCGCATTTTCTGGCTGATCAGGGTTTTCATGGGGATACCTCGCTTTCCTTTATGCAGTGAGACAGGCGATGCAGGAGCCGAGACCGCGCATCGGCTTATACATCATACGTTCATGGCTATAATCTAGCAGATTCCCCAGGGAAATGCAATATACATCAGATGTATTTTTGCGCAAACCATCGTTTTTATGGCGCGGGGGTCGGCGTTTCGGCGTCGTGCTGCCGTGCCTGATGCTGTTTCCACAGCCGCAGGATCGCCTGGCGGTTGTGGGTCAGGTGCATGACCATGGCGCACCGCGCCCCTACGGCGTCCCCGTCCAGGATGGCGTCGGTGACGGCGCGGTGGGTATAGATGGTCTCTTCCATCAGGGCGTGGCCGGTCAGGTTGGCGAAGGTCATGACCGCCGTGTTGATGATGGGCACCAGCATCTCCATGACGCGGTTCTGGCTGCCCTGCGCAATGCAGGTGTGGAACTCGATATCTTTGGGGATATGGTCGCCCCCGGCGCGGTAGATGCGCTCGACCTCATCGCAGAGGGTCTTCAGCCGGGCCTTGTTCTCGGCGGTGGCGTGCCCGGCGGCTGCTGCGGCGATCTCCGGCTCCAGCGCCAGCCGCACATCGAACAGCTCGAGGGCCAGCTTGTATTTATCGTCCAGCCGGGCCAGGCCCAGCGGGTCCTCGGCCAGGGTGCGGTAGCTTTTGACGTAGGTGCCGTCCCCGCGGCGCACCTCCAACACCCCTTTGGTGACAAGGGCTTTGACCGCTTCCCGGATCGTGCTGCGCCCCACCTCAAACATTTCACCCAGTTCAAATTCGTTAGGTATTTTTTCCCCGAGGGGGACAGGAGTCTTTAAAATATAGTCCATCAGGGCGTCTTCCACTTGCGCGCCCAACAGTTTGCGTTTCATAACTCATACACCCGTTGTGTCGTTTGTGAAGTGTGAGCAAATCGAATGTATAGTAAGTATACTGCAGGACCAGGCGGAAAGCAATGCGGAAGTTTCCCCTTGACCGGCGAAAGGTTCAAAGAATACAAAAAGAAAAGTACAGAGACCCTATTGGCAGCGCTAGCCGATTTCTCTGTGCCAATCGCCACCAACGGGCGCTGCCTGGGCTGACTCTTATACGCCGGGGGCTGCCTGCCGGGCGCCTCCCACACACCACAGGCCCTGCCTTTGCCGCAACGCAAAGGCGGGGCCTGCTTTTGCATGCGGGGGCCATGGGAAATGTGAAAATTTTTACTTTTTCCAGTTGTTCAAAAATTATACGGGAATTTGCCCGGCAAATCTGCTATAATGAATACAACTTGTAACCTATTACAGGCGGGCAAAACCGCAGGAGAGACCAAAATGCCGCAACAGACCCCCGGGCGCCAGCCCTTTGTCGTGTTTGACAACGTTTGCAAATATTACCAGATGGGCGATACGCGCATCGCCGCGTCGGACCATGTCAGCTTCACCATCGAAAAAGGCGAGTTCTGCGTCATCCTCGGCCCTTCGGGCGCCGGCAAGACGACGGTGCTCAACATGCTGGGCGGCATGGATACCTGCGACGCCGGCACCATTTTGCTGGACGGCGAGCGCGTCAGCAGCTTTGACCAAAAACGGCTGACGACCTACCGCCGGTACGACGTCGGCTTTGTGTTCCAGTTTTATAACCTGGTGCAGAACCTGACCGCGCGCGAGAATGTGGAACTTGCGTCGGAGATCTGCCGCGACCCGCTGGACGCCGACACCGTGCTGGATGAAGTCGGCCTGGCGGAGCGCAAGAACAATTTCCCCGCCCAGCTTTCGGGCGGCGAGCAGCAGCGCGTCTCCATTGCGCGGGCGCTGGCCAAAAACCCTAAAATCCTGCTGTGCGACGAGCCGACCGGCGCGCTGGACTACAAGACCGGCAAACAGGTGCTGGCGCTGCTGCAGGCCACCTGCCGCAAACAGGGCCGCACCGTGATCGTCATCACCCACAACAGCGCGCTGGCCGCCATGGCGGACCGTGTGATCCGCATCAACAGCGGCCGCGTGATCGAGCAGACCTGCAACCCCAACCCCACCCCGGTCGAAAGGATCGAATGGTAACATGCCCCGGACTTACCGCAAAAATATAGTACGCACCCTCAAAAGCTCGCGCGGGCGTTTCCTGTCCATTTTTTCCATCGTGACGCTGGGCGTAGGGTTCCTGGCGGGGCTCAACGCCTCCCCCCTCGACATGAAAGAGTCGATGGAACAGTATATGGACGACGCCAATTTTTACGATCTGCGCGTTGTTTCCAGCATGGGCCTCAGTGACGGTGACGTTGAAGCGCTGCAAAGCGTCGAGGGCGTGCGCAGCGTGCAGCCCGGCTATTCGGCCGACCTGCTCGTCAATGCCGGCGACGACATCCTCGTCACGCGGCTGCTCAGCCTGCCGCCCGACGGCGAGGATACCGTCAACCGCCTGTTTTTGGAGGAAGGCCGCCTGCCGCAGAAGTCCGGTGAGTGTGTCATCGAGGCCAACGCCAGCCTGATGGGCAGCGGCTGCACCGTCGGCACCCAGCTGACCGTCAGCGCCGACAACGAGGACCTCGACACCACGCTGGCTTGTACCGAGTACACGGTGGTGGGCATTGTGCACAACGCCAACTACTGCAGTTTTGAGCGCGAACCCGCCAGCGTCGGCAACGGCACGGTCAACCTCGTCATGTACCTGCGCCCCGAGGATTTTGCCTACGAGACCTACACCGAGATCTACCTGACGGTGGACGGCGCGCGGGAAGCCGACAGCATGGAGGATGCCTACGACGCCGTCGTGGCGCCCATCCAAGACAAAGTCGAGGCGCTGGGACCCGCCCGCGCCCAGGCCCGCTATGACGAGATCCGCAGCGAGGCGCAGGCCGAGATCGACGACGCCTGGGCCGAATACTACGACGCCGAGGCCGAAGCGCAGCAGGAACTGGCCGACGCCGCGCAGGAGCTGGCCGACGGCCGCCAGGAACTGGCCGACGGTGAGCAGGAATACCTCGACGGCGAGCAGGAATACGCCGACGGCGCGGCCGAACTGGCCGACAACGAGGCGCTGGTCAACGACGGCGCCGCCCAGCTGCAGGACGGCCGGCAGCAGCTGCTGGACGCCCAGGCCGAGTATGAGGACGGCGTGGCCCAGCTGGCCGACGGCGAACGGCTTCTGGCCGACGGCTATGCCCAGCTGGAGGCTGCGCAAAAGCAGTATGACGACGGCGTAAAGCAATATGAGGACGGCGTCGCCCAGTTTGAGGCCGGCAAACAGCAGTACGAGGCCGGCCTGGCCCAGTATGAGGCGGGCAAGAAAGAATATGACGACGGCCTGGCCCAGTACCAGGCGGGCGAGGAACAGTATGCCCAGCTGGCCCAGCTGAACCAGGCCTACAACGGCGTGCAGGCGGGCATCCGGCTGATTTTGGACAACGACCAGGCTGCGACCGAGGAAGAAGCGTGCGAGCTGTTCAGCGACGAGACCATCGCCCAACTGGAACAGATGCAGCAGCTGGCCGCGCTGTACGACGCCAAGACGGCCGCCTACGACGCCTGGCAGGAAGCCCTGCGCCAGGCGGAGCAGGAGGACGGCGAAGAAGACGAGACCCCGCCTGTGGAAGGCGAAACCCCGCCTGTGGAAGGCGAAGAAACCCCGCCGGCAGAAGAGGCGACCCAGCCCGCAGGGAACGAAGAGACCCCGCTCGCGACAGGCGAAGAGACCCCGCCGGCAGAAGGCGAAGAAACCCTGCCGCCAGAAGAGGCGACCCAGCCCGCAGGGGACGAAGAAACCCCGCTCGCGACAGGCGAAGAGACCCCGTCCGCAGGGGACGAAGAAACCCTGCCGGCAGACGGGGAACCCCAGCCCGCAGATGATGAAGAGCCCCTGACCGAAACAAAGGCGGGCGAAGCCGTGCTGGCAACAGCGCAGGCAGACGCCGCCGCGCGGGCAGGCCATGAGCAGCCCGCGCCCGCCACCCTGGAGCCCGCTGCGCTGCCGCAGGCGGGCAATGCCCCGCAGGCGCCGGACGAAACGCAAACCCCGGAAGGGGAGCCGGACCCGGACGCGCCGCAAGAACCCGAAACGCCCCAGACCCCCACGCCGGAAGAGGTCGCGGCGCTGGAAAAAGCCTACAAGCAGGCCAACGCGCTGTGGCTGCAAGCCTTGCAGGCGGCCGCCGCCCAGATGGGCATGCAGCTGGACATCAACGACCCGATAATGGTCGCCATGGCCGAGAAGTTCATTGTGCCCCTGATCGACGAAGCCCGCCCCGGCATTGCGCAGCTGGACCAGCTCAAGCTGCTCAACACTGCGCAAAAGGGCGTGGAGGCCGGCGTGGCCGCCATGATCGAGAGTGGCGCCGCCGCCAATGAGCAGGAAGCCATCGCCCTGTTCAACGACGAGGGCCTGGCCGCCGTGCGTGCCCAGCTGGACGAAGCCAAAGCGCTGCTGGACGAAAACGCCCCCGTGCTGGAAGCCGCGCGCCAGGAGCTGGAGGCCGCCGCCAAGACCATCGCCGAGGGCGAACAGCAGCTGGCGGACGCCAAAGCACAGCTGGACGCCGGCAAGGCAGAGCTGGATGACGGCTGGGCGCAGTATTACGAGCAAAAACAGGTGTTTGAGGACGGCAAAGCCCAGCTGGAGGACGGCAAACGCCAGCTGGACGAAGGCTGGGCCACGCTGACCGACCGCCAGCTGGAACTGGACGACGCCCGCCGGCAGATCGCCGACGCGAAGAAAGAGCTGGCCGACGCCCGTGCCGAACTGGACGACGCGCGGCAGACCATTGCCGAGAACAAGCAGAAACTGCTGGACGGCGAGATCGAATACGCCGACGCCAAGGCGGAGGCCGAACAGGAATTGGCCGATGCCCGCGCCGAGATCGAGGACGCCCAGCAGGAGATCGACGACATCGAGATGCCAGAGTGGTATGTCTGGGACCGCGGCGACAACGTCAGCTACGCTTCCTTCACCGGCAACATCGATAAACTTTCGGCCATCACCACCATCTTCCCGATCTTCTTCTTCCTGGTGGCGGCGCTCGTCGTCTCCACCACCATGACCCGCATGGTCGAGGAAGAACGCCTGCAGATCGGCACGCTCAAAGCGCTGGGCTATACCCGCGGCGAGATCATGCGCAAATACCTCTGGTACGCATTGGCGGCGGCGCTTTCGGGCACTGCGGTCGGCCTTACGGCGGGCTTCCAGGTGTTCCCGTCCATCATCTGGTCGGCCTACGCCACGATGTACTATATGCCGTCCATGGCCACGCCGTGGCGCGCGTTGCAGGCGCTGTACGCCGGCGGTACGCTCACGGTGCTCACCGTCGGCGTCACGGCGCTGTCCTGCCGCGCTTCGCTGGCCGAGGTCCCGGCCGCGCTCATGCTGCCGCGCGCGCCCAAGGCGGGCAAGCGCATCATTCTCGAGCGCATCGGCCCGCTGTGGCGGCGGCTGCCCTTTAGTTGGAAAGTCACCTGCCGCAACCTGCTGCGCTACAAAAAGCGCTTCTGGATGACGGTGCTCGGCGTCATGGGCTGCACCTCGCTGCTGGTGGCCGGTTTCGGCATCTCGGACTCTCTCAACGCCATCATCACGCGGCAGTACGGCGAGGTCTCGCACTATGACCTTATGACCATCGTCACCGAGGAGGGCGCCGTCGAAACAGGCCCGGTCTACGACTACCTGTTCACGGGTGACGCTGCGGCGGAGTCGATGGCCATCTCGATGGAGACGACGCGCCAGGACGGCCCCGAGGGCGGCATGGACATCTACCTGATGATCCCGCAGGATGTGGCCCGCTTTGCCGACTTCGTCGATCTGCACGAGCGCGTCAGCCGCACCCCCACGCCGTTGGGTGAAAGCGGTATCGTCATCACCGAAAAAATGGCCAAAACGCTGGGCGTGGCGGCCGGCGACACCCTCACGCTGGAAAACGCCGACGGCGACACCGGGCAGTTTGCAGTCACCGGCGTGTGTGAGCATTACATCAGCAACTATGTGTATATGAGCGCCGCCACCTACGAGGCCGGTTTTGGCAAAGCGCCGGCGTACAACGCCATCCTCAGCATCCTGGCCGACGACAGCGAGAGCGCGCAGGACGCCATCTCGACCGACCTGCTGGATATGGACAAGGTCGCCAGCCTCAGCTTCACGCAGGATAATATCGTCCAGGTGCTCAACATGCTCAACTCCATCGACGCGGTCGTCGTGCTCATCATCATCTGCGCGGCGGGCCTGGCGTTCGTGGTGCTGTACAACCTGTCCAGCATCAATGTGGCCGAGCGCGTCAAAGAGATCGCCACCATCAAGGTGCTGGGCTTCTATGACCGCGAGGTCAACGCCTACGTCAACCGCGAAAGCGTGCTGCTCACGCTCATCGGCACGCTGTTCGGCCTGGCGGGCGGCATCGCGCTGCACCGGTTCATCATCGTCACCGTCGAGGTCGACGCCGTCATGTTCGGGCGCGATGTCGCGCCGCTCAGCTTCGTGTACGCCGTGGCCCTCACGCTGCTGTTCAGCACCATCGTCAACCTGGTCATGCAGCGTTCGCTGAAAAAGATCTCGATGGTCGAGAGCATGAAAGCGCCCGAATGACCGGCGCGCCCGCGCCCTCCCAACCGGGAAAACACGCGCAAAACCAAACAAAATGGCCGGGAACGCCCTGTGGCTTCCCGGCTTTTTTGTGCAAAACGCCGCAACAGCGCCAAAAAGTTGACGCGGCGGAAAAAAGTGGCTATAATAGGCACGTAGCCACGCAAAATTGCGCGGCCCGATATGCGGCCCCACAAATCAAGAACACAAAACTACATGGCCGCCCAAACGTATTAGGAGGAATTTCTGATATGGCACCCAGAAAGAAAGTTGCCCAGACCGTGCTTACCGACGGTAAGTTCTATACCATCAGCGCTGCCAACGGCAAAGTCGTGGAAGTGGCTGACTATAACATCGACAACGGCGCCAAGATCCAGCTGTGGGACAATGTCAATGCCGAGTGGCAGCAGTGGAACTTCGTCGCCGCCGGCGACGGCGTCTACCGCATCCAGAACCGCTTTACCGGCAAGATGCTGGACCTCGACTGCGGCGGCGTCAGCGACGGCACCCGCGTCCACCAGTGGGAGGGCGCGCCTGCGTCCAGCCAGCTGTGGGTCGTCGAGCCTTCCAACGACGGCACCGTCAAGATCAAGTCCAACCTGGCCGGCAAGCTGCTGGACGTGGTGGGCATGAACACCGACAACGGCGCCGCGCTGCAGATCTGGCATGACGAGAACGGCACCACCCAGTACTGGACGATCAGCGAAGTGACCCGCAAGCCCAAGGCCAGCGCCAAGGCTTCCGCCGCCAAGGCCAAAGCCAACCTGACCGCCGCGGCCGAGAACATGGCCGACGTCGCCGCCGACGCTGCCGAGGAAGTCGTCAAGGCTGTCAAGAAAGCCACCCGCAAGCCCGCCGCCAAGAAAGCCGCCAAGGCGGTCAACGAGACGGTGCAGGCCGTGGCCGACGCCGCCGACGAGGCCGTCAAGGCTGCCAAGCCTGTGGTCGAGGAAGCCGTCAAGGCTGTCAGCGAGGCCGTGAAGCCCGCCGCCAAGAAGCCGGCCGCCAAAAAGACCGCTGCGTCTGCCACCAAGAAGGCGCCTGCTGCCAAGGCCACCAAGAAAGCCGGCAAGTAAGCGGTTTTCCCCTTACCCCTTTGCGATTTTTGTGTTGGAACGAGTGATCCCCGTGCCTTTTGCGGCACGGGGATTTTTTGTCTGCAAGAAGGGAAAAGGCCGGGACTCTCACTTTGTGTCGTGGCATTGCGGGGGCCGCTGTGGTAGGATGGAACGCGAAAGGAGACGGTGCAAGGATGGATCAACAAAAAATTGCCCGCTTTTTAAAACAGCTGCGCCAGGAAAGCGGCCTGACGCAGGAGCAGCTGGCGGAACAGCTGGGGGTCAACCCCCGCACGGTCAGCCGGTGGGAGACTGCCCGCACCATGCCGGATTTTGCGCTGCTGGTGGAACTGGGGCGGCGGTACGGCGTGACAGCGGACGAACTGCTGGACGGTGAACGCCGTGCGCAAAGCACAGAAAAGGAAGAAGCGGTCGAAGAAACGGCCATGGAAAAGATCGCAGAGTACACCCGGCAGGAAAAACACGCGCTGACCCGGCGTTTCCACCGGCTGTTTTGGGCTGCCGGGCTGCTGCTGGCGGTCGCCATCGCGCTGCAGCTGGCAGAGCTGACCGACCGCTTCCCCTGCAATTTCCTGTCGGGTTTGGGGCAGGGCGCAGCGCTGGGCATGCTCCTCGTCGGCGCGCTGTTCACCAGCCGTTACGGCGTGCGCATCCGTGCGTGCAAGCAGGCGCTCATCCGGCGGTTTTTGCACCGGGCATAAGGCGGGATACAACAAAAAGGCGGGGCCGTACCGCGCGGTTCCATAAGAAAACAAAGCCGTAAAAACCTGCCTGCAAGGCGGCATCTGCTGCGTTATCGGATCTTGCATTCCACCAAGGAGTGCTGCGATCCTCTGCCTTGCATCTGCCGCCTTGCAGCGGTTTTACGGTGCTTCGCAGTTTTTGCAAAACCTTTGTTTTCTTATGTCACCTGCGCTTAGCCCCGCCTTTTTCCGGTTTTATGGTCGGGCGGCTGCGTCACAGCGCTGCCATCGCAGCCTGCACGTCCGCCTCGGTGGCGCGCATGGCCTGCAGCGTTTTGTCCAGCAGCGTGTCCAGCTCCCAGCCCAGCATCGCGGCCCCCTGGCGGATCACATCGCGGGAGCACCCGGCCGCGAACTTTTTGTCCTTGAACTTCTTCTTCAGGCTCGAAAGTTCCATGTCGGTGCAGCTTTTGCTCGGGCGCATTTTGGCCGCCGCGCCAATCAGCCCCGTCAGCTCGTCGCAGGCAAACAGCACTTTTTCCATCTCGTGCTGCGGTTCCACATCGCTGCACAGGCCGTAGCCGTGGCAGCAGACCGCGTGGGTCAGCGCCTCGCTGGCCCCGGCTGCCGGCAGCAGTTCGGCGGCTTTGGCGCAGTGCTCGTCGGGCCAGCGCTCAAAGTCGATGTCGTGCAAAAGCCCGCACAGCGCCCAGAAATCGGCATCTTCACCGTACCCCAACTCGTTGGCATACCAGCGCATCACGGCTTCCACCGTCAGCGCGTGCTGCAGGTGGAACGGTTCCTTATTATATTCGCGCAGCAGGTCCCACGCCTGCTGCCGTGTCATACCGGCTTCCATGGTTTGGCTCCTTTCTCAGCCCAGCGCCGCAATGGACGCACGAATTTTGGCGGCTTTCTCCTGCGCGGCGGCCAGCTTGGCGCGGGTATCCTCCACCAGTTTGGCGGGGGCTTTCTCGACAAATTTGGGGTTGCCCAGCTGGTTCTCAAACATCGCCGTCTCTTTTTCGGCCTTGGCCAGGTCCTTGTTCAGGCGGGCCAGTTCCTTGTCGCGGTCGATCAGCTCCATCATCGGGATAAACCCGCGCGCGTCGGGCGTGGCCACCGTCACCATACCGTCGGCGGGGCCGTCGTAGCGGGCGGTCAGCGTCACGTCGGTGGCAAAGGCGAACCGCGCCAGGTAGGCGCTGCCCTTCTCAAAGGCGGCGGGGTGGCTCGTCTCAATGACCATCGTCGTCTTTTTGGCCGGGTGAACGTTCATCTCGCTGCGCATGGCGCGCACGGCTTTGATGTAGTCCATCAGCTTCTCAAAGTCGGCGCACTCGTCGGCCCACACCGGCATCTCCAGGCTGCCGGGCCAGGTCTCCAGCATGATGGTCTCGCCGCTGCCGGGCAGGGCCTGGTAGATCTCCTCGGTGATGAACGGCATGAACGGGTGCAGCAGTTTGAGCGCCTGGTCCAGCACATGCACCAGCACCTTGCGCGCGGTGTCGGCCTGCTGCGCGTCGTCGCTGTTCAGGCGGGACTTGCAGATCTCGATGTACCAGTCGCAGTACACTTCCCAGATGAAGTTCTCGATCTTTTCGGCCGCCAGGCCCAGCTCGTACTTGTCCAGGTTGGCCGTGGCCTCGGCCGCGACCTTCGCCAGCTCCGAGAGCACCCACTTGTCGCTCATGTCCAGCAGCGTTTCGTCGGGCATGCCGGGTGCAAAATCGTCGGGCAGGTTCATCAGCACAAAGCGGGCGGCGTTCCACAGCTTGTTGGCAAAGTTGCGGCTGGCGGTCACTTTCTCGTCGCTGTAGCGCATATCGTTGCCGGCCGTGGAACCCACGATCAGCATCATGCGCAGCGCGTCGGCGCCGTACTGTTCAATGACTTCCAGCGGGTCGATGCCGTTGCCCAGGCTCTTGGACATCTTGCGGCCCTGGCTGTCGCGCACGATGCCGTGGATCAGCACCGTGTCAAACGGCGCTTTGCCGGTGTACGCCAGGCCCGAGAAGATCATGCGCGATACCCAGAACCCGATGATGTCGTACCCGGTCACCAGCGTGCTGGTGGGGTAGAAGTAGTCGTAATCCTCGGTCGCCTGCGGCCAGCCCAGCGTCGAGAACGGCCACAATGCCGAGCTGAACCAGGTGTCCAGCGTGTCGGGGTCCTGGGTCAGGTGCGCGCCGCCGCATTTGGGGCAGACGGAGGGGGCATTTTTGGCGACGACGGTCGCGCCGCAGTCGTCGCAGTACCACGCCGGGATCTGGTGGCCCCACCACAGCTGGCGGCTGATGCACCAGTCGCGGCCGCCTTTCATCCAGTTGATGTAGTTTTTGGTAAAGCGCTCGGGCACGAACTTGATCTTGCCCTGCTCCACGGCCTCGATGGCGGGCTTGGCCAGCGGTTCCATCTTGACGAACCACTGCTTGGAGACCATCGGCTCAATGACCGAGTGGCAGCGGTAGCAGGTGCCGACGTCGTGGGTGATGTGCTCGGTCTCTTTCAGCGCGCCGCAGGCTTCCAGGTCGGCCAAAATGGCTTTGCGGGCTTCCAGGGCGGTCATGCCGGCGTATTTGCCGCAGTCCAGCACGTCGGGCTCGTCGGCAGCCGCGCGGCCGGCGGCTTTTTCGGCGTCGGCGGCCGCTTTGTCGGCCGCGCCGGTCATGCGGCCGTCGTAGGTCAGCACGCGGACCATCGGCAGGTCGTGGCGCTTGCCGACCTCAAAGTCGTTGGGGTCGTGCGCCGGGGTGATCTTGACGACGCCGGTGCCTTTTTCCATGTCGGCGTGCTCGTCGCAGACGATGGGGATCTCGCGCTCCACCAGCGGCAGGATCACATGGCAGCCGTGCAGGTGGGCGTAGCGCGGGTCGTCGGGGTTGACGGCCACGGCGGTGTCGCCCAGCATCGTCTCGGGGCGGGTGGTGGCCAGCTCCAGCGCCTCGCCGGTCTCCTTGACCTTGTACAGCAGGTGCCAGAAGCTGCCTTCTTTGGCCTCGTACTCGACCTCGGCGTCCGAGATCGAGGTGTTGCAGTGCGGGCACCAGTTGACCATGCGGTTGCCGCGGTAGATCAGCCCCTGGTCGTACAGCCGCACGAACACTTCCTTGACGGCGTCCGAGCAGCCCTCATCCATCGTAAAGCGCTCGCGCTGCCAATCGCAGGAGCAGCCCAGCTTTTTCAGCTGGCTGACGATACGGCTGCCGTAGGTGTTTTTCCAGGCCCAGGCGCGCTCCAAAAAGCCGTCGCGGCCCACCATCTCTTTGGTCAGGCCCTCCTCGCGCATCTTGGCCACGACTTTGGCCTCGGTGGCAATGGAAGCATGGTCGGTGCCCGGCACCCACAGCGCGGCGTAGCCCTGCATGCGCTTGTAGCGGATCAGGATATCCTGCCAGGTCTCGTCCATCGCGTGGCCCATGTGCAGCTGGCCCGTGACGTTGGGCGGCGGCATGACGACGGTGAACGGTTTTTTGCTGCGGTCGATCTGGGTATGGAAATACCCTTTGTCGCACCAGTGTTGGTAGATGCGGTCCTCGGTGCCCTGGGGGGCGTACTGTTTGGCGAGTTCTTTCGGCATATTGACCCTCCTGTAATGCGGTGTCTGTGCGGGGCGTTCCGGCATAGAAAAAGGCCGCCCCATGCGAACCATGGGACGGCCTGAAGATCAGGTCGCGGTACCACCCAAATTGCCTTTTGCAAGGCCCCTTAGCGGCGGGGAACTTCCCGCCCGGCGCGGATAACGGCGGCCGGCCCGGGCACGGCTACGCGAATACACTTCACCGCACCTGCTCCAAAGCGACAGCGCCCCGCCCGTTTTGCCGGCTTGCACCGACCGCCGGCTCTCTGCAAAAACGGCTGCCGGGCGCACTCTTTTTCCCAGCATTTTCTATACTATGTATCCTAACGCAGCGCACAGCGCTTGTCAAGTGCAAAATGCTGGCAGCGCAAACCCCTTGACAGCGGCGGCCGCGGCGGTATACATTGGTAGAAACGATACGTAAGTGGGGGAATTTGTATGGAACTGGCGGTCATCACCGCCCAGCAGGTGCTGCAGCTCGTGCTGATGATCGCGGCCGGGGCGATCTGCTGCCGGGCAGGCGTGTTCAAACCGGCCGAAAAGTCGGTGCTGTCCAACCTGCTGGTCTATCTCGTCGTGCCGGCCATGGTGCTGGACTCGTATATGGTCCCGTTCGACCCGGCGACCTTCCGCAACCTGCTGCTGACGTTCGCGCTCAGCACGGTGCTGCTGCTGTTGGGCATGGGTGTGGCCTGGGCGGCCTCGCGGGGGGCGCAGCCGGCCGCGCGGCCGATTTTGTGGTTCGCCTGCGCATTCTCCAACGCCGGGTACATGGGTTTCCCGCTCATCCGCGCTTTGTTTGGTGAGGAAGGCGTGCTCTACGCCAGCGCGTTTTTGACGATGTTCAACATCCTGGTCTGGACGCTGGGCGTCGCGGTGCTCTCCGGCAAAGCCGAACCCCGGCAGGTCCTGCGCAGCGTCGTCACCTGCCCGTGCATCGTGGCGGTGGCGGTGGGCCTGGCGATCTACCTCTGCCGCATCCCGGTGCCGGAGATGCTCTCCAGCCCGGTGGGCATGGTGGGGGATATGAACACCCCGCTGTCCATGATCATCACCGGCGCCACCATCGCTTCCAGCGATCTGGGCCGCCTGCTGTGCAACCGCAACCTTTTCCGCACGCTGTGCGTGCGCATGCTGCTGATCCCGGCGGTGGGCCTGGCGCTGTTTGCGCTGCTGGGGCTGCACGGCACGGTGCCCACCATCGTGCTCCTGCTCGAAGCCTGCCCCTGCGCGGCCATCACCACGGTGTTTGCCATCCAGTACCACACGCAGGAAGAACTCGCCGCCGGCGCGGTGGTGTTCTCGACCTTAAGCAGTATCGTCATCCTGCCGTTGTACGCGCTGCTGCTCACCACCGTGCTGTAGCAGCCTGCCGCCGTTTGCCGCCCGGCGGGCGCAGGCGCTGGTTCGGGCGCGCCGCTTGGCGAGGGCGCGCCCGCTTTTTTGTGCGCCCAAACGGGCAGGAGGGGTAAAATATACCGCGGTGCTGCGGCGTTTTTTGGCACATCCCTTGCCGTGACGCGGTACGGGTGCTATAATACCGTTTTATAGAGGAGTCACCGTACAAAAAAGGAGCGTTATGCAAACACAAAAAACTAGCCCCTGGCTCATCGCCTTCCGGGTCATTTTTACCGTGGCGCTGCTGTGGTGCATCGCCTATATCTTCCGCAATTCGCTGCAAACGGGGGCCGAGTCCTCGCTGCGCAGCCAGGCGGTCATGCGGGCGGTCAACGACCTGCTGGCGCACCTGCGCCTGGGACCGCTGTCGGAGCATACCATCCGCAAACTGGCGCATTTTCTGGAATTTATGCTCGAAGGCTTTCTGCTCATGCTCTGCCTGCGGGTCTACACCCACCATTTTGTGCGCCATATGAGCTGGCCTCTGCTGGCCGGCATGACGACGGCGCTGCTGGACGAGACGATCCAGCTGTTCACCCCCAACCGCACCTCAATGGTCACCGACGTCTGGCTCGATATGACGGGCGTGGTCGCGGGGCTGTTCGTGGCGCTCATCATCCTGCTCATCGTGCGCGCATGCGCGGCGTTTGTGCGCATCGAAAACGAGAACCGCGCCCTGCGGGCCGAGCACGAACAGCTGCGCCGGGCCCAGCAGGAACAGGAACACGAGCGTTTGGCGCGCCGTGCGGCACACCGCGCCAGCCAAACCGGGCAGCACAACGCCCCCGCCGGGGCAGAGGAGGAACCAGAGCAATGACGGTACAACAAGCCATCGAGGCCCTGCACGCGCTGCCGCGCCTGGGCGCGGGCCAGCCGGGCCTGGCGCGCATGCAAAACCTGCTGGCGCATCTTGGCAGCCCGGAAAAAGACCTGCCGTGCATCCACATCGCCGGCACCAACGGCAAGGGCAGCCTGGCCGTGATGACGGCGTCCATCCTGACGGCTGCCGGGTATAAGACCGGCCTGACCATCAGCCCCTATGTGGTGGAATTCCGCGAGCGCTTCCAGATCAACGGCGAGATGATCCCTGCCCGCACGCTGGCCGCACTGGCGCAAAAGGTGCTGGGGGCCGTCGACGCCATCCGGCAGGAGGGCGGTGACCCGCCCGTTCAGTTCGAGGCGGTCACGGCGCTGGCGCTGCTGTGGTTCGCCAAAGAAAACTGCGACTTTGTCGTGCTGGAGACCGGCCTTGGCGGGCGATACGACGCCACCAACGCTGTGCCGCGCAAGCTGGTGGCGGCCATCACCCGCATCGGTTACGACCACCAGGAACTGCTGGGCGATACGCTGGCCGAGATCGCGGCCGAAAAAGCCGGCATCATCCGCGAAGGGTGCCCCGTCGTCTGCTACCCGGACCAGCCGGACGAGGCGATGGGCCCCATTCTGGCGGCCGCCGCCGAAGCCCACACCAGTATCATCACGCCGGAAAAAGAGGACATCCGCCGCCTGCCCGGCAAACGGCTGGAAAACCGCATCGACTACGGCGGCTACCGGGCGGCGCTGGCACTGCCCGGCGCGCACCAGGCGGACCACGCCGCCATGGCGGTGGAGATCGCGCTCGCGCTCTGGCGCAGCTACGGGTACGAGATCCCGGACGACGCCATCGAAGCCGGCCTTGCCGCCGCGCGCATGCCCGCGCGCATCGAGGTGCTGCGCCGCCGCCCGCTGCTGTTGCTGGACGGCTGCCATAATCCGGACGGCGCCAAAGCGCTGGCGCAGACGCTGCAGGCCGCCAAGTATGAGGAAAACCTCGTCGGCGTGCTGGGCATGCTGGCGGACAAAGACTATAAAACCATGCTGGAAACGCTGGCGCCCTGCTTTGCCAAAGCGTTTACCGTCACGCCCAACTGCCCGCGCGCGCTCAGCGGCGCAGACCTGCAGCGCGAAGCGCGGTTTTTTATGGACGCCGAAGCGGCGCCCACCGTGCCCCAGGCGCTGCGCGCCGCCGTCCGCTATGCCGAGGACCACAACCTCGCGGGCGTCGTGGTCTGCGGCTCTCTGTATCTGGCGGCCGAAGCGCGCCCCTGGCTGCTCAAGGAAGCAGAAAAATAAAACGTCCGCCCGGTTCCAACAAAATATTTCACCGCAAGCCTGTATCGTAAGGGTACAGGCTTTTTTGTATGGCGATTTTGCGGCGGCGGCCCGGCAGGGCGCCGCGCGCACCAAAAGGGGACAAGGCTCTATGGCAAAGGTTTGTTTTGTGCCGGGCAGCGGCACGCTGGCCGCCTATCTCAGCGGCGAGATCGACCACCACGCCGCGCAGTCGCTGCGGTGCGAGATCGACGCGCAGATCGACGCGCGCCTGCCCGAACTGCTGACGCTGGATTTTTCCGGCGTCACCTTTATGGATTCCTCCGGCGTGGGGCTGATCTTGGGGCGCAGCCGGCATATCGCGGCGCTGGGCGGCCGCCTGACTGTGCAAAACCCGCCGGCCGCCGTGCGGCGCATGCTGGATCTGGCCCGCATCACCTACGCATAACAAGGGGGATACCTATGAAAATGCAAAACCAGGTCAAGATCACATTTGCCAGCCGCTCTGTCAACGAGGGCTTCGCCCGCGCCGCGCTGGCGGCGTTCCTCGTGCAGCTCGACCCCACAGTCCCGCAGCTGGCCGACCTCAAAACCGCGGTGTCGGAAGCCGTCACCAACTGCATCGTACATGCCTACCCGGACGCCATCGGCCCGGTCACCATGACGGCGGCGCTGTATGCGGGCGGCGTCGTGCGCATCACCATCAGCGACCGCGGCGTCGGCATCCCGGACATCGCCAAGGCAATGGAGCCGATGTATACCACCGGCGACCCGTCGGAGCGGGCGGGCCTGGGCTTTGCCGTGATGCAAAGCTTTATGGACAAAGTGCGCGTCTCCTCCACGCCGGGGCGCGGTACCCGCGTCACGCTCACCAAGCGGCTGGAGGCGCGCGACTGACCCCTACATATTGTATATAAGGGGGAACTTCCATGCCTGCACATAGCATCGACCAGCTGCCGCGCGCGGTCTTTATCGAAAAAAACCTCGGCCTCGTGCACGCATGCGCCGGGCGCTTTAAAGGGCGCGGCATCGAATACGAGGAACTCTACGCCGCCGGCTGCCTGGGGCTCGTCAAAGCGTGCGACGGCTTCGATACCGGGCGCGGGGTCTGCTTTTCCACCTATGCGGTCCCTGTCATCCTGGGCGAGATCAAAAAGCTCTTCCGGGACGGCGGCACCGTCAAAGTCAGCCGCTCGCTCAAAGAGCTGGGTCTCAAGATCAATGTTGAGCGCGAGCGCTGCCTCAAGCAGACCGGGCGCGAACCCGGCGTCACCCAGTTGGCCGAAACGCTGCAAACCACGCCGGAGCAGATCGCCCTGGCCATCCGCGCCTCGCTGCCGGCGCTCTCGCTGACGCCGGGCGACAGTGAGGACGGCCTGCGCGAGTGGGATGTGCCGGTCGACTCGCCGGAGGACCGCCTCTCGGACCGCATCGGCCTGCAGGAGGTGATGGCGCGCCTGGAACCGCGCGACCGGCAGATGATCCGGTTGCGCTTTTTCGGCGGCAAGACCCAAAGCGAGACGGCGCGCGTACTGGGCACGACCCAGGTGCAGGTCTCGCGCCGGGAGCGCAAGATCCTGCAGTGGATGCGGGCGCAGCTCTTGGGCGAGGACGCCGCCGGCACCCGCCCAACGGGTTAAACAGATCGTATAGTTTGCGTTCTCTCAACAAACTGTATACGATTTTGCGCGACGTTTCGTCAAAATGTACGGTTTGCAGCAGGGGGCTTTGTGCGCGTTAACAAAAGTTAATGGGACGTATTGACAAGAAAAAACCTGTGTGCTATGATACGCCTACCATCCGCAAAGGCAGTGCGGCAGCGCGCTGCGATACTTTTTTCAAAAAAATCTCAAAAAAGGTGTTGACAAAGGGCCTTTCGCGGTGGTAATATAGCTAAGCTGTCCGGCGGGGACGCGGGACGGCAGCGCGGCCCGGCGGTGTTTCGGGCAGCCTGGGGACGGCGGCGCGGCTTTACAAAAAGCCGGCAGGGCCGCCGAAAAAAATCTCAAAAAAGTGCTTGACAAAAGGCGCTCGCTGAGATATAATAAATAGGCTGTCACGAAGACACGGCAGCGCGCAGGACCTTGAAAATTGAACAAAACTGAAACTTGTGGAACCTTTAACGTGGGTTTGGAAACCCACGATAATCAATTCCAAATTACAAGTAATTCAACAGGACGCAAGCGATTGTGTCTGAGTGATTTACAAGATTAAACACTCATGAAGTGA